>ERZ1740070.1279-NODE-1279-length-15887-cov-7.225682_pt1 | contig 15887 bp, 13 predicted proteins | sample MGYA00581734_ERZ1740070 | MGnify/ENA primary metagenome ERZ1740070 (study PRJEB43018, sample SAMN04849744) | marine metagenome | isolation source: floating plastic debris | place: Pacific Ocean | collected 2008-09-01 | study: EMG produced TPA metagenomics...
AAACCCCTCCCTCCCCCTTTTTTTTTTTTTTTTTTTTTTTTTTATATTATACTTCCCTCATCTTATCTTTTATTTTCGGGGTGGTGGTCTCCCCCCCCCCCCCCCCCCCCACATGTCGGATTGGCGAAGCCAATTCGAAAACGTCATCCATCCAAACGGATAACCTCATTCTTCGGATCATAAGGGCTGTCCTCAACAACCTCGGCGTCCCAAAGCTGATCGAACATCTTGACCTTCAGCTTGGTACCCTGCACCGCCAATTCCGGCGTGACATACCCTATACCAATGGATTTCCCGAACGCCACGGAATACCCCCCCGAGGTCAAGCGCCCCACGCGGGTATCGCCATCATAGAGCGCCTCACGACCCCACGGATCGGCATCGTCCGGCCCATCAATCAACAGCGTGCAGCACTTCGACCGAACGCCGATCTTCTCCATAGCGTCTTTGCCGTGAAACTCTTTTGACAAGTCCACAAACCGAGGCAAATCCGCCTCCAACGGCGTTGCATCTCGTCCCAACTCGTTGCCAAAGGCGCGATACGACTTCTCTTGCCGCAACCAGTTCTGCGCCCGCGCACCAACCAGCTTCATGCCTTGCTTCGCCCCAGCCGCCATCAACTGATCCCAAAGATAGGCCTGCATCTCAATCGGGTGATGCAACTCCCAACCCAATTCACCTGTATATGCCACTCGGATCGCCCGCACCGGGCACATGCCCAATTCGATGTCGCGCATCGACAGCCACGGAAACCGCTTGTTCGACAAAGCCGTCTCAGGGTCCGCATCCTTGATGAGGTCTTTCAAAACGTCCCGCGACTTTGGCCCGGCAATCGCAAAGACACCCCATTGCGTCGTCACATCCTGTTCATTGATGCGCCCGAATTCGGGTTCCTTTTCCATGATCGCTTTGTAGAGGTAATCCTGATCGTAGGCGTGCCATGCCCCAGCACTGACCAGATAGTAATCGTCCTCGGCCACGCGCACGATGGTGTATTCCGTCCGCGTCGTGCCTGCCTCGGTCAGGGCATAGGTCAGGTTGATCCGTCCAACCTTGGGCAGCTTGTTGGTCGTGAACCAATCCAAAAACGCGGTCGCACCCGGACCACTGATCCGGTGCTTGGTAAAAGCCGTGGCATCAATCAGACCCACACCTTGCCGGATGGCCTTGGCCTCATCCACAGCATATTGCCACCAGCCACCACGTCGGAAAGATCGCGCGTCGTGATCGAAATCCTCACCCGCATCTAGCGGCCCGTAATAGTTCGGGCGCTCCCAGCCGTTCACACAGCCAAACTGCGCGCCCAGCGCCTTTTGCCGATCATAAGCAGGCGCGGTCCGCAACGGACGGCAGGCAGGCCGCTCCTCATCAGGGTGGTGAAGGATATAAACATGCTCATACGCCTCTTCATTCTTCCGCGCGGCGTATTCCGTCGTCATCCAGGACCCGTAGCGCTTGGGGTCAAGCGACGCCATGTCAATCTCGGCCTCACCCTCCACCATCATCTGCGCCATGTAATGGCCGGTGCCACCGGCTGCGGTGATCCCGAACGAGAAACCCTCCGCCAACCACATGTTCTGCAGCCCAGGTGCAGGCCCAACCAAAGGGTTGCCGTCAGGCGTGTAACAGATCGGGCCGTTGAAATCGTCTTTCAAACCCACCGTTTCCGACGACGGAATCCGATGGATCATGCTCATGTACTCTTCTTCGATCCGCTCCAGATCGAGCGGGAAGAGGTCCGCGCGGAAGCTGTCCGGCACGCCGTACTCAAATCGCGCAGGTGCATTGCGCTCATAAGGGCCGAGGATCCAACCACCGCGCTCTTCTCGCACATACCACTTGGCATCGGCATCGCGCAGAACCGGGTGTTCGCCGTTTTGCTTGCGCCATTCGACCAGCGCAGGATCGGGTTCGGTGACAATGAACTGGTGTTCCACCGGGATCGCGGGGATCTTGATACCCAGCAGCTTCGCCGTCCGCTGCGGGTGGTTGCCCGTCGCCGTCACGACATGCTCGGCATGAATGACGATCTGCTCGTGCGACGGCACAAGATTGCCGCCCTTTTCGACCATCTTGGTGCAAGTCACATCCCAATGATCGCCCGTCCAATGAAACGCATCCGCTTGCCACTTACGCTCGATCATCACACCGCGCTGGCGGGCGCCTTTGGCCATCGCCATCGTCACATCGGCAGGGTTAATGTAGCCGTCCGTCGGGTGGTAGATCGCACCGACGAGGTCTTCCGTTCGCACCAGTGGATACCGTTCGCCAATCTGCGCCGGGGAAAGCCATTCATACGGAACGCCACAAGTCTCAGCCGTGGTGGCGTAGACCATGTATTCGTCCATCCGCTCTTGCGTCTGGGCCATGCGCAGGTTGCCGACAACGGAAAAGCCCGCGTTCAGGCCGGTCTCTTCCTCAAGTGTTTTGTAGAACTTGATCGAATAGTCATGAATATGCGTCGTCGCATAGCTCATGTTGAAATAGGGCAGCAAACCCGCCGCATGCCAGGTCGAACCAGACGTCAGCTCGTCCCGCTCCAGCAGCATCACATCGTCCCAACCAGCGCGGGCAAGGTGATACGCGATAGACGTGCCAACAGCCCCGCCCCCGACAACCAAAGCTTTGACATGCGTTTTCATTCGAATTCACTCCCAGGCTTCTGCGAAAGTGAATACCGACCAGCCAGCACGCGCGCCGAACCATCCCGACGCGTTGCAGCAGGAAAACGACCTAGCGTTGGATGGTCGCGTCTTGCACAGTGCGCGCCTGAGGATAAAGCGATTGCTCAGGTGCACCGACCCGCGTCACTGATGCCACATCGATTTCGCCAACAGGAGCCTCAGGCGCAACAGTTTCACCCGGCGCCGCCTGCGCAATACTGCCTGTATCCAATCCCAATTGCGCCACGATTTCGCTCTCACGTACCACAGTGATTGCAGTGTCGATCATTGGCCCCGCAAGATCGATCGCCTCGCGCGCACCATTTTCGTAACGCGCAAGAAGGACGGGCAGATGATCCTGTATCGAATACTCCGGCCCGGACGCTTTAGCTGTCTGCACATAATCCCAACCACCGAAGGCGACCAAACCTGCAACAGCTAGCAATGTGAGCTTCAGAATACCCCGAAATATACGTCTTAAGAACATGTCGTTCCTCACTTGGTGTTTGCGACATTTATGCGTTGGTAAAGCAGCGGGATTGCGAAGGGGTGATGGCCATTTGAAGGCGTACTGCTTTCCATCGTTGCAGAACGCGACACAACGTCAGTGGTTGCGCAATGCTGTCATCTTAAAGTGCACAATCCGCGAAACGCGCTGTGGAAGCGCCTTCCCGTACGGCAATCCCAAATCCGAGGCAGATTCATGCTGTCTGCTATACCGCAGGCCCTTTCGTAGCTGCAAAACCGCGCCTATAAGAGCGTCGGCTTCCGACCGACAGAGTCGCTGGCCTAATTAGATATTCGCTTGAGGCAAGACGCAGATGTTTGGACTGGACAAAATGTTGGGCATGTTTTCATCGGACATGGCCATCGACCTTGGGACAGCCAACACGCTTGTATACGTAAAAGGGCGCGGTGTTGTCCTGTCGGAACCGTCGGTGGTCGCGTACCACATCAAGGACGGCCAAAAGAAAGTGCTCGCGGTTGGCGAAGACGCAAAGTTGATGCTGGGCCGCACGCCAGGGTCGATCGAAGCAATTCGTCCGATGCGCGAAGGGGTGATCGCCGACTTTGATGTCGCGGAAGAGATGATCAAGCACTTCATCCGCAAAGTGCACAAACGCTCGACCTTTTCAAAGCCCAAGATCATCGTCTGTGTCCCACACGGTGCGACTCCCGTTGAAAAACGTGCGATCCGGCAGTCTGTGCTGTCGGCTGGTGCGCGCAAGGCTGGCCTGATTGCCGAACCTATCGCAGCGGCCATTGGCGCGGGCATGCCGATCACCGATCCAACCGGCAACATGGTGGTCGATATCGGCGGCGGAACCACAGAAGTCGCGGTGCTGAGCTTGGGCGACATCGTCTACGCGCGCTCTGTTCGAGTTGGTGGCGACCGCATGGATGAGGCGATCATCAACTACCTGCGCCGTCAGCAGAACCTGCTTGTTGGTGAGAGCACCGCCGAACGCATCAAGACCAGCATTGGCACCGCCCGCATGCCAGATGACGGACGGGGTTCGTCCATGCAAATCCGAGGCCGCGACCTATTGAACGGCGTGCCGAAAGAGACCGAAATCTCGCAGGCTCAAGTCGCCGAAGCCCTGGCAGAACCAGTTCAAGCCATCTGCGAAGCGGTCATGACAGCTTTGGAAGCGACACCTCCAGACCTTGCCGCTGACATTGTGGATCGTGGCGTGATGCGCACCGGCGGCGGTGCTCTGCTTGGTGATCTTGATCTGGCGTTGCGCGAGCAAACCGGCTTGGCCGTGTCGATCGCAGACGAAAGCCTGAATTGCGTCGCACTTGGCACTGGCAAAGCTCTCGAATACGAGAAACAACTGCGCCACGCGATTGACTACGATAGCTGAACCCATCACCCTTTTGGGAAGGGGGATTTTTGGCAAAGAACGGCTCAAACAGCGAAGACTACACAACCCCGCTCAAGCGTTTGCTGCTGGCGGTGGTGATCCTGTGCCTTTTGGGGGTGTTCTTTCTTTGGCGCATCGACAGCCCGCGTGTTGAACGGTTCCGCGCGGCGGTGATCGATACGGTCCTTCCTAGCTTTGACTGGGCAATGGCACCGGTGACCGCGACCGTAAACCTCGGCAGGGATTTTCGAAGCTACCAGCGGATTTACGAACAAAACCAGGAACTACGCCGCGAGCTACGTCAGATGACGGCCTGGAAAGAAGCTGCGCTGCAATTGGAACAGGAAAACGCCAAGCTGCGCGACCTGAACAACGTGCGTCTAGATACGCGACTGACCTACATTACCGGAGTGGTTCTCGCCGATTCTGGATCACCCTTCAGACAATCTGTGCTGATCAACGTCGGGTCTCGCGACGGAATCGTTGATGGTTGGGCCACCATGGACGGTACCGGTCTGGTAGGGCGCGTCTCGGGTGTGGGGGCCAATACCAGTCGCGTGATTATGCTCACCGATGCAACCAGCCGCATTCCAGCGACAATCCAGCCCTCAGGCCAGCGCGCGCTAATCGTTGGCGACAACAGCGCGTCACCGCCCATTGATTTTCTGGAAGACCCAGATCAGGTGCGCCCAGGAGACCGAATTGTAACCTCAGGCGACGGTGACGTTTTCCCGCCGGGTTTATTGATCGGGCAAGTCGCGCAAGACCCCGGTGGCCGTTTGCGCACCAGATTGGCAGCAGACTACGAACGGCTCGAATTCCTACGCGTGCTTCGCGACCATGGTGCGCGTCGTGTGTCCAATCCAGCGGCTTTGATTTTACCCGAAACGCCGCCAGTTGATGCTGAAGAAGAGGCTAGCGCAGAGGCGGAGGTCAGCCAATAATGGATCAGAACCGCCTTCAAGTCTGGGGCATGCGCGCCGCCTTTGTGCTGATCGCGTTAGTGATCGTGTTCTTTCACCTTCTCCCGCTCGATCCTTCTCCCGGAAGATGGGCAGGCCCTGACCTCTTGGTAGCCGTTGTGTTTGCCTGGGCCGTACGGCGGCCGGATTACGTGCCGATCTTGCTCATTGCAGGCGTTATGCTTATGGCGGACATGATGCTTCAGCGACCACCAGGGCTATGGTCGGTTCTGGTGGTCTGCGCCGCCGAATGGATGAAATCTCGCGAGCGTCGCCAGCGCGAAACAACTTTTGTTCTGGAATGGATGACATTCGCTGGCTGCCTGATTGCCATCACGGTCGTCTATCGCGCAGTTTTGATGGTGCTTATTGTCGTGCCCGGCACGTTCACACTCGCATTTGTCCAAGTTATGATGACCATAGCGTTGTATCCGGTGGTCGTGGGCGTATCGCATCTTGTTTTGGGTGTCCGACGCGCCGCACCGGGGGATGTTGATCGGCTGGGACGCACGGTATGAGACGAGCACCAAAAGACACAGCAGAAAGCTTTCGCAGGATTTCGCGGCGCGGCGTGATCTTGGGCGGCGTGCAACTCGCCTTTGCAGGAGCTTTAGGGTTCCGCATGCAACACCTGCAGGTGGATCAAGCGGATGAATTCCGCCTTCTTGCCGAAGAAAACCGCATCAACATCCGCCTGATCCCCCCGAAACGCGGTCAAATCTTTGATCGCAACGGGGTCACAATCGCCGCAAACGAACCATCTTACCGCATCACTATCGTCCGCGAAGATGCCGGCAACGTGGACGAGGTCATCGCCCGTTTGTCCAATCTGGTCGAACTCGACGAGGACGAGCTGAACCGCGCTTTGACCGAAATGGATCGCAGTGCACCGTTCCTGCCGATCACCGTTGCCGAACGCGTCACGTGGGAGGATATCAGCCGTGTTGCCGTAAATGCCCCCGCCTTGCCCGGTGTGACACCCGAGGTGGGCCTGTCGCGTGCTTATCCCCGGCTTGGCGACTTTGCCCATGTCGTGGGCTATGTCGGACCGGTCAGTGAACGCGATCTCGCGCGTTATGAAACGCCCGACCCTGTGCTGCGCATCCCGCGTTTCCAGATTGGCAAGGTCGGGATCGAAACCCGTTATGAGGAAGCCCTGCGGGGTCGCGCAGGCGCCAAACGTGTCGAAGTCAACGCGGTCGGGCGTGTGATGCGGGAACTTGACCGCCGCGAAGGCACGCCGGGTTCGGACATGCAGTTGACGGTGGACAGCAAGCTACAAAGCTACATCCAGGCACGGCTTGGCGAAGAAAGTGCGTCCGTGGTTGTAATGGATGTGAACAACGGCGATCTTTTGGCCATCGCGTCTTCGCCATCGTACGATCCAAACAAGTTCGTCCGGGGCATCTCGGTCGCGGATTTTGGAGAATTGCGCGACAACGACCACCGTCCTCTTGCATCGAAAACTGTGCAAGACGCTTATCCACCCGGTTCCACGTTCAAAATGATCACAGCGCTGGCCGCGATGGATGCCGGTGTCGTCTCGCCGAACGAGACCGTCTGGTGCCCTGGTCACATGGAGGTGGGTGGTCGCCGCTTTCACTGCTGGAAACGCGCGGGCCACGGCCACATGAACCTCGAACAATCGCTGCGTGAAAGCTGCGACGTGTATTATTACGATCTCGCCCTGAAAGTCGGGATCGACAAGATCGCCGAAGTCGCCCGCAAGTTCGGGTTAGGCACGTCTTTCGGCATCGGTATGTCCGCCGTCACCGAAGGCCTTGTTCCAAACAAGGAATGGAAACGCGCCGAACGCGATGCGGACTGGCGGATCGGCGATACGGTGAATGCGTCGATTGGGCAGGGCTATGTGCTGACGTCGCCACTTCAACTTGCAGTGATGACGGCGCGTCTGGCCACAGGCAATGACGTCTCGCCCAGATTGGTCCGCAGGGTCGGCGCGGTCGAAACCGAAGCCAGTCCCGGTACAAATATGGGGTTCAACGAAAACCACCTGCGCCAGCTGCGGCGAGCGATGTTTTCGGTGTCCAACAACCGGCGCGGCACAGCTTACGGGTCTCGTGTGATCGACGATGCGTTCCGGATTGCAGGCAAAACAGGCACCAGCCAGGTGCGCAACATCACCGCCGCAGAACGGGCACGCGGTGTCACCCGCAACGAAGACCTGCCATGGAACCGCCGGGACCATGCGCTTTTTGTCAACTACGCACCCTATGAGAACCCAAAGATCGCAGTTTCGGTGATCGTTGAACATGGCGGCGGCGGGTCCCGTGCAGCTGCGCCCATCGGGCGGGACGTTACGCTTCAGGCGCTCTACGGTGAAGACCCACCTCTAGACGCGTATCCAGCCAAGGATCGTGACCGCATCAGCGAACAGCAAGACCGCTTGCGAAAAATCCTGCAGGCCAACGATATCGACGGGCGCAGCCGCGCATGAGCTATCTTGAGTACACGGTCAAAAGCGTCCCTTCGGGCTGGCGCAAAATCCTTTTCGTTAACTGGCCGCTTACGTTATTGCTGACGGCCATTGCCGGTGTCGGATTCCTGATGCTCTACTCGGTCGCGGGCGGCTCTATGACGCCATGGGCCGAACCACAGATGAAGCGCTTCGCTATGGGCCTCGCGCTCATGTTCATTGTTGCGATGGTGCCGATCTGGTTCTGGCGCAATATGTCGGTGATGGCATATCTCGTTGCCCTCGCGTTGCTGGTGGCGGTCGAATTCTTTGGCTCCGTCGGCATGGGCGCCCAGCGCTGGATCGACCTTGGTTTCATGCGGTTGCAACCATCTGAGCTGATGAAGGTCGCCATGGTGATGATGCTGGCCGGATACTACGACTGGCTGCCAATGAAGCGCGTGTCACACCCGTTTTGGGTGCTGATTCCGATACTTATCATAATCCTTCCGACTTTTTTGGTGGTGACCCAACCGGATCTCGGCACCGCTATTCTGCTGCTCGCCGGGGGTGGTTTGATGATGTTTCTTGCCGGTGTGCATTGGGGGTATTTTGCGACCGTGATCGCAGGAGGCATTGGCGGGATCTACACGATCTTTCTCAGCCGCGGGACGGAATGGCAGATCCTCAAAGACTACCAATTCCGCCGCATCGACACGTTTCTTGACCCCAGTTCAGACCCGCTTGGCGCGGGCTACCACATTACCCAAGCGAAAATCGCCATGGGATCAGGTGGCTGGACGGGACGCGGCTTTATGCAAGGCACACAGTCTCGTCTAAACTTCCTGCCTGAAAAACACACCGACTTTATCTTCAACACGTTGGCAGAAGAGTTTGGGTTCATCGGCGGCATCTCACTTTTGCTGCTATACGTGCTGATCTTGGTGTTCTGTGTCGTCTCGGCCTTGCAAAACCGCGACCGGTATTCGTCACTTTTGATCCTGGGGATCGGTGTGACCTTCTTCTTGTTCTTTGCGGTGAACATGTCGATGGTCATGGGCCTTGCGCCGGTGGTCGGGGTGCCCCTGCCGCTGGTCAGTTATGGCGGGTCTGCGATGTTAGTCTTGATGATTGCGTTTGGTCTCGTACAAAGCGCGCATATCCATCGCCCGAGGTAACGCATGCCCGTCAACGTTCTGTTCGCCGCCCACGAAAAACGTTGGGCGCAATACGAAGCCCCTTTGACCGCTGCTTTGAACGATTTGGGGATCAACCATGCACTGTCGATGGAGATCGCACCGGACGAAGTGGATTACATCGTCTATGCCCCGAACTCGCCCGTACAGGATTTCACACCATACACCCGTCTCAAGGCCGTTTTGAACCTGTGGGCAGGCGTGGAAGACGCCGTCGGAAACAAAACGCTCAAAGTTCCGTATGCGCGCATGGTAGATGATGAAGGCCTGACCCAAGGCATGATCGAATGGGTCACGGGCCACACCTTGCGCCACCATTTGGGCATGGATGCACATATCGTGAACCCGGGCAACACCTGGAACGCAGTTGCACCTCCGGTGTCGTCCGAGCGTCCTGTTGGTATTCTTGGTTTGGGCGAATTGGGTAGTGCTTGCGGACAGGAATTAAGGCAACTCGGTTTCCCAGTGACTGGCTGGGCGCGTAGCGAAAAATCAGTGCCCGGCATCCCGTGTCTGACGGGTGAAGACGGGCTGCGCGACGTGATCTCTCAGTCTGAAATTCTTATCCTCTTGCTCCCCAGCACGCCGCAAACGGCCAACACGCTGAACGCCGAAACGCTTGCCCTTTTGCCCAAGGGCGCGTTCATCCTGAACCCCGGCCGCGGACCATTGATCGATGACGATGCACTGCTGGCCGCACTCGATTCAGGACAAGTGGCACATGCCACGCTCGATGTGTTCCGCATAGAACCTTTGCCGCAAGATCACCAGTTCTGGTCCCATCCAAAGGTGACCGTCACGCCGCATATCGCGGCAGATACCCGCCCCGCCAGTGCCAGCTGTATGATTGCCGAAAACATCCGCCGAAGCGAAGCCGGAGAACTGCTCTTGCATCTTGTGGACCGCGACGCAGGCTACTAAGCCCTGCGCCAAAGGAGCCTGCTAATGACATTTGACCGTTCGGTGAAAATCGCCCCCTCCATCCTCGCAGCCGATTTCGCCAATTTCGGGGCCGAGATTGAAGCGGTCGAAGCGCAGGGCGCCGACTGGATTCATGTCGACGTCATGGATGGGCATTTCGTGCCCAATATCACCTTCGGCCCCGCCATGTGCGCCGCGATCCGACCCCACATCAAAACTGTCATGGACGTGCATCTTATGATCGCGCCAGATGATCCGTATATCGAGGCGTTTGCGGATGCAGGCGCTGACATCATCACCGCCCATGTCGAAGCAGGCCCGCATATCCACCGCACCTTGCAAGCGATCCGTGCAACGGGCGCCAAGGCTGGACTGGCCCTTAATCCCGGCACACCTGCCGAAGCAGCGGCGCCGGTTCTCGACCTTGTTGACCTCATCTGCGTGATGACTGTGAATCCTGGTTTTGGCGGACAGAAGTTCATCCATTCCTGCGTGCAGAAAGTGACCGAGCTGCGCGAGATGATCGGCGACCGCGAGGTGCATATCGAGATCGACGGCGGTGTTGATCCGAAGACTGCACCTTTGGTGCGTGCCGCCGGGGCGGACGTCCTCGTGGCCGGATCAGCAGCGTTCAAGGGCGGGTCAGTGTCGAACCGAGCCCCTTACGGTGAGAACATCCGGGCAATCCGAGCAGCGGCCGAGTAGCGCGCGAGACGAGGCCGAAGGCCGCCGCGCGATCGCCAGACCGCCCCCCGGGCTGGCGATTGGTTCACGCTGGCGCACAGCCGGACAATACGCGGACTTGGCAACCATAAAGTGTTTCGTTCAAACGATGCACGCCATCCCGCGGTCTGGCCCTCACGCGCCTTAACCACTCACCTCAAACACGTTGATCCACTTGGCCACAATCGCAGGCTTCTCAACGCCTTCGATCTCAACCACGACATCCCACGTCACATCATATCGCCCTGGCTTTTCGACCACATCGGCAACTTCAAAACGCCCCCGAATGCGCTGCCCTGCTCGCACTGGCGTCACAAAGCGCAAACGATCAAACCCGTAGTTCAGGCTTTGTAGCAAACCCGGCACCTCGGGTTGCACATCATACGACATCGCAGACAACATCGAAAGCGTCAGAAACCCATGCGCAATCGTCCCGCCATGCGGTGCCATCGCCGCCTCATCCAGATGTATGTGCTGCCAGTCCTCGGTCACATCGGCGAACGCAGTGATCCGCGCTTGCGTCACCTCATACCAGCGCGACACGCTGGGCGGCATCGACCGCAAGCTGTCAGCCGACATCAGGCAGCACGTAATCCGCAAATTGCTTGCGCAATGTAAGCTTTGACACTTTGCCCGTCGCTGTCAGCGGCAAGGCATCCACATACAAAACATCATCGGGCAGTTGCCATTTGGCAAAATGCTCTGACATCAAGTCGTGAAAGGCATCCAGCTCCGGCTTTGCACCGTCCTTGCCTTGCACCACCAGAACCGGACGTTCATCCCATTTCGGATGCGCAATCGCAATCACGGCACAATTGGCCACGTCCGGATGCGCCATCGCGACGTTTTCAAGATCAATCGAACTGATCCATTCGCCGCCCGACTTTATGAGGTCTTTCGACCGATCCTGAATACTCAGATACCCGTCAGGTGTGATGCTCGCGACGTCCCCGGTTCCAAACCAGCCTTCGGCGTCCACCGCATTGGCGGTCGCCTCGTCATTCTCAAAATACCCCGAGATCACCGCATTTCCACGCACATAAAGCTCACCGGCTGCACTACCATCATGTGGCAAGCGATGCCCGTCTTCATCGACGATCTTCAGATCGACCCCAAACATCCGACGCCCCTGAAGCGATTTCAGATCTATCCGATCCTGAAGTGGCGCGTCAGCTTTCGACACAGGTATCTGAGCCGTTGTTCCAATAGGGCTCATCTCAGTCATGCCCCATGCGTGGCATACATCCACGCTAGCGGTTTCGAAGAATTCGATCATGCTTCGCGGTGCGGCGGACCCGCCAATAACAACCTGGGTCAACGCAGACGGTGGCGCACCGCGCGCCTCAATCTCTGCCCGCAAACCAAGCCAAACCGTCGGCACACCCCAACTTGCAGTGACCTGTTCCGCTTGCATCAAGTCATAGAGGGAGGGACCATCAAGCTTACCACCTGGCATGATCATCGACGCGCCTACCAAAGGCGCGATGTACGGCATGCCCCAAGCGTTGACATGGAACATCGGAACAACTGGCAAAAGGCGTGCACCTTCATGAACCGAAGACGGCAAGGTCACAGCACCGAATAGGGCATGCAGCACGGTAGAGCGGTGAGAATAAAGCGACCCTTTTGGGTTCCCGGTTGTCCCAGATGTATAACACAACCCAGCTGCCGTTTCTTCGGGCAAGTCGGGCCAAGGATACTCGGAAGCTTGTCCTTCAAGTAGGTTCTCATATCTGAGCGGCGCGAGTGGGCTGTCTTGCATGTGCGCCGTGTCCGTCATCACGACGATCTTGAGCCCTTTTGGCAATTGCTCCTTTAACGCCTCCAAGATCGGCACAAAGGTTGTATCGACAAACAGCACCCTGTCTTCGGCATGATTCAGGATGTAAATCATCTGCTCTGCCGAAAGACGCGGATTAATTGTGTGGCACACCGCACCCATGCCGGAAATCGCGTAGTAAAGCTCAAAATGCCGATAGCCGTTCCACGCCAAGGTCGCGACACGATCACCCTGTTTCACGCCCAGACCGTCCAAAGCATGCGCCAATTGCGCCGTCCGAGCGAACGCTTCTTTGTACGTTTGTCGATGCAGATCGCCTTCGGTTCGAACAGAGACAATCTCCGCCTCGCCATGAACCTCCGCCGCAAAACTCAGGATCTCAATGATCGAAAGCGGTCGGTTCATCATCATTCCGTGCATGCCTATCCCCCCTTGCACTCACGTCTTTTGTTCCTGATACATTGATGTTCTGTCGCACCCCGCGCAACCAAAATCCAAGAAAGGGGGAGCCTTCATGCCAGATCAAATGTCCCGCATCACGCTGGCCCGTCGCCCCAGCGGCGCGCCTGTGCCCGAGGATTTCGCGCTCGATCAAGGCCCTGTTCCGGAACCGCAAAAGGGCGAAGTGCTGATAGAGGTGACCCACCTGTCGCTTGATCCTTACATGCGTGGTCGCATGGATGACGTCAAAAGCTATGCCCCGTCCGTCGATATCGGTGGCACGATGACAGGTCAGGGCGTGGGGCGCGTGATCTCAAGCAATGCTGATGGGTATGCCGAAGGCGACATGGTCACCGGAATGACCGGTTGGGCCAGCCATGCCGTCCTGCCTGCGCCCGAGGTGCGCAAGCTCGATGGGGCAACGCCACCGTCGACAGCTCTTGGCGTGCTGGGAATGCCGGGTTTGACCGGCTGGGTCGGGCTCCACAAGTTCGGACGCCCGCAGGCCGGAGAAACGCTTGTGATTGGCGCCGCAACCGGCCCGGTTGGATCAATGGTGGGCCAATTGGCCAAGGCCATGGGTCTGCGCACCATCGCCATCGCGGGCGGTGCAGAAAAATGCGCGCTGGCGACAGACACGTTTGGGTTTGACGCCGCGATTGACCACCGCGCGCACAACGACGCGCGATCCTTGCGCAAGGCGATTGCCGAAGCGGCCCCGAAGGGCGTGGACATATATTGGGAAAACGTGGGCGGCAAGCTTTTGCAGGCTGTCATGCCATTGATGAACACGCACGGTCGCATTCCGATTTGCGGCACCATTGCGTGGTATGGCGGCGCCGACCTGGACGGCCCGGACCAGTTGCCCGGCGTGTGGCGCAACGTTTTGGTCAAGCGTTTGCAGGTGTCGGGCTTCATCATCTTCGACCATTGGAACGAATACCCTGCGTTCCTCAAAGACGTGGCCCCGCGCGTCGCGTCCGGCGACCTCAAGTACATTGAAGACGTCGCCGAAGGTTTGGAAAACGCGCCCGAGGCATTCATCGCCATGCTCAAGGGCGGCAATGTCGGCAAACAGATCGTAAAGCTTTAGAACTCGGGTTCGACTTCCAAAGCCAATGGCGCGGCGGGCGTCGCTCGCAGGTCATCGACCTGCAACGGCCCGGTTGGCTTGGACAACCGATTGCGGACCACCCAGTGTAGCCGGGTCGATGCCCGTGTGACGGCGACATAAGCAAGGCGCTTCCAAAGCGGCTGCCCCGCTTCAACCCGGCCCATTCGTGCAGCGGCGTAGAGGTCTGGCGCAAAGACCTGCACCTCGTCCCATTGGGACCCTTGCGCCTTGTGGATCGTCACCGCAGCGCCGTGCAAAAACGTCGCCCCCATGCGGGCCGCAAAGGGGATAAACGGTTCTTCTTCCTCGGGTTTTTCGATCTTCACAATGGATGCCGCCGACACCTGCGGGTCTTCCGCCCCCATCACATGCAAACGTGAAAATCCCGGTTTCCGCCCCGGCCCGAGGTAAATCACCTGCGCGCCCTTGATCAGTCCGCGCGCTTCCAAATCGAGCCGCTTTTTCCGGTGTTTGAGCGGCAATTCGATCCCATCACAAATCAGCGGCTCACCTTCCAGCAACTCGGTCTCTGGGGCACCATGTACATTACGGAACGCGTGGATCAGCCTAATCCGCGTTGCATTGCGCCACACCAGAACGGGCGAGCGCGCCATCAAATCCACCTCCACCCGCTGCCCCCAGACCACCCGATCATCGCGCCGCGCGGTGTCTTCGACCATACGCTCAAAGTCTTCGAACCCCAGTTCGGGGTCCGCCAACGCATGCGCCAGATCAAGGATCGGGTTGTCGGCATCCTGCCGGTGAATGCGGTTGAGGTTCATGACCTGGCTATCCGCCAGTGTCTCGAACACCATCTTGCCGGATTGGTTTACCGGGGCCAATTGCGCCGGATCGCCAAAGAGCAGCAAATTCGGAAATATCTCGCGCAAATCTTCAACCTGGCGTTCATCCAGCATGGAGGCTTCGTCGATGAACCCAATATCAAGCGGGTCTTCGCGCCGCTTCCAGCCTGTGATGAAATCCGACCCTCTCAGGCCCGCTGCAGCGCGCGCCGCCGGGATGGATTTATGCGCCTCATACGACCCTTTGGCGCGCTCAAGCGCAACGTCCGTCAAGCCTTCGATCTCGGGCAGTTCACCCTGCCCCATCAGCCATTCGGCGATCTTTTCGTATTCCGGATCATAGACCGGTGTGTACAAAATACGGTGGATGGTTGTAGCAGGCACGCCCCGCATCCGCAGCACGCTGGCGGCTTTGTTGGTGGGCGCAAGGATCGCCAAAGTGCGGCGGTCTTTCCGCCGCCGGCCTTCGTAGTCGCCAGACACCACCTCGACACCGGCCCGCTCCAGCGCTTTGTAAAGCTCGGCAAGCAACAGCGTCTTGCCCGACCCGGCCTTGCCCGTCACTGCCATGATCTTGGTTTTATCATCCCGAGGTGGTTTGAGCAGACCATCATCGAGATCGACACCAGCCTCGCGCAGCATCTCGGCAACGCGGTCATGGGCTTCGGCCTGATCGTCGGAAAAGGTAAGGGCAGTCGTCATGCGGCGACCCTATAGGCCGCGGCTGTCGGGTGCCAGCGTCAGGCAGCACTCACGTGCAAATGCGCGTTTTCAGTTCCGAAAGAGGCTTCGAACCAGCGACGCGATGCCTCCAAGGATACGCCTGCAATGCGCGAAACTTGCTTTTGGGCGGCTTCCGTAAACTCCCACAGGCCGACACTGATCGCCTGACGGCCCGTGCCTTGCGTGCCCAAAACCTCGGGCGCCGCCCCAATGCGGTTATAGATGCGCACCATGCGTGCATCAAAAACGCCGACAAAGTGCTGCACACCGAAATTCT
>ERZ1740070.1280-NODE-1280-length-15875-cov-7.513148_pt1 | contig 15875 bp, 12 predicted proteins | sample MGYA00581734_ERZ1740070 | MGnify/ENA primary metagenome ERZ1740070 (study PRJEB43018, sample SAMN04849744) | marine metagenome | isolation source: floating plastic debris | place: Pacific Ocean | collected 2008-09-01 | study: EMG produced TPA metagenomics...
GACTTGCAGTCCCTGGTGGGTAATGGTTTTAACGACTTCTGTGTACACCGTAGCTCCTTCCACCAGGAGAGGGGTGTCCGCAGGACGGGGTGAGGTTGCGACTCAACTGAAAACTCCCATAACCCGCTTTTTCAAATTGCAAAAAATAACTGCCAAGACAGATGTTAAATCTCGGCAGTTTTCAGTTATTTGATTGAGCAGAAACATCTTCAACGTAAAGCTGCATTCTCGGTAAAAAGATTAGCAAATCGCTCCTTACCATAGGTAAACTGAGAACCTTCCCCAAGAGCTTGTCCGGCTTTCCGCAAATACATTCCCAATCTCAGTTGCTCCGGTTCCCACTCATTCAAGGCTTTGCTGACATCATGATTCTGGTTTACCAAAGCATCAGCAAGAGCCATCGCATTTGCAGCAGCTTTTGAAACACCCGATGCTGTGTGGGGACGGGGAATAAAGGCTGCATCCCCAACCAGCGCAATACGATTAAATGCCATTTGCGGTACAGTCAAATCTAAAATGGCTTGGACAAATGGCTCTTTGGTCGCAGCAACAAGCTTTTGAAAGGGTGGTGCAAGTACTTGATTTGCATACAATCGCATCTGCTGTTCGACTTCTGGAGCAATCGTTCCGGGTGCAATCGAATAGTCGCGATGTTTGCCGTTTTTATCGGTGAGAATTGGTGTTAATTCCGTTGTCTCATCGTAGTTGACGTACCATACCCAATTAAAGCGACGTTCTCCCGGTACGAGAGATTCATTCTCTCCCGGAATCACGTATTGAAGAATGTGGGAGTTAGGAAATTGATAAAAGACGAAACTCTCTGTGAGCATAGCAGCAGTTTCTGCGTCAAGTTCCCTTTCGTCAACTAATCCGCGATAGGCTACATAGCCAGCATATTCAGGATTATGATTGGGAAGAAGCAGTTTTCTAACTGTGGAATTTGCACCATCAGCACCAATTAATAAATCACCTGTATCAGAAGTCCCATCCGCAAAAATAGCAGTTACCTGTTCGCCACTTTGGGTTACTTTCGTCAAAGCTTTTCCTTGGTGGTAGCGCCCTGGGGGGAAATGTCGCCGCATAGTGCCATACAATAAATTCCAGGATGTCAAAGTCTGACGCATGGGCATATTGGTAGCAATACTGCCATCCTGATTTAAGTAGAATCGCTCATGTGCAACGACACCAAAGGGTTGTTGATACGCTACACCAGCCCGCTCAAATGCTTCAATTATTTCTGGCTGTAGAACGATTCCACCACCGCGACTATCAAGACTGTGGGAGGAACGCTCGTAAATATGAACCTCCCAACCAATTGATTGCAGCAAGATTCCTGTAAATAACCCACCTAGCGAGCCACCTATGACAATGGCACGTTTACTTGTTTTATTCATCATCAAACCTCTGATAATTGATTGACAGCTTTTTGTGATGTAGTTAAATACACTTCGACAGGCTGGGCACCAGATAAAATTTCGTCACCAATACGGATACTAGGAACGCCGCGAATACCTCTTGAAACTGCTTTGTGTTCTAACTCGCGTACTTGAGGAGTACCAGCATTACTCTGAATAAATTCTATAACTACACCTTTATTTATACCGATATCTACAGCGAGATTGGCTAGGGTTTCAGTACTACTAATATTCTGTCCTTCCGTGAAATATGCAGTAAATATCCGTTCTGCCATTTCAGTGGCTTTACCTTGTTGAGATGCAAACCAAACCAGACGATGAGCTTTGTGTGTGTTGGGTGTAAACTCCATCAAGTCATAACGAAAATTAATGTCATCCTCTTGGGTTGCTAAGATGGTTTTTGCATCTAACTGCTGGGAATATTCCCAACTACCAAATTTTTGGCTGCGGTATATTTTGCGCTCCATCCCCATTTCCGGCATATCCGGATTTAATTCAAAGGGATACCAAATGCGTTGAATATTTACTGAAGAACTTAATTGAGCAATTGCTTTATTCAATCGCTTTTCTGCAACCAAACACCAGGGACAAATAAAATCCGAGGTGATTTCAATTGTTAAGTTCATGCTTGTGTCCTGTTTTGGATAACTTATTTAGATTAACCTCGTTCATAATAAATGTTAATATAGCTTTTGCGCCAAATAGTTTTGCGTTTTAAGCAAAAATAAATTGAATTAATAATGGATCAATTTGCTGCAATGCAAGCCTTTGTAAAGGTGGTTGATACGGGTAGTTTTTCCGAAGCATCTCGACAGTTGGGAGTTGCTGTTTCCTCTGTAACTCGTCAAGTTAATTCCCTCGAAAGTATGCTGCATACTCAATTAACTAACCGTTCTACTCGTAGCGTTACCCTTACCCCTCAAGGACGCAGATATTACGAAAAAGTAGTACGAATTCTTCAAGATGTGGAAGCAGCTAATTGTTCGGTAGCAGAGCAGGATGAAGTACCACGAGGTTTAATAAAAGTTAGTCTTCCCGTAGCTTTTGGGAGACTCTATATTGCACCATTGATTGGGGATTTTTTGGTACAGTATCCCGAAATGCAGCTAAATTTAACCTTGAGCGATACGTTAGCTAATCCAGTGGAAGAAGAATTAGATTTAGTTATTCGTCTTGGCAATCTTGAACGTTCTGGTGCTAATTGGATTGTCCGCAAACTTACATCTTATACGCGCTGTGTTTGTGGGAGTCCAGCTTACTTTGAACAGTATGGTACACCAGAACATCCCGACGATTTAGTCAATCATAATTGTTTATGCTTTAGCTATTCTACGGGGTATGAAATTTGGCGATTTAAGCGAGATAAAGAAGTATGTGAAGTTAAAGTCAAAGGTTCGTTGGTAGCGAATAATTCTGAAGTATTACGTCAAGCTTGTTTGGATGGGGTGGGTCTAATTTTAATGCCAACTTGGTTAATTGGGGAAGATATTATTCAAGGAAGATTACAAGCAGTTCTAAAGGATTTTCAATTTCATCCGCTATTAGATATGGATGCAGGTATTTACGCGCTTTATCTGCCCAATCGTCGCGATACACTTCGAGTTCAAGCCTTTATTGATTTTCTTATTCAACGGTTTAGTAAATAATTGAGTAATTAGTAATTAATAATTCAGAAAAATGCAAACTCTGATAATCAATATAATCTAGGATTAATGTAGAGCCAGCCTCAAATAAGAAGCTGTCTTAGTTTTGGATATTTTTTATACCATCAACCCTAATGTCACTCCAAAATATTAACAATCCTTTTAAATCACTTAAGTTTCGTGATTTGGTGCTGCGATTCATAATTTTATCCCTAATTACTAGCTTTGTATTATTTTTTTTGCAAGCAAATGTCGGCTTTAAATTAAATCAGCAAGACTCAGTAATAATAATCTATATTATTCAGTTTGTTCTACTTTGCCTTTGGACGGTAAAAGACTTTGGACGCTTGAAGGCCAAAGCTAAATATGTAGTAGGTGATTTACCACAAAACTATAATTGGTTACGGTTAACATGGCTAGTTCCGCTAATTATAATTTTTTCCATTAGTTGCTCCATAATATTATTTTACTTACTGTCATTAGCAGCACCATCTTTCCTGGAACAACTCCTACGCAGTGTTGCTGATACTCCATCAGTTGATAATTCAAATTCTTTTGCATCTAATCTGCTGGTAATTATTACGTTTTGTCTAGTAGCACCAGTAACTGAGGAATTTCTGTTTAGAGGAATTATATTACAGCGTTGGGCTACTAAATGGGGAATCTGTACGGGCTTGATATCATCATCATTGCTTTTCGGTTTTGTTCACCCAAATCCGATTGGATTGTCCTTAGCAGGAATGATTTGGGGAGTGCTATACATCAAAACACGCTCTTTAGTGGTACCAATAGCTTTTCATGCATTAAATAATATTGTAGCTGTGTTGCCGCAACTTCTACCCGCCGATTCATCTAATTCTAAATCAACACTGACAATACAAAATCTACAATCTTTCTGGTGGATTGGTGTTGTAATGATGGTCTTTTCTTTGCCTTTATTATTACGTTTTATTTGGAAAAACTGGCCTAATAAGAATACAATTATTCCCTATTTAAACAATGCTAATAAAGAAAGAAGAGCAGTTTGAAGCTAGCAATTTGATTCAAGAAATATCCATGCCCTATGCCCAATTCCCCGTTCCCAATTTCTAAACTTTCTTGGGAAACACATAACGTGTCGCCCATACTGTAAAAAATGGTAAGAAAATTACATGAACCAAGAAAACGGATAAAGCTATACCAATAACCGTCCAATGTTCTCCTAATATTAATACCAAACTATTAACAGCATCGGCACCGAAAATAGTATTAATAACAAATTCACTCTTAACTCCAATAAATAAGAATAGAGCAAATAAGCTCGTAAAAATAACATTCCACCGTAAGTCTAAATGTGGTTTTCCAATTGCAATTAATAATTGAGATGCAGCATTTGCGAAAGGTCTAGGAATTGCTGATAAACAAATAATAATTAATATCGGTATAGCCGGTATCCACTGTTTACCAAAAACGATGGGAACATATATGGGAGAAAGACTAGATTGCAATAGAACAAAAGGAACAATGATTAGAGCAATAGTTCTAATACTGTGGAGATAACGATGCTTGAATTCGCTTAGTTCCGTGCGAGCTTCACATAAATGAGGCAGCATCACCGAACTAATAGCATTAATAATGCTTAAGCTAATTCCTAAACCAGCGTTAAAACCAAAAAAGTAGATTCCTAATTCTTCAATACCTACAAAACGACCAACTATTAAATAGTCTAAGTTGTTTCTTAAAGTTTTGAGCAGTCCTACACCAAGAATGTTTTTTCCAAAACTTAAAATCTCGTCCCAGTATAATGTTGTAAATCCTTCTTTTGGTCGCCAATGATGATGTCTGTAATATATGATGATTTCTAAGGGCGCAACCAAAACTATCGGCAGAGCAAATGACCATACTCCCATACCCATAAAGGCAAATACTGCTGTCAATATACCAGAGAGAGAATATTGAACCACGTCGGTAAATGCTATGACTTTAAAACGATTTTCTCTTTGGATTAAAGTCTTTTGGATACCATAAATAGGCCAAATTAAATAAGCTAATCCACTAACAATAATTGGAAAAATAATCTCTTTACTTTCATAGGATGCTGCAATCGGAAATGCTGCAAGAGCCTGAATCATAAATAAACTGGCAAAAATTAGCCAGTTTAACCAAAACGCAGAACTGCATAATTGCGGAAGTTGCTTCTGCTCAGCTTGAATAATTTTTGCACCAATACCTACATCAGCGAAAGTAATCGCAAACTCTCGCACGGCAAGAATTATCGCTCCCAAACCGTAATCGTAGGGAGTTAAATATCTTGCCGTGATCACCACTAGTCCCAAGCGTAGGACTCTGTAAAGCACCTCGGCTATACCTAGCCAGCCAAGATTACGAATAAACTGGCTAGATATTTTTTTATTGATATACCTGGTAATTGCGTTTAAGAAATTCACAATTTATGTTACTGGAAAGTTATTAAATTTTGATGCTCAAATAACCGACTTCAAGGAATTATTTAAGATTACATAGTATTGGAAACTAAACCCAATACACGATTTCGTCCGGCTTCTAATTCATCCAATGCATTTGAAAGTGAAGGACGAGCCGTTTTTCCGAGTCCCACAACCATCAATATTCCATCCGCATGGGTAGCCAAGATACTGGTATCCAAACGTCCCAAAATATGAGGAGTATCGTACACCACTAAATCAAAATCAGATTGCGATCGCATTACAAAGTTTCGCATTCTTGGTGATGAGAATAGCTTGGCTGGGTTACGAGGAACATCTCCTGCGGTGATGAAGAATAAGTTTTCTTCTTCATAGGATTGTCCGAGTGCATCGTTTAAATCTAAGCCTTGAGATAGTATTTCGCTTAATCCCTGAGTATTTACCAAACCCAAACTGTGATGCACGTGAGGGTTTTGTAAATTAGCATCTACTAACAGCACCCGCAAACCAGCTTCAGCAGCGGTTCTAGCAAAAGTTGTAGCGACGGTAGTTTTACCTTCTCCCGGATTTGCTGATGTAATCACTAATGAAGAAATCGCAGTTTCTTCTTTTAAAGCTTGAATTCTGGTATACAACGAGTAAAAAGCTTGAGTATAAGGTGATGCTCCGTACTCTTGATGAACTATACTTTTACCTTCAAGAATATTTCCCTCGTCTTTTTCCAGTGTATAGACCAATTCCTTATCAGCAGGAGGTAATAATTTTAGTTCTTTTAAATGAGGAATTGTTGCCAATAATGGTAGTTTTGCAGTTCGTTTAACTTCTCGCGAATCGTGAAAAACGTTCTGGAAATTTTCTAAAAGAAAAGCAGCTAAAACACCTAAAAGTAAACCTCCGACTCCTCCCAATAAGGTGCTAAGCTTACTTTTAGAAGCATCTGCTACAGCTTGACCGCTTTTATCTTTCGGTAGTCTGGGAGGCATAATTAACTCCCAAGGTACTTCCTGCTGTGCAGCATCTACCCGCAGCGCTTCTTGTTTACCCAAAAGCTGTTTGAGAGTATCGCTAGCAACTGTTAACTCCCGTTCCAAATTCGCATATCTACCAGCAACTTCTGGATACTTTTTGATTTGTTGATTTAATTCAACTAAAGCACTATCGGTAGCTTTGAAACTCGCTTCTAATAACTGAATCTGATTTGCAGTTTCAGCCATTTTTTGAATCAAGTCGCGTCGTACAGAGTTTTGATAAGTTCCAACTTGAGTGTTAAGTAAATTGTCGGGAACATTATTACCTAAAGCCAATTGTGCTTCCCGTTTTAGTAAAGGTATTAGTTTCTGACGTTGTTCTTTCAAAGAAACCATTACCGGGTTAGCATCGCTTAAACGCACTGACTCTGTAGCAATTTGAGCCTCAACTTCTCTCACACGTTTAAGTATCTCTTGATACTGTGGCGATTCGCTCAAAGCTGAAGCTGCAATTGCTGCATTTTGCGACATCCCCAACTGACCTTGCAGGGAAGCATAAAGAGACTTTGATTCTGCGAGTTGTTTATTAACTTCTCTTCTTGTAGCTTGAAGTTCGTCAACTCTTCCAAGTAGTTGTTCTCCCTGAAGCTCGGGATTAAACAGACTGTGATTTTGCTGAAACCGCTGCATTTCTCCCTGCAACCTGTTTACTCGCAATCGCAGTGTGGGAATCTGTTGCTCTACAAACCTGATTCCTTGACGCAAATTCGTTTGCTGCTGTTCGAGACTATACTTCCGGTAAGCTTGAGATACCTTGTCCAAGACAAACAAAACTTTCTCAGGATTAGAATCTTTGTAGCGAATTTCTATAACTCTGGATTCAATTTCACCCTGAGCAAGACGGCTAATATGCAGTTGACCTTCTTTGACGCTACTAGGTACTTTACCAGCCTTGCTACCTCCAATTAATTTACCGTAAGTAACTCCTGGATACTTATCCTGGATCTGATCAACTACGGGTTCTATGATTTTCGGGCTTTTCAAAACTTCTAGCAAAGCCTGATAATCTAGAGGTGTGTTATTTTGTCTGGTGATTTTATTGACATCTTGCTGAAGAGTTTGAGACAGTAAAACCAGCAGTTCGCTTTCTGAACTTGTCAGAGGTTCAACTAGTAATTGGAACTTGCCTTCATACTTAGGAGTACGAGTGGAACTCCAGACAACAGCCCCTGTGGTTGCTATTAGCGTTACGCTAGCAATCAAAGCTGCTCGACGACGCAACATTGAGAAAATTTGACCAAAACCAAAAGTCTCTTCCTCAATATTTTGAGGTCTTTTCATTAACCAATATGGTTCTCTTGGTAAAGATTTGGTTTCGTTCAAAGGCTGCAAATCGTGTTCTTTTGCTGGCATTTGTGTTTCCATTCAAAATCCCATTTAAAACAATTTAATATACAGTTTCAGTCAACCAATTTTGAATTTTAATAACAGGTGTATTTTTTTAGATTGACAATTGTAGTAACCCATCATCGAACGGAAGATTGTATCGTAAAAATAAAAATTTTCTCCCTCCGCTTCCTCTGTTTACTGCTCAAGTTCGACTGTTTAATCAGACAAAATAGTCGCTTTACTATTGACCCATTACCGCTAAGTCTTTCAGATTTTAGATTGGATTGACCTTATTAGAGAAAACATCGGTTCACAAACTAGTTGCAAACGATTTTGTAGAAGCAAACATGGTGAAGGTTTCTTGAATAAACATGATTGCAAGTATCGAAAGATACTACTAATTATGAAGCAAGTCTTACTTTATTAACGCCAAACTTTAATCATCAAGTTTAGCTTTGCAGTATTTGAATATTACTACATCTGAATAATTTCTAGTACTACGTTACGACATATGCTGTTTGAGATTTCATTAGTAAGAGCAATATCATTAACATATCTCGCTTAATTGGTAATGGAGTCTAATTAATAAAAACTTTACTGAAATCAAACTAGCCGATGAAGATTAAGTAAAATCTTTGTGAGGTACTATCATAAAAAGAGTAAAAACACGCATAATAAATTAAATAATATATTCAGCAAACATAAAATGTTATAGATGCACTAAAGTCTAAAATCTCTACGAGATAGACATTGCAAGTATTTTACAAGTAAATACCCATAGAAAACATGAAGTAAACAAGTAGAAATGGTTAGGGCTGAGTAAAGCAAAATTACTCTATTGACAAAACCAAATAGTTGGTTCATTAATTGAAAAACTTCATCAGTTAATTCGCTTAAAAAACTATGAAGTTTAAAAATACCTTCACAAAACAGGTATTTTATTTCATCAAAAATTAATATATTTGGAAAATATATTCGGTATGCCAAAATTGCCAAAGCTAGCCGAACAGATATTCGTTGTATTTACTCTTTTTCTTTCTACAAGTGCCTTGATACCCGTACTTATAGAAGGAGGTAGTGGGAGTATAGGTAGCGATTCTTATAGTCCCAAATTTTTTCTGTTGATTTATACAATTACTTTCTTGCTAATAATAAAGCATCAGAAAAGTTTTGTACGTGCTGCACAGAAAGATGTTTGGATATGGTTATTCTTAGGAATTGTCTTAGCATCAACATTATGGACTTTTGCACCTGACGTGACTCCAAGACGTAGCGTACTGCTTCTAGGAACAAGCTTATTTGCCGTTTATATGGCAATGCGTTTTACCTTGAGAGAGCAGTTACAGTTATTAGCTTGGGCATTAGGGATAGTAATTGTACTGAGTTTCATGTTTGCAATCGGACTGCCTAAGTATGGATTGATGACCGTCCAAGAAGGAGGTATTCATGCTGGATCTTGGCGGGGAATAATGACTCATAAAAACATCTTGGGTCGAGTGATGAATCTCAGCACCATGGTGTTTTTGTTTGTTGCGATGAGTAACCCTATCCAAAATAGGAGATATCGATGGGTTCCCTGGGCTGGCTTCATTCTTTCTATTGTTCTAATTATACTTTCAACTTCCACAACCTCTTTAGTTGTCTGTCTAACTTTGATGACTATCATGCCTCTGTATAGAAGCTGGCGAAGCAATTACAACCAGTTAATACCTTTGATGATTGCTTTGATACTTACAGTTGGAAGTGTATCTACTCTGTTACTAGGTAATTTACCTGTCGTTGCAGATGCATTAGGGAAAGATTTGACCCTAACTGGACGTACAGATATATGGAGTGCAATGTTCGACTTAATCTGGGAACGTCCTTGGTTAGGGTATGGATTTAACGCTGTCTGGAGAGATTGGAACAGTCAGATAACTGCCTATCTTTGGCGAACTCTGGCATGGGAGTGTCCTTACGGACATAACGGCTTTATGGATTTATTTATAGAGCTAGGTATGGTCGGCTTATTCGCATTCTTATTGAGCTTTATTACAACTTTTTTCAAAGGAGTAATGTGGTTACGAATTACTCAATGTATAGAAGGAATCTGGCCTTTAATGTATTTAACTTTTTTAGTTATGTACAACGTTAGTGAAAGTACTTTGGTTGAAACTAATAGTATTTTTTGGATAGTTTATGTTTCCAGCGTATTTTCTTTGGCTATAGAGTATGCGGAAGCTAAAAGTTATCGATACCAATTCTCTTCTTCAATAGACCAAGAATGGATAAATATGAAAGCATTTACCAAACAAAAATAAAAGTACGAACCAAGACAAATTTTGCATGAAAATTACTTTAGTATGCCATGACATTCCTTATCCTGCTATTCATGGTGGAAGGATAGATATGTGGCGAAGAATCAAAGCTTTTGCTCAGATTGGTGTTGAATTACAGCTTATATGCTGGTTTGACAAAGCACCGCTGCGTGAAGAAGTAGCTGAAATTAAAAAATATGTTAGCTCAGCATATTTTATTAAGTTTAAACATGATCTGTGTTCGACAGGTTATAGGCTTTTAAACTTGGTTCGCTATCCTCTGGAAGTGACTTCTAGAATGGTAGTTGGAAAGCAATTAAATCATCTCCTAACTAAAGTTCGGGCTTTTAAGCCCCATGTGATTTGGCTAGATGGAATTCATGGTGGAAATGTTGCTTCCAAACTAAGCGAGCGTTTTGACATACCGATAGTGACTCGCTGCCATAATATTGAGCATTTGTATTATCAACGATTATTTAGTTCGGCAACAGGGACAAGCAAAGTCAAAAGATACTTATCTGTTTCCCATTTAGAAACATATGAAAAATCACTATTAAAAAATAGTCTATTATTTTATGATATTTCCTCAGAAGATTTAAAATTTTGGAAATCTCATGGTTTTAGAAATGGACGTTATCTACCTCCTTTAATGGAAATTTTTCCATTACAAAAGCAAGATATATCTTATCAAAAGATTGAGAAATCTAATCAATATGATGTTGTCTTTCTAGGTAATTTATATTCTAATAATAATGTTGCTGGTATTATCTGGTTTTTGACTCAAGTTTTGCCTGAAGTTCGTAGCCAAATATCTGATATTAAAGTATTAATCGCAGGTGCGAAACCGATTAATAAAATTAGACAGCTATGTGAAGAAACTGAAGGCGTAGATTTAAGTATAAATCCGCCATCTTCTGCCATGATTTACAATTCTGGGAATGTTTTAATTAACCCAGTTTTAACAGGTAGCGGAGTTAGTATAAAATCTCTGGAAATGTTGATGGCTGGTAAACCTATTGTTTCAACACCTCAAGGAATTGCAGGCTTACCTATTTCAGTTAAACAGTATTTCAAAATTGCTTCAGATACACAATCTTTTGCAGCAGAAATTGTTAATTTAATTTCTAATTCTCAAGATATTCAGATTTCGACAAAGCTATTGGAATCATTATTCGGCAATCAGGTAATACATGAAGTTGTGTCGGATATCAAGTCATTAATCTAAAATCTATCCTAATTTTTTTGATGAAAATTCTATATTTAACTACCGTTCTCCCAAGTGGAAGAAGAACGGGTGGTGAAATTGCATCACAATGTTTTATTAACGCTTTAAAACAGTGCGGACATGAAGTATTAGTAGTTGGGTATCAACGTCCTGGCGATACTAAATCTACGAATGATAACGAAGTAGTAATCGAACAACGATATATAGAAACACAGAAATCAAAATATCATCCATTTATCTGGATGGTATTAAGTTTAATTAAAAGGCTTCCTTACTCAGCAGCTAAATATTATTCCAAAAAATACTTAACAAAAGTAAAAAGTATTTTACAGGTAAATAACTATGATACTGTCATAATTGACCATGCTCAATTGGGTTGGTTATTGCCTTTGTTTAATCAAAAGCATAAAGTAATATTCATCGCTCACAACCTAGAACATCAACTTTATGAAGAACAGTTCAAAAGCGCCCAAAAGTATGTATCAAAATGCATATACAAAAGAGAAGCTCGCTTGATAAAAAAGATGGAAGACAATTTAGCTGTCTCATCCCAACAAGTATGGACGCTAACTACTCATGATTCCAACTATTTTTATAGTCATAATCTTGCGAGTAAAGTCTTTCACTTACCTTCAATTAGGACAGTACCACCAAAAAATTCAGCAATTAAACACTGCGACATTGGCATAATTGGTAGCTGGACGTGGAAAGCTAATTAATATGGTTTAGAGTGGTTTTTCAAAACAGTTTATCCCCACTTACCCAAAAATATATCGATTCACGTTGCTGGTTCCGGTGCTGGGTGGTTAATGGAGCGATATCCAAATGTTAAATACTGCGGATTCGTTCCCGATGCACAAACATTTATGTCACTAGCTAGAGTTATCGCGATTCCTTCCATAAGTGGTGGTGGAATTCAGATAAAGACTTTAGACGCTATTGCTTCAGGAAGCCAAATTGTAGCCACAACCGTTGCAATGCGAGGGATATTAGACTATCCGTCTGCTATTGAAATAGCCGATGAACCAGAATATTTTGCTCGTAGTTTAATAGAATTTTTAGCTCTAGATGATGTAGAAAACGAACGTACAAAACTTCTGGATAACAGGCTTACATGGTCTGTACTTAGAAGGGAAAATTTCTATCGTAGTGTAAAAGATGCAATCAACTCGATGGAATTAAATCAAAACACATATAAGGTTGATTTAGCTGTAAATAAAAGCAGACAAAAATAAAACCATGATGCGACTGTTACATCGGTTAAAACGTAAAATATTCAAGCCTTTAGGGTTAGGTATTCAGAAACTGTTACGCAACTTCTCTCTAGTTAGTGTAAGGTTAATAAAATCGAAAAATCCTATTGTTAAAGGTTTAATATTCGGTTTACTGTGTATAGGTTTAAGTTTATGTTCTTCACAATTTATAACTAGCTTTCAAGGTAATGCTTCTATAGCTGCTACTACCATTGTGCCTCCTTTATCCGCACAAAAATCTCAAATCATTGATAGTACCGGTAAAGCAGTTTTACTCAGAGGTATCAATTGGTTTGGGATGGAGGTCAGCACCCATGCACCTCACGGACTATGGGTAAGAGACTATAAACAAATGCTCGCTCATATCAAAAGCTTGGGCTATAACTCAATTCGCTTACCCTATTCAGTAGAAGCCCTGAAATCATCCCACGTTTATGGTATTGATTATTCTATCGGTGCCAATGCAGAACTTCAGGGGAAAACTCCTTTAGAAATAATGGATTTAGTCATCCAAGAAGCGAACAAACAGGGATTACTAATCTTATTAGATAGTCATTGCCTAAAAGATGGAATTATTTCAGAAGTATGGTATGGAGATGGTTTTACAGAAAAAGATTGGATAGATACCTGGACTCTTTTAGCAAAACGTTACAGAAATCAGCCCAATGTTATTGGTGCAGATTTGAAAAACGAGCCTCACGGTCGTGCAAGTTGGGGAACCTATGATACTGCAACAGATTGGCATTTAGCTGTTCAAAGGGCTGGAAACAAAATTCTCTCTATTAATCCTGATTGGTTGATTGTAGTAGAGGGAATAGAGAAAAACGTGCCCAATCAAAAACAGCATGGTTACTTTTGGGGTGCTAACCTAGAAGGTGTTCGAGAATATCCCGTGCATCTGAAAAACCAAAGTAAGCTGGTTTATTCACCTCACGAATACGGTGGTTCAAAAGTGTCTTGGTTTCAAGATTCAGAGTTTCCTAATAATCTTTACGAGCGTTGGGAAATAGGATTTAACTACATCAATACAAAGCGTATCGCTCCTATTCTCGTTGGTGAATTCGGTGGATATCATGTTGACCGAAAATCCAAAGAAGGTATTTGGCAGCGCAAGTTTGTAGATTATATTGCCAAAAAGAAACTCAGCTTTGCTTATTGGTGTTGGAATCCTAATAGTAAAGGTACTGGAGGTGTATTAAAACATGATTGGAAAACAGTAAACAATTCAAAACAAGCACTTTTAAACAGGATACTATTACCGCTTCGTGCAAGTAAGAAGTAAGAAGTAAGAAGTTTTATTTTATAGGCTTTTTAGCCATTTTTAATGGTTGCCTTATTTATGCCGAACTGTACTATCTTAATTTCTATTACCCATTACCCATTACCCATTAGCAATTCTCAATTACCAATTCCCAATCAACATTGCCTATTTTCAATTCCCCAACATTACAAGTATTATATGGAATAAATAATAATTCCTAATATATCAAATTTTCAAACAATTATAGATAAAAATGGATTGCAACCATGTTAGAAACTGCCGCACACAAATTTAACTTTCAATCAAATATCAGCTATAAATTACAAAAGCCCTATATTAATTCTCATAAGCAACCCCGTATTTTAATAGTGTCAATGCGGGGTTTTCAGTCCGAAGCTTTTCGTTCGGCAGAATATGAATTTGAAGATGTAATTAACACTTTTGATTATGCCGATTTACTGTCACCAGCTTATGCGTCTAGTTTTAAATCGGAAATTACAAAGAAAATAGCGAACTATGCGGGTTTAGCTTTAAACAACAATAAATTATTACGCTCAGGCTGTGAAGAATTAGTAATAGATAAAGAATATGATTTAATCTTCTTTATTTGTCAACATTTCTGGGATTTAACCTGCATCAACAATATCAAAGGATGGCGTAAAAAGTGTAAAAATGCAGTTTTATGGATAGACGAAATTTGGGCAAAAGAACTTGAAAATCATAAAACTGGACTTTGCTTGAAACTAGCTAAAGACTTCGATTATATATTTACCACTCAAAGTCAAAGTGTAAAAGCTATAAGTCAATTAGTAAAACGTCCTTGTTACAGTTTGCCTTATGCCGTGGATGCTGTAAAATTTTGCCCTTACCCGCAAAACCCTCAGAGACACATTGATGTTTATAGCATTGGTCGTCGTTCTCCAATCATGCATCAATCTTTATTAGAACTAACCAAACGCGAAAACTTCCTTTATCTATACGATACCCTCAAAGGTTTAGAAATGAGGAATTATCAAGAACATCGAACCTTATATAGCAACTTAATCAAAAGAAGTCGTTATTTTATTGCTAACAAAGCGAAATTTGATAGTGGGAATCAAATAGGTAGTCAACAAGAGCTAGGTTCGCGTTTCTTTGAAGGAGCCGCAGGGGGAGCGGTAATGATTGGAATTCCACCAATTTGTGAGGCTTATAGCAAACATTTTGACTGGTCTGATGCTGTTATTGAAGTACCTGATAATACCAGTGATATAGCAGAAATTATTGCAGAATTAAATACACAACCAGAAAGATTGCAAAGAATACGTAAAAACAATATGATGAACTCATTGCTGAGACATGATTGGGTATATCGCTGGGAAGAAATTTTAAGTAAAGTTGGGTTAGATAACACTCCTGAAATGTTAGTTAGAAAAACTTATTTAAAGAACTTAGCTGAAATGATTTCGATAGTATAAGCATTCGGTTTTATTTACATTAGTCCAAATCACGAATATCGGCTTATAAGGTCAGGGGATAGGGAAATCCCACATGTAAAAGCGGCTTTTAAGATTGATTGAGTATTCATTGCAATGCGTCTTAAGGGTCGCAAATAAAAAATATATAATTATAAATCTAAATTTTTATCTTTATTAGATTAACATTCAAAAATTATTGTAATTACTCCCTTTTTCTCAAAATATTACCGATTTAAGGGAACAGAAAGTAAAACGATAAAAAATTATGCAGGCAATCTTAGAGCGTCGTAAGAATCATGTAATTCGTAAAAGACAAAATAGGTTATTTCATTCGTTATAACGGGGTAATCATCGTTTTTAGTAGCTCTTTAGCGCATCCGAGTTCTTAATCCAGATGCGCTAAAGCACTACTACAAATAATAAAATCAGCCGTGGGTAAACTTCCTCACGGCTGATTATTTTGTCCCTATAATTTTATTGATAAAGATTATACAGCAGTTTGCAGTTAAATGAGGTACAGAAAATTTTATAAAACTCTTGTGGT
>ERZ1740070.1281-NODE-1281-length-15869-cov-6.014671_pt1 | contig 15869 bp, 13 predicted proteins | sample MGYA00581734_ERZ1740070 | MGnify/ENA primary metagenome ERZ1740070 (study PRJEB43018, sample SAMN04849744) | marine metagenome | isolation source: floating plastic debris | place: Pacific Ocean | collected 2008-09-01 | study: EMG produced TPA metagenomics...
CATCGTCGGGCCGCCCACACGGCACGGCGATTTTGCTGAGCTAGGCGCATAGCTCGGGTCGTTTGCGGATTTAGCCGGGATAAACCGCTGCTGTTCACAAGTCAGATCGCCAAACCGCGGCCCGACGATGCGCGGCTCTGTTGCGCGATACGCATACGGTTGCTTTGTCCGCTTAGCGCCCTTGTTTCGTTCCAGCGTTTCGCTTTTCTTTGGGGCAACCCGTCGCCATTGGGCTTGACACATTGGCGCGTTAAGGGCGCCCGCCCCAAGGTTCTTGGAAAAAGAATGAAGCAAGGACGTATACATTGCGGCGTGCCCGATTTCGCAGGGGTTTGACGGAATTTCAACGGGTCTGTGGTGAATTTTGCAGAGGAGTGAGTGATTGTTTCCAGATCGGCAACGGACATGTATAGTTTACACCAGCAGACAGGCAAACCGATCACGAAAGAGATGATCCATGGGTATTGATGCACAGTTGGCCACCCAACTGATCGCCGCGCGCGGGTTGGTTGAGGGTAAGAAAACCGGCGTCATGCTGGGCCGGCAGAAGTTTCATATCAAAGGTAAATTTCGCCGCTTCGTGCGGCAGCATTTGCGCCGCGCGGGCTTTGATCCGGCCATTCCGGTGTATGAACAGGACGACGGGTTTTCGGAAACGTTCCTGACCAAGATCGGCTATCCGGAAATGAAATCGCTCGATGCTTCACCCTATGAACACTGCGATTTGGTCCATGACATGAATGAACCGCTGCCAAAAAAGCTGCGCTCAAAATTCGATGTGATCATTGATGGCGGCACGTTGGAGCATGTCTACAACACGCCGCAAGCGCTCGATAACGTGTTTCACATGCTCAAACGCGGCGGGATTTTCATCTCGATCAACGGGATCACCGGTTGGGCCGGGCACGGGTTTTATCAATTCAGCCCTGAACTTGTCTGGCGCTATTGGAAGGATGCGCGGCGCTGCATTCTCCATGAATGCGTGGCCGTGCCGCATGATGTGAACGAGGGAAAACCGCGCCCCGCGCCCGATACCGGCGAAAAGGGGCGGCGCTTCCGCGGGGCGGGCATGCAGGGGCGGTGGTATCTCTACTACGTCATCGAAAAGGGCAAGGATGCCGTCAAGGATGAGCGGATCACCAATGTGAGCCAGGGCGATTACTCCGTGCGCTGGGATGCCGGCGCAGAGGCCGCTGAGTAGCGCGAGGCATGCAAGCATGAGCGCCAAGGACACGCCAGATCCAAGCCCGGCCGTGGAGCAGATCGACAAGCCGATGTGGCTGGACGAGATCGGGCCGGGCGGCACGGCGTCGGGGTTTCTTCACGCCGATCCGCATCACCCGATGATGTTTGTCAAACGCCGCAGGCCCATCCTGATGGTGACCTTCGACAACCTCTCAAACGTCAATGATCGCGATCCTGCGCGCCTGCCCTGGGCCTACAAATTCGCCCGCGACAATCAGCTGTGCCACCTGGGTGTCTATGCCAACCTGGCCAATTGGTATCGCGATGCGACGCTGATTGAAAAAATGCAGGCGATGGCCAAAGACGGCTTCTTTGAAGGCTATGACCGCTGCGTCTTTTCCGGCTCTTCCATGGGCGCGTTTGCATCGCTGGTGTTTGGTCAGTTGGCGCCCAATGCCCATGTGATGGCCTTCAACCCGCAATCGACCCTCGATGAGGCGAAAGTGCCCTGGGAGGAGCGGTATCTGACCGGCCGGCGGCAGGATTGGACGCTCCCCCTGGGCGATGCGGCCGATGCCATTGGCCGGGTGGAGCGGGCTTTCGTCTTTTATGACCCCTATTTTGAACCCGACCAAAACCATGTGGATCGGTTGCTTGCGGGCAAGGGCGCGGGCAAAACCACGACCTTGATGAAATGCTGGTACTCCAGCCATAAATCCGCGGTGTTTCTGCGCAAGATCGGCGCGCTCAAGCCGCTGATGATGGAGGCCGCGCTGGGCGATCTGACGGCGCATCAGTTCTACCAGATGTATCGCGATCGGCGTCGCCTGCCGTGGTATCGCGGGTCACTGTCGCATTATTTTGAGGAACGCGACCGCCCCGAGATGGTTGCGCGCGCCAAGACCGCGTTTCGACGCGCGCAGCGCAAGATGGCCAAGACCACGATTGACCGGAGCCTCTGAATGACCACGCGGGCCTATGTGGCGACCGCCGTGTCGCATGAGGCGCCGTTCCTTTTGGAATGGGTGGCGCATTATCGGGCGATGGGTTTTGCCGGGGTGATCCTCTTTACCTATGGCAGTGAGGATGGCGCAGGTGACGGTACGGCCGCGATGGTCGACCGGTTGCACGAGATGGGCCATGCGCATCCGGTGCCGATGCAAGTCAAGAAGAGCAAAGACCCCATGCGCCAGGCGATGCGCGATCTGCCCGAGGTGGCCAAGGGGATCGGGGCAGACTGGTGCCTTGTCGCCCATATTGATGAGTATCTGCACATCACCGCCGGCGACGGCAAAGTCACCGATCTGATCGCGGCCTGCGGCACGCCCGATGCCATTTCCATTGCGCGGCGGGCCTTCGGCTCGTCAGGCGTGCGGGGCATTCCCCAAGGACAGCTGCGCGAGACGCACAGGCTTGCGGCCCCGCCTGAGGCGCGCGGATCGATGGTGACCAAAGGGATCAAGACGCTTTTCAAGGTGGACGCGATCACCCGCGTGGCCCCCCATAGGCCCTATTTCACCGAAGGCTCCGCGCCCAATTGGGTGGATGCGGGCGGGCAGCCGATGCCAGAGACGTATCTTGAGGGGAAATGGACCGCGCATAAGGACTTCGCCAACACCCATGCGCGGCTGCATTATTATGCGGTGCCGTCGCCCGAGGTGCTGATGATTCGGGGCGGCGTGCCCAAACCTGGCAAGCACAAGGCCTTCGAAAGCGATTGGCGCAAGCTTGACCTCAATGAGGTGGCCGATGACAGCATGGGCCGCGCCGTGGGCCTGTCTGACCCATTGCTGGCCGCGCTGCACGGCGATGCGGCGCTCAACACGCTCTTGCAAACAGGGCGCGCCTGGCATTTGGCACGGGCAGCAGAGCGGTTGCAGGACCCAGAGATCAAAGCGCTGTGTGATCGGCTGTCGGGGACCGACGATGCAGACAGTCGCGGCACAGTGCGCAGCTCACCACGTGGGGGAGGTGGCAAATACCTTCCCCCGCCGGTGCGGCCAATCCGGTTCAAGATCAAACCGTCCAAAACCGGTGAGACGCAAACCGTGCTGCATGGCGGTTTTCACAAGACGGCGACCACCTATTTGCAGCGGCTGTTGGAAGACAATGACGCCTGGCTGGGATCGCAAAGCGTCTATGTCGTGCCGCATCTCAAACTGCGCAAGCACATCACCTTCCCGTCGCAGCTCGATGCCTATCGCAAGCTCAAGATTTGGCGCAGAACGCGATTTTCCGAAGAAGAGCTGCAAGGTTTTCAGGATGCGTTTTTCAAGGACCCGCTCAAGGCCAAGCCCGCGCGCATGATCCTGTCGGATGAAAACCTGCCCGGATTGCCCGCGCATTGCGTGACCACAGGGATGCTCTATCAACACAGGCGGGCGTTTTTCGGGGCCTTTGCCAAACGCATGCCGATGCCGATCACCGATGCCTTCTTTGCCATTCGCAACTACGCGGATTTCTTTGCGTCCTCCTACATCGAATACCTGCGCGCGGCGACCACGACGACCACAGGGCACATGGACACGCCCGAGGTGATGCGCCGCAATGTCTTTGGATCACTGCCCAACTGGATGCGCGTCTTTGATGATTTTGAAGATGCCTTTCCCGGCGTGCGCATCCATGTCTGGCGCTTTGAGGATTTCCGCGCCCTGACCCCGCAGATCTTGCAAAGTTTCTGCGGTGAGGGGGTCGATGTCTCCAAATTCAAACCCCCGAAGGAGCGCAACGCCCGCCCCTCTGCCTCCGCCCGCGCGGTGGATGAGCTTGTTTTGATGTCCGAGTTGGAAGGCGCAGCCGCAATGGCAGAGCACGCCAAGACGGTGCAGGACATGTACCCCCAAGGCGATGATTACGAACGTTACGACCCCTGGACCGCGCAAGAGCGGGCACATCTGACCGCGCTCTATGATCGCGATTGGCAGGCGCTCTGCAATGACGCGCGGTTTGTGACGCTGACGCCTTAGCGTGCGCGCGAAACGCACGCAATTTACCTATAATTTTCAGCATATTGTCCCCCCGATACAAAGCCTGATTAACCTCGATTGAGGATGCTCCGCGTGCGGGGCGCTGCGTATTTCACCGGGCCCTTTGACCACTGCAACAGGTTTAGGGGCGTCCGGCATGGCAGAAGTTGCGCGTTACACATTTGACGAAGCACCCGGTTCCACCGTCGCGCAAGACAGTGACACCACCGATGGTGCCGCACAGAACGGCACTTTTCAAAATGGGGCCACGACCGATGGCAACGGCTCCGGCGTGTTCGATGGGGAGGATGATTATGTCGAAATCCCCCATGATCCCGCCTTTGATCTTGATAGCGGCTCTATCGCCATCACCTTCACGCAGGATACGGCCTCAACCGGCAACAACCCCTGGGGCGGCAATGCGGCCCAGACCTTGTTTTCGAAGGATTCCACCGGCCTGGACGACGGTGGCCATCTCACAATTTACATCAAGTCGGACGGCAGCGTCGGCGTGCGCCACCAAGACACGGACAGTTCGCACAACTTTGAGGGTGGCAACGTCACCTTGGGCCAACCGACATCGGTGATCTATTCCTGGGGCCCCGATGGCAGCCAGCTGATCGTCGATGGGGTCGTCGTGGATAGCGGGGCAGAGCCCCTGACCCTGGCTGGCAATTCCGAGCCGATCACCATCGGCGCGACACAGGCCCAAAGCGGAGACGGCCAGGCCAACAACTTGCAAGGTTTCTTCGATGGCCAAATCGAAGAGGTTGCCATTTCCGGTGAACCGGCCGGATCCAGTTCCGTGCCCTGCTTCACCAAGGGCACGCTCATCGCGACGCCTCGGGGCGAGGTGCCGATTGAAACGCTGCGCGTCGGCGATCTGGTCTGCACGCTGGATCACGGGCCGCAGCCCATCCGCTGGATCGGATCGCTTGAGGTCTATCTGGGTCGCCATGCGGCTGGCGAAGACACGCTTCGCCCAATCCGCATCACCGCCGGTGCCTTGGGGCATAACTTGCCGAAACGGGATTTGCTGATCTCGCGGCAGCATCGCATGTTGATCTCTTCCAAGATTGCCGCCCGCATGTTCGAAAGTGACAAAGTGCTGGGCGCGGCGATCAAACTGACGGCGCTGCCGGGCATTTTCATCGACACGCGCCAGCGTCACGTCGAATATTTCCACATGATGTTTGACCGCCATCAGGTCGTTTTCGCCGAAGGCGCCCCATCTGAAAGCCTGTACACCGGGGTGGAAGCGCTCAAAGCGGTCTCCGCCACGTCACGGGCCGAGATCCTGACACTGTTTCCAGAGCTTGCCACCCGGTCCCAAGCGCCGACACCCGCGTTCCCGATCCCGCCCAGTCGCCGCATCAAGGCCCTGATGGAGCGTCATGCCAAGAACAACAAACCGCTCTTGCAAAACCTTGGGTGATCGAAGCCGCCGCCAAAGTGCCGCGCTGATCAGCGTGTCAGCCTGCGGTGTTGCGCGCGGTCAAAGGCACGGGGACCCCAAAGCGCGGCATGGGCCTTCTCAGGCCTGCCGACGCTGCGACAAACCCGGCACATAACGGGTCCGCGCCGCGCTTTCCTGTGTCAGCCAGCGGGTCACCACCTCGCTCTCTGCGTGTCGCGGCGCACCCTGGCGGCGCAACAGGTAATAGCCGGAATTTGTGCGCACATGGGTGTCGCCCAATGGCTTGACCAAGGATCCATCTTGCAAGTGGCGATCCACCAAATGCCCCCACCCCAACGCGATCCCAAGCCCGTCAAGTGCCGCTTGAATGGCCAACGGGTAGGTGTTGACGAAGGTCGAATGGCGCACATCCGGCGCCGTGCTCAATTCCGACAGCCACGTCTTCCAGTTCAGCCATTCCGTGTGATTGCTGGTCACTTCGATCAGGGATTGAGCCAACAGGTCTTCGGGCCGCTCAAGATGCGGATGATTGTTCACGTACCCGGGGGCACAGACCGGAAAAACGGTCTCGCCAAACAGCCGCTGCGCGTCATAACCCGGCCACTCCCCATCGCCGCGCAAAATGGCCAGGTCAAACGCGTCGGTCAGGCATTCACTGTCCAAATCCGACGAAAACAGGTTGATCGTCACATTATGATTCGACATCTGGAATTTACGCAGCCGCGGCATCAACCACAGTGACGCGACAGAGTTGGTCGCGGCCATGCGCACGGTCGATCGGCCCTGACCCTCCAGCATGGTCTCGGAAACGCGTTCCAGGGCTTTCAACGCGGGCGTGATCCCGCTGAGCAGTTTGCGCCCATGATCCGTCAATTGCACCGACCTGTGGCCGCGCAAGAACAACGCACAGCCGAAATGGCTCTCTAACAGGCGGATTTTCCGGCTGACCGCCGTCTCGCTCACATTGAGTTCCTTGGCTGCGGCGGCAAAGCTTTCCATCTCCGCGGCGGCCTCAAACGCCAGCAGATAGTCAAGACGCGGCAACGCGGTGCGATTCTTGAGCATATTGAGCAGGCCTCGTTTTCATGGCGCATAGAAAGCAATCATTCAGGTCAAAACCTAGGCCGGGCAGGGGGGGTTGCCAAACTTTTTTATGGGCAAAGCGCAATCAAATTATTGTCTGAGCTGCGCCCGACCTGTGCCACCCTTGCGCCACGCAACAAGGGGCGCGGGGTAAACCGGGCCTCCGACCTAACCGATAGGGAGAAATCATGAAACTTAAGAATATGGTGTCGCTGGCCGCAATGAGCGTGGCCCTGACGTCCGCCGGTGCGGCGTTCGCGGAGGATAGCTCCGATCCGATCGTCATTCCGATTCACAACTGGTCGAGCCAGATCGTGATGTCGAACGTCGTGGGCCAAATGTTTGAGACGATGGGCAACAACGTCGAATATGTCACCACCGACAGTCAGGCCGTCTACGAATCGGTCCGCCTGGGCGACGTGACGTTGGAGCTTGAGGTCTGGGAAGGCGCGTTTGGCGCATCCTTCCGTGAAGCTCTGTCCAAGGGCGGTCTGCATGACGCGGGCGACCATGACGCGGTGACCCGCGAAGATTGGTGGTACCCGATGTGGACGAAAGATGCCTGCCCGGGCCTGCCAAGCTGGGAAGCGCTCAATGACTGCGCTGAGCTTTTCGCCACAGCGGAAACCGGCGGCAAGGGTCGTTATTTGGACGGCCCGGTCGACTGGCTCAAGCACGGCAAAGAGCGTGTGGAAGCGCTCGGCATGGACTTCGTGGTGATCAACGCGGGTTCTGCGGCGGCACTCTGGGCCGAAATTGGCGCGGCAGAAGCTGACAAGCGCCCGGTCGTGGTTTTCAACTGGACGCCCAACTTTGCCGAAGCCGTATGGCCGGGTGAGTTTGTCGAATTCCCGGTTTGGGAAGATGGCTGTGACACGGACCCGAGCAAAGGCCCCAACAAGGAAGCGCTCTTTGACTGCGGCAACCCCGCCGATGGCTATCTGAAAAAGGCCGCTTGGGATGGGATGGAAGACAAATGGCCAGCCGCATACGAAGTGCTGACCAAGATCTCCTTCACCAACGCGCAGATCGCCGAAATGGCGCGTCTCGTGGACATCGAAGAGATGGAGCCCGATGAGGCCGCCGAAGTGTGGCTGGAAGAAAACGAAGGTGTCTGGAAAGATTGGATGCCGGAAGGCAGCAGCTAACCTGACGTTTTGACATGGACCTGCCCGGCGTCATCACGCGCCGGGCAGGTTTTTTCGACAACCACTGCACGCGCGCCAAGTAGTGGTTTCCTGGGGACCAAATCCGAAAGATCGCCCATATGACCAGCGACGCGCCTGTCATTTCCTGCCGCAAGGCCTGGAAAATCTTTGGCCCCAATCCCGAACGTTATCTGCAATCCATGCCGGAGGGCCGCACCTTCGATGAGATCCGCGCGGATGGCTACATCGCGGGGGTCAAGGATGTCTCCGTCGATGTCAGCCGGGGTGAGATGCTGGTGATCATGGGCCTCTCGGGCTCTGGCAAATCCACCCTCGTGCGCTGTTTTTCACGCCTGCATGATATCACCGGCGGCACGATTGAGGTCGAAGGTCAGGATATCATGGCCCTCCCCGAAAAAGACCTCATTGAGCTGCGCCGCTCCAAGATGGGCATGGTGTTTCAGTCCTTTGGCCTGCTGCCGCACCGCACGGTGTTAGAGAATGTGGCCTTCCCCCTTGAGATGCGGGGACAAGATAAACACGCCCGCCGCGCCCGCGCCCTCGAAGTGATTGAGCTTGTGGGGCTTTCGGGCCGTGAGGATTATTTCCCCCGCGAGCTTTCCGGCGGGCAGCAACAGCGCGTGGGCATTGCCCGCTCCCTCGCCATTGAGCCCGATATCTGGTTTCTCGATGAGCCGTTTTCGGCGCTCGACCCGCTGATCCGCCGCGAAATGCAGGATGAATTCCTGCGCCTTCAGGGCATGCTCGGTAAAACCATCGTCTTCATCACCCATGACTTTGATGAGGCACTGCGCCTCGCCGATCGGATCGCGATCATGAAGGATGGCGAGATTGAGCAATGCGACACCCCCGATCAAATCGTCCTCAACCCGATGACGCCCTACGTGAAGAAATTCACCGAAGAGATCGAAAAGGCCCGCGTCGTCCATGCCAGCGTGATGGCCAAGCCGCTCAATGGCGTGGCACCCGAAGGCGATGCCGTGGCGGGCGATCTGACGATCCACCAACTGGCCCGCCAATTGGTCAATGACAGCCGTGATCACCTGCCCGTCGCGGGCAAAGACGGCGCGCTGATCGGGATGCTGGAACGCAAACAGGCGCTCGACGTGTTGTTGGGGGAGGATTGATGGCCGACCTCGCCGCCAGCACGCCCCTTGGCCGTGACCGCACGCCGCGCGATGCGGTGCTGTGGTCGCTTCTGGCCACGGCGCTTTTGCTATGTGCGGCGAAACCGCTTTTGCCAGATTTTCTGATCCGCCTGCCAGAGGCTTGGATCCCACCCGCGGCCCAATGGCTGGATGCGTTCTTTGATGTGGTCAAAGGCGACCGGGAAGAGGGGCGCTTTGGCCTCATCTACATAACCCGCTGGTTCGCGGAAGGGCCTTTGGAATTCATGCTGGGTGCCACCGCAAACCTGCTTGAGGGCAAGCACCGCTGGCCATTCGTGGGCCCGCTGCCCTGGTCCTGCGTCGCGGCGGTGGCGGCGATCCTGGGCTACTATCTGGGCGGTTGGAAACTGGCCGCGCTTGCCGGGGGCACGTTCATCTGGACCGCTCTGATTGGTCAGTGGGACCTGGCGATGCAGACCCTGTCGGTGCTGGCCGTCGCCGCGCCCATGGCCTTTGTGCTGGGGCTGGGCCTTGGCATCGCGGCGTGGAAATACGCGTGGTTTGATGCCGCCGTGAAACCCGTGCTCGCCATCCTTCAAACCATTCCGTTTTTCACCTACCTCTTGCCCGCCGTGATCTTTTTCAAAGTGGGTCCAACGGCCGGCGCGATTGCCACAACGATCTACGCCATCCCGCCCATGGTCTTGATGACCACGCTGGGCCTGAAAAAAGTGGCGCCTGAGATCATCGAGGCAGGCGCCATGTCCGGTTGCACCCGCTGGCAAATGCTGACCCGGGTCTACATCCCGTCCGCGCGCACAGAGATCCTCGTCGGTGTGAACCAGGTGATCATGCTCTGCCTCGCCATGGTCGTTCTGACCGCGTTCATCGGGATGCCGGGCCTGGGCGGCAAGCTGCTGTCCTCGATGGGCAGTTTCAAGCTTGGGCGGTCCTTTGAGATCGGCGTGACCATCGTTCTGGTTGCGGTGATGCTCGACCGGTTGTCGAAAGCTTGGGTGGTGAAGTTGCCAGAACATTTCGAAAAAGGAACGCCCTGGTACATTCAGCACAAATACCTGGTGTTGGCGCTGTTCGCCTTCGTGTTCTTTCTGGGTCTTGCGCAGGTCAATGAGTGGTTCCAAGAGATCGGCCGCCGCCAGTCTTTCAGCCAAGGGCGTGAGTTGGACAAAGCGATCAAGGCGGCACTGGCCGTGGGCTGGGTCAAAGCGGTGACCGAGCAAATCCGCTACGTGATGAATGTGTGGATCCTGATCCCCTTCCGCGATTTCCTGCTGTGGATCCCGACACCGGCGTTTATCCTCTTCATGGTGGCCTTTGCCTGGGCCATTGGCGGCAAGCGGCCTGCGATCTATGCGGGCGTGTTCTTTACCCTCGTGGCCTTCAGCGGATGGTGGGATCGCTCTGTCATCACGCTCTTTTCCGTGCTCTCGGCGGTGATCCTGTCGATGTTCATCGGCATCCCTTTGGGCATTTTCGCCGCGCGCTCTGACAAATGGGCCGAGCGGATGCTGCTCGTCTGTGACACCGCGCAGACCTTCCCCAGCTTCATCTACCTGCTGCCTGCCATCATGCTCTTTGGTGTCTCGCCCGTGACGGTCGTGCTGGCCATCGTGATCTTCACCACCGTGCCGCTGACCCGCTACACGATTGAGGGGCTGCGCAACGTGCCGCCCGAGATGACCGAGGCCGCCGATATGTCCGGTGCGACCAAGCGGCAGAAACTGCTCACCGTGCAATTGCCCTTGGCCCTGCCCACCATGGCCGTGGGCTTCAATCAGGCGATCATGTTTGCCTTCTTCATGGTGATCATCGCCGCCTTCATCGGCACGCAGGATCTGGGCCAGGAATTGCAGCGCACATTGGCGGGGACGGATCTGGGCAAAAACTTCGTGCTTGGCATGAACGTGGCGCTGATGGCGCTGACCTTTGATCTGGCGATCATGAGCTGGGCCAACCACCGGAAGAAAGCACTGGGACTTGGATAATGGGAACACTGGCTGAGCATCGCACGGTTGCCACTTTCGACAAAGACGGGTTCGAAATCCTCGAAATGCCCGGCCTGCCGGGGGAGCAGGTCTGGTGGAAGAACGTCTCCTATGATGAGGCCACGGGCCAAGGCAGCTATCTGATGATCATGGCCCCCGGCACGCGCTGCAATCCGCATCGCCACAACGGACCGGAGGAGTTCTACATCATCGAAGGCGATCTTGAGGATTGCGATGGGCACATGTATCGCGCCGGCGATTTCGTGTCGCTGTCCGGCGGGTCAGAGCATTTCTCGGTGAGCCACGCAGGCTGCCGCATCGTGGTGACGCATCGCGGCCCAATCGATGACCTCGATAAGGTGGACAGCGTGATATGAACGTGAACCCCGTCTTTGAAACGCCTTATGAGCGTGCCGGGATCATCACCCCCGGCCTGCCCATTCTGCCCCACGGGACAGAGCGGCACCCCGTCCCCGGCGGCGGCTCCCGAGCGGTGCCGGTCTTTGCAGGCGATGAGATTTCCGTGCTGGATCGAGAGGGGCTGCAACCCGGTGAGCTGGCGTTTTTTGCCCCCGATGGCACCTCTGATGCGGGTAAAATCGGTGCGCAAAGTGATGGCAAACCCGATGGCTTGATGCAGGTTCTGATGCAAGGGGCACCATCCGGCAAACGCGTGGCAGCCGCGCTCGACAAAGCCGGGTTTGACCTGGACAAGGCACAGGCCGTGCGCATCTTCCCGCAAGGGTCACGCCCTGGCGATATGGCAACCTTCCATGTGGAATGCGACGGGATGATCATCCTCGCCGCCCCCGGCGGCCCGATGACGCCTGACGCGCAAAACCCACCTTCTGAGTTGATCCTTTACATCCGCCGCGCGAACCCCGGTCAGGCCAAGGGCGGGCACCAACCAACTGATCCGCTGGCTGACCCGCTGGTGGATATCAACATCCAACCGGGGGAGGCGCATAGTTATGAGGTCAAGAAGGGCCAGTTCATTCAGGTCCTCGACGTGCAAGGCCGCGAATGTTCGGATTTTCAGGCCTTCGCCCTGCGCGATCTCGACAAAGGTTTAGAGCGCGAAATTGACCCCACCACCACGCGCACCCTGATGGGAAGCCTCTATCCCAAGCCCGGCATCTTCTCAAAGTACTGGACGGTGGATCAGCAGCCCTTGGTTGAGATCGTGCAAGACACCTGCGGGCGGCACGACACGTTCGGCCTGGCCTGCACCGCGCGGTATTATGAGGATATGGGCTATCCCGGCCATGTGAATTGCTCTGACAACATGAACGCCGATCTCGCGCAGTACGGCATTCGCCCGCGCGGTGGCTGGCCTGCGATCAACTTTTTCTTCAACACCACGCTCGATGACACCCATGCGCTGGGCATGGATGACCCATGGTCACGGCCCGGCGACTATGTGCTGATGCGCGCGCTCACCGATCTGATCTGCGTGTCCAGCGCCTGTCCCTGCGACATTGATCAGGCGAACGGGTGGAACCCCACCGACATTCAGGTGCGCACCTATGGGGAAACCGAGAAATTCAGCCGCTCCGTCGGCTACAGGAAGTCCGCGGAGGCCGAATTGGAACCCACGAAAGAAACCGCATTCCATGAATGCTTTGCCAAGCACACCCGCGATTTCGTCGAATATAATGGCTACTGGCTGCCCAACAGCTTTCACAATTATGGGCCCACGGCGGAATACTGGGCCTGTCGTGAAAAGGCCGCGATCATGGATCTGTCGCCCTTGCGTAAGTACGAGGTGACAGGCCCGGATGCCGAACAGCTTATGCAGCATTGCGTGACGCGCAACGTCAAGAAACTGGCGGTGGGGCAACTTACCTATACCGCGATCTGTTACGACCATGGCGGCATGATCGATGACGGGACGCTGTTCAAACTGGGGGAGACGAATTTCCGCTGGATCGGCGGCAATGACACGTCCGGTTTGTGGATCCGGGAACAGGCTGAAAAGCTGGGGCTGAATGCCTGGGTGCGCAGCTCCACGGACCAGCTGCACAACGTGGCGGTGCAGGGGCCCAAAAGCCGCGACATCCTCAAGGATATCATCTGGACTGCGCCCAATCAGCCCACGGTCGAAGAGCTGGGCATGTTCCGCTTCACCCCGGCGCGGCTGGGCGATTTTGACGGCACCGCGATCGTGATAGGGCGCGCGGGCTATTCGGGCGAGCTGGGCTATGAGGTATTCTGCCATCCCAAAGACGCCGTTGAGGTGTTTGAAACGATCTGGGCCGCGGGGGAACCCCATGGCATGGCGCCCTTGGGCCTCGCCGCGCTCGATCTGATCCGCATTGAGGCCGGATTGATCTTTGCCGGCTCGGAATTCGATGATCAAACCGATCCGTTCGAGGCGGGCATCGGTTTCACCGTGCCGCTCAAATCCAAGAATGACGATTTCATCGGCCGCGCCGCGCTGGAAGAGCGCAAAGCCCATCCGCATCGCAAGATGGTGGGCCTTGATATCGAAAGTGGGTTGGTGCCCTCCCCCGGGGATTGCCTGCGCATCGGCAAGGCGCAGGTGGGCGAAGTAACCAGTGCCATGAAATCGCCGATCCTGGGCAAAACCATCGCGCTGGCCCGTGTCTCTGTCACCCATGCAGAGCCGGGGACCGAGATCGAAATCGGCCAGCTCGACGGCCAACAAAAACGGCTCAAGGCGCGGGTCGTGCCCTATCCCCATTTCGACCCCACCAAAGAGCGGGTCAAAGGCCATTACGACTGACCCCCTGACCCTGCGCGCAGCCCGCCCGGAGGAGGCCCCGGCGCTCGCACAGCTGCATGTGGACGTCTGGCGCGCGACCTACCGCGCAATTGCCACGCCAGAGGCCATGGATACCCTCGATGAGGCCCGCCGCCGCCCGTATTGGGAGGGCGCCATCGCGTCTGAGACCGCACGCGTGATCATTGCCGAGGTCGCGGGCGGCCTCAAGGGCGTGATCAGCATCGCCCCCTCAGAGCATCCCGCCTTTGGCGCAAGGATGGAGATCAAGCATCTCTATGTGGCGCAAGACGTGCAAGGTCAGGGCATCGGCGTGCGCCTGCTGCAGGCGGCATTTGAGTATTGCAAACCTCACGCTGTGGCCTTGGCCGTCGTTCGGCAAAACGACAGCGCGCGACGGTTCTATGCCCGGATGGGCGGCGTCGAAACGGCTGGGTTTGTGGACCCAGGGCCTTTGTGGCGATCGGACAACGTGGTGGTGGTCTTTGACACGCTGGCGCTGGATACGCGATCATTGCCACACTGAACTGCTGGAAAATTGATCATGGCGGTGCTGCGCCGCAGAAAAATGCGCAGTTGCGGGGGCGCGCCATTGCATCTGGGCGGGATCGGCACATCTGTGCGGCAACCGACCTCAGAGGCGCATCTCATGACCATGCATTCCGTGCCCACGCTTTTGTCCGAGCACCCCGATTGGACCTATATCCTGCGCGACAGCTACGATGTCTATCGCCGGATGCCCGCCGGTGGCAGCCCGAAAATCCGCAGTCACCAACGCACGGTGCGCGAACGGATCAGCCGCGTGTTGAAATCAAACCCGCAGGTGGTGATGCCCCAGCCGCAAACCAAACCGGTCGTGGCCCATCTCAGGCGCGCGCTGCACAATGGTCGGCAGGAACGGCATGCGGCCTTCATTCACTCGATTGAGGCGGTCTGCGATCGCCTTGTCTGGCAATATGGCTATGAGAAAATCCCCCGCGGTCTGGAAAAGAAATACGCTTATGCTGAGCTTGCGGGACCCAATGGTCCGGTTCTGACCGATGAGGTGATCTTGGGCCTCGTGCTCTTTGCGCCGGGCTGCACCTATCCCGCCCATGCCCATGAGGGCATCTCGGAAAGCTATTTTTGCCTGTCAGGGGCTGTGTCTGAGAACGATCAAGGCGTGTACGCGCCGGGCTCTCTCATTTTCAACCCGCCGGAGCAATTGCATCGCATCACCGTGGCTGATACGAACCCCGCGCTTTTGTTTTACGCGTGGGAGGGCAGCCAAGAGAAGCTCTCCAACCAGAAAATGGTGTTCAAGCGGAAGACGAAGTGACCCAAAGAGCGCCCATTTTCTTGTAAAGAAAATGCAGAATTTTTTAAAAATTCTGACGCCAACGTTGGCGGGCATTTTTTGAAAAAAATGCGGGCGCTTCCGATCACGTCTTGCGCCTGTGGCACACCCGGATCAGCGCTCTGCGGGTTGGGTTTGGCGCAGGTCGATCGCGCCGGGCACTGTGGCCGCGCTGAGGCTCAACACATAGCGGATCGTGCCCGTTACATCCGACATGTGCACGGGGATCTGAGGTGCGAAATCGCCAGTCTGGATATCCTCCAGCACCTCTGGCGTGTCGACATTGTCCGGGTTGATCACCGTCGTGGCGATGCCCTGAGGCCGCAGCGCCAGATTGAGCGCCTCAGCGGCGCCCATCAGCCCGAATTTGGACGCCGTGTTGGCCACCTCCACCGTCGCGGAATTGGGCAAACCGCTGGTGGACCCGATCAAAATGATCCGCGCATTGTCGGCTTGTGCCAGGTTGGGCGTCAGGCCCTGGGCCAGCAAAATTGGCGCTGTCAGGTTCACCGCGATCACGTTTCGGATTTCCTCCGCAGGGCTCTTGAGGAAATCATAGCCGCCGACAAAAGCCCCTTGCTCCCAAATACCTCCCAGAAACAAAAGACCGTCGAGACGCGTGTCGCCCATCGCGTCCAGCACGCTTTGCACACCTTCCATCGTGCCAATATCGGCCTTGATCCACGTCCCCACATCCGACCGCGTGCGCGACACCGACAGGATCTCATGGCCCGCGCCGTCCAGATCCTCGGCCGTGGCGCGTCCGATGCCACGGCTCCCGCCAATGATCAGGTACCGCGCCATCAGCCCCTGCCGATATAGGGCATCATGGGCGCCATCACGGTCATGAACTGG
>ERZ1740070.1282-NODE-1282-length-15868-cov-6.465250_pt1 | contig 15868 bp, 14 predicted proteins | sample MGYA00581734_ERZ1740070 | MGnify/ENA primary metagenome ERZ1740070 (study PRJEB43018, sample SAMN04849744) | marine metagenome | isolation source: floating plastic debris | place: Pacific Ocean | collected 2008-09-01 | study: EMG produced TPA metagenomics...
GCGGCCAAAACCATCGCCCGCCAATGGAAAATGCCTCTGCTCAAGCTCGATACCGGCAGACTCTACGACAAATACATCGGCGCTTCAGAGAAAAACTTTCGTCAGGCACTCACCCTCGCCGAAAAGATGGCTCCCGCCGTCTTATGGATCGACGAAATCGAAAAAAGCATGGGTCAAGGCAACAGTGACGCCGATGGCGGGCTCAGCAGTCGGTTATTTGGCTCATTCCTCACCTGGCTTCAGGAAAAATCCGAAGAAGTCTTCGTCGTTGCCACGGCCAATGACCTCTCCAAACTGCCACCCGATCTCTTAAGGAAGTGCCTCTTCGACGAAATCTTTTTTGTCGATCTGCCTGACGACCAGGCACGCCTCACTATTTTTCAAATTCAAATGACGCGCCATCAGCAAGACCCTAGCCGATTTGATTTATCTCGCCTCGTTCTCGCCAGCGATGGCTTCAGCGGCGCAGAAATAGAACAGGTCATCATCACCGCGCTGTACCATGCCATACACGAGAACTGTCCAGTAGATACTGACCTCATTGAGCACACTATCAAATCCACTGTGCCCCTTTCGGTTTCACGCCGAGAAGACCTGCAGCGGCTTAGAGCGATCGCACAGACCCGCTTTGTCAGCGTCAGGTAACCCCACCCAGTCAAACAGATAAGTCAAACAGTCACAAAATCTTCTACAAACCGTAAACTTGGAAAGTCCCTGTCCTGGTAGAGCCTACACAAGCGCCGCCAGCCTATGGGCCACCTATGAATCTTTCTCTCAAACAGCCTTCTCCCGTCGGCTTTTTGCTGATCGCCATTCTGTCCATTCAGTTTGGTTCAGCCCTTGCAAAGTCTCTATTTAGTGAGCTGGGCCCGTGGGGCGTCGTCTCTTTACGCGTCACCTTCTCCGCTCTCATCCTCTTCGCTATCTGGAAACCAAAACTGCACGCTAAGGCTCGGCAACACTACAAGCTAATCTTGGCCTACGGCATCGTCATGGCCATGATGAACTCCGCCTTTTACGCCGCGATTGATCGCATTCCCCTCGGCATTGCCATCTCCATAGAGTTCACCGGTCCATTAGGACTCGCCATTCTCAAATCACAAAGATGGCTCGATGGACTTTGGGCAGCACTCGCCTTCTTAGGCCTGCTGCTGCTCACGCCACTCAGTGGCACAACAACACTGGACTCTACCGGAATGCTATTGGCATTACTCGCTGGCATCTGTTGGGCATTTTACATTCTCTTAGCTGCTGAACTAGGCCCAGCACTGCCAGGGGTTGAAGGGCTGACGTGGGGTCTCTTTGTAAGTACCGTTATCCTGCTACCCGTTGGCATCTTTCAAGCAGGCAGCGCTCTACTCAATCCCAAGCTACTTGTGTTGAGTGCAGGCGTCGCTGTTCTCTCCACAGCGCTACCCTACGCCTGCGAGATCATCGCCTTGCGCTCGATTCCAGTCAAAGTTTTCGGCGTTATGCTTAGCGTCGAACCGATGATGGGCGTTTTAGCAGGCTTTTTGATTCTGGGCGAGACCTTGTCAGCGCGATCGCTCATCGCTTGTCTTCTCGTCTCCATCGCTGCTGCCGGAGCCGCCCGCTATAAAACGCCCGAACCACCCCTCTAGAAAACCTCTTCCCTAGGCTAGCGAGCTACACGCATCAGTACCATACGTATCAACTTATCTCACCACACTGGGTATCCTACGAAAGCCATACTGATTTAGTGCTATGCCATCGCCAGCCCTGTCACAGCCTTTAAAACCCGAAGCTTTTGGTGAACTGTTCCCTCTCTTCAAATCCGCGAGTCCAGAGACGCTAAAAGCCGTCCACGAAGCCACTATTATTAGCGACTGCCCAGCTGGCCGCACCGTCCTCATGGAGGACTCCTGGGGCAACGCCGTCTATCTCATTATCTCGGGTTGGGCCAAGGTTCGCTGTCAGTCCGGCAATGGCTACGTCACCTTGGCCATCTTGGGCAAAGGCGAATTCTTCGGCGAAATGGCCGTCCTCAACGAATCGCCCCGTTCTACAGACGTAGCCGCGCTCTCCGGCGTTGAGCTCGTCAGCATTCCAGCCCAACTATTTTTAAAGGCGCTTTTTAATGACCCGCAGCTGCACCACCGATTGCTACAGCTAATGGTGCAGCGTCTCAAGCACACCCAAACCCGGTTTCAGCTACGCAACAAGGCCCCTGGTATCAAGTTGGTCTATACCCTCGTTGGGCTAGCGGATGCCTACGGCGATGTGAAAGGTGACGCGATTGAGATTTTTAATATTCCAGAAACGGATTTAGCTGCGATCGCAGACATCCCCCTACCCGACGTCCCCAAAATCATAGACAAACTCACCAAACGCAACTGGCTCACCATCGACACCCACCAAAACGTCATCCGCCTCCTAGACATGAAAAGCCTCCGCCACCTCTCCAAACTCGGCTAGCCTCACGCGCCTTCAGCTTCATATCTCACCGACCCGGTGGCTGAGCGTAGCCGAACGCCACATCTTTAATTTTTGTAGGGCAGTTTCATCATTGCTCACCTCTTTTCATACAGTGAAAGAAAGTAGTGAGAGAAAGCCAATAGCGATTCCAAAAACTCGCTGGGCAGCAGACTCGCTAAACATACGACTCTACCGAGGTGAGAAATTGACAATGAACATCCAACCACCACCCATTTCGCCTCGACAAATGAATTTGCTGCGGGTTGTTCTCTCCATGGCTTGGGCCGACGACACCCTAGAGCAAAAAGAAGTAGACGTCATGCTCAACCGCTTTAGTCAGCTATTCGCCACCGACCCCGACCAGCAAGCCTACCTACAAAGCCAGCTCAAAGAATTCTTCGTTCAAGAAGTCCCTCTAGAAGAAGCGGCTAGCAAAATCAAAAGTGAACCCGAAAAAGAACTCGCACTGCGACTCTCCTACGAAGTCATCAGTGCCAGCGCCCGCACCCCCGAAGAGGCCAAAGTCAACCAGGCCGAAAGCGACGCCTACAGCCGCCTTGTCACCCAGCTCAACCTCCCCGAAAACATTGTAAAAAGGGCCGAACAAGAAGCTACCGCCTCGCTCAATCAAGGCGGCAACAACATTGTTGATATGCTGGCATACCAGCTTCGCGATTACCTCGCGACACCGTAGCGCTAGGGCTTCGCGTCATTTTGCACTCATCTCCAGCATCCGCTGAATCGGAGCCAACGCATCCGCTTGAATCGATTGAGGAATCGTAATCTCAGGCGTCTTGTTTTTCATGGCCAAATACAGCTTCTCCAAAGTGTTCAGTCGCATGTAGGGACACTCATTACATGCACAGTTTGCCTCTGGCGGCGCAGGTATAAAGTGCTTTTTCCGTACCTGCTTCTCCATCTGATGAATGATTCCAGGCTCGGTCGCTACAATAAACCGCTCTTTTTCACTGGTGCGCACATAGTTCAGCAGCGCAGTCGTAGAGCCGATAAAGTTGGCGTGTCGTAGCACCGTTTGCTCACATTCTGGGTGCGCAACAATCTCCGCATCCGGGTGCTCCATCTTCAGCTGCAACATCTTCTTTTCAGAAAACGTCTCGTGCACAATGCAGCTACCTTGCCACAGCACCATGTCACGTCCAGTCTGCTCCATTACATACCGACCCAGGTTACGGTCAGGGGCAAAAATAATCTTCTGATCCGCAGGCAGTTGCTGTACCAGCTTCACCGCGTTTGAGCTGGTACAGATAATATCGCTCATCGCCTTAATTTCAGCGGTGCAGTTGATGTAAGAAATCACAACATGGTCGGGGTGCACTGCCTTAAAGTCAGCGAATTCAGCGGGCGGGCAGCTATCCGCTAACGAGCAACCAGCTTCCAAATCAGGCAGTAAAACCAGCTTATCGGGATTCAGAATTTTGGCAGTTTCCGCCATAAAGTGAACCCCAGCAAACACAATTACATCCGCATCGGTACTCGCCGCTTGCTGAGAAAGGCCTAACGAATCGCCGATATAGTCCGCAATATCTTGAATGTCTGGCTCTTGATAATAATGGGCTAAAACGACCGCATTCATGTCTTTTTTAAGCTGCTCAATCGATGAAAAAAGGTCCTTCGGCAACGCCGTCTGAGATGGGGAGACGCTAGCAGTAGCAAACACGGGCTATCCTCTCTAATTTATTCTATATTACCAATTCGTAGATTTTAATTATAGTCATTCTTACCAAAATCAACCACCCCAGGAACGTAGAAGCTTTTAGAAAGACGCTGAGATCGCCTCTACCCACGCCTCTGATCCCACCACATCCATCGCTTTCCATTCAACGCCTGCCTGCTCACTCGCCGCTGCCAAAACAGATAGGTCTTCCGATCGATTACTCATTCCTACAACCTTTAAGACGGTATCTGCCTCCATCTGCTGCTGATAAGCAGCAATCACCTCCCTAGCAGCCACACCGAGCCCTGCCCCAGCACCCACCAGTTCAGAAAACCGACTTTCCTCAGCCGTTCGCAAAATCACCTCGAAGCCCATCTCCTCCGCAGCCTGTTGCAATACTGCCGGATCCACTGCCTTCGGCGTCATAAATGGCTCACTAAATTCTCGTGCCTTCGCCTGATGCGCAGCCGTTTCCGACAGCGAAGCGGCCCGCTGTAGCTGAGGAACGGTAAAGTCACCAAACCCTTTCAACGGGTGGGAAATCACATTGGCAATGACCCGCAAGCCTGCTCTCGCCTGCACGTAAGGACAGCCTAACGACATGACGAAATAGCCATCATCTCTTTCACCTAACGCTGGCGTAAATGGGTTATGGTCCGCTGGCGTAAAAATGGCGCTTCCACTTTCGGCGATAAAAGGCGTAGAGAGGCCCAGCTTGAGAAAGATAGGCTCTAGCTCAATGCGATCGCGCTGAGAAAAAACAATCACCGGTACATCCAACGCCTGCAACCGGGTTAGCACAGGCTTCAGCCGCTCATAAGCATCGGCGGCAGTCTCCAGCTCAACCACATCAGATACACTCAGCAGCACATCATCCAAAGCCGTCAATATTATTTGTTCAACCATATCGTTGTCTCTTCACTTATCGCGCTTAGGTTAACGCGCCCAAAGAGCGCATCAGCTTACTCTATTTAAAACAGTAGAACCCTTTGGCCAAGAGTCAAGAAGGCCAAGAGTCAAGAAGGTTTAATATATGCTGAAGGAAGAGCATTCTCAGCGCCGGATAGATCACTCCTCGTCGGCAAGCCAAAAGAAAGTGCCTCACCTTAACTTTCATCAGGTAACCGCCAGCGTGCAGCAGTCAATCGTCAAAATAGCGGTCATCGGAGACATCCACGACCTATGGGAACTAGAAGACAACGCTGCGCTTAAGCATCTCAACGTCGACCTTGCTTTATTCGTCGGTGACTACGGCAACGAAGCCGTCGAAGTCGTCAGACGCATTGCCGCTGTCGACCTGCCAAAAGCAGCCGTCATGGGCAATCACGATGCCTACTACTCCGCCAGCAACAAAGGCATCAAAAACTGCCCCTACGATCGCACCCGAGAAGACTGGGTCCAGCTACAGATGGACCTGCTAGGAGAGGCACACATAGGGTTTAGCAAGCGCGAATTTCCTCAGTTTGGGCTCACTATCGTAGGCGGTCGCCCGTTTAGCTGGGGCGGCTCAAAGTGGCGCTACGGCAAGTTCTACCGCGACCGGTTTGACGTCAGAAACTTCGACGACTCTGTCGAACGCATCCTCGACGCCGCCGATGAAGCCGAGCACAACACCGTCATCTTTCTAGGCCACGTTGGCCCCTATGGTTTAGGCGACCAGCCTAATGACATCTGTGGTAAGGACTGGGGGAAAAATGGTGGAGGTGGTGACTACGGCGACCCTGACTTTGCAAGAGCGATCGCCCTCACCCAAGAAGTTGGGAAACGCGTCCCCCTCGTTACCTTCGGCCACATGCACCACACCCTCAAAAACAACACCAGCCAGATCCGCACCCGCGTTGCAAAAGCCGCCGACACCGTCTACTTCAACGCCGCCAACGTCCCTCGCATCGAAAAAGTACCCACAGGCAGCAATCGCAGCTTTTCTGTGGTCACCCTAATTGCAGGCATCGTCGAATCCATCACACTCATATGGCTAAACGCCCATTTCGAGCAAATATCCGAAGAATCCCTGTACCAAAGGGACTGACAAAGCAACTCCCACCAACCACCAATACACAAAGCAGTAGACGTTATTAGACAATTCAAGCTAATATAGCCAAGCCTATTCAACTATCGACTGGGCAAAGCTTGAAGTGACCCTAAAAAACACAGGGGGAAACGCTTCAAAAGTAGCGAACAAGCACCTGGAGAGGTGGCAGAGTGGTCGAATGCGCTCGACTTGAAATCGAGTGTGCCGAAAGGTACCGTGGGTTCGAATCCCACCCTCTCCGTTTGATTGCAATAGGCAAATGAGCGAACGTTGTCATTCTTCTGTAGCGTTCGATTTACGCTGAGCACTCGGCCGATGGGCACTCAGGCTCAAAGGCAACTGAAGATTGTTTCAATACACATACAGTTTGCGGCATTGACTCCGTACAATGTGAGACTACTGAATACACCATTACAAAAATTGCACGGGCTAAAACATCCAGTGAAAATATCCGTCTACCACACGCCTGAAGAAGTCCCCGCAGGCCAGCTGCCCGACTGTGCGATCGCAATTGACGTCCTCAGAGCCACCACTACGATGGCCGCCGCCTTCAATGCCGGTGCCGAAGCCATTCAAGTATTCAGCAACCTCGACAAGCTCCTAAGCGAAAGCGAAAGCTGGCCCGCAGAAAAACGCATCCGAGCAGGCGAACGCGGTGGTCAGCGCGTAGAAGGGTTCGACCTAGGCAACTCTCCACTAGACCACTCCCCCGAAAAAACCAAAGGCAAGCGCCTATTCATGAGCACCACCAACGGGACTCGGTGCCTAGAACGAATTCAAGCTGCTCCCACCGTACTCACAGCCGCGCTCACAACCCGTCAAGCCGTCGTTGACTACCTCCATCAGCACAAGCCAGACAGTGTCTGGCTCGTGGGCTCGGGCTGGGAAGGAGAATACTCCCTAGAAGACACCGTCTGCGCAGGCGCGATCATTCAACAGCTCATAGAGCAACACAACCTCAGCTACACAGATCTCATCGGTAACGACGCAGCACTTGCCTCCGTCAGTCTTTACGTGCAATGGCAAACCCAGCTGCCCAAACTCTTACAATACGCCAGCCACGGACAGCGCCTTCTCAACAAAAACAACACCATCGATCCAGACTACTGCGCCCAGCTAGACATCTTGAATATTGTCCCCATTCAGCAAAGCCCTGGCGTCTTAGTCCGCAGCTAAGCAAATTAATCATTCACAACACTTTCTGGCACGTCCTCTGCCGTGCTTCCCACAGCTACTCTCTGCCCAGTTTCAGAGGCCTGCCGCAAAGCATCACCAACACTGAGAGCATACACACTCTCAGCTGCACTGACGTACAAAGGACTGCCCTCTGTCAAATGTGCCAACACATTCTCCGTATCCTGCACAAAAAGGCCCTTACGCGGTGCCACTCTAATTGACTCTGTACCTGCTGCTGTGGTGACCAGCCCGTCATTCCGCACAAATGTCAGCGCACCCAAACTGCCCTGAATCTCGACATCACGGCGACCCACCCACAGCTGCTCGCCCTTTCCATACGTCACCTCTGCCACTACACCACACTCAAACAGCAAACGCCCAGAGCTAACAATATTCTTCAAAAAAGGCTTAGTCTCCTCATTCCAGACGCGCTGAGTGCTGCACTCCACCGCTTCTACTGAGCCCAATAGATTCGTCAGCCGATGAACCCGTGACAACGCGCCGCAAAACGGAAACCCAAACAGGTCTTCTCGATACGTCCATTTCATAGGCGCGGGATGCTGTGGATTTAGCGTGCGATAGTTTACGTAGTATGGAACGCCTACTTTTGTTAGGTGCGATCGCATCGCCCGATGCAACCCACCTAACAGCTCAATATGCTCAACATGCAAGAGCAGCCCTCGAGCTTTTGCCAAAGCCAAAAGCTGCTTCGCCTGAGTTAGATCTAGCGACAGCGGATATTCCACCACTACGTGCTTTCCTGCCCTCAGCGCAGCTTCCACAACACAGCCATGCAGCGCACTCACCGTCGCCACTACCACTAGGTCAATAGTCGCCTCGTTCACCAGCCGTGCCCAATCTTCCATAGGCCGTAGCCCATAGCGATTAGCAAAATCACCAGTTCTCTCGAACTCACGACCTGCAACCGTCAAAAGGTCAGCCCTCTCGTCCGCTATCAGCGCCTCAGCCCTTACCCTAGCGGCATACCCCGTACCGACCAGCCCGACTCGAATCACCATACAAAGTTCAAACTACAAACAAACCAAACCATCGTCACAAGCACCAACGTAGCCATCCATATCGCAACACTCGCTCAAAGCAACCCATCAGCGTATTAGCCAAACATGTATAAAAGAAACACTTCCTATAGTTAGAAAAGTAACAAATGCGGATAGATTTCTATCATTATGATTAACCTTTGTACAGCCATAAGCAAAGATTATGAAAAAGAGAATTACTGATAACATTAAAACAGCTTATTTTTCCATCGGCAGCATACAAAAAGGCGTCCAACCCCTTATATAGAGCCAAACACAACACGTGATCAAATAGTTTAAAAGGTGCTAATCATAAGCAAACCATGGTTTATCTTCAACTTTAGATTACGAATACCTTTCAAGAATCTACTGCAAGTAGTTACACACGCAATGGTTTTCTCGTAGTATCAAAATAAGCTTGTTTCCTACACCTATGTTGTTAGTATATCTAGCAACAAAAGGCGTTCAAGAACACGCTCACTTAACCGAGAGGATATTTGCATGGCTAGCTACAAGGTAACGTTGGTAAACGAAGCCGAAAACCTAAACACCACTATCGAAGTGGCTGAAGACGAGTACATTTTGGACGCAGCTGAAGAGCAAGGCATCGACTTGCCCTACTCCTGCAGAGCGGGCGCTTGCTCCACCTGTGCAGGCAAAATCACTGCTGGCACCGTCGACCAGTCTGACCAGTCCTTCCTAGACGACGACCAAATTGAAGCAGGCTACGTACTCACTTGTGTGGCCTACCCCACATCTGACTGCACAGTTATGACTCACCAAGAAGAAGAGCTGTACTAAATAGCAACGCTTCACTTTCATTATCAGAGGCCTTAAGTCCAACTTGCGACTTTGGGCCTTTTTGTATTGCCTTTAGCAAAGGATTCTCTCAGCGAGCCATGCGCAAGCACAGCGAGAAACCTATAAGGGTGCGATGAAGTCTTTTAGTTCAACAGGGCATATTGATACTAGATTGGTAGCATCAATAATAAATCATCAGACGAAAGTGCTTATGATGACACTGATAACCCTTAAAAAGGCCACGATACCGGTCAGAGACCACCATCGTTAGCTAGCGAGAGCCTATCATCAAGCCACCGCACGTTTATTTCAAGTTCAGTATGAGGAATCCATCACGATGAAAGCCATGATTTTGGCCGCTGGGAAGGGCACTAGAGTTCGCCCCATCACCTACACCATTCCCAAGCCAATGATTCCGATTATGCAAAAGCCCGTTATGGAGTTTTTGCTAGAACTACTGCGTCAGCACGGGTTCACCCAAATCATGGCCAACGTCAGTCATCTGGCCAACGAAATCGAAGGCTATTTCCGAGACGGTCAGCGCTTTGGCGTAGAGCTTGGTTACTCCTTTGAAGGTCGCATTACAGACGGTGAACTCGTCGGAGAGGCTATTGGCTCTGCGGGCGGCATGCGCAAAATTCAAGACTTCTCCCCTTTCTTCGACGATACGTTCATTGTGCTCTGTGGCGATGCGCTCATCGATTTGGACCTCACAGAAGCGGTGAGGCAGCATCGAGAAAAAGGTGCACTGGCAACCATCGTTATGAAGCAAGTCCCTCTTAAGCAAGTCCCTAGCTACGGCGTCGTCGTCACCGACGAGAACGGTCGCATCAAATCGTTTCAAGAAAAGCCTGCGGTAGAGGAAGCCCTAAGCACCGACATCAACACGGGCATCTACATATTCGAACCCAGAATTTTCGACTATATTCCCTCCGGCCAAGAATTTGATATCGGTGGTGACCTTTTCCCAACACTAGTCGAAAAAGGCGAAGACTTTTACGGCATTCGGATGGACTTTGAATGGGTCGATATTGGAAAAGTCCCTGACTACTGGCAGGCGATTCAAGATGTTTTGACGGGTCAAGTCAAAGGTGTCGGCGTTCCTGGGAACGAAATCAGGCCAGGCGTATTTGCTGGCCTCAATGTCAAAGCCAACTGGGACAAAATAGATATCGAAGGCCCCGTATACATCGGTGGCATGACCCACATTGAGGATGGAGCCAAAATTGTCGGTCCCAGCATGATCGGCTCCAACTGTCTGATATCCAGTGGCACCATCATCGACAAAAGTGTCATTTTTGAATACTCTCGAATCGGCTCAGGTGTTCGCCTAGTCGACAAGCTAGTGTTTGGTCGCTACTGCGTCGACAAAACAGGTTCTTCCATTGACGTTCAAGCAGCAGCACTCGATTGGCTCATTACAGATACCAGGCAGGCTGTTGTCGCAGAACCTCCTATTGAGCACAAGGCGATCGCAGAACTCCTTAATCAAACCATCACCAAATAGGCCACATCAGAAATACAGGGGCGATAGCATTGCTACGCCCTTCAACGATCCAGCAATAAGAAACAAACCTTCACAAATCAGCGCTATTTTTTATAGCCATAGAAAAAGCAGGCTCACAAAAAGAAATGAGCCGACCTATTCGGTCAGCTCATCACAGTTATGGGAACGACGTCACAAGAGACAGGTAGTAGAGCCTACTGGAGAACAAGACGCACGTTAGCGTTTTGCAGTCCGGGACGCTTCACCTCAGCCAACGTCTTGTTCACAGCGTACTTCTGATTGATAGAGTTGATCAGTTCAGTTTGGTTGTGCTTCTTAGCAACACCCCAAAGGTCAGCAATCAAGTCAAAAGAACCATCGGCATTCTGAGACCAGCCGATATCGTAATCGCCTTCCAATACAGCAACAATGTCAGCACGAACGTTCTGACCGTTGTAGCCACGGATATTAGCTTCAGTCTTTGTAGTCACACCCAAGTCATTGAGAGAAGACTTCAAGATTTCAGCGTCGGTGATTTTAGTGCGAAGAGTACTAAAGTGAGACATGTGAGTTTCCTCCTAAAGAGAAATTGAGAGACAACGAGGTTAGAAATCGAAAACAGCCACACTATCAAATGAGACAGACCTTGGCCTTACTGAAACTGCCAACAACAGTGCTATAAAAGCAAAAGTGCTGACTTTTTTTCCTGTAGGAGCAGGAAAAAAGCTTTTAGAACTCCATCCGCTGATATTCTGCAACAGATGAAGCCGCCGGACGGGCGCGCTGATGAGCCCAGTCGCGCAGAGCCGTTACTTGTTCACTCATCGTCTTCGACAGCGGCAGCGTAGCGCGAATCGCCGCAATAATATCGAGTTGAGTGAACTCTCGACCTTGAGCAAACGCCTCGTACATAGCAGAGACCAATCCCTGCTCTATCTCAGCGCCCGAAAAACCTTCACAAACCTTACTCAACTGATCATAGTCGAACCGCTCTGTATCGCCACGGCGCTTGCTTAGGTGAATTTTAAATATCTCTTTTCGCTCTTCTTCATTTGGCAAGTCAACAAAGAAAATTTCATCAAATCGGCCCTTTCGCAAAAACTCACTTGGCAGTCGCTCTACCCGGTTCGCTGTTGCAATTACAAACACAGGAGAAGTCTTTTCCTGCATCCAAGTCAAGAAACTGCCAAAAATACGACTAGACGTACCCCCATCCGAATCTGCCGATCCAGCGCTACCGGCAAAGGCTTTGTCAATCTCATCAATAAACAACACCGCTGGCGAAATTGACTCTGCCGTCTTCAAAGCGCCACGTAAGTTAGCCTCGGAACGTCCCACCATGGAACCATCGTACACTCGGCCCATATCCAATCGCAACAATGGCAGGCCCCAAAGGCGCGCGGTTGTCTTAGCAATCAAAGACTTACCACAACCCGGCACACCCAAAATCAACATTCCTTTAGGTTGGGGCAGACCATATTCGCGAGCACGCTCCGTAAAAGCATTAGACCTTTGCTTCAGCCAGTGCTTCAGTTCCTCCAAGCCACCTACGGAATCGAGTGTCTCATCTTCTTCTATATAATCTAGAATCCCGTTACGACGGATAAGCTGCTTCTTCTCTGACAGAACAATATCGACCTCAGCCGCTGTCAGCTTTCCAGCCATCACCCTAGATTTACGAAACACTTTCTCAGCTTCGTCACGGGTCAGACCAAGAGCAGCTTTTAATAATTTCTCACGCCCCTCTGTTGAAATGCCAGAGACACCTGACTTGCTCAACTCAGCTGTTAAAACCTGGTTTAGCTCTGACATACTGGGCAAGCTGAAGTCTAAAACAACAACTTCCTTTTCAAGTTCAACAGGCACCTCCTGAACCGGCGACATCAAAATAATCGTTTTCTGAGTTCCGCGAAAACTCTCTATAGCATCTCTTAGGCTGCGGGTTACCTCAGGACTATCTTTGAAAGGGTGTAAATCCTTAAAAACAAAAATACTAGGATCTTTCTGACGCATTGCCCAGTTAATGGCAGCCTGAGGAGAAACCGTATTGTTTTGTTGCCCCGAGCCTCTCTCATGGCCGTACTCAACTACACCATGGGTCATAGTCCATGTGTACAAACGCCGCTGAGGCTGACGCTGTGCAAGCGTTGCAATTGTTCTTTCTGCCCGATCCTCTTCAAAGGTGACCAGATAGATCAACGGATATTGAGCTTGAATCAGTACGCTTAGCTCTTCTCTCATAGCGATCACCCCCAAATTAAGACGACCTAAAACATCTATCTAAACCAGAGCCAACAGATTAGAACAGAAACAACAAACTTTCCGTAACAGGACTAACAAATCACAAAAAAGAGAAACCTCTAGCAGGTTATCAGCTCGCCCTCGTCTGGGCTTCTAGAATCACAATCAGCGTCATCACCCACCGAACCAGCACTTAAGCCAGAAATCTGCGACATACCGATCAGCTCATCTGTCGGGACTTGAGCGTACTCACGAATCAAAGACAACTTGTTGCCCTTCAACGTTACTGCCGCAGAACATTGAGGGCAGTTATGAATCTGATGCGCATGACCATGAATTTCAGCAGAACCCTCCACCAGCTCTGCATTACTCAGATAAAACTCAAGCGCTCTTTGCGCCATAGATGACATAGTCTCACCGTCAACAGCGGAACGAATCTTGAACTGCCGGTGCAGGTCATCAGAAAGATACAATGTAACCTTTTGCTTATCTGGCATGTCGGATTGGAATAATATGACCCAGCTATGGGACTTATAGTATCTACACTTAAAAATGCTGTCAAGACGACATGCCGTTTTGACGCTAGAAACTTTACTCAACTTAACAATTACAGATTGAAGCGACGGGTAATCTCTATATATCTAAGACATTTTTCTGCATGAGTACTTCAGCGACAGTTAACCAAAATGCTTCTCTAGAAGGCGCGCTAAAACACTTTTTCGGACATGATCAGTTCCGATTTGATCAAAGACCTATCATCGAGAGAGTGCTTAAGAACAAAGACGTCCTAGTCATCATGCCGACCGGAGGCGGAAAGTCCCTATGTTATCAGCTGCCAGCGCTTCTAAGGTCAGGGCTAACTATCGTCATCTCGCCGCTTATTGCCCTCATGCAAGATCAGGTAACTGCCCTTCAAGACAACGGTATCGGAGCCACGTTTCTCAACAGTACACTCACCTTTGAACAGGTAAAAACTAGACAAGACGCAATCTTATCTGGTGACATAAAACTTCTCTACATTGCGCCAGAGAGACTTTTCACAGCAGCCTTTACAAACTTTCTAGAGCAAATTAGTCAAAAAGTAGGGATTAGTACATTTGCGATTGATGAAGCTCACTGTGTTTCAGAATGGGGCCATGATTTTCGGCCTGAGTATCGTCAACTTTTTCAGTTAAAACAACGCTATCCTCAGATTCCAATTATTGCTCTCACAGCCACAGCCACTGAGAGAGTACGTAGCGACATAGCACAGCAGCTTCGACTAGCGGACCCACACATATACGTATCTAGCTTCAATCGCCAAAATCTCTACTATGAGGTCGTCCAGAAAACAAAAAAGCCTTACGCACAGCTCCTCGAAAAAATCAAACACCACCAGAATACCGATGAAGACTCAGGCATCATCTATTGCCTAAGCCGAAAGCATGTCAATGAGGTCACCGGCAAACTTCAGCAAGAAGGAATCAAAGCACTTCCTTACCATGCTGGACTTAGCAGCGAAGTTCGCGAAACTAACCAAAACAAGTTCATCAGAGACGACATACAAATCATCGTCGCCACTATCGCATTTGGTATGGGTATCAACAAACCCGACGTTCGATTTGTCATCCACTACGACCTACCACGGAACCTCGAAAGCTATTACCAAGAAGCAGGACGTGCTGGTCGCGATGGCGAAGCCGCCAAGTGCACAATCCTCTTCGGATGGGGCGATGTACACACCGTTAAATTCTTAATCAATCAGAAAAGCGATCCTGGTGAGCAACGCATCGCCCAGCAGCAGCTCAACCAAATCATCAACTACACAGAAAGTCCTGTCTGTCGGAGAAAAATACAGCTAGGATACTTTGGAGAAGCGTTCACAGCCCCCTGCGACAACTGTGACAACTGCCTAAATCCAGCACCTATAGAAGATTGGACTATAGAGGCGCAAAAGTTTTTGTCTTGTGTCTATCGATGCGATCAACGCTTTGGGATGAACCATATCATCGACGTTCTCAGAGGCTCTAAAAAGAAGAAAATTCTCGAACTTAAGCACGAACAGCTTTCCACTCATGGAATCGGAAAAGACCGCACAGCTGAAGAATGGCGGATGCTCTGTCGAGCATTGATTTATCAGAGCTATCTAGACGAAACAACAGATGGATATTCCGTACTCAAACTCAACAAAGACAGCAACCAAATACTCAAAAAGCTAGTTCATGTCGAAATTCCGGTTGCGCAACGAATAGAAAAGCCAAGCAACACGAAACAGAAGACGGAAAACAGTGCCCTGACTGACAAAGAACAGATACTCATGAAGTCACTGAAACAACTTCGCAAACAGCTAGCCGACGAACAATCCGTTCCACCCTACATCGTTTTTTCGGACGCTAGCCTAAGGCAAATGGCCCAAAATCGTCCGCAAGCACCAGAATCTTTTTCCAAAATTTCTGGTGTTGGCAATCGAAAACTCGCACAGTACGGAAAGGTTTTCACGCAAGCTATTCGCGATTTTTGTAAGGAACATGAACTAGAAGTAACCGATAATCAGGCATCATTCCCATCACCGACAGAGCTTGCCCGCCAAGTCACCTCAAAGGCAGACATCACATCTACCCAAATGAAAACCTACGAACTCTACAAAAGCGGCCTATCGCTACCAGATATTTCACTCAAAAGAAATATTCGGCTCAGTACAGTAAACGGACACATAGCAAAACTCATAGAGGCAGGGCACGAAGTCGATATAAATAAGCTTGTTGATATTGATAGACAAGCAGTCATTAGGGCAGCCATATCAAAAGTAGGCGCTCAGTCACTAAGGGAGATCCGAGAAGAAACAGGTGATACTTACGACTATCAAGAGATAACACTCGTAAGAGCTAGCTGGGACGCAGCCCATAGTAAGTAAAGTGCGTACTACCTACAAAGCTTCCACGCCCCACCCCTAGGGCCGACTATCGAAAAGTACGTAAAACAAAAGCCCCAGGTACGCGTAGTAC
>ERZ1740070.1284-NODE-1284-length-15867-cov-5.752656_pt1 | contig 15867 bp, 14 predicted proteins | sample MGYA00581734_ERZ1740070 | MGnify/ENA primary metagenome ERZ1740070 (study PRJEB43018, sample SAMN04849744) | marine metagenome | isolation source: floating plastic debris | place: Pacific Ocean | collected 2008-09-01 | study: EMG produced TPA metagenomics...
CAACGTCGATCAGGTCGGTCGGAACATCGCCGTGGGCGTGATCCAGGCGGGCAATGGCAACCGCGCCACCACGCGCCAATCGGGTCGCGGCAACGTTGTCGTGATCGTGCAGGATTGAGGCAGTTCGGTACTCAGTGAACGCCTCGAGCACAGGGCGCGGCACTCCCTCTGCCGGGCCCACCCTCCCCGAAGGAAAGGAGATCTTCCCATGTTTCAGCTTTCACCCGCCGCTCTCATCTGTCTGTCTGGCGCCGCCGTCGTGAGCCTCGCGGCCTTTGATGGCCGCTCAGACGCCCATCAGGTGCATGTGGAACCGGCCCATGGGCTGCGCTGCGCCGTCATCACCCGCGATCTGGGCGATGCCGTGGAAATCTCTGGCAAGATCACGTCTGACCATGCCGTGCAGGGGGATTATGCCCTGACCATTCGCAAGGCCTCTGGCGCGGGGCAGGCGATCATCGATCAAACGGGTGCGTTTTCCGTGGCCTCCGGGCGCACAACCACGCTGGGCCAGGCGACGCTGGGCGGCTCTTCGGGGTCTTACAAGGCAGAGCTGCAGCTGACCGTGAAAGGCCAACACCTGCGCTGCCTCGGCGCGGGCACCCAAACCGATATCTAACATCTTTCAGAACCTAGTGGAGACACCCATGACCTTCTTCAAAACATCTCTTCTCGCGGCCACAGCGGCGCTCGGCCTTGCTCAGGGCGCAGCAGCTGGCGATTACCTTGGCCTGTACGATTCCAGACCCGGCGAGAGCATTGAAAACCAAGGGCTCGACCTCAACCGGCTGCACAGTTTGGTGGAGGTTCAACGCGTCTATGATCGCCGGACCGGGCGCGGGTTCACCTCCGTCATTCAGCGCGGTCGCAACAACAGCGCGGGTATCGCGCAATCCGGTCGCAACAACGACGCGCGCGTCTTTCAGCGCGGCAACAACACCAATGTCGTCGTCAATCAAAACGGCAACAACAATATCAGCAACGTGCTGATCTTTGGGATCCGGTAAGCCCGGGCTTTGGATTTCGGCCTCGGCGCAGGCGCTTGTTGATGCCGAAACCTGTTGATGAGTGCCCATGGTGCCGGTGGGGCGGTCGCTTTAGGCCTTGGCGTAGCCGATGGTCTGAAGCGCCGCCTTTATTTCATCCAGGATCACCGGGTCATCAATGGTCGCGGGCATTTTGAACGCTTCGCTATCGGCAATCTTGACCATGGTCGCGCGCAGGATCTTGCCCGAACGGGTCTTGGGCAGACGATCCACCACAAGCGCCAGCTTGAATGCCGCCACGGGCCCGATCCGATCCCGCACCAGTTTCACGCATTCGGTCGCAATCTCATCATGCGGGCGGTTCACCCCTTTGGACAAACACACGAAACCCACCGGCAGCTGCCCTTTGAGGGCGTCCGTCACACCGATGACGGCGCATTCGGCCACATCGGGGTGGGCGGCGAGCACCTCTTCCATGCCGCCGGTCGACAGACGGTGCCCGGCCACATTGATCACGTCGTCGGTGCGCGCCATGATGTAGAGATATCCGTCTTCATCAATCATGCCCGCATCGCCGGTCTCATAGTAGCCGGGGAAGGTGTTCAGGTAGCTTTTGACAAACCGGTCCTCGGCGTTCCACAGATTGGGCAGGGTGCCGGGCGGTAGCGGAAGCTTGATCGCGATCGCGCCCAATTCATTGGCGCCCAGTTGGTGCCCTTCATCATTGAGGATTTGCACGTCATAGCCGGGCATCGCCACGGTGGGGGAGCCGATCTTGACCGGAAGCGCCTCAATCCCTGCGGGGTTGCCCGCGATGGTGTAGCCGGTCTCAGTTTGCCACCAGTGATCATAGACCGGCACGCCCATCACGCGCTGCGCCCATTCGATCGTATCCGGGTCCGCGCGTTCGCCCGCCAGGTAAAGCGCGCGCAGGCAGGAAATATCGTAGTCCTTGATCAGTTCACCCTTGGGGTCATCGCGTTTGATCGCGCGAAAGGCCGTGGGCGCGGTGAAGAAACTGCGCACATTATGCTCTGAGATCACCCGCCAGAAGGTGCCGGCATCGGGCGTGCCCACGGGCTTGCCCTCAAAGACAATCGTCGTGTTGCCGTGGATCAGCGGCGCATAGCAGATGTAGCTGTGGCCCACGACCCATCCCACGTCAGAGGCCGCCCAGAACACATCACCCGGGTCCACGTTGTAGATGTTTTTCATGGTCCAGTTGAGCGCCACCAGATGGCCCGCAGTTGGGCGGATCACGCCTTTGGGTGCGCCGGTCGTGCCGGACGTGTAAAGAATGTAGGCCGGATGATTGCCATCGACGGGCACGCAGTCGGCGGGTGTGACCCCGGCCTGAAAGCTGTGCCAATCGTGGTCCCGTCCTTCGACAAGGTCGATCGGGTGCTCTTCGCGCTGCAAGATGACACAGAAATCCGGCTTGTGATTGGCTTGTTCGATGGCCCCATCAAGCAAAGGTTTGTATTCCACCACGCGGCCGGGCTCGAGCCCGCATGAAGCCGCGATGATCGCCTTGGGGGTCGCGTCATTGATGCGCACGGCCAACTCATTGGCGGCAAAGCCACCAAAGACGACCGAATGGATTGCCCCGATCCGTGCGCAGGCCAGCATCGCCTCAAGCGCTTCAGGCACCATCGGCATGTAGATGATCACGCGGTCACCCATTTCGACGCCCTGCGCCTGCAAGGCCCCGGCCAGGTTCGCCACCCGTGTTTGCAGATCCGCGTAAGAGATGTGATCTTTGCGCCCGGTGATCGGGCTGTCGTAGATAATGGCCGTTTGGTCGCCACGCCCTGCATTCACATGACGGTCAACCGCATTCCAACAGGTGTTGACCTTGGCGTCCACGAACCACTCATAAAGCGGGGCGGCCTCATCAAAGAGCGCTTTGCTCGGTGGCTGCACCCAATCTATCGCGTCGGCGGCCTGCATCCAAAAAGCTTCTGGGTTGGCCATCCAGCCATCGTAGACGTCTTTGTAGGTCATTGGTGTTCTCCGTCCCTTGTCGGCTTTTGTTAAGGGACGGGCAGGGCGGTGGGCAAGTCAGGTCAGACGATTCTTCCGCAAAAACACCAGTGTGTGCACGCCAGGGGGAAAAATTTCCGCCCCGGTCGCGATATCAAACCTCATAGGCCAGGCGCAGCCCACCCCAGTGACGCCCGTTCACCATGATGGGGGCCGACAGATCCTTCATGACTTTGAACACGCCGCCGCCCATGTCACGGCGGTAAACCTGAAGCAAAAACGGCTTGGTGCTTTGACCGGCTTTCAGCCCGACGCGATCATCAAAGATGCGTCTGTTGCGAGAATTGCCCGTGTTCCAAGCCACGTCTCTGCCTTGGGGTTTTGAGAACTTTCGGTTGTGCGTCGGCAGGTAGCCATCGATATTGACGGCAGCACAGAACACGACACCCGGGGCATGGGCACACGCCGCTTCTTGAATGGGCGGCAAAGCAAGATCGGTGAAATGCGTGCAGGGCGCCATGACCTGTTCCGGGTTCGTGCCTTTGATAGGCGTATAGTTGCGGGAAAACAGATCGTCGGTTGTGATCTGCCCTTTCTCGATCGCGGCCTCAAACAGAGCCCCGATTTTCCTGGCATCTTCACGGACCCTCTCAATGAACGGGCTGTCCTCTGTTTTGGCGCCCACATCCACGGTGTCTTGAACCATGCTTTCGGTCTGGTCGATCAAACTTGTTGTCCGGTCGCGTATCATTGAGACGCGCTTGGACGTGTCCGTGATCGAGGTTTCAATGTCATGGAATGCCTGCTCAAAGGCGCCTGTGGCCGTTTGAACCCGTCCGACCTGATCGATTGCACCGCTTGTCTGGGTGTTGAGACCGTCCATCGCCTGGGCGATCTCTTCCAGCGCCGCGTTCATCTCTTTGTTCCCGGCAATCACGTGATCGGTCTTTTTGCGTGCGGATTGGGATCCCTCAGACAGCCTGCGAATGGTCAGGGTCAATTCCTCGACCGAATCTTGCACCGCTTGAACCGTCGTTGAGGTGGTGTTGGCGAGTTCATTGATGGATCCCGCGATGGTCGCGAACCCAGTGCCCGCCACACCGGCGCGTGCGGCCTCAATCCGGGCGTTGATCGCCAGAAGATGCACTGTCTTGGCGATGTCACGGATGTTTTGGTTGCCTGCTTGCACCTGTTGCAACGCCTCCAGGACGTCATCCATCCGTTCGGTAATCTCCACCACATGATCGACAATATCCGTCGAATACTGGCGCGTGGTCTGCAAGACCTGCGCTGAGGTGTTTACGAGGCCTTCCACTTCGGTACTGGCGACGCGCATATCGCTCAGTGATTTGGAAATGGAATGATTGGTATCCACCACTTCATTGGCGTTGACGCGCGCGTGCGAGAGGGATGCGCGCTGCGCCTGGGACCGCACATCAATGTCATCAATGAAGGCCGCAACCTCAATGATTTCGCGCCCCAGATTTCCGGTGCGATGTGCAATGTCGGAAATCAGGATATCACTCTTGCGCCGGTTCGGGTGCGCGTACTTGTTGGGATAGGCGCCATCCGATGCGCGCCGACGATCCGGCGCACCAATCTCAGAGGGCGACACGGCCGATGCAGTGACAGGGCTATGGTCGTCTGGCATGTGATCCTCGGCTTTGACTTTGACGCATAGTTTAAACGCCAAAAGTAAAGCCCGAGTTCACAACGCCCCCATCCGTCACCCGTATTGTGTAACCGGTGTCCCTGCGATCGCCGCCAAGTTCAACAATCCTCGCGCGGTGACCCCGGCGGTTGCGATATGGGCCTTGTTTCCCATGCCCATGAGGATCGGCCCCACTTCAAGCCCGTTCGCCTTGACCTTGAGAATGTTGCGAACGCCCGAGGCCGCGTCTGAATTCGAAAAAATGAGGATATTCGCGCTGCCGTCCATGCGATTGTCTGGCAACAACCGGTTCCGCAACTCCGCGTCAAGCGCGGCGTCCACGTTCATTTCGCCTTCATACACAAAGTCGCGCGGCTCTTGATCCAGGATGGAAATCGCCTCTCGGAGGCGTTTGCCTGAATCGCTGCCTTGGTTGCCAAACTGTGACTGAGAACAGAACGCCACTTTTGGATCTATGCCAAAGCGGCGGGCATGACGGGCCGCACCAATCGCGTTTTCTGAGAGTTGCTCAGGCGTGGGGAACACATGGACATGGGTGTCGGCAATGAACAGTGGGCCGTCCTCCATGATCATCAAAGACAGCGATCCATGTGGATAAAGCTGCGCGCATCCGAGAACTTGTTCGACATAGTTGAGGTGCCAGCGATACTCACCAAACAGCCCGCAAATCATCGAATCTGCCTCCTCACGCTGCACCATCACGGCCGCGATCGCGGTGGAATTTGTCCGCATGATCTTTTTGGCAAGATCGGGCGTCACACCACGTCGTTTCATGATCTCGTGATAGCTGCCCCAGTAATCGCGGTAGCGGGGATCGTCCTCTGGGTTGACCACGCTGAAATCTTGCCCTGGCCGCACGTCGAGCCCCATGCGTTTGCACCGCACCTCGATCACCTCTGGCCGACCGATCAAAATGGGTTGTTCGATGGTGGTCTCTAGAATGGTCTGGGTCGCACGCAGGACGCGATCATCCTCACCTTCGGCAAAGACGATCCGGCGCGCAGCCGTGCCAGCGGCCTCAAAGATGGGGCGCATAAGCAGCGCAGACTTGTAGACCGATGCATCGAGTTTTTGGCGATAGGCGTCAAGATCCTCAAGCGGCCTGGTGGCCACGCCGGTTTCCATGGCGGCACCCGCCACGGCGGTGGAGACCACGCCAGACAGACGCGGATCGAACGGCTTGGGGATCAGGTAATCCGCACCAAAGGTCAGCTGTTCGCTTTTGTAGGCCGCAGCCGCCTCCGCACTCGTGGTCTGGCGCGCCAGTTGCGCAATCCCCTCGACACATGCGATTTCCATCTGGTCATTGATCGTGGTGGCCCCGACATCGAGCGCCCCCCGAAAAATAAACGGAAAGCACAGCACGTTATTGACTTGATTGGGAAAATCGCTGCGACCTGTGGCGATGATGGCGTCTGGCGCGACCTCGCGCGCAAGATCGGGCATGATTTCAGGCGTGGGATTGGCGAGGGCAAAGATGATCGGGCGCTTGGCCATTTTGCGCACGTGGTCTTGGCTCAGAACCTTGGGGCCAGATAGGCCGAGGAACAGGTCCGCCCCTTCGATCACGTCATTGAGGGTGCGTAGGTCGGACTTTTGGGCAAACTCCGCTTTTTGCGGGGTCATATCCTCAGTGCGGCCCTCATAGACCAGCCCGTGAATATCGCACAGCCAGACATTTTCGCGCTTCACCCCCAGTTTGAGCAGCAGGTTGAGGCACGCGATCCCGGCCGCGCCCCCGCCGGTGGAGACGATTTTGATGTCGGCAAACGCTTTGCCCGCGACCGTCAGCGCGTTATGCGCGGCCGCCCCGACCACGATCGCCGTGCCGTGCTGATCGTCATGGAAGACCGGAATGTTCATGCGCTCCCGACACAGTTTTTCCACGACAAAACAATCCGGGGCCTTGATGTCTTCGAGGTTGATGGCACCAAAGGTCGGTTCCAACGCGCACACGATCTCGGCCAGTTTTTCCGGGTCCTTTTCGTCCACCTCAATGTCAAAGCAATCGATGTTTGCGAATTTCTTGAACAGAACCGCCTTGCCTTCCATCACGGGCTTTGAGGCCAGTGCGCCAATATTGCCAAGCCCCAGAACCGCGCTGCCATTGGTGACCACGGCCACCAGATTGCCGCGCGCGGTATACCGGCTGGCCGCAGAGGCGTCGGCCTTGATCTCAAGGCAGGCCTCTGCCACGCCCGGGGAGTAGGCGCGTGCCAGATCGGCCCCGTTGGCGAGAGGTTTGGTGGCGCGCACCTCGAGTTTTCCCGGCTTGGGAAATTCATGATAATCGAGCGCGTCCTGACGCAAACTGTCGCTTGGTTGATCTGCCATTCCATCCTCCCTCAGAATATAGTTTAGTATTAAACTATTTTTTCGACGACATGCGAGCCTTGTTTTGCATGCGCCTGATGGTGCTCGCATAGCTTGCATCTGTGGACCCTGTGGCGCAATCCTTATCATGGTGTAGCAAAAGGGATGCCGATGTCGTCGAAAGAGGAATTGCTGAAAGAGGCCGCGCGCGTGCGTGACAACGCCTATGTGCCTTATTCCAAATTCAAGGTGGGCGCGGCGCTGAAGACGGCAAGCGGTACCATCTATTCCGGCTGCAACGTCGAAAACGTGGCCTACCCGCAAGGCACCTGCGCTGAGGCTGGCGCGATTGCGGCGATGGTTGCGGGCGGTGAGACGGTGATCACGGAGGTGGCTGTGATCGCAGACAGCCCCGACCCGGTGACCCCATGCGGCGGCTGTCGCCAGAAATTGGCCGAGTTTTGCGCCGCCGATGTGCCAATCACCATGGCCACCACCGATGGCAAACAGATCACCTTGACCATGGCGGAGATCCTGCCGGGTGCGTTTGCAACCCATCACATGACCAAAACCTGACCCATGGATGCACGCGCCATCATTGCAGGCTTGCGCGACGGTAAGGGGGCAAGCGGCGCGGCCTTGGCCTGGTTTGCCAAAGGGCTTGCGGATGGAAGGGTCAGTGATGCGCAAGCCGGGGCCTTTGCCATGGCGATTGTACTCAACGGATTGGGGCCAGAGGGCCGCGCCGATCTGACCCGGGCCATGTGGGACAGTGGGGAGACGCTTCGCTGGGATCTGGATGGACCTGTGATCGACAAACACTCCACCGGGGGTGTCGGGGATTGCGTGAGCCTTGTACTGGCCCCGGCTTTGGCGGCGTGCGGAGCCTACGTGCCGATGATTTCGGGCCGGGGGCTGGGTCACACGGGTGGCACGCTGGACAAGCTGGAGGCGATACCGGGCCTGCGCACCGGTCTGTCGGATGCAGAGCTCAAACGCGTCTTAGTGCAGGCGGGCTGCGCCATCGCCTCGGCCAGTGATCGCATCGCGCCTGCCGACCGCCGCCTTTATGCCGTGCGGGATGTGACCGCAACGGTCGAAAGCCTTGACCTGATCACCGCCTCTATCCTGTCCAAAAAATTGGCCGCGGGGGTTGAAGGCCTCGTGCTTGACGTCAAAACCGGGTCTGGCGCCTTCATGAAGGATCTGGGCGCCGCGCGGTCCTTGGCGCAAGCGCTGGTGGAGACGGGCAACGCAGCGGGCTGCACCACAAGCGCTGTGATCTCTGACATGAACCAACCCCTGGCCTCTGCGCTGGGCAACGGATTGGAAGTGGCCGAGGCCTTGCGCGTTCTGACAGGGCAGGGGAATGACAGCCCACTTGCGTTGCTCAGCGCAGCCATGGGCGGATTGGCTTTGGAGCAAGCGGGATTGGCGCAAGACCTGGAGGCCGGCACGACCGCAATCCGCAACGCCATTTCCAAGGGTCGCGCGGCAGAGCATTTCGGCCGCATGGTGGCCGCTATGGGCGGGCCCGTGCGCTTTGTCGAAAACTTCGCGCGTTTTCTGCCAGAGGCCAATGTGATCCGCGAATTGACAGCGGATCGCGCGGGCGTCGTCTCCGCCATGGACGGTGAAGCGATGGGTCATGCTGTGGTGGCCTTGCGCGGTGGGCGGCAGGTGGAAACCGATGTGATTGATCCCTCGGTTGGCCTGTCTGACATCCTGCCCTTGGGCGCGAAGGTCTCAGCCGGGCAGCCGCTTTTGCGCATTCATGCGGTCCGGTCAGAGCATGCCGATCATGCCGCTGCGCTGTTGGGCCGCGCGATCACGGTGTCGGATACGGCGCCAGAGATCCCACCGTTGATCCATGAAAGGGTCGGGTGATGCCGCGCGCCTTTCTGGTGGTGATGGATTCGGTAGGCATCGGTGGCGCGCCCGATGCAGACAGGTTTTTCAACGCCGGTCAGCCGGATACGGGCGCGAACACGGTGGGCCATATCGCGGAGGCAGTGGGTGGGCTCAATGTGCCCACGCTGGACCGGCTTGGTCTGGGTGCCGCGCTTCGACTGGCCTCAGGCATGGACGCGCCGGGCCTTGGGGCCGCGCCTGAGGGCCTTTGGGGCGCGGCGACAGAGGCCTCTGCAGGCAAAGACACACCCACCGGACATTGGGAGCTTGCGGGCGTGACCTTGCCCTTTGCATGGCATCAGTTTCCAGTGCAGGTGCCCGCCTTTTCCGAAGACCTGATGCAGTTTGTCAGCGCCAAAGCAGGGACCAAAGGCACGTTGGGCAATTGCCATGCGTCCGGCACAGAGATCACGGCCCGGCTGGGCGACGCGCATATCAAGACCGGTTGGCCCATCTGCTACACCTCGGTTGACAGCGTGTTTCAGGTGGCCGCCCATGAGGTGCATTTCGGCCTCGACCGGCTGCTTGCCCTGTGCGGTGACCTCGCCCCGCGCCTGCATGAGATGAAGGTGGGCCGCGTGATCGCGCGTCCCTTTGTGTGTGACGCGGACACCGGGTTTCAACGCACCGGAAACCGCCGTGATTTCGCCTGCGCCCCGCCGGGGGAGACCTTGTGCGATTGGGCAAAGGCCGATGGCCGTAAGGTGCATGCGATTGGCAAGATCGGGGATATATTTTCCATGCGCGGCGTGGACCATGTGGACAAAGGCAGTGACGCGGAGTTGATGGGTCACTTGGCCCGCTCGATAGAGACCGCGCCGGACGGGTCGCTGACCTTTGCCAACTTTGTCGAGTTTGATGCCCTCTACGGCCACCGCCGCGATGCGAAAGGCTATGCCGCGGCACTTGAACGTTTTGACGCGGGGATCGCGGGTGTGCTGCCCAAGCTGCGCGAGGGCGATCTCCTGCTGCTGACCGCAGATCACGGCAATGACCCCACCTGGATCGGCACCGATCACACGCGCGAACGGGTGCCGGTCTTAGGGACGGGGGCGGGGACCGGGGAGATCGGGCATGTCGCGTTCGTCGACGTGGCCGCATCCGTGGCGGCGCATCTTGGGCTTTCCCAACGTGGCCCGGGGCGCAGTTTCCTTGCGTGAGAGATTGCCCCTCCGGCCTGTTCGCGGCTAGGGTCCGGGCAAACAAGATCGGAAAGACAGCCCATGACGGATCACCTCACCATCGTTTCTCACCCGCTCGTGCAGCACAAACTCACCCTGATGCGCAAAAAGGAGACGCCGACGGCCGTGTTCCGCCAGCTTTTGCGCGAGATCAGTCAGTTGCTGGCCTATGAGGTCACCCATGAACTGCCTGTCACGGCGGAGACGATTGAAACCCCGCTGGTGGAGATGCAGGCCCCGGTTCTTGCGGGGCCAAAGCTGGCGCTGATTTCGATTCTGCGGGCGGGCAACGGTTTGCTGGATGGGATGTTGGAATTGATCCCCTCGGCGCGTGTGGGCTTTGTTGGGCTCTACCGGGATCATGAAACGCTGAAACCGGTGCAGTACTATTTCAAAGTGCCTGACCAGTTGGACAAACGGTTGTGCATTGTGGTCGATCCGATGCTGGCCACGGGCAATTCCTCGGCGGCGGCGATTGATTTGCTGAAGGAGGCCGGGGCCAAAGACATTCGGTTTTTATGCCTTCTCGCGGCCCCTGAAGGCGTCGCACGTATGAAAGAGGCCCACCCGGATGTGCCCGTGGTGACGGCCGCCCTCGATGAGAAGCTCAACGAGGTGGGCTATATTCTGCCGGGGTTGGGTGACGCGGGCGACCGCATGTTTGGCACCAAGTGAGCAAAAGCTGTTTACTCCGAACGGATTATACGGCAGTCTTCGGGTAATAGCTCTGGGGGCGATTATGAAATATTTGAGCGTGTTCGCGGCGGCTGCCATCGCTGCGACTGGCTGGGCCGATGGGGTCCATGCACAATCTTCACAGAAAGTCGTACCGGCGGAATTCCCGCCGTCATCCTATGCAGGTCGTCAATATGTCGACAGCAAAGGCTGCGTTTTCATCCGCGCGGGCATCGACAACAACGTGACATGGATCCCGCGTTTGACGCGCGGGCGCCAGCAAGTCTGCGGGTTTCAACCCAGCCTGTCTGCCTCTGCATTGGCCAGTGTGAACGCCCCGCGCGCCACCGCGCCGGCGACGACAACCGCGGCAGCGACACCCGCTCCGGCACCTGCTGCCGCGCCCACACCTGCACCCGCACCTCGGGTGGTTGCCGCGCCCAAACCGGTGCCAACACCTGTCGCCACGCCCGCGCCGGCCAAGCCGAAGCCTGCACCCGCCGTCACAACGGCGCGCGTGTCTGTGCCATCGGCTTGCACCAGCCGCAGCACCCGTGCGCAGCAGTTTCTCGTGTCACGGCGCGACGACATTCGCTGCGGGCCGCAAACTCAACCGCATGTGACGATCAAAGATGGCCCACCGTCGCCGGATGCGACCTATTACACATTCCGCGGGCCTCAGGTGACGACGGGTCAGGTTCGGGTCGCGCCCAAGCATGTTTATCAGGACCAACTGGCCAGCACCGAAGGTGTGTTTGTTCCAGAAGGGTATGAGGTTGTCTGGGAGGATGACCGCCTGAACACGAAGCGTACGCATCAGACCCTGGCGGGCAATGCCCAGATGAAACAGATCTGGACCAATCGCGTGCCTCGGACACTCAAACCCGGCGCTGTCGGCGGGTCATACGTGTCTTATGCTGCAGGCGGTGTCCCGGATAATACAGTGGATGATACAGGGGCCGCCGTCTCGCGCGCGGCCAATGTGACCTCGGCTGCGGCCTTGGCCGAAGACACGCGCCGCGCCAGCCATCGGTATGTGCAAATCGGCGCGTTCAGCGATGCCGCCAATGCGCAGCAGACGGCACAACGTCTGGCCAATAGCGGGTTGCCCACGAAACTGGGCAAGCACACGCAAGGCGGTAAATCCTATACGTTGGTGATTGTCGGCCCCTATAAAACGCAAGGCGCGCTGGATGGTGGCATGGCGCGTGTTCGTGGCCTAGGCTACGCCAACGCGACGCTGAAGCGCTAAGCTGATTGGAAGTGTCTGCAAAACGCGCCTCCATTGTGGGGCGCGTTTTTTCATGCGCCGCAGATGGCCTGCAATTGCAACCAATCGGCATCGTTCATCACAGGTGCGGGCGGAGACGTGGCAAAAGGATCGGCCTCAATGAGGCTCAGCGTCTTTTCCCCGGTGATGTCGACGGCATAGGCATAGGGCGTGGCGCGCAAGGACGCGGCCTCAAACCCTTGGAGCAAAACCTCATCAGACAGTGGTCTCTTGTCAGCGGTCAGCAGGGTTTCCGCGTAGGCTTCCAACGTTCCCTCACTCAGAGCGCCTGTTGTCAGCAACCGAAAGCTCGACCAGATCGGGCTGGCCTCTAACAGGTCAATGAGCGGGTCGCGTGCCTCGGCGCGCAGACGTTCGGCCACGACAAAGCCCGCCACGACATCGGGCTCGGTGTAGTCTTCGACAAGATTGCTGTTGATCAGGATTTCGCCCCCCGGCAAATGCGCGGCGTGGCTGACCCCGTCGCGCAGGACATGCAGTTGCCCGGGTGTGGGATCGCCGGGCAGGCGCATGGCCAGCCGCATCAGCACATCCTGGCCCTCTGGGGCATTGCACGGAGGGCCGGTGACACGCTGGACCTGTTCAAAGAGCGCGGCCCCGATCTCGGCGCGTTTGACCTCAGGCACAATGCTGACCGTGTGTTGGCGAACGGCATCCGGCAACCAGAATAGCGCCCCTGCTGTCAACGCCACACAGAGCACTGCAATGATGACAAAGCGCAGACGCCCAGGGTGTGGGCGGCGGCGTTCGATCACGCTGCGCAGCTTTTCGATGGCGTCGATCATGTCGGCCTCATCGCCCGACAGCTCAAGCGTTTCGCTGTCGTCGCCTGCAGGGTGGTAAATGGCTGGGCGCTTGCCGGGATTGGCGCGCACAACGGCGGCAAGAGACCAATGGGTCAGCGCGCGGTCCTGCAAGTCCGAGATGACCAGGGTCGCATCGCCTATAGAGGCAATGACATCGACCCGCTGCGCCTCGCCGCTGGAGCGCCAACGCCCTGCGGCCTCAATCCTTTGATACTTGTCCAATGCGGTCATTTGGTGACCGTGCCTGTTATGCTCGTTTTGTGCACCTTAGCGGTTTTTCGCTTGCGCGGGAAGGTCGATCAAGTCTCCTCCGCAACAAGCCCGGCGCGGTGGCGCATCCGATCCCGGATGACATAGATCATCGCGCCAAGGAAAAGCACCGCCATGGCATACCAGGTGAGGGCGTAGCTGAGATGGGAATTGCGAAACTGAACCTGGGTCAGGCCACCGCGCGGCCAGCTGCCCTCGGGGCCCGTGTGCTCGGCATCGATGAAATAGGGTGCTGTCCGCCCGAGCCCTGCATGGTCTGAAAGAGCAGTCACATCGCGGGAAAACCAGCGGCCTGCAGCAGGGTCATTTTTTTCCAAAAGCGTGCCGCCCGGCTCCGTCATGCGCAACAGGCCTGTCACGCGGATCGGGCCGCTCGGCGCTGTCCAGGACCGCGCCTCGCTCCCGCTGGGAACAAATCCGCGATTGATCCAGAGGAGGCGCGTGTCCGTCTGAAGCGGTGTCATCAGCCACGCCCCTGGCCCCAGTTCGGTCAGCGCCTTCACCCGTTGTGAGAGGTCATGCATGAAAATGCCCTCCTCGGTCGTGACGCGAAGATAGGCATGATCCTCTGGCGTAACCGTACCGAACGGGGCCTCCACCGGATCGCCAAAGGCGCGGGTTTCAACGGTTTCGATGAGGTCCACTTTCCAGGTGAGCCGCTTCACCTGCCAGGTTCCCAGCGACAGCAGCGTGACGAACACAATAGCCGCCAGCACGAGGATCGTCACATCGACCCAAAGCGGCCGGCGCGGCGTTGCATCCGTTTGCGTCATTGCAGCTGGCGGACCCGCTCAATCGTGTCGTGGGCGGGCATCATGTTTTCATGCAGGTGGAACATCACCCAGATGGAGCCGGCCAGAATGATCACCAAAACGATCGCGGTGAAAAGAAGGGACATGAATTGCCAGCCATCTTCGGCCCCCACAGACACATGCAAGAAGTAATGCACATGCACCAGGATCTGCACCGCGCCGAGACCAAAGATGATCGCGAGCGCCCAGATAAGGCTGATCTCCACCTCGGCCATGACCACGTAAAACGGCACCGCCGTCAGAACGACCGAGAGCAAAAACCCGATGATGTAGGATTTGTAGGACCCGTGGCTGTGGCCGTCATGATGGTCTGTTTCAACGCTCATAGCAGAACTCCGGCGAGGTAGACGAAGGAGAAAACACCGATCCAGATCAGATCGAGGAAGTGCCAGAAGAGGCTCAGGCACATGATGCGGCGTTTGTTTTCGGGGGTAAGGCCGTGCATCCGCACCTGGACCAGCAGCACCACCAGCCAGATCGATCCAGCCGTCACATGCAACCCGTGCGTGCCCACCAAAATCCAGAAGGAGGATAGAAACGCACTGGCCATGGGGGTTGCCCCAAGATGCCAGAGATGGGCGAACTCAAGGTATTCCAGATATAGAAAGCCCAAGCCGAACCCAAGCGTCACAATCAGCCAAAGCGTCATCCCGCGGGCATTGTTTTGCTGCATGTTGATGGCCGCAAAACCATAGGTGATCGACGACAAAAGCAAAAAGCCGGTGGCCAGCGCGATCTTGTCTATCTCGAAAAGGTCAGCCGGGGAGGGGCCTGCGGCGTAGTTTTGGCCCAACACGGCATGCACGGCAAAGAGGATGCCAAAAAGCAGGCAATCGCTCATCAAGTAGAGCCAGAAACCCAGCATCGTCCCGGTTTCATGGGCGTGCTCTTCGTCATGCGCGTGGGCGTCTTCGAACACGTGGAAGTCATAGTCGACGTCCGAGGTCGCGGTTGCGGGGGCGTTGGTGTCCACGGTGGTCATGGTCTCACTCCGCCGCCTGGGCCGACATCTGGCGACGACCTTCTTCTATGTCGCGCACCTCATCGGCGGGAACGTAGTAATCCCGGTTGTAGTTGAACGTGTGCCCGATGGCCCAAAACAGGGAGGCAAAGAAGCTCAGGAGCGCCAGCCACCAGACATGCCAGATGAGTGCAAAGCCCATGACCGTCATCAGCCCTGCGATCATCACCCCGCTGGAGGTGTAATGCGGCATATGGATGGGCGTGTAACCTGTGGTCGGTTTCTCGTAGCCGTTGCGCTTCATGTGATCCCACGCGTCAAGCTCATAGACGCGGAAATTGAAGGCGAAGTTGTAGTAGGGCGGCGGCGAGGTGGTGGACCATTCCAGCGTACGGCCGCCCCACGGATCGCCAGTTTCATCGCGCAGCTCTTCGCGTTTCATGATCGACACAACGATCTGGATGATAAAGGCCACAACACCCACCGCGATCAGCATGGCCCCAATCAGCGCGGTGAAGAAATACCCGGCATAGATCACGTCCTCGAACTGGCTCAGACGGCGAGTGACACCCATCAGGCCGAGGACATAGAGCGGCATGAAGGCAAAGTAAAAGCCCACGACCCAGCCCCAGAAACTGACCAGCCCCCAGAAGCGATCCAGTTTGAACCCGAACGCTTTGGGCCACCAGAAATTGATGCCTGCAAAGATGCCGAACACCACGGCGCCGATGATCACGTTGTGGAAATGCGCCACGAGGAAGAGCGAGTTGTGCAGGACGTAATCCGCAGGTGGCACGGCCAAGAGCACACCCGTCATCCCGCCAATCACAAAGGTCAGCATAAAGGCGATCACCCACATCATCGGCAGCTCGTACCGGATGCGCCCTTTGTACATGGTAAAGAGCCAGTTAAACAGTTTGGCCCCGGTCGGGATCGAGATGATCATCGTCGTGATCCCGAAGAATGAGTTCACATCCGCGCCCGCGCCCATGGTGAAGAAATGGTG
>ERZ1740070.1285-NODE-1285-length-15853-cov-6.008229_pt1 | contig 15853 bp, 6 predicted proteins | sample MGYA00581734_ERZ1740070 | MGnify/ENA primary metagenome ERZ1740070 (study PRJEB43018, sample SAMN04849744) | marine metagenome | isolation source: floating plastic debris | place: Pacific Ocean | collected 2008-09-01 | study: EMG produced TPA metagenomics...
GTCTCAGGCTGATTAACAACTCGCGATCCCAAATACATGGCCAGTGATTCTGTAGGCCCTTCAAATATCCGCAGGACTCTAGCATCGCGGAGGATTTGTGGTGCCAGGTTAGTTTCTATGTAGCCGCGTCCGCCTAGGCACTGCACTAAGTTGTCGGCGGCCTGCCAGTAAAACTCTGGGGCCACGATTTTGCAGGCGGCGTAAATCTCTTCTGGGACTGGCAGATTTGCATCCAATCGGGTAGCGGTGAGGGTGACTAGGCTTTCCGTAGCAGCGATCGCACCCGCCACCCAGTTCAGCCGCGTCATCATCACCGGATTATCCAACAGTCTGCCCGTAGATACCATCCGCCGCTTGCTATAGCGCAACATTAGCTGAGCACAGCGTTTCATTCCACCGACGCAGGCAGATGCGATCGCTAATCGGCCATACATCATGGCATCTTGTGCCACGGCCATGCCCTTGCCCGCTTCGCCTAGCCTCTCAGCATCGCTGACCAAAGCGCCTTCTAGTAACACCGTGTTCTGCCCCATGCCTCGCATTCCCATCGTCAGCGCTTCTGGCCCCTGTCTCAATCCAGGTGTGCCCTTCTTGACGGCAAAGCCGCTGATGCCAACCGGTATTCCGGCTGCGTCTACCTCCTGAACAAATACGTTGGTAACACCGGCCCAAGCTGCCGAACCGCTCCAGATTTTCTCCCCGGTGAGCTGCCAACGATCTGTTGTGGTAGGCGTCGCTTTGGCGGCAATGCCCAGCGGATGGGAGCCTGCACCAGACTCTGTGAGTGCGAAGGCTGCCAGCTCACGGCCCGCCGCTAACCGTGGCAGCAGTTCTGCTTTTAGTCCAGGCTGGGCGTAGTGCAAAATTGGACGGATGCCTAAGACATTGTTGAGCCCAACAAACAGCGCTAGGGTCGTATCTATCGCGCCTAGCTGCTCTATTATTTGCAGCGTAGATGAGTTGTTGAGTTCCAGCCCACCGTACTGCTGAGGCACCTGCATTCCCAGGAGGCCTTGGTTGCCAAAGTCTAAAACGATATTAGGAGAAAGGCAGCGGCGCTCATCCATCACGCGAGAGTTAATAGACGTTTTGGCATAGTCTTGAAGCCACGCTAAAAGTGCTTCTGTCTTTAAAAGCGCTTCTGTTGCTTGGGCGACTTGTCTGTCAGGTTTTTCAACAGTCCTGCTTGCAGCAGCTTCTGATGTGGGACCCTGCTGAGACTTATAATTCCACTGTGCAACCGTTTCTAGCGTGCCTGCTAAAAACTGCTGTTTGCAGGACTGCCTTTGCACTTTACCGCTGGTTGTTTTAGGTAAGTGACCGGGTTTTAAGAGTGCGATCGCCTCAACCCGCAAACCGTGCTGCCCGGAAACGCCTGCGCGTATCGCTTCAAAAACCTCTGTTACTTGCAGCGTCTTCTTGCGAATCTGCCTAACCGCCGTACGGCTGAGTTCCTGTACTATCACAAGCTGTTCATTTTCAGCTTGAGCGCCCTCAGCAGCCAAACTGAACGCAGCAGCTGACTGCAAGCTGGCATGAGCTTGCCCTACACTCAGCTCAATATCTTGAGGATAGTAATTTTGGCCTCGAATGACGATGAGATCTTTTAGCCGTCCAGTGACAAATAGCTCACCTGAATAAATAAAGCCTAAATCTCCAGTCCTTAGAAAATTTTCACGCCTTCCCTTTAGCGTGTTATTAAAAGTCTCCTTCGTCGCTGTGACTTGGTTCCAGTAACCTGCAGCAACACTCTCTCCAGCGATCCAAATCTCACCGACTGCACCTGAGTCACAAGGAGAACCCGTTTTGGGGTTAACAATTTCAATCTGTTGCGCTCTAGCATGACCACAGCTCACCACTTGCTGTGTATTGGGCTGCTGTGTATTGGGCCGCTGTGTATTGGGCTGTTGCGTGCCGGAATCTGCCGTCTGGCCAACCCGCTGAACTTTACCCTGGTTGAGTTGAGATGACTCTACGGAAATGAGGTTTGGCGATGCGATTGCCTCTTTTCCTGTGACAAACAGTGTGGATTCAGCTAGCCCATAGCAAGGGTAAAACGCCTTACGTTGAAACCCACAGCCAGCAAACTTCTCTGAAAAGCGAGCCAGCGTTTGAGCGCGAATGGGTTCTGCCCCGGTGAAAGCAAGCGACCAGGTCGATAGGTCTAGTGACTGGCACTGCTCAGCCGATATTTTTCGGGCGCAGTAGTCGTAGGCGAAGTTGGGTCCACCGCTGGTAGTACCGCCGCTGGTAGTACCGCCGCTGGTAGTACCACCACTGGCTGCTTTGCCAAAGTGTGAGATAGCCTCTAGCCAGCGCAACGGCTGACGCAAGAAGGAAGAGGGTGACATTAAGGTCACAGGATAGCCACCATACAGCGGCTGCAAAATACCACCGATTAGCCCCATGTCGTGATATGGGGGCAGCCAGATGACACACTCCGTACCTTCTGAATGCGCAAATGCTGTTTGAATCTGTTGTAAGTTGTGAGCAATGTTGGCGTGCGTGACAATCACACCTTTTGGCTGGCTTGTTGAGCCCGAGGTGTATTGCAAAAAAGCAATTGTCTCGGGGGACGGCAGATCAAGCGGCGCACGATTGCGGTGAGATGAGACATTAGAATGCTCAACTGTATCGGTAGCTATCCAGTGAATCGAATCAAAAGATCTAGGCCGCGCTAATAAGGTGATGTCACTGAGCAAAGATTGCGTTGTTAGCACGCCCGCTACGTTTGCATCGGTCATGATGTGCTGCCACCGGGCTAAGCTCTCGTGGCGACGCGGGGGCGGGACTAGCGTTGCGATCGCCCCCGCAGACAAACAGCCCAAAAAAGCCGCGATCAGCTCTAACCCTGGCTGATATACCAACAAAACAGGCTGGCCCACTAGCCCATCATGCCTTGTCAACTCGGTGGCAATCGCCTGAACGCGCTGGTACAACTCACCATAAGTCCAAGTTGTTGTACTACAGCGTGCAACGGGTAAGGCTTCGTCTGCTAAAAACCGGTAAGCGATGCGTTCTCGCTGGTGAGCGGCCCGCCAACACAGCACCTCCAACAGTGTTCTAACATTGCCTACCTGTTCAGACATCGAAGGACGCTCAGCAACAGTTCTACCGGGCTGTCTATTATTTTGTTGATGGTCCATTAAACGATTCACAAGCGTATTGGTAGCGGTGCACTCTTTTACGTAGTTTTGTCGCGTATTAAAACTTACGCTGTTATTCGAAAGCTTACTGAGAGAGCAAGACTATCAGTAATTATTCTCAATAGATACCTTTTTATTATAGAACCCCTCGCCATTTTTTTCAGTAATATTTCTGAAGGGAAAGAAAACAGCTGATTGCCTTGCCGAGAAATGGCATTTAGTCGATATTGCTGCAAGCTTGATATGGACTGCGCAATAGCCTTTCCATAGCTTGTATACCTTCAGGCTAACCACAGCTAGAGGTATAAATAAAATTAGGACTAGGTCATAACAGCGGCGTCAAGCGTAGATGCTATCGACATAAATTATCAATAGCATCTTGCGTGATTGATTTCTTTTATGCTCGTAATTGTGAGAAGCCTATACTTGTGAGAACAAATAGACTTACTCTTTTGCCTCTATTGCTTGCTGTGTCGCGATCGCTAACTTTGCTCCTTCAATTTGTCGCACTTCATCCATCACACCCACCACATCACCATTTAGTGCTTTTTCATCGGCGCGAATAGTGACTACTGCGGTTTGGCTAGGGTTCAGTTCTTGCCTGATGGCACTCTGAATATCTGAAATTGCAATAGTATTTTGGTTGAGTGTGACTAGCCCCTCGGCATCTATCGAGACCGTAAAATTGGCATCAGGCTGTTGTTGTGAAGTCTGCGCCGTAGGCAGGTTAATCGGCAAGCCGTCCGACTGGGTAAGAAAGAGAGAAGAGATAATAAAGTAGGACAAAATGGCAAAGATCACATCGATCATTGGCAGAATATTGACCGATACTTCTTCATCGAGATCATCGTTGGGTAGATGCATAAGCCCCCCTCTCCTGATAGCTGACTGCCTGATGCTGTCGTTCGTATAAAAACTCTAGCTGACTGCCATACTCTTGCAGTAGCGACATTTGACGACGGTAAAACGAGCGAAAAATATTAAATGCAGCCAGTGCAAACATTGCAACGACCATACCAACTGCAGTAGAGACGAGTGCCTCGCTAATGCCACCTGTCACCGCGCTCGCATCAGCTCCTAGGTCTCCAATACGAACAGCCGCAAAAGAGCGAATCAATCCAAGAATAGTGCCGAGCAAGCCAAGTAATGGCGCGATCGCAATCACAGTTTGAAACACACTGGAAAAACGTCTTAGCAGCGGGATCTCTGCGTGGCTAGCGCCTTCTAACGCAAGTCGAAACTGGCTAGGAGAATCCGCTTCAGACTCCAACGCCTCTAAAAAGATACGCGCAATGGGAAAGCCCAGACTTTTCTTAAGCAGTGCGATCGCCTCTGCGGGTGCATCTCGATAGAGTACGAGTACTCGCTTAATTAGCGGACGCTGCCGACGCCTAATACGAATCCAGAACACCGTACGCTCGACGGCTAGGACAAATACCAGTAGTGAGAACAAGAGCAAGGGCCACATGACGATACCGCCAGCAGCAAACATTTCGCGAGTAGACATAGTGGCAGCTTTGCCCTCAGGGTGAGTCCCTTTGATTGAATGAATATGGTTGCAGCACAGACACCACTTGCCGATTGCTATACGGCACTGCGATACTGACGCTTAACTGTAGCTTCTGTCGAGTTGCTTAGGACACTATTGTCAGCTGAAACCGTTACACAGCAACAGGCAACTCGACTGGCAATGTAAGAATACATCCCTACATTGCTATACCTTTACAGTTTTGATACCTTACCCGTAGATGAAATTCATTGTCAAGTAAGGTAAGCTGTTTTTATTACGAGTTTCAATCCGTAAATATGACTGCTATGGCCTTCATCACTGGCTTTGAGTCCTGGTAGCTAGCGAGATATGTATTGAAAATTCTGAGACCAGTATATTTTTTTGCCTGCGTAATCAGGAAATATTACCGATAAGCTGTACATTAATAGTCATCCATCCCCACCCCAAGCCGTAATGGGTTTTTCCAAAGATAATTTTGAGCAATATCGCCGAGAAATTCGGATCATGTGGCGCGTCCTTGCGGTGGGTGCGGTGATTGCAGGGGGTGCTCATCTCTTTTCTTTGCCTTGGATTTCTAAGCTGGTATCCAGCTCGGCGGGAGATAGTTCTCCCGAGATAGCAGCTATCCCAATTGAAATTGTGGTGGAAGAAGACGTCGTTCAGCAAACACCTGATCCAGAACCGGAGCCACCAGAAGAGAACCCAGAGCCCGCAGCATCGGCATCGCGACCGTCAGCAGCGCCATTAGCAACGAATGCTGAACCCGTCCCCACCCGTGAGGTTACCTCCGCAGATACGGTGGCAGTAGCCCCGTCGATTGCTACCGTTGGTGGAGAGGTCGATGGGCAAGGTGCAGTCGGTGAGTCGTCTGCGGTGGGCCTAGTGACAGGTTCAGGTGAGCCCACAGAGTCGAGCGATCGCATTAATCTGCCAAGCATTACGCCTCCATCTGTACAGATGCCGCGAACACCTGTACAAGAAACCTCCTTGGCCGCACGGCCTTCACCGGCTGCGTCCTATGTAAGCTGCAATCCCTGTTCCTCACCAGAGTATGCCAATTCTGCTCGCCGAACTGGGCGCGAGGGTAAGCCTGTACTCGAAGTGACGTATGGTGCAGATGGCAGAGTCACGGAGGCCACAATTGTTAGCTCTAGTGGAAACAGAGAGCTCGATGAAGCCGCTAGAGCAGAAGCCATTGCCAACTGGAATCTCGACGACTCTCGGGGTACAGGTGGGCGAGTACGGGTAGATGTTGTTTATGTGCTTAATGATTCTGAGCAGTATGAAGAGGCTCAGGAAGTAGGCGAGATTTTGACGGTTCCGGCTAATCGCCAGGCTCAGGGTAGTCCGCCACCAGCTTCTAGTGCGCCCACGACGGGCCCTAGTATAGATACAACAGGCTCGGGTGAGCCCACTACTATGCCGCCATCACCGCCACCTGCGGCCGAGAACAATCCGCCACCGGTAGGAGCAGTCTCTCCTACGCCCACTCCGGCCAGCTCAACGCCGCCAGCGCCAGTATCTATCGACTCAGCACCGGTCAACCCGGCACCCGCTGTTCCGGATATTTTTCCAGTCCCACCGAGCCCACCGAGCAGTGTGCCACCACCGACAGAAGAAGCGCCGCCACCGCTATCACCTACACCCACGCCACCACCGGCAACCACACTACCTGCACCTGCGTCGCCACCAGATATTATGCCGCAATCTATCCCTGAATAGTCTGTGCTTTTATCTGTGCTTTAAACAGATGTCCTTTCAACAGTTTGCTCTCTAAGCCATGAGCATTGAACCGTAGAGAATTTTTAAGTTATGAAGTCACTGCTAGCATTTATTTTTTTGCGCTTGCGCAATAGTTGGAGTGGTTTATTCCTTTCTCTATTACTGACCCCGCTGTTGCTTTTTATACCTTCGGCAACAATCGCTCATGCTCAGTCAGAAGCAGCGACAGAAACAGAATCGCTGTCTTCGCCTGAGCAAACAAGTCCAGCGCAGCCGAACCCGCTATTGCTAGAGCAGCTCCGACCGGTTGAAGTATACGGCGTTGATCTCGTTGAGATAGAAGACGGGCTCAAAGTTGTTTTGCTCACCAATCAGCCAGATAAAGTCGAGGTCTTTCAGGCTCAAGCGGGAACAACGCTGACTATTGACATCGTCAATGCGGTGCTATCACTAGAAGAAGGCAACCGCTACGAAGAGATAAACCCGATAGAGAGCGTGTCATCAATCACGATGGAGCAGCGCGGGCGCGAGATTCGGCTGACGGTAGTAGGCACTAGCGAAGAGCCACCTGTTGCCTATTTTGAGAGACTATCAGAGGCATTGCAGCTAGATGTTGTTACCCTTGTACCAGGACAAACAGATGACAATATCGATTTCGGGAGTAACAACTTACGGATTATCGTCACCGCTGAGCCGCTAGATGGCTACCGGGTAGAAGATTCTAGCGTTGGCACGCGCACGAACACTGCTATTATTGACGTTCCTCAATCCATTCAGGTAATTTCTGAGCAGGTTTTGGAAGATCAAAATGCACAAACGCTGAATGAGGCACTGCGTAATGCTAGCGGTGTCTCGACGGGGCGAGCGCTTTCGGGTACGCGCAGTGCCACGCCATTAATTCGAGGGTTTGAGAACAACAATAATATCCTTCGCAATGGATTACGTGACGATACACTCCAGTTTGGCAGCGCCTTACCCAACGTAGAAAGAATTGAGATTTTGAAGGGCCCGGCCTCTGTGCTGTTTGGTGCTGGTGACCTGGGCGGAACCATTAACTTAGTAACAGAGCTGCCGCTTTATGAACCTAGGTATGAGTTTGATTTCAACGGTGGTAGCTTCGGCGAATATGGTGCCGGGTTGGACTTTGGTGGTCCTTTAGGTGATCAAGGTCAACTGGCCTACCGACTGAATATTGAATATTCGGGAGCGGGGAGCTTTGTTGACTTTCAAGATAGTGACTTTTTCTTTGTTGCGCCCTCGTTGCAGGTGATCAATACAGAGCGAAGCAGTCTAGTTTTTGATTTTGAGTACTTAAGAAGTCGTGCACGTCAAAGCTCTTCTGGGCTACCGGCCTATGCTGCTATTGGACTCGACAACAACACGTTTATCGATACGTTCAGAAGCTTCATCACAGACGAACAGGCTGCGTTAGCAGGGACTTTGGATCTTTCCACCAATGTGACAGAGCCAACGCTAAGTCGTTCTGAGGTAAATGTAACCCGTGTTGGCTACCGCTTCAATCATGAATTTAGCGATGATTGGGAGATGAACCATGAATTCTTAGCATCTTTTCAAGAGACACCTGTAGAAACATTTGTCGCGGGTATTGCAGCCTCGCAGACAAATGGACAAAACGATATCACCAAAGTCAGCAGAACATTTCTATCAAATCCGAGCGAAAGAGAGTCTTACATCTTTAATACCAATTTCATTGGTGAATTCGATGTGTTTGGTATTGAACAAACTCTATTGGTCGGTGCAGAAGTTTCGCTTGAAAAAGAGACAGACACGATTGTGTTACGCCAAGAAATATTTACAACTGGCTTTGATCTATTTGATCCTGTCTATAGTACGGCGGGCTTTGAGTATTTTGATCTGGCGACGGCTTTCCCTAACAACAATTCGATCTCTAATCGCAACAGATACAGCCTGTATGGCCAAACGCAGCTAGATTTTTTTGCCGGTGATTTGATTGCGCTGATCGGTGGGCGTGTAGATTTTATCGATCAAGATTTTATCGATACTGCAAATCGGTTTAGTACAGAGCCGCTCGAACTCAACGAAACTGCCTTTAGCCCACGATTAGGACTGGTATACAAGCCCAGCGAAAATGTTTCAATCTACACTAGCTATAGTCAGTCCTTTAATCCAACAATTGGGCAGAGTGTGGCACTAGATATATTCGAGCCTGAGCGAGGGCGGCAGTTTGAGGTGGGCATTAAGACATCATTTTTTGACGACCGATTTTCTGGCACGCTAGCCTACTACGACCTGACGCGCACCAATGTCCTCACTCAAGACGTAAACAATACAGGATTTCAGGTTCAAGTCGGTGAGCAGAAAAGTACGGGCATAGAGCTTGACTTAGCAGGAGAGCTCTTGCCCGGTTGGAATATTATTGCTAACTATGCAAACACCGACGCAAGAGTCAGTGACGATAATGAGATTGCGGTAGGCACTCGGCTAATTAACTCACCTCGAAATTCGGCTGGGTTATGGACTACTTATCAGTTACAGGAAGGTGCCCTAGAAGGGCTGGGATTTGGTCTGGGTGTTTATTTTGTAGGCGATCGCAATGGAGAACTTCGCCGTCCCTTTGAGGTGCCTGGCTATACGCGTACCGATGCCTCTATTTTTTATGAAAGAGATAGCTTTCGCACACAAGTGAACTTTGAGAATCTGTTTGACGTTCGCTACTTCGAGGGGGCTCGCGATCAATTTCGGGTGCAGCCCGGCTCTCCTTTTGGTATCTCGGCAAGCATGCGCTGGGAGTTTTAAAGGTTAAATGGGCGCTTTTATAAGAATCTGGATCGGCCAGCTTGTCTCTACCGTTGGTAGCTACATGACCGTGTTCGCTCTGATGATTTGGATTTGGCAAGAAACTGGCTCAGCAACAACACTCGCACTTGTCACTTTTTTCTCTCAGCTACCGCGCATTGCGGTTACCCCGTTTGCAGGCGTTATTGTCGATCGTTTTCCTCGTAAGCAGCTAATGATTGTCGGCGATGTAGTCGCTGCCATTGGTACGCTGGTGATTGGCCTGCTGTTTTGGCAGGGGCAGCTACAGCTGTGGCACCTCTACATTATTGTTACGCTCTATGGTTGCTTTGGTCAGCTACAAACCCTTGCCTACTCCACCTGCATATCGCTGCTGGTAGAAAAAGAGAATTACACCCGCGCCGAAAGTATGGTGGCAGCAGTAGGGTAATCGGGGGCTATTTTTTCACCTATTTTGGCGGGTAGCCTTTATCCGCTGGTAGGCCTGACGGGAATTATTGCAATCGATTTAGCAACCTTTGGCATTGCGTTTGCGATTTTGGCACTGGCTACGATTCCTAACCCCCAAAAGAGCGAAACGCCAGCGGTAATGGGCTGGCAAGATCTCACCTTTGGGTTTCGCTATATCTGGCGTAAGCCGGGCTTAGTTGCGATGGTGATTGCGTTCTCTTGTTTTGCTATACCCAGTGACATTGGCAAAGCGCTCTACAATCCGATGATATTGGCTCGCTCTGGCGGGGACGCACAAGTATTGGGATTGGTGACAACAGCTGCGGGGGTGGGCGGGGTACTCGGCGCTTTACTCGTTGGCATTAGTGGGGGTTTCAATCCGCGTATTCATGGCATGCTGCTGGGTTTTATCGCAACAGGATTGTTTAAGGTGGTGTTGGCATTGGGGCAAACGCCGCTGGTATGGATGCTGGCTCACTTTGCAGCGACGTTAGCAATTCCATTGTTCTATAGCTCTAGCAATGCGATTTGGTATGCCAAGGTGCCGCCGGAGTTGCAGGGACGGGTATTGGCAGCGGATCAAATGATTGGGGTAGGGGTGGGTGCGATCGCACCGCTCATTGCCGGACCGCTCGCCGACCGAATCTTTGAGCCGGCGATGCAATCAAACAATGTGCTGTCAGCGACATTCTCTCCTTTGTTTGGGAGTGCTGAGGGCAGCGGCATCGCTCTTATGTATGCCATCAGCGCTCTGTTGATGGCTTTAGTTGGCATGGGCGGCTACTGTTTTGGATCGCTTCGCGAAGTAGAACAACGCCTGCCAGACCATGCGCTAATTGTGGCCGCAGAGGAACCTGCTGCGCCGTCGGTTAAGTAGGCCGTACGAGTACTTTTGCAACATTTGCAAATCTGCCGATAGATAAGTGAGCTTTTACTATTTACTATTGAGATTAGATCTTGATAAAGATTTATGCATGGTGATAAGAAATCACCGTAGTGAAAGTGGTCATGACTGTCATATTTATTACTGTTCCTAGCTTTCACCTCATAGAAAACGTAAATTTATCAAAATTTAATGCCAATCTTAAGACCATATATGAGGAACTCGTTATAAGATACAGATGTGAATTATTGATATTGAGTCTCAATAAATAGAGCTTCGAGGCAGCTGGTAGAGACGCCAGTTGTCACTGTATGCAGTGGATATTTTCTCTGTGTACTGCTACGTCTTCACTCAGGGTATTTTTCCAGCATCTTTGTCTTTGGCGCGCTTTTTTTCAGCAGACTTCTCCTTGGCAGACTTCTTTCCAGTTGGTTGTGCTGCAAACGAAACAAAAGACAAAATCCGTAAATCGCAAAAATTACAGCAATATCGCAATGGTTCAAGTTAGCCTGTCAACAACAACGTCATTCGATGGCGATCTCAATGCCCTGGTTGAAGATCAAAATACTTCGCTTACTCTGCGGTTTGACTTAGATGAGCCAGCCCCCGCTGGTGGTCTAAAAGTCTATGTCGATAGCGATACTAATCAAATTATTAATCGGCTAGATTTGCCCGCAGCCATTTCTAATCCTCAGTTTGAAAATCTCAATCTTTTCGCAACCCAAACCAACTTCGACAATTCTGGTCTCGCCGTTGACATTACTGCAGGCTCTACGTTTGCCACAGTTACTCTCGATGTTTTTGATAACCTTGAGCCCGATACCTTCTTACCAGAGACTTTTGACGGGTTGGTAGAAGCGACACTCTCCTTAATCACAGCCGACCAAATTGCCCCTGAAGATCAAAGCAGTATTACAGGTGTTGGTGACTACACCGTCGCCCCTAATGCAGCTAGCAGTACGGTGTTGTTTGCGGACACAGCAGACCAGCTGCCCAGCGCGCCTCAGCCACCTGCGAACGGTTATGACGAAGCGGTCAGTGGAGATATTTCTGACAATCCCAATGCTCCGCTGGCGCTAGATCTAGCAGAAGGAACAACTCGCCTGTCGGCGACCACAGGGGGCGGCGACCAAGAGTATGTCACTGTCACGGTTCCCGACGGGTTCCAGCTAGCGTCCATCAATGTGGAGGCTTATAGTCCTAATGATGTTGCCTTTATAGGCGTGCAGGAGGGAGCAACCTTTACTGAACCCTTGGACAACAGCGCAGATGTTAGCGAACTCTTGGGGTACACCCTGTTTGGTGCGAGTGCTGAGGGGACCGATATTTTAGATAACATTGGTAATGGCTCCAATGGTGCCAACTTTGGTGGGCAAGGATTTGAGGGGCCATTGCCCGCTGGTACCTATACCTTTGCACTGCAACAGTTGGGTGCTGATAGCGACTATACCCTGGCCTTTAATGTCGCTGAGGCAGCGGTCGTCGAGAACAGTGCACCTGTGGCCGCCGACGATAGCTATACCGTGATTACCGCGCCAGGTGTAGAAGATCCAACTTTTGAAGTGCCTACTGAGCTAACAGTCGATGTGGCTGCGGGCGTACTGGCGAATGATAGCGATACCGATGGGGATGATTTGACAGTGGCGATCGCCACCGACCCCACCAACGGCAACGTTGCGCTCAACGCTGACGGGTCCTTTACCTACACCCCCACCAACGGCTTTGTCGCCGATGGGCCAGACAGCTTTAGCTATACCGTCAGTGACGGCAATGGTGGTAGCGATACAGGTGAAGTCACTATCGTCACGCAAGCTGCGCCGACAGTTCCCACCGTCCCTGTCGTGAGCTTTGAGGCGATTCCTACCACTGTCTCTGAGGAAGGCAGCGCCGCAGATCGATTGGTACGTCTGGTCTTTACCGTTGAGGGTGAAATCCCTGAAGATGGTTTGGTCGTCAATTTTGATAATCTCTTTGGCATTACCGATCAGCTCGATAGTCAAGACGACCGGGCTGCTTTCAACAATCTAGGCTTTGCCGGATTTGACCCCCCGAATAATCGAATTTTTGTGCGCTTAGATGCTAACGAATCTTCGATTGATCTACCGATTGTCAACGACCTTATCGAAGAGACAACAACCTTCGATTTTCAGCTGGCTGAAGGCGACGGCTATGCGGTTGACCCAGACAAGAATGCGACATTGCTCACCATTAATGATGACAACGGTGGTCCTGGCGTTGGTCCCACCATTGCGTTCTCTGTTTCTGAAACTAACCTAGCGGAAGGCGATCCGCTCACGGTCAACTTTGCGGTTGATGGAGAGATTCCTGCAGGGGGTGTTGATGTCATTGTTCAGAGCACCGTTGCAGCGGCACTCGGACAGTTTGACCTAGCCGACTTAAGTGCATTGCAGCTCTCTGGTGTAAGCAACCTGCGCCCTGGTGATGACCGTGGCGTAAGCTTTATTGCGACCCTAACAGAAGCCAATGCTTCGATTACGCTCAATGTTTTTGATGACATCATTGCTGAAGACGCGATTGAGATTCCCTTTACCCTGCTCAATGGTGAGCTGTATGAAGTGGATCCCAATGCCGCTAGCGTGACGCTAACGGTTACTGACGAAGTGCAGCCAGCGGGGCCTAGCGTTAGCCTGAGTGTAGATAACACCACACTGGTAGAAGGTGGCGACCCGATTACCCTCACGATTGCTGTCGATGGTGAGATTCCGGCTGAAGGCTTGCAGCTACTGATCAACGATACTGCAAGCGCTCAAAGTGGAATCAGGGCCCTGACCGAGTTCGATATTGCGAATATCACAACCAGCGGCCTTGCTGGCTTTCCTACCCCTGCAGAAGGCGACAGTGGCTTCTTTGTCACCGTGACTGAGCCCACCGCAACCATTACGCTAGCCGCCTTTGATGAGGGTGCAGATGAGGACGAAGCCGCTGAGTCTTTTACCTTTGAGGTAATTGATGGTGAGGCTTATGAGGTGGATGCTAATGCTAGTAGCGTGACACTCAATATTAGTGATGCTGACGTAGCGCCGGTTGAGCCGACGGTTAACCTCAGTACTGATGTCACGACGCTGATCGAGTCTGAGGGCACCATTGTTACCTTCACGCTAGAGACGGCTGGCACGTTTCCTGATGTTGTTCTAGATGCGGATGGCGATTACGTTTCTGGTGGCTTACCCGTTTCCTTGCAGATCAATGCCGACCAGCTCGACTGGTTCTTTGACTTTGACAACAACAGCCGTCCACGCACCAATGCTGAAACCGGTAGCTTTGACGAAGTTCTGCTCCTGGGTGGTGAGTCTACGGGCATTGCTGGCGGACGCTTAATTGGTACGCTGCTGCCGCCTGACTTTAGCGAGGTGGAGCTGGTGCTGACAGAAAGCACCGCGTCCTTCCAGTTTGAAGTCTTTGATGATGTGTTTGCTGAGGCGAATGAAAATATCACCTTTACCCTGTTAGATGGTGATGACTATGCAGTTGCCGCAGACGCTGCGCCGATCACCCTAACGCTGCAAGATAGCCCTGATGGCATTATTGATGGCACATCTCCAGTCGTGGGGCTGTCTCTCGATAGTACGACGATTGCAGAAGGTGAAACACTGACAGTTACCTTTACTGTCGATGGCGAGATTCCAGAAGGCGGTCTAGCTGTATTTGTGGATAGCAATGCGGCTGGTGTGCTAGGTGAGTTCAATCCAGACGCGGTGGTCACTACCGGATTGGCCGCGCCTCCAGGACCGGATACCGATGCGGGTGGTTTTGTTGCCCTGATTAGCGAGAGCACTGCAACCATTACACTGCCTGTCTTCAAAGATGGTTTGGGAGAAGGCCCGGAAACGTTCACTTTCAACATCGTGGACGGTGAAACTTACGACGCGGATCCTGCGGCTAGCGAAGCCACACTCACGATTGAAGAAACACCTCCAGTTATCTCCGTAGATTTGGTGGGGGGTGGCTTTGAAGGCAGTGATTTACTCACGCCTAACTTGATAGAGAGCCCTGATGCAGGTACTTCCGTACTTAGCGTTGTGGTGCAGTCGGATGCGCCTGTGCCTGAAGAGGGACTGGTGGTCAATATCAATACTGATTTGGCCGATATCACTGAGTTTATTGAAGGCTCGAACTTTGTTCCGACTTCATTCGGTGGTGAAGTGCTCGGCGCTATCTATGATGCGGAGGGCAATGCTACTGGCCTGAAGGTCAGGATAGATGGTCCTAACGCCGTGGTTAACTTTGTGGGTGGCCTAGGCCTAGATGGCGACGGCCCTCACGATGTGAGTTTCTCGGTAGAAGCGGGTGCAGACTACATTGCGTCTACTGACAGCGCCAGTATTACGGTGTATGACACGATTGATCAGGTGCCTACGGTTACAGCCGTGCCTGAAATTGGGATTAGCATTGCAGAGCAGCGTCGTCCGTTGTCTGAGGGGCGTGGCGCTATTACGGTGGACTTTACTGTTGAGGGTGACATTCCGCCTGAAGGTGTACTGGCTTACGTGAGCACTGGTGAACGGGCTGGACTGGGTGACTTTGATCTGCTGAACGCGGGTGTTCAAGGCGGTGTCTTCCCATCCCCGGATGCAAATGCGGGTGGCTTTTACTTCAAGATCACTGAGCCAACGGCTAGCATCACACTGCAAGCTGCTGAGGACGAGATGGTAGAAGGCATTGAAGACATTAACGTCTCACTACAGCCGCTACCTGGCTATACCGTTGCTGAGGGTGCTGGTGAAGCCGTTGTTCTCCTGCGCGACGGTCGTGGTGATGAAATTCAGGTGAGTCTGTCAGGGTCTCCTGATGTGCTTGTAGAAGAAGAGGGCACGCTGGCTGTTCATACGTTTGAGCTAAGCGCTGCGCCACCAGCGGAAGGCATTACGGTGACGGTGATTGCCGATGCGGTTCAGGGGCTGGCTGACTTTGATGCGAGCGGTGCGCAAACAACGGGCATTACTGGCTTGCAGGTTGCAGAAAGCTTCCCTGAACAGATTACGTTCACCATTACTGAGCAAACGGCGACGATTAGCTTGCCAGTGCTCAATGATGGCACGGCTGAAGGTTTAGAGACTGTTGCTTTGACATTGGCAGAGCCCAGTGGAGATGCAGATTATCAGGTTGACCCTGAGACAAATACGGCAACCTTCACTATCGTGGACACGGCTGCTGAGGTGCCGGCTGATCCTATCTCTGAAAGTACTCGTGGTTCTCGTGATTCTATCGGTGACACGATTGCCACGGCTCAGGCCACTGGTTTGAGTGCTGAGAATAGCAACATCTCGATTGAGGCGGCTATTAACGGGAACTTCTTTAATAGCGATCGCACCCAAACAGACACCACCGAAGATGTGGACATGT
>ERZ1740070.1286-NODE-1286-length-15846-cov-8.293585_pt1 | contig 15846 bp, 5 predicted proteins | sample MGYA00581734_ERZ1740070 | MGnify/ENA primary metagenome ERZ1740070 (study PRJEB43018, sample SAMN04849744) | marine metagenome | isolation source: floating plastic debris | place: Pacific Ocean | collected 2008-09-01 | study: EMG produced TPA metagenomics...
TTTGGTTTTATCAATAACATGATTTTAATTTCGTTGATGCTCAAAAATTGGAAATATTCTTATGACAAAAGCCTGATGACAATATTGAATTTGGCAATGGACCAACTTCTCTCCGCTCATCTGCTTGCATTAGCTTACTATAAATGTTTGATCAAGTTCTTACCAAGAAACTTACACCCAATTGGCACTGCGCTGCTATGAGCGATATCAAACGCAGGGCCAGTGTGTATTAAAGATAACAGTTACTCACTAAATCCAACTGCCTCAGTAGAATACCAACGACCCGAGTCTCATTAGCGTCATTGTGTTATGTTTATCAGCCTTGGTCAATAAAATATAAATACTTTTATCTCAGGTCATAAATACCTAGCTCACACTTTCAGTGTTTTATAATATAAATGGATCATGGCTGCCTCAGAAGCATTTTAAGGTGCTTTTCCCATTCTTCTATACCCTGCGCGGAACCTGGTGTGTTTGGGATCATATGAAGGACTTAGTGATTTTGATTGATTTGCACAAAAATACGGTTGCAAAAGACTGCAATATTACTTGAATTTCCACATCTTAATGTATGAGGCCATAATTCAGTCAATAGTGTTTCATCTCTCATCTTCCCTTGCTCTCTGATGCAAACTCCTATTCTATCTGTCATGAAATGAAATCTCATGAATCGTGCTAGCAGATTTGATGCTTGGTGCTCGCATTACCGTTGCTTGATTAAGATTTGGGCATGAAGTCACTAAAAGAAAACCATGTGTGTGTAAACCTAAGCAGTCATTTGTATGAACCTGCTCTTACCTAACCGTCAATACCCTGAAGGTGGAGTGAAATCACTGCTGCGTGTATTGTATTTTGCCACAATTAGCGCCAATTTGGCAGGCTCTGTTAATTTATCCTAAAAAGCCAATGTTAAAATCCTTAAGTATTTGTTTTATCTGAGTGCGTAATGCAATCACCACAGCCAAGCCCATTGTTTTATTACGATATCAATTATGTTTTTCTTTAGCTTTGGTTTCAATGTTTTTGCATAACTTTAAGCAAATGAGGCATGTTATAAATTGAGCTCGTCAGCGGTAATGTTCGTTATTATTTGTAATGAGAATATTGATACATTAGCAAGCTGTATTGAACTTTGCTATTGTAGTCAGAGGGGTCTTTTGTCCACTGATGTTTGGTCACAATGAAATACTAGCGGCTCATTTTGTGTACTTAGATTGAATGGAATGTGAGCTGATCCAAACTGCAAACAGGGTTGGCAACATGGCCTCGAAAACCTCCCAAAACTGAATCAGGCTCTGTGGCAACAATCAATTTTGATCGTAACCTGACCTTTTTTAGGATTAAGCTCATCTCAGCATAGTTTACTTGACTTACAGTGAAACGAAACAATATAGACTAATTTCTTGATTTTGGCAGTTTTCCTTCCTGATCAGAAAGGTGACAACCCCACAACACCCTATTGGTAAAAAAGTAGAAACCTAAAGGCCAAATGACATTCATCCATGGAGGGGCCCATCCATATTATTTTATTCGATCAAGAATTTACAGAAATTGATAATTCTTATGGCTTTTTGTAATGGATGACATCGGGGAGTTGGCGACTCATTGATGTCATGTATAACCTATTTTCTGCAAGTTATCTCAGTACAATGGACATAAATAACAAGACTGTATCCCTACATTGTAATAATTTATTATGCTTATATGGTCTGTATATGATGTTTCTGTTTTCCACTTATCGAGAATTCATGAAAGATCAAGCTGGTTGTATTGATGATAGTGATGGGATGTCCAAAATCCAATCGGTTATCAATATATTATGACAAGGATCATTTTTGTTTATGGCCATCAATTTGAGACGTTGTCCACTCCTTGTGCTAATGGCTGTCTGGTATTTATCTTTCAATGATTTAGTACAATGTGATGATTTTGCCTATTCCGGATTCCTAGATAACCTCATTGATTTTTAATTACGTATTTCTGATAAAACTTCTTGCAATAATTATCGCTCACAGAAAATTTCTTGGCAATAAGGTGTTTATCAAAATTTGAGCATGTGTATCAATATTGTTAAGGTGGTCTTTCACAAATAAAAGTCTAGAACTCAAGGTCGCAGTATTACTGCGACCTTCTCATCATTACTGCAATCTCATCATGTAGGAGTTATTTTCCCGACTTGAGGTTACCACCCCTGTCCCTCTCAGGGTATCATAGTAAGCTGTGTAGAATGAGAGTAAATAATAGAAGCATAGTCCCTGTACCCAATAGGAGCTCAAGGCTTTCATAATAACAGCTCTATAACAATGAGAATAAGACTATTGGCCCGCCTCTCGGGTGCTCAATAGATGAGAGAGTATTCAACATTGTCTCTATTGTTATCGTGTTGTCAAATTAGGTTTTCTTCTTTTGATAACTCTTGCTGAGTACTGAATGCTGAGTGCTACGACATCTTGATCATTTCATAGCTTGCGTGTTTACCGCACTATTCACACCGAGGCAATTGCTCTTGAAAAACATTGTTGTTGCGAAAAACATAATAAATGTCGAGAGTTTGCGCTGTAGATTATTGGGAGTTTTGACTTGGTTAAAAAGTTCAACTGCTACTTCTTACTCGTCGGTTGACAAGGTTGACCCTCTCATCTGCACTTGTCTGGTCAAGGTATTTAGCGCTGTTGGTACAGCAGGAAATCCAATTATGTGACACACTTGTCCATATTCTTAGGCTTATCATGACTTGATGCCACCTTACATTGATGCCATCGCTATAATTAATACAATCATCAATTGTGAGCTGCTAAAAGTAGCTTAATCAGTTATTGGAATTTACGCTGCTGCCGCTGCCTAATGTTTGTGCTGTCATCAGAGAGTCACCCGCTGCCAATATTGAACAGAAAGGTGTTGCCGTCTAGCATATTGGAATATATCTAATATGGACTGTATCTGCTTGAACAAGCGGCGCAAAAGAAAAGGTCAGTACAGATGTCTTCAGAATTGATATTTATGCGTACTGGATCACCATGCACCTGACCCACTCTGTTAGTTTTGAGCATAACGTTACACAAGTAAACAAATCGGGATAAACTAAAACGCAATACCCTAACAAGTAGTGACAAAGACGCCAGCGGGAAACGCGTCAAGTGTCAGTAAACTTAGACGTTCTATTCTCTTGCTACCTCGGGAGGTTATTTAGACTTGGTTGAGAGATTACTGTCTTTGCTCCCCAACCTCCCTGTAATCAACCGACGCTAGCCAACCGATCGAGATATTTAGGCCCTAAACGAGATTGCAAGCACATGTTTTTAATGCATTAGAGCAATGAAGTTCTTTACTTATAGGGTCGTCGAATGTGTTTTCTTTTTGTGGTGAAAACCTAGAGGACAGCAGAACATTATCTCCTTGACCTGTTTTCGTGATTGTTGTATAGTTTGGAGGAAGTATACTGCTTTAAAAATTCACTAAATTTTATCTGGAAAGGGTCGATTAATTACATTACTACAAATTTTACGAAATGTTTTCTCCTCTGATTTGACTTTAGCTTTGGCCCCGGTGCTTGCAGGCGGAGTCAGTAATATTTATTGTCAAATGGGCCTCAAATGGCAATGTTTCTTCCAAGTTTGGAGAACAGTTTGAAATGGAGTTGGGTAAAGTTTGATGACTTTACCCAACTGCAGTGCCAGAACAAATTGGTAAGAAAAGGAATGGAATAGGAAAATGCTCCAGGGTCTGTGATTTCAAGGCCGATATGATCTTATTTAGATTTTATTGAAGTATTGCGATTTCAGTTACGCAATGTTTGGGTGCTCCAAGGTTTACAGCAGACCTTTGATAGTTCTTCATACACTGGCAATTGTCCCCTGCTTCCATAAACTTTGTACATTTCTGCCTGCTATGTGTGAACTTAGTGGATAAATTGAGCTGAGCAAATCGCTGAAATATGAGGGCTCAGGGGTGCTGTGTATGAAGAAGCCAGGAACATGTTGATAGTGTGGTACGTGATACTAAATAGAGGCGGAGCTCTATGTTACAAATCTAATTTGATGGCAAGATTTGGAGTGCCACAAACATTGTTTGTTACTACTACAACATGTAGTGACATAAGGTCATAACACCCATTTTAGTTTTTCAAGAAAGAACACAGGTAACGACATTGTGTCTATGCTGGAGTGTTGGCTTGTGCCTTGTGGCAGCAATAAGGTTTTTGGCTACTTGCCATCAACAATGGCCACACTTACATTTATATTAGAGGGGCTATTAATAAAGTACCTCATAATGCAATTCATTGTGTCCATTCTTTATTCAATCATGGTATTAAACAAACTGAAGTGAAAAGCGTTGAATAACTTAATGAAATAATTTCTAATTGCTGCCTAATTGCATTCTTTGAGAAATTGACATGGAGCGAAGTGTGGGGTGTCTGGGCAAATGGGAAAGTATTGGTATAAGCAATAAACCGTAATTGGGAGCACTCAGTTTTTTGATAATGGAAGGCAGGTCGCCCCATTGATTCTTGTGCCCAAAATGGGCTCCGGAAATGCACAAAGCATATCTTTTCTATTACGTTTTCAGCGATTCTTGCTAGACATAACCTCTTCAATGCTCTATAGGTTCGGTCTTTTGTGAGCATTCATTGTTAATTTTTATAATAAATTAGTTTCCGCCCGCACAAGCCCACAACCCTGCGATTTTAACAGGGGTTTTAATAGCCTATATTACAGGTATATATATTTACAGTAGTGGCAGTTTTGCAATGCAGCCTGCCCAAATTAAGCCCAAGAAACCCTCATAAATCCATCTTCAGGACTACAGTATTCATTGATCATTTTGATTCTCTACTTATTTTGAGTCGCCTTCCCATAGTCTCAGAGGGGACGACTCCCATAACCGAGGGCTAAATAAGCGTTTATTTATCTATTTGTTTTGGCAGATGGAATCATTGGCATTGCTCATGTTAAAAAAAAACATATCAAGGGGTGTTGATATTTTTGGCAACGAGTGAGACTTGCCTTGTAATAATGTTAACGTGATTTATCCGTCTTTTAGATCGTGGTAAGAAAACTCCGTCCGATGCAGGAAAGCAGAACTCGGCATATGAGAGGAATGATGAGGATGATGTTGATTTGGATAATAACGCTGTACTTCAAGAACTTGAACTGACAGAGGCAGCTCGTGTTGATGACGCTGACGACGCCCCTGCTGATGTTACAGGTCATTATAGTATGTACTATGATTATGCCAGAGTACCAATGTAATATGATTATGCCAGAGTAGGAGTTATCCCTCTGACAGACAATGTCATAAATCGTCCCTTATTCCTCCATTTGAACATGTTGGTTCTTTTCATTTTTGTGCTGGGGTCGCTTTTGCAAAACTCAAGTATGAACAGTGGTTGTTGTAAGAAATTGATCATTCCAAGTTTTTCCTACTTGTGAAAAGTAAAAGACACATGGATATTTGACTAATAGAGAGATATTTGGTACTAACATACATATTTTTCAAGCATCAAGCCCAAAATTTGGACTGCTTCACTTCTCTGTCTGCCTAGAATTTTGATGTTCAAGGATCTTGAGTTCTCTAAAGTTTTCCAAAAGGTTTGCGATCATGTTTGAGAAACTGCAGCCGCATAGTAAAGTGTAATGAGGGTATATTGCGATGTTAAAAACTTTTCATCACACTACAGTGTGATTCCTGCTTATTGTGCAGCTGTATACTTGCAGATTTAACCACACGACATCAACAGCGGACTCAGGATGATGGGGTCACCCCTCCATCAGCAATTGATGCTGATGAAACCAGAAGCAGAACCTCTCTTCCAGATGAATGTGCTATTAAGGTTGGTCAAAGCTGCGGCTCTGTTCAAGGCTGTCAGATAGGAATTTTGTTCTTATTTTTGCAATTTTATATTACTCTTTCGATAAATGTAGCCTCCGCACAGAGTGTTTCCCAGGGCAGTCACACTTACTCCATGGTTTTGTTGAGCTGTGTGCGTGCTAGGCATTTTTATGACACCAAGGTTTGCTATGTTCTGCTGCACTAGACTGAATCTCACTCTTGTAGATCATACTGCGCATGTACAGGAGTCCAGTGCAATTTCTGTTTATCTTTTTAACCTCATCTTTCACAGCATGAAACTGATTTCATGATGCACATGGAATTCCTTGCACGAAAATGCAGAACGCAGACGGATTTGCTCCAAAATCACAACTTGCATGATTGGCGTTTAAATTTTTTGCCAAGTTTTGTGCACATGACTGGTCCATACACACCTGCTGGAAGCCATATACAAGACTGTCATTTATGTACCATGAAAGTGTATCTAGTGCTTATTCATACACGTTTTGAAAGGCACGCTGTCATGTAGGATATTTTTCCCAGGTCAACGTCTTGATCCCCTGCCTCATTCTTATGAGCTACCGATAGGTTGAGTAGCACTGATATGACCTGGGATAGCAATGCTGACCTTGCGGTGTTTAGTTTGCCTGACACAAAAGGCTCACATAACTAATGTATTAAGCTCATATTGTGTAAAACGACACCCCTGTTACCAAATTACCGCAATCACTCTGTGTGTCCAATTAACTTATGTGAAGGCAAAATGAAAGAAGTTTTACCTCGAAAAAATAATTATAAAACACAATGCTGTGCTTTTCTCCTGCAAGAAGATTTTCTCCACATTAATTGAAACTAGGTGGCGGTGCGTGTACAAAATGTCATTAGGTCATACATAGAACACCATGCGAAACACAATATTTGCATGGTACAGATGAATGAGCACGACTTATAATCTTTCAAACCACTCTATCCCAGTGTCTCAAACCCATAATGTTTTTCCTAAAACCAAAACTAATGATAACCATGATACCTTTCAAGAACCGTTTTCAGCAGGTTTAATGGGTTGTTGGGCTGACTGACTTGAGTTATTCTTTTCTTTCCCTCACTTATTTTCAGGTCACCTCCTTGCACAAAGCTTCACCCTCCCACCTGACACCAACACCTAGCTCATCACCAGTAGTATCCACTTCATCAGTAGATCACAGTCCTGATACCAGCCTTACTGGCGTCGACAAACCGTCACACGGCTCTCAGGCTACAAAACACAACACCAACACGGGGACTCTCACCCCACCCCGCACACAGGACGATCTGTGCCTGAACGACTATGTGAGTGGTAGATTAGTTGGAGTGTGGATTAAATATCACACCGGTGTATCTGTTACCTTTGTAATCTTGGTATGAGGAATTTTTGATTAAAAATGTTATTGTTATTGAAGCAAAATGTCAGTGGCTAGGGCGCTATCAGATGACTAAGTATTTTAATGGACCTGTACATTATCTTTTATATTAAGACGAAATGTTAAATCTTAAATAATACTCAACCCAAGATCACAACCCGCTCAGATTCACTTACAATAAAACTTGACTATCTATCTTAGTAGAGACGTAGGACATAAATCTTTTGTTTCAGGCACCTAGGGTGCATGCCAAGGGAAGCCACTCAAAATGGAGTAATAAACAGACGACAGATAGGAAGGTGCGCCCTTCACCATGTCTTGCATATGTGGTGCTGTCACCTCCAAACACCCTATGGTGTGCAGTTGGCACTCGGTGAGGCAAGCCAAGCATGGGACAGACCATCTCAGCAGTATTCTTGGTGATGGTCTCATGGTAGATACTGGAAAACCATAATTCTCTGTGATGATTGCCTTATGGTTATCCTATCTATTGTAGAGTTATGAGTACTATGAAGTAGACCTGTTGAGTAAGGATTCGGTGGGTCCAGGGTTCAGTGTCAGCGGTACTATGACCGAAGGAATTACTGTTGGCTCACTCAATGAGAAGGGACCAGCTAAAGAGAGTGGCAAAATATCCCCAGGTAGGTAACTTTTTATTATACAGTTACTAATCCTTAGAAGAACTGTAAATTGGCCAATTTACAGTTCTTCTAAGGATTAGTAACTGTATAATAAAAAGTTACCTACCTGGGGATATTTTGCCACTCTCTTTAGCTGGTCCCTTCTCATTGAGTGAGCCAACAGTAATTCCTTCGGTCATAGTACCGCTGACACTGAACCCTGGACCCACCGAATCCTTACTCAACAGGTCTACTTCATAGTACTCATAACTCTACAATAGATAGGATAACCATAAGGCAATCATCACAGAGAATTATGGTTTTCCAGTATCTACCATGAGACCATCACCAAGAATACTGCTGAGATGGTCTGTCCCATGCTTGGCTTGCCTCACCGAGTGCCAACTGCACACCATAGGGTGTTTGGAGGTGACAGCACCACATATGCAAGACATGGTGAAGGGCGCACCTTCCTATCTGTCGTCTGTTTATTACTCCATTTTGAGTGGCTTCCCTTGGCATGCACCCTAGGTGCCTGAAACAAAAGATTTATGTCCTACGTCTCTACTAAGATAGATAGTCAAGTTTTATTGTAAGTGAATCTGAGCGGGTTGTGATCTTGGGTTGAGTATTATTTAAGATTTAACATTTCGTCTTAATATAAAAGATAATGTACAGGTCCATTAAAATACTTAGTCATCTGATAGCGCCCTAGCCACTGACATTTTGCTTCAATAACAATAACATTTTTAATCAAAAATTCCTCATACCAAGATTACAAAGGTAACAGATACACCGGTGTGATATTTAATCCACACTCCAACTAATCTACCACTCACATAGTCGTTCAGGCACAGATCGTCCTGTGTGCGGGGTGGGGTGAGAGTCCCCGTGTTGGTGTTGTGTTTTGTAGCCTGAGAGCCGTGTGACGGTTTGTCGACGCCAGTAAGGCTGGTATCAGGACTGTGATCTACTGATGAAGTGGATACTACTGGTGATGAGCTAGGTGTTGGTGTCAGGTGGGAGGGTGAAGCTTTGTGCAAGGAGGTGACCTGAAAATAAGTGAGGGAAAGAAAAGAATAACTCAAGTCAGTCAGCCCAACAACCCATTAAACCTGCTGAAAACGGTTCTTGAAAGGTATCATGGTTATCATTAGTTTTGGTTTTAGGAAAAACATTATGGGTTTGAGACACTGGGATAGAGTGGTTTGAAAGATTATAAGTCGTGCTCATTCATCTGTACCATGCAAATATTGTGTTTCGCATGGTGTTCTATGTATGACCTAATGACATTTTGTACACGCACCGCCACCTAGTTTCAATTAATGTGGAGAAAATCTTCTTGCAGGAGAAAAGCACAGCATTGTGTTTTATAATTATTTTTTCGAGGTAAAACTTCTTTCATTTTGCCTTCACATAAGTTAATTGGACACACAGAGTGATTGCGGTAATTTGGTAACAGGGGTGTCGTTTTACACAATATGAGCTTAATACATTAGTTATGTGAGCCTTTTGTGTCAGGCAAACTAAACACCGCAAGGTCAGCATTGCTATCCCAGGTCATATCAGTGCTACTCAACCTATCGGTAGCTCATAAGAATGAGGCAGGGGATCAAGACGTTGACCTGGGAAAAATATCCTACATGACAGCGTGCCTTTCAAAACGTGTATGAATAAGCACTAGATACACTTTCATGGTACATAAATGACAGTCTTGTATATGGCTTCCAGCAGGTGTGTATGGACCAGTCATGTGCACAAAACTTGGCAAAAAATTTAAACGCCAATCATGCAAGTTGTGATTTTGGAGCAAATCCGTCTGCGTTCTGCATTTTCGTGCAAGGAATTCCATGTGCATCATGAAATCAGTTTCATGCTGTGAAAGATGAGGTTAAAAAGATAAACAGAAATTGCACTGGACTCCTGTACATGCGCAGTATGATCTACAAGAGTGAGATTCAGTCTAGTGCAGCAGAACATAGCAAACCTTGGTGTCATAAAAATGCCTAGCACGCACACAGCTCAACAAAACCATGGAGTAAGTGTGACTGCCCTGGGAAACACTCTGTGCGGAGGCTACATTTATCGAAAGAGTAATATAAAATTGCAAAAATAAGAACAAAATTCCTATCTGACAGCCTTGAACAGAGCCGCAGCTTTGACCAACCTTAATAGCACATTCATCTGGAAGAGAGGTTCTGCTTCTGGTTTCATCAGCATCAATTGCTGATGGAGGGGTGACCCCATCATCCTGAGTCCGCTGTTGATGTCGTGTGGTTAAATCTGCAAGTATACAGCTGCACAATAAGCAGGAATCACACTGTAGTGTGATGAAAAGTTTTTAACATCGCAATATACCCTCATTACACTTTACTATGCGGCTGCAGTTTCTCAAACATGATCGCAAACCTTTTGGAAAACTTTAGAGAACTCAAGATCCTTGAACATCAAAATTCTAGGCAGACAGAGAAGTGAAGCAGTCCAAATTTTGGGCTTGATGCTTGAAAAATATGTATGTTAGTACCAAATATCTCTCTATTAGTCAAATATCCATGTGTCTTTTACTTTTCACAAGTAGGAAAAACTTGGAATGATCAATTTCTTACAACAACCACTGTTCATACTTGAGTTTTGCAAAAGCGACCCCAGCACAAAAATGAAAAGAACCAACATGTTCAAATGGAGGAATAAGGGACGATTTATGACATTGTCTGTCAGAGGGATAACTCCTACTCTGGCATAATCATATTACATTGGTACTCTGGCATAATCATAGTACATACTATAATGACCTGTAACATCAGCAGGGGCGTCGTCAGCGTCATCAACACGAGCTGCCTCTGTCAGTTCAAGTTCTTGAAGTACAGCGTTATTATCCAAATCAACATCATCCTCATCATTCCTCTCATATGCCGAGTTCTGCTTTCCTGCATCGGACGGAGTTTTCTTACCACGATCTAAAAGACGGATAAATCACGTTAACATTATTACAAGGCAAGTCTCACTCGTTGCCAAAAATATCAACACCCCTTGATATGTTTTTTTTTAACATGAGCAATGCCAATGATTCCATCTGCCAAAACAAATAGATAAATAAACGCTTATTTAGCCCTCGGTTATGGGAGTCGTCCCCTCTGAGACTATGGGAAGGCGACTCAAAATAAGTAGAGAATCAAAATGATCAATGAATACTGTAGTCCTGAAGATGGATTTATGAGGGTTTCTTGGGCTTAATTTGGGCAGGCTGCATTGCAAAACTGCCACTACTGTAAATATATATACCTGTAATATAGGCTATTAAAACCCCTGTTAAAATCGCAGGGTTGTGGGCTTGTGCGGGCGGAAACTAATTTATTATAAAAATTAACAATGAATGCTCACAAAAGACCGAACCTATAGAGCATTGAAGAGGTTATGTCTAGCAAGAATCGCTGAAAACGTAATAGAAAAGATATGCTTTGTGCATTTCCGGAGCCCATTTTGGGCACAAGAATCAATGGGGCGACCTGCCTTCCATTATCAAAAAACTGAGTGCTCCCAATTACGGTTTATTGCTTATACCAATACTTTCCCATTTGCCCAGACACCCCACACTTCGCTCCATGTCAATTTCTCAAAGAATGCAATTAGGCAGCAATTAGAAATTATTTCATTAAGTTATTCAACGCTTTTCACTTCAGTTTGTTTAATACCATGATTGAATAAAGAATGGACACAATGAATTGCATTATGAGGTACTTTATTAATAGCCCCTCTAATATAAATGTAAGTGTGGCCATTGTTGATGGCAAGTAGCCAAAAACCTTATTGCTGCCACAAGGCACAAGCCAACACTCCAGCATAGACACAATGTCGTTACCTGTGTTCTTTCTTGAAAAACTAAAATGGGTGTTATGACCTTATGTCACTACATGTTGTAGTAGTAACAAACAATGTTTGTGGCACTCCAAATCTTGCCATCAAATTAGATTTGTAACATAGAGCTCCGCCTCTATTTAGTATCACGTACCACACTATCAACATGTTCCTGGCTTCTTCATACACAGCACCCCTGAGCCCTCATATTTCAGCGATTTGCTCAGCTCAATTTATCCACTAAGTTCACACATAGCAGGCAGAAATGTACAAAGTTTATGGAAGCAGGGGACAATTGCCAGTGTATGAAGAACTATCAAAGGTCTGCTGTAAACCTTGGAGCACCCAAACATTGCGTAACTGAAATCGCAATACTTCAATAAAATCTAAATAAGATCATATCGGCCTTGAAATCACAGACCCTGGAGCATTTTCCTATTCCATTCCTTTTCTTACCAATTTGTTCTGGCACTGCAGTTGGGTAAAGTCATCAAACTTTACCCAACTCCATTTCAAACTGTTCTCCAAACTTGGAAGAAACATTGCCATTTGAGGCCCATTTGACAATAAATATTACTGACTCCGCCTGCAAGCACCGGGGCCAAAGCTAAAGTCAAATCAGAGGAGAAAACATTTCGTAAAATTTGTAGTAATGTAATTAATCGACCCTTTCCAGATAAAATTTAGTGAATTTTTAAAGCAGTATACTTCCTCCAAACTATACAACAATCACGAAAACAGGTCAAGGAGATAATGTTCTGCTGTCCTCTAGGTTTTCACCACAAAAAGAAAACACATTCGACGACCCTATAAGTAAAGAACTTCATTGCTCTAATGCATTAAAAACATGTGCTTGCAATCTCGTTTAGGGCCTAAATATCTCGATCGGTTGGCTAGCGTCGGTTGATTACAGGGAGGTTGGGGAGCAAAGACAGTAATCTCTCAACCAAGTCTAAATAACCTCCCGAGGTAGCAAGAGAATAGAACGTCTAAGTTTACTGACACTTGACGCGTTTCCCGCTGGCGTCTTTGTCACTACTTGTTAGGGTATTGCGTTTTAGTTTATCCCGATTTGTTTACTTGTGTAACGTTATGCTCAAAACTAACAGAGTGGGTCAGGTGCATGGTGATCCAGTACGCATAAATATCAATTCTGAAGACATCTGTACTGACCTTTTCTTTTGCGCCGCTTGTTCAAGCAGATACAGTCCATATTAGATATATTCCAATATGCTAGACGGCAACACCTTTCTGTTCAATATTGGCAGCGGGTGACTCTCTGATGACAGCACAAACATTAGGCAGCGGCAGCAGCGTAAATTCCAATAACTGATTAAGCTACTTTTAGCAGCTCACAATTGATGATTGTATTAATTATAGCGATGGCATCAATGTAAGGTGGCATCAAGTCATGATAAGCCTAAGAATATGGACAAGTGTGTCACATAATTGGATTTCCTGCTGTACCAACAGCGCTAAATACCTTGACCAGACAAGTGCAGATGAGAGGGTCAACCTTGTCAACCGACGAGTAAGAAGTAGCAGTTGAACTTTTTAACCAAGTCAAAACTCCCAATAATCTACAGCGCAAACTCTCGACATTTATTATGTTTTTCGCAACAACAATGTTTTTCAAGAGCAATTGCCTCGGTGTGAATAGTGCGGTAAACACGCAAGCTATGAAATGATCAAGATGTCGTAGCACTCAGCATTCAGTACTCAGCAAGAGTTATCAAAAGAAGAAAACCTAATTTGACAACACGATAACAATAGAGACAATGTTGAATACTCTCTCATCTATTGAGCACCCGAGAGGCGGGCCAATAGTCTTATTCTCATTGTTATAGAGCTGTTATTATGAAAGCCTTGAGCTCCTATTGGGTACAGGGACTATGCTTCTATTATTTACTCTCATTCTACACAGCTTACTATGATACCCTGAGAGGGACAGGGGTGGTAACCTCAAGTCGGGAAAATAACTCCTACATGATGAGATTGCAGTAATGATGAGAAGGTCGCAGTAATACTGCGACCTTGAGTTCTAGACTTTTATTTGTGAAAGACCACCTTAACAATATTGATACACATGCTCAAATTTTGATAAACACCTTATTGCCAAGAAATTTTCTGTGAGCGATAATTATTGCAAGAAGTTTTATCAGAAATACGTAATTAAAAATCAATGAGGTTATCTAGGAATCCGGAATAGGCAAAATCATCACATTGTACTAAATCATTGAAAGATAAATACCAGACAGCCATTAGCACAAGGAGTGGACAACGTCTCAAATTGATGGCCATAAACAAAAATGATCCTTGTCATAATATATTGATAACCGATTGGATTTTGGACATCCCATCACTATCATCAATACAACCAGCTTGATCTTTCATGAATTCTCGATAAGTGGAAAACAGAAACATCATATACAGACCATATAAGCATAATAAATTATTACAATGTAGGGATACAGTCTTGTTATTTATGTCCATTGTACTGAGATAACTTGCAGAAAATAGGTTATACATGACATCAATGAGTCGCCAACTCCCCGATGTCATCCATTACAAAAAGCCATAAGAATTATCAATTTCTGTAAATTCTTGATCGAATAAAATAATATGGATGGGCCCCTCCATGGATGAATGTCATTTGGCCTTTAGGTTTCTACTTTTTTACCAATAGGGTGTTGTGGGGTTGTCACCTTTCTGATCAGGAAGGAAAACTGCCAAAATCAAGAAATTAGTCTATATTGTTTCGTTTCACTGTAAGTCAAGTAAACTATGCTGAGATGAGCTTAATCCTAAAAAAGGTCAGGTTACGATCAAAATTGATTGTTGCCACAGAGCCTGATTCAGTTTTGGGAGGTTTTCGAGGCCATGTTGCCAACCCTGTTTGCAGTTTGGATCAGCTCACATTCCATTCAATCTAAGTACACAAAATGAGCCGCTAGTATTTCATTGTGACCAAACATCAGTGGACAAAAGACCCCTCTGACTACAATAGCAAAGTTCAATACAGCTTGCTAATGTATCAATATTCTCATTACAAATAATAACGAACATTACCGCTGACGAGCTCAATTTATAACATGCCTCATTTGCTTAAAGTTATGCAAAAACATTGAAACCAAAGCTAAAGAAAAACATAATTGATATCGTAATAAAACAATGGGCTTGGCTGTGGTGATTGCATTACGCACTCAGATAAAACAAATACTTAAGGATTTTAACATTGGCTTTTTAGGATAAATTAACAGAGCCTGCCAAATTGGCGCTAATTGTGGCAAAATACAATACACGCAGCAGTGATTTCACTCCACCTTCAGGGTATTGACGGTTAGGTAAGAGCAGGTTCATACAAATGACTGCTTAGGTTTACACACACATGGTTTTCTTTTAGTGACTTCATGCCCAAATCTTAATCAAGCAACGGTAATGCGAGCACCAAGCATCAAATCTGCTAGCACGATTCATGAGATTTCATTTCATGACAGATAGAATAGGAGTTTGCATCAGAGAGCAAGGGAAGATGAGAGATGAAACACTATTGACTGAATTATGGCCTCATACATTAAGATGTGGAAATTCAAGTAATATTGCAGTCTTTTGCAACCGTATTTTTGTGCAAATCAATCAAAATCACTAAGTCCTTCATATGATCCCAAACACACCAGGTTCCGCGTAGGGTATAGAAGAATGGGAAAAGCACCTTAAAATGCTTCTGAGGCAGCTATGATCCATTTATATCATATAACACTGAAAGTGTGAGCTAGGTATTTATGACCTGAGATAAAAGTATTTATATTTTATTGACCAAGGCTGATAAACATAACACAATGACGCTAATGAGACTCGGGTCGTTGGTATTCTACTGAGGCAGTTGGATTTAGTGAGTAACTGTTATCTTTAATACACACTGGCCCTGCGTTTGATATCGCTCATAGCAGCGCAGTGCCAATTGGGTGTAAGTTTCTTGGTAAGAACTTGATCAAACATTTATAGTAAGCTAATGCAAGCAGATGAGCGGAGAGAAGTTGGTCCATTGCCAAATTCAATATTGTCATCAGGCTTTTGTCATAAGAATATTTCCAATTTTTGAGCATCAACGAAATTAAAATCATGTTATTGATAAAACCAAA
>ERZ1740070.1287-NODE-1287-length-15844-cov-7.479891_pt1 | contig 15844 bp, 16 predicted proteins | sample MGYA00581734_ERZ1740070 | MGnify/ENA primary metagenome ERZ1740070 (study PRJEB43018, sample SAMN04849744) | marine metagenome | isolation source: floating plastic debris | place: Pacific Ocean | collected 2008-09-01 | study: EMG produced TPA metagenomics...
AATTTCAAATGCTGGAGAATCACGCCCCAGTGGTTTCCTTGCTACAGGAAGGCGCCGTTAAATTACAAGGGGAAATTGTGATTGATGAGGAACATGAAGACAAGTTTTCCAAAGCAAGTACCGGCGAAACCATTTTGACCATTTCTAGTGGTACTGTTGAGATGAAAGATAACAAAGTCATTGTCTTAGCAGATTAATACGCTACTATTCAAAATATACAAAAGCCGCATTTTTGCGGCTTTTTTTTATATGCTTCACTTTTAGTTTAGTAGCATAACCCAAATACTTTTTTAGGGAAACCTAGTACTTTTGATGTATGCCAAACTTTCCAAAGAAGCTATCTCAAAAACTGGAACAGCGACAGCATGAAAATGCGTTGCGCAAGCTCTCAACTTATTCTAGGTTGGTCGATTTTTCTTCCAACGACTATTTGGGTCTGGCAAAAAGTGATGGTATCACAAACCATTGGGAAAGTTTGGTGCAAAAATTCAATCTCAATACGCACAGTGCCACGGGTTCACGCCTGCTAACGGGCAATCATCCAATCCATGAAGCATTTGAAGCCTTTTTAGCGGACTTTCATGGTATGGATGCGGCATTGGTATTCAATTCTGGATATGATGCGAATCTGGGCTTTTTCTCTGCCGTACCACAGCGTGGGGATGTGATTTTTTATGACGAATGGGTGCATGCCAGTATTCGTGATGGCATTTCGATGAGTAAAGCTCAAAACTACAAGTTCAAACATAATGATATCGCAGACTTGTCTGAAGGTGTCTTGCGAATCAAAAAGCAAGGGAAGCTTCAAGAAAACACCGAAATATATGTGGCTACAGAATCGGTATTTTCTATGGATGGGGATTCTCCAAATCTTTTGGAAATAAGCGCTTTTTGTGAGAAGGAAGGCATTCACCTTGTAGTAGATGAAGCACACGCCTCTGGTATTTTTGGGGATGGAAAGGGTTTGGTTCATGAATTGGGGCTTTCTGAAAATGTGTTTGCTTCGGTAGTCACGTTTGGAAAGGCTTTTGGGCAACATGGAGCTGCTATATTGGGTAACGAAAACCTTATTCAATACCTCGTCAATTTTGCCCGAAGTTTTATTTATACCACAGCCTTACCGCCAAAAGAAATTGCAAGTATTTGGGCAGCCTACCTTGTTCTGGAGCAGCAAGGGCAAAAGCACATACAGGGTTTAAAGGAAAATATTCGGTTTTTTCTTGAAAAAGCAGAAACCTATGGTTTACAAGCCCATTTTATTGAGAGTATTTCGGCCATCCAATCCATGCGTTGTTCCGGAAATGACAATGCCAAAGCAACTTCTGATTTTCTTGCCGAGAAGGGATTTGATGTAAAACCCATTTTATCCCCAACCGTTCCCTTAGGTATGGAGCGACTTCGGTTTTGCTTGCATACCTTTAATACGAACGAAGAAATCAACCAAGTTTTGAAAAGTATTCAACGATTCAACGCATCATGAAACACGAGTTTTTTACGCTAGGGACTTTTGAATTTCCCGCCGATGTGCAAATCATCAAAGGGAAATTGGAATCCGAAGGAATCCCTGTTTTCCTGAGAGATGAAACCACCATAAATTCAGACCCACTCATTAGCGCGGCTATCGGAGGCGTAAAATTACAGGTGTACAGTGTGGACAAGGAAAGGGCGAAGCTGATTTTTGACGAAGTACGAAACTATGCCACAGACGAAAACGGCCAGTTGATTGTATGCCCAAATTGCGGTGCCAAAAAATCTGAGATTTACTATTCCCGAAATAGTATCTTCTATAAACTTTTTCCATTCTTTGAGCCGCTGAAATATCGCTGCTTGGAGTGCAATATGATTACAAAACCTTCAAAATGAACTATTTCGTTACTGGAATTTCAACGGAAGTCGGTAAAACCGTGGTATCCGCTATACTAACTGAAGCGCTGAAAGCCGATTACTGGAAACCCGTTCAAGCTGGCGATTTGGAGGATTCGGATAGTCATAAAATAAAACGGTTCATTTCGAATACAAAAACGGTGATTCACCCGAATGCTTATGCCTTGAACACGCCAATGAGTCCACATGCAGCAGCAGACATTGATTCGATTCATATTGATTTGGAACAAATCATAAGACCTGAGACCAATAACCATTTGGTGATAGAAGGCGCGGGTGGGCTTTTGGTCCCGCTAAATGACGAAGCTACCATTATGGATTTGATTCAACCAGCCGATAAGGTAGTAGTCGTTTCAAGGCATTATCTGGGGAGTATCAATCATACCTTGTTGACTGTTGAAAAGCTTCTGGAAAAAGACTTGCAAGTTGGAATCATTTTTAGCGGGGACGAACACCCCACCACGGAATCCATCATTCTAAAAAAGACGCAAGTTTCTCGTTTGGGAAGAATCAACGAAGAGCAGGGGTTCGATAAGGCTACCGTAAAACGATATGCGGATGAATTACGCTCGAATCTGCTGAGTTTCTAGTTGATTCTTTGATAGATAAGACCTTTATCAATGGTCTTAAGGAGCGTGTAGTCTGCTTTTATAACGGAATCGATGTGTTTGTTGAGTTCACGCCGTCTTCCATCGAAAATACTTCGGTTTTTGCGAGCAATAATAAGTTCAGGACGAACTGTTCCCGTAATATACTTCAATTCTTCTTGGGCGGTTGACCGCGGATTTTGCATGAACGGAAACAACTCCTCGCGGGTTACATTGCTGGGATGTGTGGACGCCACCGTAGGCGACTGCTTGTCTAAAAGCCAATATCCGATATGGTATTCCGTAAAAAAGATGGATTTGTCATCCAACTTTTCAGCTTTGAGATAATTCGGAATGTCAATTCCCTCGCCATTGAAGAAAGAACCTTTGGCATTTTTGTTTTTGATGATATTGGCATATTCCAAATACGATTCCATCGGAGCAAACAACAAAAGCAGCAAAATTGGGTAGTACTTTTTATGTAGCGGAGGTAATTTTTCCACGGCTATGCCCAAAAGAATCAATACAAATGGATAAAACTGAATCAAATAATGCCCATTGATTTTGCCGGCTTGAACAAAGGACAATAACACCCCAAGCGAGGTAATCACCAATAGGGTAACCCGACAATCCGTTTTTGGGAGTAGTTTTTTCCAGTAGCCTACAAAGAACAAGAGTCCAACCAAAAGAAAGATAGGCAGGGTAGAAGTGGCTGAATGATGTTTGGCATTGGAATAGGCCAGGGGAGCTTCAAATACTGAACTAAACCAAAGGTCAAGTTTCCCTTGGGTATGGTACGGCAAAGCGGTTAGACCAATAATCAACAGGGCACCAATGGCTATCAAAACCAGTTTTATAAATCCAGAAGATAATTTTCGGGCGCGGACAAAAGCCCATCCTAGATACAGTCCGACAAACAGCGGCGGATAAGCCATATTGAGTTTGGCCATTATGGCCAATCCAAAACAGAGTCCTACCAGAAAATAGTTGAAATAAGAAGTTCTAAGGACCAAAAAAGTAATACCCAGTATAAAAAAGAAAATACTGATATGTTCGGACATGACCCCTTGAAGGCTTCCAAACAGGCTAAGGAATACTACAGTTCCGATAGCCACCCAAAAGGCGGTTTTCGGAGAAGCCATTCTTTTGGCAATGAAATAGGAGCACAGAGCTGTACCTACAACCAATAGTGTACCAAAAAATCGAATCGCCAAAAAGCTTTTTCCAAAAAGGTTGATAATCAAAGCGAAAAACCCAAAAGTGATAGGTGGTTTCAAATCCCATAATTGGGTGTATGGTAAAAACCCATCCGCCCAAGACTGCCCTAGTAAAATAAAGGTGCTTTCATCCCTATCTACGTAATCCCTGAAAAAAAAGGGAAACCGAATAAAAAGGGTCACGCAAAAAACCACAAAAAGAACCATTTTCCAGTTCAGCTGGTTAAAGTTGCGATTAAAAGGAAAGACCTTTTCGAACAATGGGCAGGGTGGTTAATTGGTGATTAATTGCAATCTTTGCAAGATAGATAAAATGAGGGTTTGGAGAATACCACTGTCTTGCAAAATATGATTCAACGGGACCAAAAATACATTTGGCATCCCCTTACACAACACAAAACTGCAGCCCCTCCCTTACCAATAGTTAAAGCACAAGGCGCTTTATTCTGGGATAATCAAGGAAAAGCCTATGTTGATGGAATAGCTTCTTGGTACACGGCAATGTATGGACACGCACATCCTCATATCGTGAAGGCCATGTACCAACAGCTGCAACAATTGGATTTTGTGATGTTTAGTGGGTTTACACATCAGCCGGCGGTGGATTTGGCCGAGCGGTTGTTAAGTCTACTCCCTGAAAACCAGGCGAAGGTTTTTTTCAATGACAATGGCTCCACGGCAATTGAAGCCGCCATTAAAATGGCCATTCAATATCACCATAATAAAGGAGAAGTTCGCGACACCTTAATCGCTTTTGAAGATGGATTTCACGGCGATACGTTTGGGGCCATGTCCGCTTCGGGTATTTCCTCCTACAATGGCCCTTTTGAAGATTTCCTTCTGAAGGTAGTTCGCGTACCTGTGCCGACTGTTGAAAACTATAATGCGGTTTTGACCCAATTGGAAGAACTGATTTCTAAGCATCGTTGTGCCGCTTTCGTTTTTGAGCCGTTAGTCCAGGGTGCTGCCGGGATGAAATTCCATACTGCGGAAGGTTTGGATGCCATGATTGAAATCTGTCAAAAATCGGATGTCCTTTGCGTAGCCGATGAAATTATGACAGGTTTCGGGAAGACCGGTACCATCTTCGCAAGTGACCAATTGCAAAACAGTCCTGATATTTTGTGCTTGAGCAAGGCGCTTACAGCTGGAATGTTTCCCTTAAGCATAACCAGTTGTTCTGAAAAAGTATACGAAGCATTTTTGAGCGATGAGGTTGCGAAGGGTTTCTTTCACGCGCATACCTATAGTGCCCATCCTGTGGGTTGTGCTGCAGCTTTGGCTGCACTTGACTTACTTCAATCCGATGAAATTTCAGAAAGAAGAACCGCTATTGCCAAGCAACATCTGCAATTTGTAAAACGGATGGCGGGGAACCCCCTGGTAGGTGAAGTTCGAAATAAGGGCGTGATTTTGGCGATGGATTTAAAAGTAAAAACCAATCGCTATGGAAGTCTGCGAGACACATTATATAATTACTTTATGAAACGGGGGGTCAACCTCAGGCCCTTGGGCAACACCATTTATACTTTGCCGCCATACATCATTACTGACGAACAATTGGCCCAAATTCATCAGGTTATGGAAGACGTTTTGGAAATTCTCTAGAAAATGCTAAAAGAACCCATTTCCATTACCACCATGGCTTCACTATCCCCTTTGGGAAGTAGTGAACAACAAGTTGTAGCAGCCTATCGTTCACCCAAGCATGCGTTCACCCAACGAGATTTGGGGGGCGAATCCGTTTGGGTAGCGGCCTTGTCAAAAGAAGATTATCAAGCGGTAACGGCACTTCGAAACTCCGATTCCAAATACAAAGATTTGGATGATACCGTGCTCTACGGCATTCTTGTGGGGAGAAAAGCTGTTGAGGCTGCAGGATGGGAATCCGCAAATACCTTCGGAATCAATTTTGGCTCTTCTCGTGGAGCAACAGCATTATTTGAGAATTTTCATGAAGTGTTTTTGAAGCAGGATTCGGTCCCGACACGTACGTCGCCTACCACCACTTTAGGGAATATATCTTCCTGGTTGGCGCACGATTTAAATGCCAAAGGACCAACGATTTCACATTCCATAACCTGCTCAACAGCCTTGCACGCAGTTTTAAATGGGGTTGCCTGGATTCAATCCGGCTTGACGGATAGGTTTTTGGTTGGCGGAAGCGAAGCACCATTGACGCCCTTTACGATTCGGCAAATACAGGCCTTAAAAATTTACTCGCGAGCGCAAGACGAATACCCTTCACGTGCTTTGGATTTCGAAAAAACGAAAAACTCCATGATTCTCGGCGAAGGTGCTGCTGCGCTTTGTTTGGAAAAAGAAGGCCAACAAAATTCAATAGCCAAAATTATTGGTATTGGATACGCCACTGAACCGCTTACCCATAACGTTTCCATCTCTACCGATGCCGCTTGTTTCCAAACATCCATGGCGATGGCATTGGGCGATACATCACCTTCCGAAGTTGATGCCATTGTCTTACACGCACCTGGCACGGTTAAGGGCGATAAAGCCGAATATGAGGCTATAAAAACGGTTTTTTGTAACAAAATTCCTTTTTTGACTACTAATAAGTGGAAAGTAGGTCACACCTTCGGAACTTCAGGCGCCTTAAGTTTGGAGATGGCCATCTTAATGATGCGCCACCAAGAATATTTCAAAGTACCCTTTACGGAGCACCATTTGCCAGCATCCTCAATACAAAACGTATTGGTAAATGCCGTAGGATTTGGGGGAAATGCAGTTTCTATCCTTCTTTCAATTTAACATCAGGTAGTTTTTGGTTTTCCCTTAACTTACCATTTGTATCATCAACTAAAACCGTATTACTATGGAAGACTGGTTTACAGCGCTTACCCTTTTTGAAAAAATCTACTGGATTGTTGCCATCGTAGGGTCGGTCATTTTGACTATCCTAATCATTCTCACCTTCGTGGGTGGTGATGTGGAAGACCTTAGCGGAGATGTTGACGTGGATGTAGATGGCGATACGGGCATAGGTTTCCAGTTTCTTTCTTTTAAGAATCTGATGGGATTCTTTACCATCTTTGGGTGGTCAGGAATTGCCTGTATGGATAATGGACTATCTACTGGCCCCACCTTGGTAATATCTCTGTTTTGCGGGTTGTTGATGATGTTTGCCATGGCTGCCCTATTCTACTATTTGAGCAAACTCCAAAGTAGTGGAACCTTGAAACTAAAGAATGCTATGGGTCAAATTGGCGAGGTCTACTTAACCGTCGGCGCCAAGCGCTCTAGTATCGGAAAAGTTAGTGTAAATGTGCAAGGAACTCTTCGTGAGTTGGAAGCCCTTACTGATGAAGAAGTTGACTTGAAACAAGGAAATGTCATCAAAGTAAAGGATGTGACCGATAATGGAATTCTAATTGTTAACCTTTTAAATAAATAACCATATGCTAATACCCTTACAGTTTGGCGGTGGAGCGTCCCTTCTCGCCATTGGCTTTGCCATCCTCTTTTTCTTTATCATCATTATATCGTTTATCCGACGCTATAAAAGGTGTCCATCGGACCGAATCTTGGTGGTGTATGGAAAAGTAGGTTCTGGAAACTCAGCCAAATGTATTCATGGTGGGGCCGCCTTTATTTGGCCCGTCATTCAAGATTATGAGTTCTTGGACCTTACACCCATATCCATTGAGGTGGATTTGACTAATGCATTGAGTAGACAGAATATTCGTGTGAATGTTCCTTCTCGATTCACCATTGGTATTTCTACCGAACCTGGAGTTATGCAAAATGCAGCGGAAAGACTCTTGGGATTGGGAATGACAGAAGTTCAAGAGCTTGCCAAGGAAATCATTTTTGGACAACTGCGTTTAGTGGTTGCTTCGATGGATATTGAGGAAATCAACTCAGACCGCGACAAGTTTCTAACGAATATTTCGCAAAGTGTGGAGTCAGAGTTGAAAAAAGTAGGTCTAAAACTTATCAACGTAAACATTACTGATATCGTTGACGAATCAGGCTATATAGAGGCACTGGGTAAAGAAGCCGCAGCCCATGCCATTAACGCTGCTCGTAAATCAGTTGCGGAAAAAAACCGAGATGGTTCTATTGGTGAAGCAAATGCCTTGCAAGATGAACGTACCCAAGTTGCAGCAGCCAACGCAAAAGCAGTAGAAGGCGAAAATGTAGCGAAAATCAATGTTGCAAACTCCGATTCCTTGCGAAGACAACGAGAAGCGGAGGCTGAAAGAACCGCTGCTGCTTCTGAAAAAGTGCAAGCAGCAAAAGCTTTGGAAGAGTCGTATGCCGCGGAAAAAGATGCTGAGATAGCCAGGGCAGAACGTGAAAGAAGCTCCCAAATGGCTGATGTTGTAGTTCCTGCTGAAATCGATAAGCAAAAAGTGGAGATTGAAGCTGAAGCCGAAGCGGAAATGATTCGTAGAAGAGCCAAAGGTGAAGCAGATGCCATCCTCTTTAAAGCCGAAGCCGAAGCAAAAGGTATTTTTGAAGTACTGACCAAGCAGGCGGAAGGTTTGGACCAAATCGTAAAAGCTGCTGGGAATGACCCGAAAGACGCCGTTCTTTTGTTAATTGCTGACAAACTTCCCGAGTTGGTTGAAAAACAAGCCGAAGCTATTAAGAACATCAAAATTGATAAGGTAACGGTTTGGGATTCTGGTGGAAAAACAGAAGATGGAAAAAACAGTACCGCTAACTTCATATCTGGAATGTATAAATCTGTGCCACCCCTTCAGGAAATGTTTAATATGGCAGGGATGCAGCTTCCGGAGTATCTCAAAGGAAAGGATATTGAAGAAGCTCCTAAGGACTCACCAGAAAAAAAGAAACCTGATTCTGAAGAATAAATAAAACAATTAAATTTAAAAACCTCTGGAGTATCCAGGGGTTTTTGTATTCCTGGGTATTAAGGATGGTTATTTCCCGAGAACGCCTATTTTTGTTTCCATATCCATAGCACACTACATGAACCATACAATCCGACATAACTGGACCAAAGAAGAAATTGTAGCCATCTATAACAAACCGCTGATGGAGTTGTTGTACGAAGCTGCAACGGTACACAGAATGCACCATGATCCGAACACGGTACAGGTTTCGACTTTGCTGTCTATTAAAACTGGAGGTTGTCCTGAAGATTGCGGCTATTGTCCACAAGCAGCACGCTACCACACCGATATTGAGGGGAATGATTTGATGTCGGTTCAACATGTCAAGGCGCAAGCGCTTCGCGCTAAAGCTTCTGGCAGTTCGCGGGTCTGTATGGGTGCAGCATGGCGAAATGTAAAAGATGGTCCTGAGTTCGACCAAGTTTTGGAAATGGTGCGAACCATCAACAAATTGGATATGGAGGTGTGCTGTACCTTGGGCATGGTCACTGAAAATCAAGCGCAAAGGTTAGCCGAAGCGGGGCTATATGCGTATAACCATAATTTGGATACTTCTGAGGAGTATTACAAAGAAGTCATTTCTACCCGGGGCTACGAGGACCGTTTGGAAACTATCGAAAATGTGCGAAAAACGAATGTTACGGTTTGTAGCGGCGGAATCATTGGTATGGGAGAATCCAAAGAAGACCGTGCAGGAATGTTGGTCGCGCTTTCTACGTTAGACCCACAACCGGAATCCGTGCCAATTAACGCTTTGGTAGCTGTTGAAGGGACACCAATGGAGAATGAGAAACCAGTGGAAATCTGGGAAATGATACGTATGGTGGCTACAGCGCGAATCGTGATGCCCAAAACCCAAGTGAGACTTTCTGCTGGCCGAACCGAGATGTCAAGGGAAGGACAAGCCATGTGTTTCTTTGCTGGTGCGAATTCTATTTTTGCAGGGGATAAATTGCTAACTACCCCTAATCCTGATGTAAACCAAGACATGGAAATGTTCCGTCAGCTGGGGTTGAATCCGCAAAAACCTTTTGTAAAAGCACCACAACCTGAAACTATCGAGGCTTTAGACTCGAAGTATGGTACCATGGGTGAAAAACCGAGATGGTCCAGACCTGGCCATAAAATCGAACGCAATGAATTGGCCAAGGAACGCTCTAAATTGGCTCCGAAGGAATAATATTCCAGAATTGATTTAAAAACCTTTTAGTAATTTAGTTGTTTCAAAATCCTTGAAATTTTGAAACTTAACCTGAAACAAATCCCCAGGGAAAAAACAATTTCCAAGAAGGTTTTCCTTGAGAAATACTTCAAAACTCAAAAACCAGTTGTTATCGAAAGGTTCATTGAGGATTGGCCTGCTTATTCCAAATGGAACTTGGAGTATTTCAAGAACGTTGCCGGGGATAAGGAAGTTCCTTTGTATGATGATCGTCCCGTTAAGCATGATGAGGGGTTCAATGAGCCACATGCAAAGATGCAAATGCGGGAATATATTGATTTGCTCAAAAGCAAACCGACCAAATACCGCATCTTTTTATGGAACTTGTTGAAAGAAGTGCCAAAGCTCCAAAAGGACTTTAAGTATCCCGATTTTGGTTTACGCTTGATGAAAGGTCTCCCCATGCTCTTTTTTGGTGGAAGCAATTCCCACACTTTCATGCACTACGATATTGACTTGGCCAACATTTTCCACTTTCATTTTGAAGGGCAGAAACAGTGCATTCTATTCCCGCAATCAGAAACTCCGTATTTATACAAAGTGCCCCACTCTCTGATTACAAGAGAGGATATTGATTTTTCCAATCCGAATTTGGAGAAGTGGCCAGCCCTAAAAAATGCGGAAGGTTTTATCGCGCAGCTAGAACATGGCAACGTACTCTACATTCCTGAAGGGTACTGGCATCATATGAAGTACATTACCCCAGGGTTTTCCATGAGCTTGCGTGCCATTGCAAGAAGACCTAAAAACTTTGGAAAGGCGCTATACAATATTGTGTTTATGCGCTACTTCGACAATATCATGCGCCGTTGGAAGGGGCAAAAGTGGATTGACTGGAAAAATCGTGAAGCCATTAAGCGCACGCATCAGTTTTCGCCACAGCAGCAATCTTAAATCAACTCATTTACTTTTTCAAAGACGAGATGTGACTCCCAACCTCGGTAAAGGAGATAGTCTGCTAGTTTTTTGCGTTTTTTTTGGGGATGGATGGGTGGAAGCTGGGCCGCCCGTTTTTGTGCTAGGGCATTGAGGGTTGCAGTATAGTCTGAAGCATCAATTTGCTTCAGCGCAACCTTAATGTTGAACTCGGAAATATCACGAGCTTTTAATTCGCGAACCAGACGAACTTTCCCCCATTTTTTTTGGTTGAATTTCCCTCGGACAAAGTTTTCCGCGAAGCGTGTTTCGTTCAAAAAGTTGTCTTCAATTAATTGGGTAACGATGGTGTCAATGACAAGCGGAATCATTCCCATTTCTTGAAGTTTGCTTTTCACTTCTTTGTGACAGCGTTCTTGGTAGGCACAATACCTTTGAAGTTTTTGGGTGGCTTCCGCTACGGTAAAATGTTGTCGGACCTTCATATGGGTAAATGTACAAAAACAAAAAAGCGACCCCTTTTGAGGGTCGCTTTGATTAATAGATGGTTTTTCCATCCTTGTTTTTAAAACGGTATTCGAGATACGTATAAGCATCTCGCGGTTGAATTTTTATCCATTTGCGGTAGTCGAGCCACCATTTAAAACGTGGCGAGGGCCTGCCTTTGGTTAAATAAGCTGCAATGAACGGATGCAAGTTGAGGATGATACCATTATCACCTCTTTTGTTCTTAATGATTTTTTCCAAGTCTGCTTGGATTTTATCAATAATCACAATAGGTGCTTCCACTTCGTTGCCCCCACCGTTGGGGTTTTCCTCACTCGTTTTAATATTCATCTCGGGGCGCACACGTTGTCTAGTAATTTGAACCAGACCGAATTTACTGGGTGGCAAAATCTTGTGTTTGGCCCTGTCGTCTTTCATTTCTTCTCGAAGATGGTCGAACAATTTTTTTCGATGCTCTCCGCGAGTCATATCAATAAAGTCGACGACGATGATTCCACCCATATCACGAAGGCGCAATTGTCTTGCAATTTCAGAGGCTGCAAGCAGATTGACTTCTAAGGCGGTGTCTTCTTGATTTTTGGCTTTATTGGAACGATTACCACTGTTCACGTCAATTACATGAAGCGCTTCGGTATGTTCGATGACCAAGTAAGCCCCTTTGCTCATTGAAGCCGTGCGGCCAAATGAGGTTTTGATTTGGCGTTCTATGCCAAATTTCTCAAAAATGGGCGCAGACCCGTTGTATTGCTTCACAATAGAAGCTTTTTGGGGCGCGATTTCAAGAAGATAGTCCTTTATCTGATCGTGAAGGGTACCATCATCTACATGAATACCGGTAAATGAATCGTTGAATACATCCCGTAAAATTGATGAAGCCCTATTGAGCTCTATCAATACTTTGGATGGATGTGGTGCATGTTGTAATTTTTTGCACAACGCCGACCATTTGGTCAGCAGGTTCTGGAGATCTTTGTCCAGTTCAGCAACTTTTTTGCCTTCTGCAACGGTACGAATGATGACACCAAAACCTTTGGGTTTGATGCTTTTGACCAACCGAATGAGGCGGTCTTTTTCTTCTTTAGTACCGATTTTTTGTGATACGGATACACGTTCTGAAAAGGGAACCATAACCAAATAACGACCCGCAATGGAAAGCTCAGAGCTTATACGCGGACCTTTTGTGGAGATGGGTTCTTTTACAATTTGTACCAAAAGTGACTGATTGGCTTTGATTACATCGTTGATGCTGCCATTCTTGTCAATATCTTTTTCAAATGGAAAATTCTTCAAGGTGTAGTCTTTCAACTTTCCTGTTCTCACCTTTTTGATGAATTTTAACATGGAAGATAACTGTGGCCCTAGGTCATGATAATGCAGAAAAGCATCTTTTTCATATCCTACGTTGACAAAGGCTGCGTTCAGCCCCGTAACGGGTTTTCTGATTTTGGCCAAAAATATATCTCCTACCGAAAAGTTGTTGTCATCTTCATCTTTGTGAAGTTCAATAAGTTTTCCATCTTTTAGTAAGGCAAAATCGACTGCTTCAGTGTTAGATCTTACAATTAATTCTCTATTCACCTGAATCGATTTTGTGGTATGGGACAATAGCCCATACTGGATTAAACATTATAGGGTATCGGCGATAGCCGATGAATTATAAATTTTTTTGGATTTTCCAGGATGTCAAAGAACGTATGGATGTAAAAGGAAAAAGTAGTTAGAACAACTACTTTTTCTTGTGTCGGTTGGCACGTCTACGCTTTTTGCGCTTGTGCGTCGCCACCTTGTGTCTTTTTCTTTTTTTACCACTCGGCATAGAGCTCTTGCTTTTGAGTTGTTAGTATTATTTTACTTGAACGTTGCTTTTGACTCCCTCTACAAACACTTTGGCAGGTTTGAATGCAGGAATATTGTGCGCAGGAATTTTGATAGTAGTGTTCTTCGAAATGTTTCGACCTGTTTTTTCAGCTCTTGTTTTGATAATAAAGCTCCCAAAACCTCTTAGGTATACATTATCACCGTTCTCTAAAGACGATTTGACCTCCTCCATAAAAGATTCAACAGTCGCTTGGACGTCTCCTTTTTCCATCCCTAATTTTTCTGAGATTTTAGTTACAATATCCGCTTTCGTCATTTCGTATTTATTTTCTGATTTTTTAGGCTTGCAAATATAAAAATTAAAATTAATCTTTTGTTTAATGCCTTTAATTTTAAGTATATAAACCACTACATTTATTTTTTAGTATGGTCAAAGCAGACTTTTCCCAAAAAATTCTGGAATGGTATCAGGAACATCAACGGGATTTACCTTGGCGTTTGACCAAAGATCCCTACCATATTTGGTTGTCTGAAATCATTTTGCAACAGACTCGTGTGGTGCAGGGTACCCCATACTATCACAAATTTGTAGAAGCCTTCCCAACCGTTCATGATTTAGCACAGGCTAGTGAAGAAAAGGTATTGAAACTTTGGCAAGGATTGGGTTATTACTCCCGAGCAAGAAATCTTCATGCCACAGCCAAAATGGTTTCAGAAGAGTTTGAAGGTGAATTTCCAAATACTTACGAAGGCTTAAAACAACTTAAAGGTGTTGGGGATTATACCGCTAGTGCCATTGCTTCCATAAGTTTTGATTTGCCTGAACCCGTGGTGGATGGTAATGTCTATCGCGTTTTGGCTCGCTATTTTGGGGTAGACTTGGCCATTAATTCGCCGGAAGGAGTAAAATATTTCAAAACTTTGGCCAGAGAGGTCATGGATACTAAAAACATCCGTGATTACAATCAAGGGATTATGGAGTTTGGGGCGATACAATGCGCTCCAAAAAAACCCTATTGTTTGGTTTGCCCCATACAATCGGATTGTGTTGCCCTCAACACCAATCAGGTTTCGGTTTTACCTAAAAAGTTGAACAAAACCAAGGTGAAACAGCGTTTTTTCGATTATTTGGTACTCTTGGATTCAGAAAAAAACACGGTTCTGGAGCAACGAACCCAAAAAGGAATCTGGTATAAATTGTATCAGTTTCCATTGATTGAAGGAAAAAAAGTTGAGACACTGGATACAATGCGGGAACAAATACAAGGTTTACCCTCGCTTCCCAAAATACAGAGTATCTCTTTGTACAATGAGAAACCTGTAGTGCACAAACTATCTCATCAACATTTAAATACCCGCTTTTGGATTGTGAAAACTGAAGAGAGCCTTGACCAAGGAATTCCTTGGAAAACGGTAGAGGACTATCCCGTTCCGGTTTTGATATCAGACTTCCTCACAGCTTTCAAAATTTAGTACCTTTGCCCAATTAGAAACGTATGAGCGGAACATTAAATAAAGTCATGTTGATTGGGCATCTCGGAGATGAGGTTAAAATCCATTATTTCGAAGGATGTAACTGTATTGCACGATTTCCCCTTGCGACCAATGAGACCTATACCAATAGGCAAACCGGTGAAAAAGTGACGAACACAGATTGGCACAATGTGGTGGTTCGAAACAAAGCTGCCGAAATTTGCGAAAAATACTTGTCCAAAGGCGATAAGGTTTATGTCGAAGGAAGGCTTAAAAACCGGCAATGGCAGGGAGAAGACGGCAATACCCGATACACAACCGAGGTACATGTACAGGATTTTACATTTCTTTCTACAAAAAAAGATGGAATGCCTGGGCAAAATTCGCCTGCGCCGATGAATACGGGAAACACTCCAGTTCCAACCGCATCCAACCCCACCACGGAGATGCCGCAGGAAGAAGCGGATGACGATTTACCATTTTAAACCTAAACCTCTCTGATTTGGACCCTGAGCCCCATAGTTTGGTTTTACTTTTGGCCGAATCCAGCAGCTTTTTTTCGCTAAAAATCACTGTGTTTTTGTTATTGCTTTTGTGCTCTGCCTTGATTTCCGGAGCTGAAGTCGCCCTTTTTGGTTTATCCCCAACAGATCTCAACGATTTGGAAGAGACCAACGCGCCTAAAGGAGCGGTTTTGAATGCACTTTTGGACAAACCCAAAAAATTGTTGGCGACTATCCTCATCACCAACAACGCCATCAATATTGGTATTGTTTTGCTATTCAGTTCAATAGGAGACACGTTGTTTTCCAATATCAATCAGACCCTTTTTGGATTCATTTCCGTACGTTTTGTATTGGAAGTGGTACTTGCCACCTTTTTGATTTTGATGTTTGGTGAAATTTTGCCCAAGGTGTATGCCAATCGGAATCAAAAAGAGTTTTCGCTCTTTATGGTATCGCCAATTAGCGTTTTGAATACGCTGCTTACCCCATTAAGTGCCCCCATGAGACACTCTACGATTTTTTTGCAAGAGCGTTTGGGACGTCAAAAATCCAATTTGAGTGTCGACCATTTGTCCCAAGCTTTGGAATTGGCCTCAGAAGGGGATACCACTAAAGAGGAACAAAAGATATTGGAAGGAATCGTTTCTTTCGGAAATACGGATACTAAGCAGGTAATGCGACCTCGAATCGATATTTTCGCGCTGAACGAAGAGATGAAGTTTCTGGAAATTCTGGATGAAATTCAAAAGAACGGTTACTCGCGTATTCCTGTTTTTACTGAAAGCGTGGACAATGTTTAGGGCGTGCTGTATATCAAAGATTTGTTGCACTACCTCGACCGAAATAACTTCACTTGGATGTCTATGGTGCGTGA
>ERZ1740070.1288-NODE-1288-length-15837-cov-6.347358_pt1 | contig 15837 bp, 18 predicted proteins | sample MGYA00581734_ERZ1740070 | MGnify/ENA primary metagenome ERZ1740070 (study PRJEB43018, sample SAMN04849744) | marine metagenome | isolation source: floating plastic debris | place: Pacific Ocean | collected 2008-09-01 | study: EMG produced TPA metagenomics...
TGATCCATGCCAGTAATGGCGATCACGAGGCTGCATTAGAAAAGTATGCGGCAGCTATGGAGCTCAACCCTCGCATGCCTCAAGCTTTAAATAACACTGCCGTCATCCATCATTATCGAGGTGAGCAGGCGGAGGCGGCCGGTGATAAGCAAGCGGCTGAAGCCCTCTACGATGAAGCAGCTAGCTACTGGCTTGAAGCCCTGCGGATGGCCCCCAATAACTATATCGAGGCTCAAAACTGGTTAAAAAATACGGGCCGTATGGCTGCAGATGTATTCTTTTAACTAATGCATTGGGCGGTGGGCGTTGCTCATCGCTATGGCGTATGCTTAATTTCCCAAATGATTGATTTAGAACAGGTTCGTAAAGTGGCGTTATTGGCTCGTTTAGAGCTAACTGAAGCCGAAGAACAGCAGTTTACAGAGCAGCTAAGCGGCATTTTGGACTATGTACAGCAGCTCAACGAACTAGATACAGAAGATATTGAACCCACGACACGGGCCATTGAACTCAGCAATATCACTCGTCAAGATGAGCTAGATCCCTTTGAAGATCGAGAATCTATTTTAGGCATTGCCCCCGACCGTGAGGATGATTTTTTTAAGGTGCCTAAAATTTTGGGTAATTAACCGTAGGGATGTTCCATGGAACATCCCTACGGTTAACCCCCTAAGAATTTGAGATAGTCATTACTCATTTCTTTAACAGCGGCTTCGTAAAATTGTTTGCCATGCTCTGGTGTGGCCAAATCGGGGTTAGAGCCCATGCGACCGTCGGTATAAAACCGTCGAAAGTCAGCAGCGCCATAGATACGATGACCTGACGGGGCTACCTGGGGGTCTAAAGTGGCTGATTTGATGGCATCTGGATAAGCATATTGAGTCAGTGCCACCTCGCTAGGTGTGGCATGGGAGCCTTCTTGATCACCATAGAGTTCCTTGGCGAGGGTATATACGGAGCGGCACATAAACCAATTAGCCAGCTTACATCGCACATGCTCGGCACCGGAAATATTTAGATCCGCCAGGGCTGCGTAGGTTTCAGAAAAAGCGGCTTTAAGCGTCGCCATATTACCCCCATGACCGTTGAGGAAGTAAAAGCGGGTAAACCCGGCCCGAGCCAGAGGTTTTATGTAGTCTTGAATTAAAGCAATTAGGGTGCTGGGACGGAGGCTCAGGCTGCCTGGAAATGAAGTGTGGTGCAGGGCCATACCGACATTAATGGTGGGGCCAATCAGGGCTTCTGTTTGATCGCCAACACCCATGGCAATGGTTTCAGCACAGATAGCATCGGTGCCAATTAAGCCGGTTGGACCATGCTGTTCGGTGGACCCGATGGGAAATATGATGCCTTGAGATCGCGATAAATAGTTCTCGACTTCAGGCCATGTACACAAATGCAATCTCATTGTTTTACCTTCGTTGACCGCAATCCTATTATGCGGGTGGTCAAACTCGGTTGCCCTCCCTTAAGCTGTACTTAAGTTATAGCCTTAGAGCCGTAGCTCTGAGGCCACAGTAGTCGCTTAGATGACGGGTAGATTTCTATGCTACATCGCAAGATATACCAACTCTCCTGCGACGGTCGTGAGGTGTGGGTATTTTTAAGGGATCAGCACCGCTGGATCGAACGGGCTAAAATTCTCAATATCGAAGGAGATCTCGTGACTCTGCGCTATGAAACAGAAGAAGACGACGAGCGCTGTGCATGGGAAGAAATGGTACGGCTAGAAAGCATCGGCTCCATCCAACAAAAGCTAGCTACAGTGCCTAAGAGAGACACGGAAATCGTAATTTCAGACGATTGCCCCACATCTGAGCAAATCCGCGAATAGGTGTGTTCAACGCCGCTAACGAGCCGTGAACTCTGGACAATGGCCTTCTGGAGCAACCAGTCGTCCAAATAGGGGCGATTGCGGCTGCTGACAGACACGTTGCTGATAAAACTGACAGTTATCACAGGCTATGCGGTCGGGCGCTAGCCGATTAGCAATCTCTGCTAGCTCAGACGGGTCTATGCCGCGCAAAATCAAATTTTCACCCTGCCAGCGCGCTTCGATGATGCCTGTTTCCGCAAAACTTTGCCAGCGCGCATCTGCTGTGATCGCGGGCGGTAGCTGAATCGACACATGGGCTTGAGATTCACCAACGGTGCCTTCGAAGGTGGTCTCGCGGGGGGGTGGGGGCGAGGTATACCGACTGTCTAAAAGCAGCGATAGAGGGTTCCCCGGCAACGGAATATGAACCTGATAGCGGCTCTGTAGCGATTCTAAATTTGCCAGGGCACTGAGGTGCTCTAACTTGCCATGGACCAGCACAACATGGCGCGGTCGCAAATTATGGATTAGCTGTGTGGTGCTGTTACCGTCGCAATGGCTATACAGCTGGTAGGTTTCTAGCTGTACAGTGCCAGATGTGGTGGCATTCTTAAAGCTATCAAACCAGTCGTAGACCGGGCCGTAGGTATCGAGCTGCGTTTGCCAGGCGGTTAGGTCGGCCTGCTCTGGCAAAAATACACTCCAAGTACCGCGATATCGATGGCAGTAGAGATCGACTGGAGTAGCTGGGTGCACCAACAAAACAGCCGGTGTCTGAAAAAACTCAGGATCAGCTCCAGCCGTTAAACTGGGCAACCGCTTAATGGTGGGGTTAATCCGGTCGTCCCAAAAAATAGACTGGTGCTGTGCAAAATTTTGCACATTTCGAGGAAACGCATCGGGCTGTTGGGCTAACAGATCTAAGTAGGTGTCACAGCTGCTAGCAAGCGCGGGATCAACCCAAATCGTTAATGGCTGCCCCGTAAAGTGATAGTGGCTGCGCCACAGCATTAGCAGCTCTTGACCCAGCCCCAACAACGGCACCGGAAATACAACGCAGCGCGACTGAGCCAGGTGCGATCGCAACCGCTCGATTAGCTGATTTTCCTGCTGACGCCGATTGGGATAACGAGCAGCGCCCAGACTACCCTCAATAATCAGCACATCCGGACTGAGACCCCGCAGTGTTGCCAGCGGCAAACCATCCACCAGACGAGTACTGGAAAGAAAACAATCCCCAGTGTAAAAAACTCGATAGCGCTGGCTGCTGCTGGTATAGGTAAGCAGAGTGCAGGCAGCACCCGGTAGATGACCCGCTGGCCACAGTTCCAAAGTCAAACCATCAGCAATCTGAACCGGCACCCGCCAAGCCAGAGAATGGACAGATTGAGTTGAAATTCTGCCCGCTAGCAGAGCCGCTGTCGCCGCTGTCGCATAAATAGGAACATCAGGCCAGCGCTGCTTTAACAGCTCTAAACCACGACCATGGTCAAAGTGAGCGTGGCTACAAATCACCAGATCGGGGGACGGCTGATCCCCCAGCGGCGCTAAATTCTCTAAACCACAGTCCAATAAAACTCGATAGGGACCAATGGTTAGCCCCAGGCTGATCCCCTCATGATCATGACCAACACCATAGGGATGACAAACAACCGCCCCTCTGGCGTCCGTTGTAGATGAACTTAAACCGGCATCAAACCCCATTAAGTTAGGCTAGCCCCGTCTGAGCTACCTAAAGAAGTTAATGGGCAGAGCCGTTGCCATGATAGTCATCAGAATCATAAAAGCCGTTTTGGGTGCCAAAAAATAGGCACGCCACTGAGAAAACAACGGCTAAGACTGGCAAAATTGCTTTGATATCCACAGATGCTTTATTCCTTAGTTGGACTGTCTGAGTGGTCTATAAACCGGCTTTATACTTAAACAGCATAGAATGCAGGCCTTTATTTCTGGATCGTAGCAATTTCACTGAGGAATGCAATCATAGTGCCTATGACTGTTATCAACTGCAACATTCTTGCGCGGGCAGGCTGCCCGCATTGTCGATGATTTCTGCTGACTGGTGCGATCGCAACACCCTTCACGTTGCCCCCGACCTGATCGGCTGTACCCTGGTCCGTCAGCTCAATGACGAAACCCTGCGGGGCTTAATTGTTGAGACCGAAGCCTATCGCTCGGATGACCCCGCCTGTCATGCCTACCGCGGTAGGACCCCCAGCAACGCTGCCATGTTTGGTCCACCGGGGCACAGCTACGTTTACTTTATTTACGGCATGTACCATTGCTTTAACGTCGTAACCGAGTCGACCGACACCGGCAGTGCCGTCCTAATTCGTGCTGTTGCCCTGACTCAGCTGCCCCAGGATATTGACATCAAATACAAAAAGCAGGGAAACCGGATTGCAGCCGGTCCCGGTAAGCTTTGCCGCACCCTGGCCATTGACCGCAGCCAGAACGGTCTAGCCCTTGAGCCTCAGCATCAGCTATGGCTAGAACACCGAACCTCTGCATTTCAAAAAAAGCTAAACCAGGGCCAGCATGCCTTAGTGCAAACGACACGTATCGGTATTTCCAAGGCGGCAGAGCGACCGTGGCGCTGGTATCTAAAGGATCATCCCAGTGTGTCTAAGCAGTAAGCGGCTTCTTTTCTAGAACGGTGCGCCTAGAGAACGATTTCCTTACCGCGATTCGTAAATTCCACCTGATTTACCTTCCAGTCTGAATTTTGGGTTAGGGTCTCTTCTAGCCCCCCAAATAACCCTTGCTGTTCACAGCTAGACAATGACAAAAACTGACGCTGGGAGTCCTCTGCTAGACGCAGGTCAACAACGGCTGTACTATCCTCGACATTAACCCGATAGCCCGACAGCTTAAACGCCTCAAATCTGTGCCGTTCGAGCACTTCACCCACCGCCTCAGTCATCGCCTGCTCAGCAGGTACCTTAACCAATTCGGGCTTAAAGTTACTGCAGCTGTCATCCATTACATAGATGGAGATATCCACCATTGCTGTGTCAGCTGCCGTGCCGTCGGGCTGGGCTTCAATTTTAGGTTCCTCGGTTTCGGCCGACTCACTTGGCTTGTCAGCGTCCGGTTCCTCTTGAACCTCTCCAGTAGGCTCTTCCACAGCCGGTGGTTCAGCCACATCAGTGGGCGTTGAACCATTACAGCCTGCAATGGTTACTCCTACAGCCACACATACACCTAACAATATCTTGGGGAACCGAACCATCGAATGAAATACTAAATTAAAGCGTTTGCTCATATCCTACAAACTACACCTATGATCTGTCCCTAAAGTGTGACAGTTTGCTAAAAACACAGTCCGTTATGAGTGTGCAATAGACCGGTCTAGCGGTTTCTCACAGTGTGTTACAAGTCTGTAAATAGTTTAGACGGTTTGCTACCCTCAAAACGCTCTATCCAGTCCTCTACTCAATTTTGGTCTGTCTATGGCCGACAATTCTTGGAGTCGTCGTCACATTATTTCACTAGAAGACTTCACCCCTGACGACTATCAAACTATCCTGCAAACGGCGGCCAGTTTTCGTGAAGTCCTCTCCCGTAGAACTAAAAAAGTACCTGCTCTTCAAGGCCAGGTGATTACCAATCTGTTTTTTGAACCCTCTACCCGAACTCGCAGCAGTTTTGAACTAGCGGCCAAGCGATTGTCTGCCGATATCCTCAACTTTGCACCGGGTAATTCTTCCCTCAAAAAAGGAGAAACCATTTTAGATACGGCCAAAACCTATTTGGCCATGGGGACTAACCTGATGGTAATTCGTCATCAGCAGGCGGGCGTGCCTACCATCATCGCCCAAGAGATGGACCGCATTAATTCGGGGGTGGGGGTTCTCAATGCCGGAGACGGGCAGCATGCTCACCCCTCCCAAGCATTACTTGATTTATTCACCATTTGTAGCAGCCTAAACGAGGCCAACCCCAACATTAATCAGCTACAAGGCAAAAAAGTAGTCATTGTGGGTGACATTCTGCATTCGCGGGTGGCCCGTTCCAACATTTGGAGTCTCACAACCTGTGGAGCGGAGGTGCACCTGGTAGCCCCACCGACATTGCTACCCAAATATTTTCTAGGTGCTTTTCAGCGATCAGCTGACAGTCCAGAGCGCCAACTCTTTATCCACTGGCAGTTAGAACCTGCACTGCAAGATGCAGACTTTGTAATGGCGCTGCGGCTACAGCATGAACGAATGACCGAGCATTTGCTACCCAGTCTGCGAGAATATCATCAGCAGTTTGGGATTACGCGCGAACGATTGCAAGCCTGTAAGACAACTGTAAAAATCCTGCATCCCGGCCCTACAAATCGAGGTGTTGAGCTGACATCGGACTTGATGGATGATCCTGAACTCAGCCTTGTCTCTAAGCAGGTAACTAGCGGTGTTGCAACTCGTATGGCACTGCTTTATTTAATTGGTGGGATGAATTAGAGAAACAAAGTGGTAATGTAGTCCAAAAAATACTGCTGGAGAGACTTTGCGTGTCTGTACGTCCAATATTGGAGCCTGATTACTTTTGTTTCCTAAATTATAGACAGGAGCATTTGCCTGATGTATCCACTGTCTTGTTGTTAAGATGCAGTATCTTTCAAAAATTGACGATAGCCAAACAGATCGGTGTCTTCAGAGATTTGTTTGGCGGTATGAAATGTAAATCGTCGTTCTTTGCTCGATTCTTGCCAAGCCTGCTGGATTTTTTTAGATGGAAATGCTCCCTGGGCAAGCAGAGTCATCATTTTGGCCCAGCGGGTTTTGAGTTGATGGGTTTCTCCTACATACAAACGGTATTGCCCAATGTTAGCTACAGCAAAAATTCCAGAACTCATAGTTTGCGATCGCGTTAGACCCTAGCAGGCTACTACTTTATTTCTCAGTCAATTTTCCCCTAGAGCTGCTCAAACCATCAGAATAGTGATGTTTTGCAACTCTCAATGGACTATCTACAATGGATGCGTTGCTGATTCCGAGCATTGGGCCAATGGGTCTGACGGTTCAGATCAGCCATACTCAACCAAACCATTCGTTTTCCGCATCTGCTGGCACCTAGCTATGACCGTTGGTATCCCTTTCAACCTTGATGTTCAAACTCAAACCAATGAAGCAGATAGCTTCGCCAACACATTTGCTCCCCTATCTCTTAATGAGGTTTATCGCCAGGCAGGTGATAAGGCCAATGGCGCTGTTGTTGTTATGAGCGGTATGGTGCGCAACAACACTGACGGTAAAGCCGTTATTGCTCTGGAGTATCAAGCCTATGAACCCATGGCAGCTGCCGTATTTAAGCAAATCGCCGCCGAGATTCGACAGCAATGGGCAGATGTCACCCATGTGGTAATTCACCACCGCACCGGCAAACTGACTGTGGGAGAGATTAGCGTATTAGTGGCTGTCGGTTGCCCTCACAGAAGTGAAGCATTTGCTGCCTGCAAGTACGCTATCGATACGCTTAAGCATAATGCCCCCATCTGGAAAAAAGAGATTTGGCAAGATGGCTCGACCAGCTGGGTCAGCATTGGAGCCTGTGAGGATGAATAGTCTGGCCTATTCGCCTTAACTCCAAACGCTATTAGTCATCCATATTGGAATTAACCCTTAAGAGTGAGTAGAACTGTAATGATCGGTATGGGCTGATAACTTTATGCGATGGATCATCGTTGATATTTACCAGGGCATCAATAACTTCTACAGCGGCTGGATTTGGTGGAACCTATTTTTAGCCTTTATTCCAATGCTGCTGAGCTTTAAGCTATTTCGCCGAAAAGCCTTGTCTCCTTTCTGGTTTGGACTAGCGTGTTTTGGCACTGCCCTCATCGGTATCGTCGGGCTAGAATCAAGACTGCCCAGGCTGAGAGTATTTGCGCTAGGTGTAGTCCGGGGTATTCAGACGGGCAACCCTAGCACCTTACTGCAGCTGCTGTGGCTAGCCGGTGTGATGGTGATTGCCCTGGGTATTAGTATTTGGTTATTCAAACAGTCGCACACACGGAAGCTTTGGCTTTGGTGGATAGGACTGGTAACGTTTATTGCATTTCTGCCCAACGCTCCCTATGTTTTGACCGATATTCTTCACCTAATTCGTGGCACCAGTGTTGGCACAATCAAGATTTGGGTGATTGCGTTTATCTTTATTCCGCTGCATATGGCGGCCATCATTGTCGGGTTTGAAGCCTATGTAATCGCGCTTTTAAATATAAATTTTTATCTACAACAAAAGGGATTGCAGGCGCTAGCTTGGCCAGTTGAAATTGGGCTTCATGCACTGTGTGCCTTTGGTATTTATCTGGGCCGTTTTATTCGGCTAAACAGCTGGGATATTGTTGTTGACCCATCTAGTGTTTTGGCTATCACTCTAAACACTCTGACCTCAAAGCGGCCGCTGGCTGTTATTTTCTTTTCATTTGTGTTGCTGACAGTGCTCTACTGGATTATGAAGCAGGTAACCCTAGGACTAAAGCTTAGAATTCAATATGCTCGGACCGGGCAGAATGCCCTTAATTAGTTAGAACAGTGGGTTAGCACTGGTTCTGCCTGATAGGATTATTCTGCTAAAACCCTTGCATCACAAGCATTGCAGCCTTTTTAGAGAGAATCACTGAAATCCTTGCTCTGCAAACTTTTCAGGCATTTTTTCCATTGGACGGAACCGATGCCAACAACGCAGCTTATACGAAATTCTGTTGTCCTTCCAAGAGAGTGCTGTCTACACAATCACAACGATTGGAAAGCTGACTGAGACTATGGAACTTAAAGACCCATTAGCCACATCTAAAAGGCTTAAAAAGCTTCAACTCTAAAAGCAATAGATGGCTACAGAACCTAGTGGACTAAATCGGGCCTAAATTAGCGAACTGTCACACAGGTCAACACCTCATTCTTCCGTTGAGGTCTGTGCATTGAAACGGCGTAACTATGTTGACTAGTTGCACATTTCAACAACTAATCAATTTGAAATTAACGGTTTGCTTGAGCGGCTGCAGGTAACCTTCGCAATGCATCAAGATCTTTCGGCAGTCCGCTCCGAGCGAATTGTTAGGCCGTCTATGCTGTAACCATTTCAGGCGTTGAGCTAGGAGCAATCGGTTCAAAATGTAACACCATAATTTGCTCTGGACGCAGCCCAAGAGACTCATAGGTGCGTCCGCTACGATCGCTGAACTCGACTTCAAATGCTGTCCCACCAGCCAAGGTTTCAACGACTGTACCTACCTGACCTTGCCGTAAATTGTATTGAGGGAGATCAACTGTGAGTGCGACTACATCAAGTAAATTGACTGTACTAGTTGTCATTTCATATCACCTCCAAAGGCTACAGAGGATAGCAGGTTATTAATCTCGGAATATCAGAATCATTTTCGATAATCCAGCCACTTCGAACAGTTGCATTTCTATTTTGCCATTCGAGTGCGAAATCTATGGTGTAACGTTGCCCATAATCATCTTGCCGTCCCGGACGAGCCTCTTGGGTTTTAACAATTTTGAGAAGGATTTGGCGTAGATCTTCAGCATCAGCATCAGTCATACCTAAAATTGAGGAAAATAAACGAGCTTTGTGCTTACCATCATCATGATTTGGGTTGAGGCAGTAGTTACGTAGTTTGCGAATATCAACTACAGCATTCTCAGCATATGGTAGTAGGCTTACTACACTGGTTTTCCTCTCCTCAATTCCTTTCTGAGTCTTGGACAAAGCAGCTAGAACATCAATGCTGGGATTAGGGACAACCTCTTCCTCACCTTCAAGACAGTCATATACAACATAAGTCCATACACCAGGATTGCCTGCCTCTGCACTCTCTCCTTCATAAAAAGTGATTGTTCCATCCTCTTCACACTCATAGTAAGCCGAATAGATATCCTCCCAATCTAAATCTGAACTTCTCCGTACATTCTGGATTACATCCAAAACACCATCAATATGATTGGGCTGAGTTTCAACTTGTACTAGACGTTCTCCACTCCATTCATAGTTATGTATTTCAAGAGGCATATGCTGTTTTAACCTTGCCTAAGGTTTGTAAGCCGAAATCTACATTGATTTAATTCTGAACGCAATAGGTTAGTCTACTGGGGCCATACCGACCTTAGTTCAGTCTCTCCTCTAACATTGCCGGTATAGTGCCTCAAAATAGTCTCTTCACTGTTGCCGGTGATGGAGGCTATTTCGCTTATAGACCAGCCTTGGTCAATTGCCTGAGAGATAAAACTGTGACGTGTGTTGTACGGTTTTCGATAGGGAACCTTGGCGGCGGCCAGCGCCGGTGTCCAATGTCGTCGTCTGAAATTGTGGTCATCGATGGGCTGGCCTTTGGAACTGGTAAACACTAAGTCATCGTCTCGGGCCGTGGCCGATCGCCTTGCTTGAAACATAGCGACCAGGTCGGGCGATAGTTTAAATGCTCTACTCCGATTGGTTTTAGTCGGCTTCCGTTCGCCACGTCCCCACGACTCACCAATCCAGATGCGATCGCATCCGTCTGAGAGATGCCCCCATCTGAGCCCAGCTGCCTCGCCAGTACGACATCCAACACCCATTAAAAAGCGTACAAAGTCCAAGTAGTGGCCATGATTAGCCTTAAATTCAGCGAGTATCCGCCGATATTCATCATGGGTAAACGGTTTTGGTGGTTGTCTGGGCGGAGCCTTCACATGGACGTTTTTCCATGGGTTATCAGCTAGCAACTTCTTGCCAATCGCCCAGCTCCAGCAGCTGCGAAGCATGCCAATACGCTGGCGGGCCGTCAGCGGTGATAGTCGTTTGAGCAACCAGTCACGGAAGTCCAGAGCGTGGTCTTCCGTAACCCGATCGGCCTGGCGGCTGCCAAAGAAAGACTCAAGTTGAGATCGCAACCCAAGATACTTGTCTATAGAGCGTTTTGTTACCTGCCGTCGCTTCCAAGCAACAAACTTTTGATACAGCTCTAACACTGTCAATCTATCAGTCGCCTCATAGCGATATTTCACAAGCGACTTATCAAATTGCCGCGATAGTATGTAGGACTCGCTGACGGTTGCTTTGGCGGCCGCAATCGCTCTATTGGCAGGGGTATCGAGCAAACCAACCGCCATCACATGACGCTTACCTTGGCAGCTCCAACGGAGCCTAAGCCAACCCTTATCTACATTGATTTTGACCTCACCCTTACGGGCGTGTTTTTTTGCAGGTTCAACCACCAGTTTCCGTCGTCCAGTTATCGACCAGTTTATGTCGTAGTGGGTCGCTAAAATGTCGCTTCCAGTCGCTAACGCATACCCAAAACAAGTAGACAGAACCTACGTTTAAAAACACAAAAACCGCTGATATCAGCGGTTTTCATCAATCGGAGCGGCGGGATTTGAACCCACGACCCCTACTACCCCAAAGTAGTGCGCTACCAAGCTGCGCTACGCCCCGATGCGTTTTTACGCTTGATTAGCATAGCATATGGCTAGAGCATTGCTACCCCATATTTGGTGTCGTTGGACACTCAGGCTGGGCTGCTGCTGAGTAAAAATCGCCCTAAATTCCATAACTCCAGCGGGCATAGTAACCACGAGTATCAATGTGGGTAAATACAGTGGCGCTGGCTAGCCCTCCTCGGGAACCCCACCAGCGGTTGAGCCGATCATAGACGTCATAAGGATGAATGCCAGGGGCAACAAAATCTACAGCGTCGCCTGTTAGATGACGAGACCGACTAGCCCCCCCAACACGACGATTGGTAACCGGGTCGCGATACCAGGAGTTAATTGTAAGAGGGCGTCCTCCCAGCCGTTCGCGCACTTCTTCCATGACGCGGGCAATGCGGATGATGCCGTAGACGACATTACGATTTACTGGAATACGACTGCCGCCATGGGTGGCCTCTCCCCAGGTGAAATTACCACCTGGAATAATGGGGTTGGAGAGATAAAAATTGCCTCGAAATCCTGGCAGCTTTATATATGGGCCGCTGGCTTTTGGTGGTGGGGTTTCGTTTTTAGGCTGGTTATCTTTTTCGTTGCCTTCAATTTGAATATCGGGTTTATAGGCGTACCAGATGCGTTCAGAACGATTGCTAAAACTGGGTTCAGCTAGCTCTAGTTTGACGTGGTTGGCAGCCGCTTGTTCATGGGTTAAAAGCTCTAGTTCAGTATTGTTTTTAACAAAAACTTTTTGCTGATTGGTAAGCTGCGATGACATCTTTGGCGATGTTTTGAAAAGGGTATCGCTCACAACGGTGAGGGTAATGGTGTCACCGACAATGCGGACGTCAGGTCTGTAGGCGTACCAGGTGGTACGATTTTCAGGCCCCAGAAAGGCATTTGCGATCGCAACCCTGACATGCTGCCCTTCTGCGGGTAAATAAGACTGCAGATAATACTCTGTACCGCTGGGAACAAAGATCTTTTCGTGATCGCTGAGCTGATTAGATAATACTGGTCGCTGCTTAAATAAAGTGTCGCTGGTCACGGTCAGCTTGATTTTTGTGTCATAGACCCGCACATCGGGCTTATAGACATACCAATCACGCTGCATAGCTGGCCCCAGGGGCTCGACAAGCGTCACCTTGTAGTGGCCATCTCGCACAACATCTAATTTTGCCAGGTCAAACTCAGTACCATTGGCAACAAAGGCTTTTTCCTGCTTAGACAGGTCATTAGACAGACCAGGACGCTGCTTAAATTGGGTATCGCTAACGACCTTTAGTTTTTTCATACCGATTTACACCCCGAGCGCTAAAGCATTAAGCCCAGTTAACTCCGATAGAAAGCTCAAGTATTACGGAGATTCACCACGCATTTGCCCAGTGTAGAACAATCGGTCGATTTCATCTCAGAATACATTGATACAAGATAAACCGTCCAATAGTGCTGGAACAGTGGCTGCAGGCCAGGCGCCTTCTCCACCGCGACCGTTGAGTAAAATAAATCGCAGATTGTAGCTATGGTGAAACCCCTCAGCCTCCATCCAGAGCTGAGGAGTTTCCTGTTCACAGACAATGTGTTCGTCAGGCATTAGCTCGGTCGCCATAGATGCCATCGTTTCGGCCAGTTGCTGTGCTAATCGACATAGAGTCTCAAACTCACATTGGGTCAGTTCCAATGCCCAATGTTCACCCCCTACCAATGCCTTGAAATGCTCTCGATTTTCGTCCCAGCCTAACCGCCAGCCCTTACCTTCTCTGAGCAAGACCGTCATTGACTAAAGATTTGCTCAAGGCTCCTGACTAAATCATGACGCTGCTGAAAGCTTAAGGTCTGCATCGCTTGCTTATCAGCAATGGCTACAGCCCATGACTGACCCCGCTTACCGTAGGTTGCATCAAAATAATCGGCCATGGATAATTCCCAATCGAGATGATATTGAGCCGGTCTTGCCTGGGTGTCGAGGTGATAGTCAATAAATCGACTTAGCAACGTAGTATTGGCGGCTGTTGCTCTAGGAATATCTGGGTACTGAATATATAGCTGATCGGCAACGACATGCGCAGACTGAGCCGCCATTAAGGGCTCACCCAACTGTAGAATGCTGCCAGCTAAAACCATCAGAGTGGTCAAGGTGGCTAAGAATAAAAATTTAAGCTGCTTACCCATACCGCTGAGCGTGAACGCAATTAGTAATAAATAAAGGACTGGTTGTATATACCGAAAGAAACTGGCTTATCGGTGTAGTAAGCCAGTTTCTTCAGTTTCTACTCACCAATGATTTCGGGCTGAGTCAGCTCATCCGACATTTCTACGATGGCACGTAGAACCGGTTTCATGCGAGACTCATCGATACTGTCAAATTCTTCAAAACGACGGCGCTGTGCACGATTTGCCACCTGAACAGTAATGCGATAGCGATTTGAGGCTGCGCTAATTAAATCTTCAGTCCGACGCATCATTTGAGTGGTATCGATAGACAGACGCTTCATTAACAAGTCCTCTAGGGTGGTTTTTACAGCCTATCTATACTAGCGCAGCTTCTTAAAAGTCATAACATCACGATTCTTTCTTCTGGTTGCTCCCCTCCTTTTTCATAAACTTTTACAATAAGCGATATATGAATATTCCTTGACCAGCTCTAAATCAAATCAGGCGCTGTAGGCACCTGGTTTATTAGGCTGGCACCATCAGGGGTTAGAAGCATGGAAGGGCACGAACGTTACCAAATCAGTTTCTACAGCAAATGGCTGTTGCTATCTAAAGCTTTCAGCGATTATCACTGTTGTGGACTGTGCGCAAAGCTATGGTGCTGGTCTGATTAGTTTTGTTCGCTATCCCTCCCTCTAAAGCCTGATGTATTTCTAGTCACCGTTTACCCTGTTGTCTGATCAGAGCTATGCCAGATACATTGACAAAATTTGCATACCAAACCTTTCAACAAGGCAAACAAGCCTTTGGTTTTACCCACAAAACTCTGATCAATCGCCTGCGCGAAGTCGTTTTTCCAGTTGATCCAGAAAACACGTCTGAAATTCCTGGGCCTACGCTTGCCCTTTTAAAGCAGCGCCTTGATGAGCTGACTGAAGTTGATTGGCAGGATGCTGAAGCAGGTGTTTATCCTACGAGTCTTTTGTTTGATAATCCCTGGGATGACTTTTTTAAGTACTATCCTATGGTGGTTTTAGATACTCCTAACGTTTGGGAGCGCTCTAAAAATAAGCAGTATCAAGACTTTGGCAAAGATGTTAGCACCGATGGCTATCCCGGCTACTATGTCCAAAATTTTCATCATCAGACCGACGGCTATCTAAGCGATATGTCAGCCAATCTGTACGATCTGCAGGTAGAGCTTTTATTTAACGGCTCAGCTGATCCGATGCGTCGACGTATTTTAGCGCCTCTGAAAGGCCATATCAATAGCCTGGTTGATGTGGCCACACCTAAAGTGCTAGATGTGGCTTGTGGTACCGGTCGTACCCTCAAAATGATGCGAGATACTTTCCCTCAGGCATCTCTATATGGTGTGGATCTGTCTCCCATGTACCTGCGTAAAGCTAACGAGCTGCTAAGTAGGGATGTGGGTAGTCTCCCTCAGCTGATCCAGGCCAATGCGGAGAAGCTACCTTACCTAGATAATTACTTTGAAGCCACTGTCAGCGTTTTTCTGTTCCATGAACTACCCGCAGACATACGACAGACGGTGATCAATGAGTGCTATCGAGTAACTCAGCCTGGTGGAGTGTTTATTATCTGTGACTCGATTCAGAAGCTAGACACCCCCGAGTTTGCCCCGATGATGGAAAGCTTCTCCTCTGTTTTTCATGAGCCTTACTACCGTCACTACAGCACTGATGATATGACGGCTCGTTTAGAGTCCGCAGGCTTCCACGATGTAGAGGTCTCGAACCACTTTATGAGCAAGTACTGGGTGGCTAAGAAGGGATAGCATTCAGTCTTTTTTGCTCTTGCGTCACCCGAGCACTTTCCACTCCTAGGATGGGCTCCGGGGTATAGCAATCGACGGATGCATTCGTCGATTGTGAGTCAGGTTAGCTGTTGTAATTTGGGGCTTTCAGAGATATCGATTGTCCTAACTAACCTGACAGATGCAATAGGTTAACCATTAATGCTTCCTAATCAACCAAACAAAAAGGGGGAATGGCTAAGCCATTCCCCCTTTTCACTTAAGTATTAACGACTTCAGCTAGCCGAAGCGTACTGAAACTTAAACAGCAACAGCAACTTTGGCGTCAAGCTCACCAGCTTCGTACTTAGCAGCGAAGATATCAACACCCACCTGCTTGATCTTAGTAGCATTGCCAGCAGTACCAAACGCTTCATAGCGATTAGAACAGACTTGCTTCATGTACTTGATAGAAGGCTTGAGGAAGTGACGAGGATCAAAGTTGGAAGGATCCTTCATCGCTGCTTCGCGGATAGCGGCAGTGATAGCCAAACGGTTATCAGTGTCGATATTCACCTTGCGAACACCGCTCTTGATACCCTTCTGAATTTCTTCAACAGGTACACCGTAAGTTTCAGGAATGTTACCGCCATTAGCGTTAATCATGTCCAACCACTCTTGGGGAACGGAGGAAGATCCGTGCATTACCA
>ERZ1740070.1289-NODE-1289-length-15836-cov-4.106774_pt1 | contig 15836 bp, 20 predicted proteins | sample MGYA00581734_ERZ1740070 | MGnify/ENA primary metagenome ERZ1740070 (study PRJEB43018, sample SAMN04849744) | marine metagenome | isolation source: floating plastic debris | place: Pacific Ocean | collected 2008-09-01 | study: EMG produced TPA metagenomics...
CACAAGAAGAAGCGCCGCCACCGAGAAATGCTGCCTCCGGCGCACCTGACGAAATTGTCGACCTGAATGAAGTCCCGCCGCCTGCGCCGGCTCCGATCGTCATCCCTAAATTATCTGAAGCGATGCTAGCACGCGCCGTGACCGGACATGTTGGCCGGGACGCTGAGGGGAAGACTCCGCGCGGCTATGACTTCTACCCAGCGTCAGTATGGCTCAACTTGGAAGAGCCCTTCTTGGATCAAATCGAGAGCACGCAATATTTCTTCTATCATCCGACCTTCAACAATCCGAAGCTGCCGGTCGAAGACTCAAATGTCTATCTCGCCACTTGGAAGGGCTATGGCTGCATTGAAAATGCCGAAGTCAGGGTCACCTTAAAAACCGGCGAAGTCGTCTCAGCGCCGTTTAATCTGTGCAACATTTGGGACCGCTTCCATCCAGGTGCTTTCCGCAAGGATGGCACACGTGGCGGCACTGCACCGGTCTCTGATGAGGACAAATTCTACGAGCAGTCTGAAGAGTCGGAGACCAAAAAGCCGATTTAGGGTGGGTCGGCTTTTCCGCCTTTCAGAATAAATCGGCGGTCGCAATATTTGCACTCGACCATTTCGTCATCGCCCATTTCGTACCAAACGATGGGATGCCCTAGTGCTCCGCCGCCCCCATTACAGGAGACTTTTTTCGTATCGACGAGGATGATTTCTGGTCGTTCGAAGGAGGGCGTCTGTGTCATGGGCTGGCTCATATCTTCCCCAAGGTGAAATTGCCAAACTGGTCGATAACTCGGTAGCTAGGCTGGAGCGGGAGTTGCGTCAATGCGACAGGCTCATAAGTCGAAAGGATCACCCCTATGACCATGACCCTCTACCATTGCTCGAATGCGAGGTCTTTGCGCGCCTTGTGGTGTCTGGAGGAAATGGAGCTCGACTATAAGCTGGTCATTCTTCCCTTCCCTCCGCGTGTCTTTGCCAAGGAATACAAAGAGATAAATCCGCTGGGGACCATTCCTTTCCTGGTTGATGGCGACACAAAGATGACGGAGAGCAGCGGGATCTGCCATTATCTCACGCAGAAATACGGACCGACCGATCTCGCATTGGGCATCGATGATCCAGACTATGGCAGCTTTCTCAACTGGCTCTATTTCAGTGATGCAACCCTGACATTTCCGCAAACGCTGGTTTTGCGTTACACCATTCTTGAACCGGAAGACCGTCGTATTCCGCAAGCGGCTGATGATTATGCGAAATGGTTTTCCGGCCGCCTACGCCATGTCGAAAGCGCCTTGAGCGATCGCGACTATTTGGTAGCGGATCGATTCACGATTGCCGATATCGCCGTGGGCTACGGTCTGTTCTTAGCCTCAACCCTTCCACCGCTGAAAGAGCTGCTTGGCCCAAGCGCGAGCGCTTACCTCTCGCGCATCAAGGACCGGCCTGCTTTCGCCAGGGCGCAGGATAAACAAAAGACTTGAGCGAATCCCCGCTTAATCCCTATATCGCACGGCCTGAGCCAACGGAGCCTGCATGAGCACACCCGAATACGCCATCGAAGCTATTGGTCTGGAAAAGACTTATCGAGCTTCCGGTAAACTGCCCGAAATGCGCGCCCTGAAAGGCATCGATCTCAAAATCAAGCGAGGCTCGATTTTTGGCCTGCTCGGCCCGAATGGCGCTGGTAAATCCACCTTCATCAACATCCTGGCTGGGCTGGTCACCAAAACCGGCGGCACAGCCAAGATTTGGGGGCTGGATATTGATCATCACCCGCGCTCTTCGCGCGCCGCGATTGGTGTGGTGAACCAAGAGATCACCATGGACCCGTTCTTTACGCCCCTCCAGGCTCTGGAACTGCAGGCCGGATATTATGGCGTTCCAAAAGCAGAGCGTCGAAGCTTGGAAATTCTCACAGCAGTGGGACTGGACGATAAAAAAGACGCCTACGTGCGCCAATTATCAGGCGGTATGAAGCGCCGTTTGATGGTTGCGAAAGCGCTCGTCCACAATCCGCCCGTGTTGATCCTTGATGAGCCAACTGCTGGCGTGGACGTGGAACTGCGCCGGTCCTTATGGGCCTATGTGCGAGAACTACACGCGAACGGTACGACGATCATTTTGACCACGCACTATCTTGAAGAAGCAGAGGAACTCTGCGACGAGATCGCGATCATCAGCCATGGCGAAGTGCTCGCCCAAGAACCGACCCCTCAATTGCTGGCGCGCCTGGATCAAAGGCTCCTAAAGATCACGCCTCGAGAGCCGCTCTCAATCCTCCCTGACAGCTTAGCAGACCTGAACGCCAAACTCTCTGATGATGGGGTTCTCAACATCACATTCCGGAGCTCTGAAACGGGAATTGGGCGGCTCCTCGAACAGGTTCGAGACGCCGGTATAGGGGTCGCCGATTTATCGACCGAGCAGCCCAATCTAGAAGATGTGTTCGTCGCGATGACGAGCGAGACCGCCTAGGCGCCTTTCACCAATCGCAACTCAATGCGCTTTAGCTCGCGTAGTACATTGAGATGGTTCATCCGCATCCAAAACCAGACTTTAATGAGGCCGACAGAAAGGCTGGACCAGCCAACCAGTGTACCCCACAAAATGACATGCTTTACGCTTTCGGCTTCGAACATATTGACCAATGCCCAGATGCCTAGCCCTAGGAAGAAAAAGCTGAACACGAAGGCGAACGCCGTCCAGTAGCGCAATGGCCCCGAAAACGTCATACCCATCTGCTGGAACAAGCCTGCATCCTGCTCCAATTCCTTCAAAAAGGCCTCGTCCTCAGCGTTTAGGCTTGTCAAAAGTCGGTCTTCAATAGTGGTCATCAGGTCTCTCCTTTCAAACGAGATTTCAAGAGTTGGCGCGCATGGAAAATACGCGACTTCGCGGTTCCGACAGGAACGCCGGTGACCGCCGCGATTTCGTTGAGACTCAGCCCTTCTCCAAAATAGAGGATGGCGGCCAAGCGATGATCCGGACTGAGCGACTCCAAAGCTTGATCAATCTCAACTTGAAGTTCGCCACGCGCAGCCTGGCTGGGCTCTGGCGCGATCTCCATCGGCGCGGTGCGGGAGCGATCAGCTTGCAGTTTACGAATCCGATCGACGCATTTACGGCGCAAAATTCCGAACGCCCAACCGGGAAACATGGCTGGATCCGAGAGACGCGGCCAGCCGCGGCATATCCCCGCCCAGGCTTCCTGCACCACCTCTTCCGCCTCGCTTCGATCGCGCAGCAATCTCATCGCTGTGCGCATCAATCGCGGATACCACCGAGCGGCTAGGCGGTTGGCGGCTTTACGGTCGCCTAAACGTGCAAGCGTGACGAGAAGCTCGTCATAAACCCGTTCAGTTTCGTGCCCCGCCATAAATGGCCTCCATATGGCTTTTATAGGGGTAGTCGGTGCTGCTGCCAAAAAGGTTCACTTCACGCGGAGGCATGCCTTAACGCGGGCGCTGCGTGGACTAGGAATAGCCCGATACCTTTCAACCAGGAGCGCACAAAGTGGACTTTAAAGATGTCATTATGGGCCGTCGCAGCATTCGCGGATACAAAGACGAGCCCGTTCCAAAAGACCTGATCAAAGAGGTCCTTGAAATGGCGATGCGTGCGCCGACGTCGCTGAACACGCAGCCATGGAGTTTCTACGTTGTGACGGGTGAACCGCTCGATCGGATCCGAAAAGGAAACGTCGAGCGTAACCTGGCAGGTGTGCCCGACACGCGCGAGTTTCGACGCGGGCCCGGCTATGAAGGCGCGCATCGCGAACGCCAGATTGGAATCGCTATTCAATTGTTCGAGGCGATGGGGATTGAGCGGCATGATAAAGAAAAGCGCCAAGACTGGGTGCTGCGGGGCTTTCGGCAGTTTGATGCGCCGGTTTCGATCGTGATTACATATGACAAGTCCATTCACGGCTCGGACATCGCGCCGTTTGATTGCGGTGGAGTGGTCAATTCGCTGGTGAATTCTGCCTGGTCTAAAGGGCTTGGCTGCGTGATCAATTCGCAAGGCATCATGCAGTCGCCCGTCGTTCGCGAGCACGCGGGCATTCCCGAGGATCAGGTGATCATGATCTGCGTCGCGATGGGGTGGCCGGACGACAGCTTCCCGGCAAATGCCGTCGTCTCGAAGCGCAAAAGCGTCGACGAAGGCGCCGTTTTTGTTGGGTTCGGCGACTAGGACGTGGCGATCTCTTCAATCCAGGGCAGATGCTCTCGTCCGACGAAGATCTGCTCCTCGATGATATAAGCGGGCGCGCCCACAATCCCTGCGTCTTCGGCTTGCGCTTGCGCGACGTCTAAAGCCTCATGCGCCGCGCTAAGACTTCCGCGATAGTCAACGCCGCTCTCCTGCAGCAGCGCATGCACGACGGCGAGATCATTGAGGTTTGCATGCACCTCCCAATAAGCATTGAAGGCGCCGCGAATAAACGGCAGCGGATCCCCTACAATCTCAGCCAAGACCCCAAGCGCAAGATTGGTGACGCCTGGTTGTTTTGGAAACCGAAGCTCAATGCCTTGATGGGCCGCATACTTGATCGCGAGCGCTCTTTGCGACGCGGCTCGAACCCGCCGGTGGCTCTCGCCGACAGTTTCTTCTTTGCCAAGCTTTGGGATGTCTCGCTCGATGGTTTGGAAGGGCTTCCAATCAACCTCCAGGCCAAGCCGGTCGATCAGGGCCAAGGTTGGCGTCATGGCGAGGTAAGCGCCGGGCGACTTAAAATCGAGATAGACAATCAGCATCAGGCGATCTCGTAAGCGATGTCAGGCGCTGGACCTTTTTGTCCGGTGAGCCGCCAGCGAATGTAAGGAATGTGTTCGCGCCCGAACAGGATATCGTCCCCGAGCACATAAGTCGGAACGCCATAGATCCCTTGCGGATGAAATTGAGGCTGTAGCTCGTCGTGCAACGCGCGCCCTGCTCCCGATTCAAATGCCGCGAAGCCGCCCGCATCAACGCCGGCTGCGGTCAAACACGCCTCTACGACCGAGATATCTTCAATATCGAGTTCACGGCGCCAGAACGGTGGATAGACGGCCTCGAAATAGTCCCCCAACCGATCGCGCGCCGTCTGCATCACCCAGAGAATGCCGATATTCGCAATGGTCGAGTCCCAAATCTTCTCAGTGCCTTTAAGCATCAAGCCTTGTCGCTCAGCATAACGGCGCGCATCGCGGTATGAATAGCGGATGGCATTCCAGGTCCGCTGGTTCCGGCCTTTTGAGGCAACGACCTTGCCTTCCTTCTTTTCCGCGGACCCCAGATAGCTCGGTATGTCCAAAGTCAGTGGACGCCATTCAAACTGGACGCCGAGCTCAGCCTCCAAAGCCAGTGTCGGTCGAATGGCGACAAAAGCATAAGGGCTTTTCACGTCAACGTAGATGATCAGGGGCGCTTCGGATTTTAGAACGTGCACGTAATCGCGCTCCTCGGTATTTTCAGCACGATCCTCTTCGTCCCCCTCAAAGACAAGGCCTCACGCCGCGCCAAACGCTATTTTCACTACCTCTCAAAGATCAATGTCGTTACGCTCTCGTCCAAGGAGATTCTCAAATGATCGAAGCCATTCGCGATTTCGGGCAATCCGGGGCGACCTTACTGATTGGACTTGCCGTCGGTGCGGCGTGGATCATCACCGTCGTCTCACCCAACACCTCCTATGATCATTTGACGGGTAAGCAGGCCGACTCGCATGTGCGAGAACTCTTGAAGGCGGGTTCTGATCCAATCGCGGTGATTTTGCTGGTTGCGGGTGCCTTGGCGATCCTCGGCGGCGCCATGGTCGCGGGGATTGCCGCCTTGCTCGCTGCGGTCGGCTTCTTCACCAACAGATGGACGCTTGCGAGCTTTAAGTCATCTTCCAGCAAAGAAGACGGGCCGAAAAAAACTCAGCGCATTCTCGCCGTCAGCCTGACTCTGATTTTTACGTTCCTGGCTGCCGCCGCCGGCATCATGGCGGTGCTAGGCTATTAAGAAGCCGTGTCAGGTTCGGGCTCGACCTCTTCCACAGGCAGCCATGGCGCGGTGATTTCTTCCAGAACCTCAAGGTCTGCACGTTGCGTGGACAGTTTGCGCAAGGCCTTTAAGAAATCCGAACCGGCCGACACACCATCGGCGCTAAACTTCACTGAAAGCTCTGCTGCTTTGGCATAATGCCCTTGAGCAGCTTGGAAGTCAGATGTCGCCTCGGCGCAAGCGCCAAGATTATGAATCACGGCAGGAGATTCGGGATATTCCTCGGCCATGCCGGTCCACATCGCGCAGGAAGTGAAAGGATCTTTTGATGAAATGTCCAATGCCTGCTGGAAGCGCGGGTCTGCGCGCGCAACAGGATCCAGCGCTTCGGTCACGAATGTTGCCCGCACCGTTGCGTTTCGCGGCGCGATATCGTTGCGGATCGGGCCTAACGTCTCGAACAAAGCTTCGCGAACCAAGTCTGCTGGCGCGTCTAGTCCGGCAAAGCCGACCGAGTGATAGCCAGACAATCCATGGCGACGGCGTTTCTTCTTCAGTTTCTTATTAAAGACCCCATCATAAACGCCCGTTTCATAACAAGTTTCACGACCTGAACTGCCGCCATACGATCCCGAAAAGACGACTTCACCAGAGTCAGCATCCACCAAACGTGGATGCACGCTGACGGAGACACGCTCTTCGACGCAAAGCTCTTCCACATCGACGCGGGTTTCGCAGTCAAAGATGCCATCCCATTCGATGCATTTGCTGGTCGTGTGGTGATACTCGTTCCAGTCATAATCGTCGATATCGACATGCCCGGAATAGGTGCCAGCTGGGGTATCGCCGGGAACACCATATTCAAAGTCGGCCAGCGTGAACCACTGCGCCCCATCAAATACCGTATTCAGAATCATATTTTCGAATTGGCGGGCATACCAACCGCCGCCAGGACCACGAAAACGCTCGACCTGGACGGTTCGAGTCTCCGCCGCAGCGATGCTTTCGGGCATCAACCGCGCTTCGTAATTGATCCCGGGTGTGGTGCAGGCAGCCACTCCGGCAATCGCGCATGTGCTTGCGAATAAGCTCTTTTTCATCGGCTTGGTCCCTTTTAGCCTGGGTTGGATGATTGTCCGCGCCGTCTGAATGGTCTCTGAATACATTAGGAAAAATAAAGGGCAGAATCTTGCCGCTGCGTGATGCTTGCGGGCACGGCTATGACTTCTCAAATTTGGAACATCCAAAACAAGGTACTCTTCAATGTCTAACTCCTCACCTCTTTTTGAGCCCTATACACTGCGTGGCCTGACCTTACCGAACCGCGTTGTCATGGCCCCCATGACCCGGTCTTTCTCGCCCGGCGGCGTGCCTGGGGAGAATGTTGCGGACTATTATGCACGGCGTGGGGATGCCGATGTCGGCCTGATCATCACAGAAGGCACGACCATCAATCGCGGCGGCGCATCAAATGCTCAGCGCGTTCCAACCTTCCACGCCGATGACGCTCTCTCAGGATGGTCAAACGTCGTCGACGCCGTCCACAAAACACCTGGGAAGATCGCCCCGCAGCTTTGGCATGTCGGCATGATGCGCAAGCCTGGCACAGGCCCAGATCCAGACGCGATTTCTGATAGCCCTTCGGGCCGCACGCACAAAGGTAAGCAGGTTCAACCTGAACCCAGCGAGAGCGACGTCGCTGATATGGTCATGGCCTATGCAAATGCCGCCGGCGAAGCCAAACGCCTCGGCTTTGATGCGATCGAGATCCACGGCGCGCATGGCTATCTGATCGACGAGTTCTTCTGGAATGTTATGAACACACGCGAAGACAAATATGGCGGCACGCTGGCAGATCGTGCGACTTTTGCCGGCGACATTATCCGCGAATGCCGCAAGCAAGTGGGCGACGATACACCCATCATTTTGCGTTTCTCTCAGTGGAAGCAGCAAGAATATACCGCGCGGCTCGCCGAAACCCCGCAAGAGCTGGAAGCCTTCCTTCAGGTCTTTGCGGATGCGGGTGTCGACGCCCTGCATGCGAGCCAGCGACGGTGGTGGGAAGCCGAGTTCCCGGAAGTTGATGGCAAAGAAGGCCTCAATCTGGCTGGCTGGTGTAAAAAACTGACTGGCCTTACCTCGATCACTGTTGGGTCTGTCGGTCTCTCATCAGACTTTATCGGAGCGTTTGCGGGCGAAGACTCTAAGACCCGCCCGATCGCCGATGTGATTGAGCGGCTCGATCAAGGGGAATTTGATCTGGTCGCTGTCGGCCGCGCTCTCTTACAGGATCCATACTGGGCACAAAAAATCAAAGACGGTCGGACGGACGACCTTGCCGACTATGATGCAAAGGCGCTGGCGACGCTGTACTAAACCAGGTCTGAGACATCCAAACGCTTGGGAGGCGCGTAGACAAGGCAAACAAGAAAGCCAAGTCTCATGCGCCTCTCAGATCTTTTTGCCCCGACCCTCGCCGTCGCCACAAGCGCGGCTCTGACCACCGGATGCGTGTCCGGCCCTGAACTCCAATCCTTCACCGACGCCCCTCGGCAATTGGTCTTGGAAGAGTATTTCCTAGGTGAAACGACCGCCTATGGCGTGTTTGAAGACCGGTTCGGAAAAGTCCGCCGGAGTTTCAAAGTCGATATCTCGGGGACCGTCGAGGACGGCGTTCTGACGCTCGACGAACGCTTCATCTATGATGATAGTGAGCGTGATACGCGGGTCTGGGAAATCGATATTCTGGGCGACGGCGAGTATCGCGGCACAGCGGGCGACGTCCCCGGCTATGCGCAAGGCAGTGTCGTCGGCAATGCTTTCAATTGGAAATACAAGGTCGACCTAAAAGTCGGCGACAGCACCTGGAATGTCGGTTTCGATGACTGGATGTACCTTTTGGAAGACGAAGTTCTCCTAAACCGAGCTTATGTCACGCGCTTCGGAATTCGCATTGGCGAGGTCACGATCGCTTTTCAAAAGTAGACCCGCCATTCGCGGCCAAATTTAAAGTTGACGCCTGCGTCATTTTTTGGCATAAAGGGTCATGGTCCAGGTCATAAAAACAATATTCTATTTCGGCCCCCTACTCTTCGGGCTCGCATTTTTGGCGCCGCTTTCCTCCCAAATTATTAAAGCCGCCGCCTGGACCCCACCTTTTGGGCTCACGCCACTTTTGACAGGTTTAATCCTCGGTGGAACGCTTGGCTTGATTGCACAAATCAGAGGACGTTGGATATGAGCCCGACCCAAGATCTTTCTAGTCTATCAGAATCTGAACTCTTGCGTATGGAGCGCGAGGTGGCCTCCCGCCATATCGATAAGTTTCCCTACTTCGCTGTGGCTTGGGCGTTTTCAAATTTGGCGGTCTGGCTCGCGCTTTGGCCGCTAGTATTTTTGGGCGTCATTCCACTGTGGCTTGGCTTTGTGATCGCGACGGTGAACATCACGCTGTCCTATCTACCGAGCCATGAAGCGCAGCATGACATAATCGCGAAACCAGGAACGAAGCTTCGTTGGCTTAACCAACTTGTCGGCCATATTTCGACGATTCCGCTCGTGCTCCCTTATCGCGTCGCCAAATTCACGCATATGGAACACCATAAGTTTGCGAACGATCCTGAGAAGGATCCGGACTATGCAATTCACGCCAAAAGCCCGCTCGGCGCGATTTGGAACAGCATCTATTATCGTCAGCCGCGCGCAGATGGTGGGATTAATGCCTATGGAGATGCGATGGTTCGCATCGGACGCCAAGACGTCGTACTCGATGGAGTCATCTACAAGCTTGTCCATTATGGCATACTGTTCGCATTAGCATGGTCTGGGTATGCGATTGAAGCGGCATTGCTCTGGTGGTTGCCGCGGCATATCGCGTTGACCTATATCCAGTACTATCTTAGCTGGGCCCCGCACAATCCAGAACTGACGTCAGGACGCTATCGCGATACGCGCAGCTTCCGGTCTATTCTCGGCAATATCGGATCGCTGGGCATGCAGTATCATATCATCCATCACCTGCACCCACGTATCCCGCTTTACCGCACGCCGAGGGCCTATTGGGAGATGAAGCCGATCCTCGAAGCGCGGGGCTGCGCGGTCGACGAACTCTAAGACCTAAGCGCCGGCCGCGAGCGTGTCCGCAATGATCTTCCAAACTTTTGCGTGTCCGCCAAAAGCTAGGTGGGTGCTCCGCACTTCGATATTGCGCGCTTGTGGGTTGTAGACATCTCTTGCGGCTTGCCAGCCGACAATGCCGTCGGACTTGCTGTAGATAACCGTGAGGGGCTGTTTGAGACCAATTAAGTTGCGCTCATGAACCTCTTGTTCGAACGCATCCATATCCAAGCCTTCTTTCAAGGCATAAAGGCTCCCGATGGAAGTGTATTTTGGTCCGCCAATCAGCGGCGTCCCCATTGTGATCACTTCTCGGACGCTGTCGCTAAAGAGACGCGCCGTTTCGCGGGCAATGATACCGCCTAAGCTCCACCCGATAAGCGTTACCGGTGCATTGCTCCGCATGGCCATGTTCTCGATGCGCTGTCCAAATTCCTGCGTCAGCGGATCAACATCTCCGCCATTCACCCCGAGCCCCCAGGTCGACGCGTCGTAGCCAAGATAATTGAGATAAGTCGCCAACGGCAGCAGCGCCGATTCAGGGGAAGTGAACCCCGGCAAGAGCACAATCTTGCGCCCATCGCCTCGCGGCGCCAGAGCCAAAGCCGGGGCCCTGAGCGGGAACTTCATGAATTCGAGCGGCGTTCCGAGCTCTCTAAAGCTCGATAACAGGCTTGGTTTTTCACAATCAGTTGGCATCTCACGCGACATGTAATTCTCCCCGCTTCTGAGGACCTATACGCGTATTACGAGCAATTGGATGCCATGTTACCAGCTTCCGATGTTCTCCATGCTCGCCCATGGCTCTACTGGGTCAAGCGGCTTACCCTTTTGCAGCAGCTCAACAGAGATGCCGTCCGGTGAACGCACAAAGGCCATGCGGCCATCGCGTGGGGGTCGATTGATCGTCACGCCCAGCTTTTGAAAACGCTCGCAGGCCTCATAGATGTCGCCGACACGGTATGCGAGATGTCCAAAATTACGGCCGCCGCCATAATCTTCGGGGTCCCAATTGTGCGTCAGTTCGACCATTGGGATATCCATTTGCGTGGGAAGCCTTCCATCTGGGATACCGCCACACCGCTCGATATCATCTGGAGAGGCGAGGAAGACCAATGTGAAACGCCCCTCTTCGCTGTCATAGCGCATCAACTCTTGGAGCCCGAGCCCGTCACCATAGAACTCCAACGCGGCGTCAATATTGGTCACGCGCACCATGCTGTGTAGAAACTCGACACTCATTTATATTGCTCCTCCAACCGCCGGATCTCAGCACGCAAGCTTGGTGGACGATTGCGATAGTAGAAGAAGGTCACCGCTGCGAGCAGTACGACATTGATCGCCATGATGATCAAAATGGTGATGAACTCCCCCAGGATGTTGGCGAGGTTCTGCCCTCGTACCGTCATCTGGATATTGTCTTGGCCGTAATTATTGAGGTTCAGGGTCAGGCCATAAAAACCCGATACCAAAAGCGGCAGTAGAACGAGCGCTAAAAACGCGACGCCGCATTGATAGAGACCGAGCCGCGGCCGTTCCGCCTTCGAGAAACTACGGACAAACTCATCACGCGGAACGTTGCCATTGAGCAGACCTTTTTCGACATTGGAATCGTAGACCCTCTCGCCCAGCTCTGGCGTCTTAATCCAGCGCCAAGCCAGAACGCCTGCCCAAACCGCGATTGGAACAAACATTAGATAATACCCGCCGGTAAAGGACTCTACGAACATCGCCGTTCACTCCATTGGTGACCACAGCGCGGAGCCTATCCGGTCGTGTGCACCTTCTCATAGGTTAGCATGGCACGCTTTCGTGCCGTCCCCCAATGGTAATTATGTAACCGACCGTCAGATGCAAGCGCGCGGTGACATGGGATCACCCAAGCAATCGTATTCGCCCCAATCGCGGTGCCTGCCGCGCGGGCTGCTTTGGCATTGCCAGCAGCGGTCGCGACTTGCCCATAAGTCCAGGTTTCACCCACTGGGATATCAAGCAATGCTCGCCAGACCTGACGTCGAAACGGAGTCCCATACATGGCGAGCGGTACTTCTCCACCGTCGCCAAAGATCTTGTTAGCCCAGCGACCAGCTTCCGCATCATCCCGCTCATAATCCGCTTTCGGATAGCGCGCCGCCATGTCAGCAAAGACTTGGTCTTCGCGATACCCCGGATGCACAAAGCCTGTTTTGTCGCTGGCGCCGTCATCGACGAATCCTAAGCCTGTTAGACCGCGCGGTGAAATCAAGAATACGCCGGTTCCAAAGGGGGTATTGGCTTTCCCGATCTTCAGCCGTGCACCCTCACCTTTCGCTTTCGCTTCGCCCGGGGACAAAGCCTCGTGCGCAATGAAGAGATCGTGCAAGCGTGACGGGGAAGACATGCCGGTTTCAAACGTCGTATCCAACACGCTTGCGCCTTGGCGCAGCAAATCGCCAGCCTCCGCGTGAGCGAGGCTCGCCTGATATTGGCGGGGGCTAATTCCAGCCCATCGCGTAAACTCGCGTTGGAAATGGCTCGGGGATAAGCCCATAGCGTTTGCACATGTCCGCAAATCCGGCCAATCACGCCAGGTTTCACCTAAGTGTTCTAAGGCATCTGCCATCCGCTCATATGCGGCGCAGCGTTCGTTCAGAGGCATCAATATAGTCGTCATGAAACCACATTGCCGAGGCACGAACCATTTCGCCACCCGAATCTTGCGCGGTGCCAAAAATCTTCCAAATGATGGATCGTTCTTGACAATCATTCGCACACACTGCAAATCATTCTCATGATCATTTGCATCTGCAGACGCATTAATGAAGCTGGAGTGCTCGAAGCCATTGAGGCGGGTGCGCGCAGCCCTGAGGCCGTGCAAGAGCACCACGGTTGCAGCTTCAATTGCGGCAAATGCCGGTGCACGATTGGTGAAGTGATTTCTCAAACGCTTGATGAAAGCGAATCAAAAGGCGTCTTAATCGCCGCAGAATAGAAAAAGGGATCACTCCCCCTCTTCGTTGTATCCGACCAGTCGAAGTGGTCGCGCTTTCCTCCCTTCAAGCTCTGCCCAACGCACTAGAGCGTCTTCGCGCCCATGCGTAATCCAAAGCTCCTCCGGATTAACTTCACGCACGGTCTGCGTAAGCTCGTCCCAATCAGCATGATCAGAAAGGATTATCGGCAGTTCGACGCCGCGCTGTTTAGCGCGTTGGCGGACGCTCATCCAGCCGGATGCGAAGCAGGTCACTGGGTCCGGAAACCGCCGCCCCCACTTATCATTGAAGCTTGCAGGTGGCCCGAGCACAATTTCTCCCCGAAACTGCTCACTCTCGCCACGTGCGCCTTTCTCCAGCGTTGCCGGATGCAATTCACCTAAGGAAACGCCATTTTCCTCATAGAGCGCACATAGTTTCTCGAGCTCGCCATGGATATAGACGGGCTTCTCATATCCCGCTTCGCGTATCAGAGAGAGGACGCGCTGCGCTTTACCGAGGGAATAGACCCCGACCAAGTGAGTCCGGTCTTGAAAGAGATCGACGCTCGATAAGAGCTTTTCAATCTCAGAGCGATCATCCGGATGCCGAAAGACCGGCAGCCCAAACGTCGCTTCGCTGATAAAGATATGCGTGTTTGGTACGACTTCGAATGTACGGCAGGTTGGATCCTGGCGACGTTTATAGTCGCCCGTACAGACCATTCGCAGGCCCTTCCACTCAACGACCACCTGCGCCGAGCCGAGAATGTGCCCGGCCGGGGCCAACCAAACCGTCACGCCATTTATCTCGACCATCTCACCGAACTCCAGCGGTTGACGCGAGGCCGTAAACGCTTCTCCATACCGCGCTTCCATGATGGCGAGCGTTTCGGGCGTCGCGCGCACCGCGCCGTGCCCGGCGCGTGCATGGTCGGCATGGCCATGCGTGATGACGGCACGAGCGACAGCGCCGCGCACCGGGTCGATGTAGAAATCACCCGGTGGGCAATAGAGCCCTTTGGGTGTCTCATGCAGCAGCAAGTCTGGCCGGATCATGCTGAGCATATAGCGTGAGTTGAGATTTTGGTCATGGCCGCATTTCCGCCGCTTGCCCGATTTACCCAAACCAGCTTAGCTATTTTGCGTAGATTAAGGGATTTTTTCATGCGCCGTGTTGCTCTTCTCGTTGCCAGCCTCGCTTTCGGTCTTGGCCCCGTCGCTCATTCGCAAACCGCCGATCCAAGCGACACCACCAAGCTTGCACTCGCCGCAGGCTATAAAGCGCTTTTCACATGCAGTGGTTATTTCAGCGCAGGTCAAACCCTAGCAGAGATCGAAGCCAACGAACTGAGCGGCATCTATGTGGGCTATCGCCCCCTCATGGAGGAGATTCCGGCGGTGCAAATCAATGAAGACGAGCGCTCGGTTCAAGTTGGGTTTGATCCCAATCTTCCAGCGCGAACGGCCGTCTACCGGCCCGGCATTGGCTGTTCGATCCTGCCCGTCGGTGCGAGCCCCGACATGACGGCGTGGCTGCCGAGCTTCACCAATATGCCGAGCATGGATGAACCGGATAGTTCAACGGCGCTTGGCGACAATGTTACTCTGACGGACAACACATTTGCGCTCGACTTGCTCGGCGTTCCAGTCAGTTTCGCTTTTGATGGCGCCACTTATGGGGAAGGAACGCGGACGAGTGCTGTCCTGGTGCTTCACAAGGGCCAGGTCGTTGCGGAGCGCTATGCCCGCGGTATAGATCGCACGACCCCTCAACGCACTTGGTCTGTGGCAAAGTCCCTAACCTCGACGATTGTGGGAGCGGCGATCTATGACGGCATTCTCGGTTTAGACAATGAGGCCCTGATCGCGGACTTTAACAAGGGCGGCGATCCACGTCGCGCGATCACGCTCCGCCATGTCTTGAATATGACCAGTGGATTGGAATCAAACAAGCCAGGATCTCGCACAGACCGGCTCTATTTCGGCGGGGCGAGCATTATCGATCGGATCGGTTCGAAATCGCTCGAAGCGACCCCTGGGACGAAATTCAACTACTCCAATATCGACACACTGATCGCGATGCGCGCTTTGCGCGAAGCGATTGGTAGTGACGCGGTCTATCGCGCGTTTCCTTATACCGAAGTCTTACACAAGATTGGCGCGCGCCACACGGTTCTGGAGACTGATTGGCATGGCGATTATATGTCCTCCTCTCAAGTCTGGATGACCGCCCGAGATATGGCCAGGTTGGGTCAGCTTTATCTGCAAGACGGCAAATGGAGCGGCGAGCAAATTCTGCCTCCTGATTGGATTGACTTTGTCACGACCCCCGCTTCGCCCCAGCCTGACAGGGATTTCGGCTATGCGGGCTCGTTTTGGCTAATGGGCGGCGTCAACGGCGCGCCAGAGGACGCGTTCGCCGGCTTCGGCAATCGCGGACAATACATGGTGATCGTCCCGTCTCGAGAATTGGTTATTGTCCGACGCGGGTTTGATGTTGCCGGTGAGCCACCCTTTGATGTTGCAAGCTTTACAGCCAATGTCGTCGGCGCGTTCGATGCGGCTGAGCGTGCGCGAATTGCAGCAGAAACTGCTGACGCCGACGGCGACGGCGAAGAGGACGACTAGCCGACTGGGTCTAGCAATTGGGTGATGTTGCGAGACACGGTCTCGCTAAAGTTTTGCATCATCGCAGATCCTTCAATCGAGAATTTGAACGACTCAACAAAGGTTCGGCCATCAGGCGCGCGGGCACATGTCGCGTCCATTTCAAAGGCATTAATCTTCGCCACAATGGCCGGTTTATA
>ERZ1740070.1290-NODE-1290-length-15830-cov-7.347765_pt1 | contig 15830 bp, 16 predicted proteins | sample MGYA00581734_ERZ1740070 | MGnify/ENA primary metagenome ERZ1740070 (study PRJEB43018, sample SAMN04849744) | marine metagenome | isolation source: floating plastic debris | place: Pacific Ocean | collected 2008-09-01 | study: EMG produced TPA metagenomics...
CGAAGCCGGTCTCACGACTTCCGGAAAATACGCGTTGTCCGAAACATCTCTTCCAGCGCCTCAATCCGGCCACTGGCGCTTTCCGAAACCCGCGACTGCACCTCTGCAAGCAAAGCCTCGATCACCAGATTGATGGCCAGTGTCGAATCCCAGCTCGATGGTACTTCGATCATGGCATTCACCACATGATCCGCGATCCGCGAAATGGGCGACCCCCACTGGTCTGTAAACAGAATGATCTCTGCATCCCGGTCTTTCGCCAGTTCCGCCAACCGCTCCAGATCACTTTCGTAACGACGGATGTCGAACAGGATCAAGACCGACGATCTGTCCATGTCCAATATGTATTGCGGCCACACATTCGGGGATGCCCCCAACAGCGTTACTGCAGGGCGGATGATCTGAAGATGGTTGTAAAAGTAATCCGCGTTTGACCGTGTGATACGCCCCCCTGACAGGTACAACGACCTGTGTCGGTCTGCCAGAACCACTGCAATCGCGTCCAAAACACCAGGTTCCAAGCGATCAATGGTGCGGCTCAGATTGTCGAAAACCGCTTCGGCAAACGCCTTGAACGCTGCAGAGCCCGGTTTGCTGTCACCCCAGCCGTCGCGCTTGGCAATGGGCGTTTTGAATTGCGCCGACGCCTCCTCTCGCATCGCGCTTTGGAGCTCAGGAAAGCCATCAAACCCGAGCTTCCGCGCAAGGCGAATGACTGTTGGTGTCGACACACCAGCCGCTTCCGCGATCTTTGTGATCGATTGCAATCCGCCTACCGGATAATCGCGCATCAGAATACTGCTTAACTGTCGTTCGGCAGGCGTGAGCGCCGCCGCCTGATCATGCAGCCGATCTTTGACCGAGAGGGGTTTGGACATACGCGACGCCTCGCTTTGTAGCAATCGTTACAAGCTATATATTTACAGTACAAAAATCAACGAAAAGGAATTGACAGCTACTGGAACCCGCCACCTAATAGACGAAGTGAGTGTTGCATCCCGACATACGATTCTGACGGCAAGCGAAGGTCCCACAGCTGAGGTGATCAACCCGGCGGGTTCGGCCCCGATCTGCCTCGTCTGCGAACATGCCAGCGATTTTGTACCGGCATCCCTGAATGACTTGGGTGTCGCACCGGAACACCGCCAAAGCCACGCGGCATGGGATATCGGAGGCCGTGATCTGGCCGTCGCGCTCGCAAAAAAGCTTGACGCACCTCTGGTCGCCTCGCGCGTGTCCCGACTGGTTTACGACTGCAACCGTCCACCAAGCGCCCCGGATGCCATCCCGGCAAAATCCGAAGTCATCGACATTCCCGGCAATGCAAACCTCAGCGATGCAAAGCGTGTTGCGCGCATCGCCGAAGTCTATCATCCGTTCCGCGAAGTGCTTCACACAACGTTAAACGCATTCCGCGCGCCACCTGCGCTCGTCACGGTGCATTCCTTTACGCCAACGTGGCACGGCACAACCCGAGACGTCCAGTTGGGCCTTCTGCACGACAGTGACGACCGACTGGCCAAAGCGATGCTAAAAACAGCACCCAATGACATCAATACGCAACTCAACGCGCCGTATTCTGTCACCGACGGTGTCACACACACGCTGCGCGAACACGCACTCCCGCGCGGATTAGTGAATGTCATGATCGAAGTGCGCAACGATCTGATCTCTGATGCAGCGGGTGTGACGCGCTTTGCGAGCATCCTGGCTGACATGCTGACCCAAGCGCTTGCGATGCAGGAGGTCACATGACCAGCTTGCTCAAAACCTATGTCAGCATCATCGATCCCATGAACCGCACAATCGGGCGCATTGTGATGTACGGCATCTTCGTGATGATGGGCATCCTGCTCTGGTCGTCAGTGTCCAAGACATTCTTCCTGCCCTCACTCTGGACGCTCGAAATGGCGCAATACGCGCTCGTCGCCTACTACGTACTGGGCGGGCCCTACGCGATCCAGATGGGGTCCAACGTGCGGATGGACCTGATCTATGGCGAAATGACCGACCGCCGCAAAGCTGCCATTGATGCAGTGACCGTGGTGTTCCTGCTCATCTACCTCGGTTTCCTGCTCTACGGCGGCCTCGCATCGACGGCCTATTCGCTCGGGTATTTCGGGTCCGAGCCACTCGGCTTCTTCACAGGCCTGATCACCGGCTCCGAGGAACTCGGCTTCCTCGAACGCAGCCCGACGGCGTGGAGACCGTATCTCTGGCCGATCAAAACAGTGATGGTCGTCGGCATCCTCCTGATGCTGCTCCAAGTCCTCTGTGAACTCGCTAAAGACATCCTCCGCCTGCAAGGCCATGACGTGGGGGCCAAGGTCTGATGCCGTATGAGTTGATCGCCATCCTCATGTTCTCGACCATGATGCTGATGCTGCTGACCGGCCAACGCGTGTTCGGCGCGATTGGCTTTGTCGCCGTTATTGCCGCGTTCCTGCTCTGGGGGGACAGAGGCGGCTATGACCTCGGCTTCTCTGCGGCAATGAAGCTGATGAAATGGTATCCACTCCTGACCCTGCCGATGTTCATCTTTATGGGCTACATCCTGAGCGAAAGTCGTATCGCCGACGACCTCTACAAGATGTTCCACGTTTGGATGGGTGGGCTATCGGGCGGTCTTGCTGTGGGGACCATCGGCCTGATGGTCCTGATCTCGGCCATGAATGGGCTGTCCGTGGCCGGCATGGCCATCGGCGCCACCATCGCCCTGCCTGAACTTCTGCGAAGAGGCTACGACAAGCGCATGGTCACCGGTGTCATCCAAGCCGGGTCATCCCTTGGCATCCTTGTTCCACCCTCAGTCGTCCTTGTCCTCTACGCCATGATCGCCCGCCAACCGGTGGGTCAGCTTTGGCTCGCGGGCGTGATCCCCGGTCTGATGATGGCCGCACTCTTCATTTTCTACATCACGATCCGCTGCAAACTGAACCCATCGCTCGGCCCCATCCTGCCTAAAGAAGAACGCGACATTCCAAAGGCCGAAAAATACCGCCTTCTCGGCGCAGGCCTCTTACCTTTGGGCATCTTCTTCGTGATGATGATCCCGTTTGTGAACGGCTGGACGTCCCTCGTCGAAAGCTCCGCCATCGGCGCGCTGGCGGCCATGATCGCCGCGATCCTCAAAGGCCGCATGACGAAGGAGGTCTTTGAGAACTCCGTCCGCAAAACGCTCGGCATCACCTGCATGTTCATGTGGATCATCCTCGCCGCGCTTGCGTTCGGAGCCGTTTTCGACGGCCTGGGCGCGGTGAAAGCCATCGAAAGCCTTTTCACAGAACAGCTTGGCCTGAACCCGTGGGTGATCCTGATCCTGATGCAACTCAGCTTCATCATCATGGGCACGTTCCTTGATGACACCGCGATGCTGGTGATCGTGGCACCCCTCTATGTCCCACTGGTCGGAGAGCTTGGCTTCAACCTCATCTGGTACGGCATCCTCTACACGATCACGACCCAGATCGCCTATATGACCCCGCCCTTCGGCTATAACCTCTTCCTGATGCGCGCGATGGCCCCACCCGAGATTGGGCTGAAGGACATCTACACCTCGATCATCCCCTTCGTTCTGGTGATGGTTGTGGCATTGGCCATCGTGATGACCTTCCCCGAGATCGCCCTTTGGCTGCCCGGAGTCGTTTACGGAAATTAACCACAGAAGACCCCGATTAAGCGGGGCGTTTCAACCCAACTGAGAGGATTTGAAAATGACCACAAGACGTAAGTTCCTGAAAACCGCCGGTGTCGGCGTTGCCGCCGCACCGTTGGCCGCCCCCGCACTTGCGCAATCCACAATCACATGGCGGATGCAGACCTACGCGGGTGCTGCGTTGGCCGAACACGTCATCGACCCGGCGATTGAGATGTTCAACAAGATCGCAGGCGACCGCATGCAGATCGAACTTTTCTATGCCGATCAGCTTGTCCCCACCGGCGAGTTATTCCAGGCCATGCAGCGCGGCACCATCGACGCCGTGCAATCCGACGACGACTCGATGGCATCCCCGACAGAAGTCACCGTTTTCGGCGGCTACTTCCCCTTCGGCTCCCGCTACTCACTCGACGTGCCGGTGCTCTTCAACCAATACGGTCTCAACGAGATCTGGGACGAAGAATACTCCAAGGTCGGCGTCAAACACATCAGCGCAGGCGCATGGGATCCTTGCCACTTCGCCACCAAAGACCCGATCCGCTCCCTCGCCGACCTGCAAGGCAAGCGCGTCTTCACCTTCCCAACCGCCGGTCGCTTCATGAGCCAGTTCGGCGTTGTGCCGGTGTCGGTCCCTTGGGAAGACGTGGAAGTCGCCCTGCAAACCGGCGAACTCGACGGTATCGCGTGGTCTGGCATTACCGAAGACTACACCGTCGGCTGGGCGGACGTGACGAACTACTTCCTGACCAACAACATCTCGGGCGCATGGGCCGGGTCGTTCTTTGCCAACATGGAACGCTGGAACGAGTTGCCGGAAGACTTACAAACCCTGTTCCGCGTCTGCTGTGACCAATCGCACTATTACCGTCAATGGTGGTATTGGGGCGGCGAAGCCAACCTCCGCGTCAATGGCACAAAGCTCGAACTGACGTCCATCCCTGACGAGGAATGGGCTACGGTTGAGGCCGCTGCGCGTGTCTTCTGGGACGAGATCGCAGCCGAGTCCGAGACCAAGGCAAAAGTTGTCGAGATCTTCAAACAGTACAACGCTGACATGGAAAAAGCCGGTCGTCCGTACCGCTATTCCTAACCAAAATCCGGTCCCTCGGCTTGCCCGGGGGATCATTTTGCGTCAACGCAAAACCGAGACCCCTTCGACGGGGTCTCGCACCCAGACCACCCCGGGAGGCATTTATGACCCTTGATGACCTGCAAGCCCTTGCCGAAACCAGCCAGATCGACACCGTTCTTGTCTGCATGGTCGACATGCAGGGCCGCCTTATGGGCAAACGCTTCCATGTTTCGAACTTCCTCGAGTCAGCTTGGAAAGAGACCCACTGCTGCAACTACCTGCTCGCCACGGACCTCGAAATGGCGACCCCCGACGGCTACAAATCCACAAGCTGGGAAGCAGGCTACGGCGACTACGTGATGAAGCCGGATATGACCACGTTGCGCCCGATGCCATGGCTCGACGGCACCGCAATGGTGCTGTGTGACATCATCGATCATCACACCCACGATCCTGTCCCACATTCCCCGCGCCAAATGCTCAAGAAACAGGTCGACCGGCTGTCCGAGATGGGCCTCACACCCATGATGGCGACCGAACTCGAATTCTTCCTGTTCGAGAAAAACTTCGACGACATCCGCCGCTCCGGCTTCCGCGATCTCGCTCCGATCAGCGGCTATAACGAGGATTACAACATCCTCCAAACCAGCCGCGAAGAACACGTCATGCGCCCCATCCGCAATCATCTGGTTGCCGCGGGGGTACCGGTCGAAAACTCCAAAGGTGAGGCCGAGACCGGGCAGGAAGAGCTCAACATCCGCTATGCCGACGCCGTGGCTTGCGCAGACAACCACACCATTGCCAAACACGCCACCAAAGAAATAGCTCAAATCAACGGTCACGCAGCGACCTTCATGCCCAAATGGCGCGCTGACAAGGTGGGCAGCGCCGCGCATATCCACCAGTCTCTGTTCAAAGGTGACACCAACATCTTCTACGACGCCAACGCGCCGCTGACCATGTCGGACACGATGAAAAGCTACGTCGCGGGCCTTATCAAATACGCCCCCGATATGACGGTCTTCCTTGCGCCTTACGTGAACAGCTACAAACGCTTCCTCGCAGGCACCTTCGCACCAACCAAAATCGCATGGTCCATCGACAACCGTACAGCCGGCTACAGACTTGTCGGCGACGGCACCAAGGCCGTCCGCATCGAGTGCCGCATCCCCGGGTCCGACATAAACCCCTACCTCGCATGCGCTGCGCAACTCGCCGCCGGCATTGCCGGGATGGAAGAAGGCCTCACCCTGGACGACCCAGTGACCGGCGATGTCTATAACATGACAGACGTTCCCGAGATCCCGAACACCCTACGCGCGGCAACAGAAAAGCTGCGCGGATCAACCATGCTACGCAAAGCGATGGGTGACGATGTGATCGACCACTACACACGCTGCGCTGAAGTTGAACAGGAAGCTTTTGACGCCGCAGTCACCGACTGGGAAATCCAGCGCGGATTTGAGCGCGCCTGACCCATGACTGTTCGCAACGTCACACCCATGCTCGCTGTCGCCGATATCGACGCGGCCCGCGCATTCTTACGCGATTGTTTGGGCTTTGACGTATCCTTCACCATGGAGGGCTACGCCTATTGCCACCGAGGCAATGGAGCCATCCGCCTTATCAATGCCGAACCCGGCGCTGACATGACCGATCCAGCCCGCCAACACATCGTTTATGTCGACGTTGACAATGCTGATGCGGTCTACACCAAGCACAAAGCGGCTTTAGACGCATTGCCAGATGGCCACGTCCGCCCGCCCTTTGACCAACCCTACAACCAACGCGAATTTCACGCGATCCATGGGCCTTTCCTGTTCATGGTCGGGCACGAGATTTCGGAGACCAAATGACCAAAACCACCGATCTTATTTCGCCAATTGACGGCTCCGTGTACCTCACACGCAAAGTCCTGACCCAGGACGCCGCTTTCAACGCTGCCGAACGCGCAAAAGACGCCCAATCTGACTGGGCCGCGCGGCCCATCGCGGATCGCGTTGCTATGGTGCGCAAGGCCGGTCAGATCATTGGCGAACAGACCGACCGTATGGTCACCGAACTTGCCCACCAAATGGGCCGTCCCGTCCGCTATGGAGGTGAATATAGTGGCTTTGACGAACGGCTCAGCTACATGGCCGATGTCGCCGAGGATAGTCTTGGCGATCTGAACATAGAAGACAGCGATCAATTCCGCCGCCTGATCAAGCGCGTGCCGTGGGGCACCGTCATGGTGATCGCACCGTGGAACTATCCCTACATGACCGCGATCAACACCGTCGCGCCGGCTCTCATTGCAGGCAACACAGTTACCCTGAAACACGCGGGTCAAACGCTGGCCGTGGGTGACCATCTGGCCGAAGCGTTTCATGCCGCTGGCGTGCCGAAGGATGTGTTTCAAAACCTTGTCCTTGATCACGAGACAACCTCGGCTCTTCTGTCTCAGAAAGCTGTCGATTTCGTTAACTTCACCGGGTCCGTTGGCGGCGGAAAAGCCATCGAACGTGCAGCAGCTGGCACGTTTATGCCCGTCTCAACGGAACTTGGAGGCAAAGACCCGGGTTATGTTCGCGCAGATGCAGATCTCGACGCGGCGGTGGATACACTACTCGACGGCGCGATGTTCAACTCCGGCCAATGCTGCTGCGGGATCGAACGCATCTACGTGTATGAAAGCCTCTATGACCCGTTTGTCGAAAAAGCCGTCGCTTGGGTGAACGCTCAAAACCTGGGTAACCCACTTGAGCAAGACACAACCATGGGTCCGATGGCCCATAAACGCTTCGCTGCCGAGGTCCGCGCACAAATCGAAGAGGCCGTTGCTCAAGGCGCCAAAGCCCACATAGAGACAATGCCCGCCGACGATGGCGGTGCCTACCTGACGCCGCAAATCCTGACAAACGTCACCCATGACATGCGCGTCATGCGTGACGAGAGCTTTGGTCCGGTCGTCGGCATTATGCCCGTCAAAGACGACGCCGAAGCCATCACTCTGATGAATGACAGCCAGTTTGGCCTTACCGCCTCGATCTGGTCGCGCGACACCGCCAAAGCCGAAGAGATCGCAGATCAAATCGACACCGGCACTGTGTTCCTGAACCGCTGCGACTACCTCGACCCGGCACTCTGCTGGACCGGATGCAAAGACACCGGTCGCGGGCAAGGCTTGTCGAAACTCGCTTATCAGGCGCTCACCCGCCCCAAATCCTACCATCTCAAGAAAGCCTGACCCATGAGCCTGACTGGAAACTGGTCCTACCCCACTGCCATCCGCTTTGGCGCAGGTCGCATCTCGGAAATCGCGGAAGCTTGCATTGCCGCGAACATCACCAAGCCCCTGCTGGTCACCGATCGCGGGCTTGCCGACATGGACATCACCTCCAAAACGCTCGACCTGATCGAAGGCGCAGGTCTGGGGCGCGCGCTTTTTGCTGATGTAGACCCGAACCCGAACGACAAAAACGTCGAAGAGGGTCTTAAGGTTTACCGCGAGGGCGGATACGACGGTGTTGTTGCTTTCGGCGGCGGCTCCGGTCTCGATCTGGCAAAAACGCTCGCCTTCATGGCCGGCCAGTCCCGCCCGCTCTGGGATTTCGAAGACATCGGCGACTGGTGGACCCGCGCCGACCCCGACGGCATCCACCCCATCGTCGCCGTGCCGACCACTGCAGGCACCGGGTCAGAAGTGGGGCGCGCCAGCGTCATCACAAATTCGGAAACACACGAGAAAAAGATCATCTTCCACCCCAAGATGCTCCCTGCCGTTGTGATCTGCGACCCCGAACTGACCGTCGGCATGCCCAAGTTTGTCACCGCTGGCACAGGCCTCGATGCCTTCGCCCATTGTGTTGAGGCGTTCAGCAGCCCGCATTACCACCCGATGAGTCAGGGTATCGCTTTGGAAGGCATGAAGCTCGTCATCGACAACCTGCCAACCGCTTACAATGACCCTACCAACATCGACGCCCGCGCGAACATGATGAGCGCCGCTGCCATGGGCGCAACCGCTTTCCAAAAGGGCCTTGGCGCAATCCACGCGCTGTCCCGCCCCATCGGCGCGCACCACCCCACCCACCCCGGCACCACCAACGCCGTGTGTATGCCCGCGGTCTTGAAGTTCAACGCCGACGCCATCCGCGAGCGTTTCGACCGTGCAGCAAGTTACCTAGGGATCGACGGCGGTTTCGAAGGCTTCCAGCTGTTCGTCGATGATTTCAATACGAGCTTCGCCATCCCGAAAACGCTGACCGATCTGGGTGTGAAAGACGCCGATCTCGACACGCTCGTCCGCGACGCATTGAATGACCCATCAACCGGCGGCAACCCGATTGAAATGACAGAGGCCAACACGAAGGCATTGTTTGAAGCCGTCCTATAGGCCGCGAGAGCGCCTCACTCCACCGCCCGATACCACGCCACGATCTGACGCCGTGCCTCATCGTCCATCTGGATCGCATAGGGTGGCGGCATAGCGTGGGACCGGCCTGCTTGCAGGTAGATCTCGCGCGCGTGTTGCGCGACGTCGCCTTCGGTCTCCAGATACACGCCCTTGGGGGCCCAGCGGATGCCTTCCCACAGTGGCTCTCGCGCGTGGCACATCGAACAGTTGCCTTGCACCACGTTATAGGCGTCCTCGAACCCGTCCGCCGAGGCAAAGCGCATCTCGAACTCGGTCAATGGACGTTCCGCCGCCTCGTCATATGTCCCCCATGACCCCAGGGAAGACAGCCACATGATCGCGATAAAGATCACAGCCGTGACAGCCCAGGTCCAATTCGGCTGTCCTTTGCCCGCGTGCATTGTGTTGAAGTAGTGCCGGATGGTAACCCCCATCAGGAACACCAATGACGCGATGAGCCATGCCCACTCTGTCCCGAACGCAAGGGGATAGTGGTTCGAAAGCATCAAGAAAATCACCGGCAAAGTCAGGTAGTTGTTATGCGTCGACCGCAGCTTGGCGATCTTGCCGTATTTCGGGTCCGGCGTTCTTCCCGCTTTTAGGTCTGCAACAACAATCCGCTGGTTCGGCATGATGATGAAAAACACGTTCGCCGTCATGATTGTCGCCGTGAATGCTCCCAGATGCAGGAGCGCCGCGCGTCCGGTAAAGACCTGATCGTACCCCCAGGCCATCACCACCAGAACAACAAAGAGCAACACCATCAATTCCGTTGGGTGATTGCCCAATGAAGACTTGCAAAGGAAATCGTAGATCAACCAGCCGATGGTCAACGACAGGCCTGAGATTACAATACCCTGCCAAAGCGCGAGGGCCGCCTTGGTTGGGTCTAGCAGGTAAAGCTCTCCCCCTACCCAATAGACAATCATCAGGAGTGCAGCGCCTGAGACCCAGGTGATATAGCTCTGCCACTTGTGCCAGGTCAGATGCTCTGGCAGCCGGTCCGGCGCAACGAGGTACTTGGTTGTGTGGTAAAACCCACCACCATGCACCTCCCACTCCTCGCCATACGCTCCTTCGGGCATATCCGGCGCAGGCTTCAGCATCAGATCAAGTGCGATGAAGTAGAACGACGCACCAATCCACGCCATCGCCGTAATGACATGCAACCAACGCACCGCGAAGGCGATCCAATCCCAAAGGACAGCAAAATCATACATCGCAAAAGCTCCTACACCGCGCTGCGTCAGACCAGCGGTATCGTCCCTTTTCTACTATTCCGATTGAACACGAAGCTGCATCAAAATTCGTCCCACACAGGCCGGTCCATGCAGCGCTAGCCCGAGTGCGCATGTTTAGAGATCAGGCAACATGCGGACTGCTGATCTTGTTGGCCTGCACTGCCAGAGGATGGCACGGGCAGGCCCAACCCGTTTAGGCGGCGGCACTTGCCTCAATCTCAAACATCAGACCGGGGATCGCCAGTCGCGTCACACCCAAAAGCGTCATTGGCGGCGCGCTTTGCATCGGGCCAAATCGGCGTCCCATCAGGTCAAAATTCTTCAGCGCCTCATCAACATTCGTAGCATAGACCCCAAGCCGTGTGACATTGCTCAGGTCCATGCCTGCCTTGGCCAGCACAGCCTCCAGATTGTCCAGCGCAAGGCTGATCTGTGCGCGCATGTCTCCGGCGTGTTGGGGTGCGCCATGTGCATCTACAGCCGTTTGGCCCGCACATATGACATGGCGGGTTACACCTTCGATCACTTCGGCTTGATTGTAGCCAAGTTTCAAAGACCAGTCCCAAGGGTTGATTGCCGTACGTTCCATCGTTTCGTGCTCCGTTTTGAAGTTGCTGAAACGGGCGTAAATCAAAATAGTGCCAAATTTTGTCACTATATGTGCTAGTGTTGTTGTATGAACCCACGCAATCGACAAGACGCTATTGTGCGCAGCCTGCGTCGCAACGGAACCACGACAGTCGACACACTGGCAGCAGAAGTGGGCGCATCGCGCCGTACCGTTCTGCGCGACATCCGCGCTCTGCGCGACGAAGGATTTGTGATCCCCACCGACGTCGGCCGCGGCGGTGGTCTGCAGCTTGATCCGCAGTCTCTTCAAACCACCGCACGGCTGACAGTGCCCGAGGTTTTTGCACTCTTGATCAGCGTCGCCGCCATGCGCGCGGCAGGAAATCTGCCATTCTCAGACCTTGCAGATGCCGGGTTGGCCCGGATTGAGAAAGCTCTGCCGTCTGACAAAGTTCGCGATCTGCGGGCGTTTCTCGACTGTCTGCACATCGGCCAGATTTCTCCGCAGCAGGACCTTTCGGATATGGGGCAGATGGACCCTGAATTACTGCCAGCCTTCGAAACAGCGTTCTTGCAGCGTCAATTGCTGCGCTTTGACTACTCCGATGCAAAAGGGCGCAAAACAGCGCGCGAGGTAGAACCCCAAGCGATGCTTATTCTGCCACCACTTTGGTACCTTGTCGCATGGGATCCGGCCCGAGACGACTTCCGCCATTTTCGCATGGACAGGATAACCGCACCGCTTTGCATTGATGGCACATCATTTCGGCGGCGTCATGTCCCGTTTGAAGACGATGTGTGCCCGTATTCGGAACTTGCCCGCTAACCAAGTGCAAGCGCTTCTGGGCAGAGCCTCTAGCTGCCGCGATAGGTCGAATAGCCATAGGGTGAGAGCAGCAACGGCACGTGGTAATGCGCTTCAACATCGGCCATTCCAAACCGGATCGGGATCTGGTCAAGGAACATGGTCTCTTCCGACGCCATCCCATTGGCCTTCAGATAATCACCCGTGAAGAAGATCAGCTCATACGTCCCGGTTTTGAACTTGCCCGCTGGCAGGATCGGCGCGTCTGTCCGCCCATCTGCATTGGTCACAGTCTCGGCGATCTTGCGATGCGAATTGCCCGACACCCGGTAGAGCGCAATCGCCAATCCATCCGCCGGGCACCCGCGCGCCGTATCCAAAACATGGGTGGTAAGGTATCCCGACATTGCACTCTCCTTTGTTCAGCGGTCATTATGCGCGTGCAGCACCGGACCGCAACGCAGGATCACGCCCATGCCCCACTATCCCCGCGACATGACCGGCTATGGCCCAAACCCGCCGCATGCCAACTGGCCGGGTGGGGCCAAGATCGCCGTTCAGATCGTCCTCAATTACGAGGAAGGCGGCGAGAACAATATTCTGCACGGCGATGCAGCGTCTGAAGCGTTCTTGTCCGAAATCACCGGTGCACAGCCTTGGCCCGGCCAACGCCACTGGAACATGGAATCGATCTACGAATACGGCGCACGCGCCGGGTTCTGGCGGTTGCACCGGATGATGAAAGACATGCCAATCACCGTCTACGGCGTGGCAACGGCGCTGGCCCGCGCGCCTGAACAGGTTGCCGCAATGAAAGACGCAGGATGGGAGATCGCGTCCCACGGCCTCAAGTGGGTCGAACACAAGGACATGTCCGAAGACGAAGAACGTGCCCAAATCACAGAGGCCATCCACCTACACACAGAAGTCACCGGCGACGCTCCAAAAGGCTGGTACACTGGCCGATGCTCCAACAATACGATCCGTCTAGTCGCGGAACGGGGCGGGTTCGACTACGTCGCTGACAGTTACGCAGACGACCTGCCTTACTGGATGACGTTCGGCGACACCCAACAACTCATCGTCCCCTACACGATGGACTGCAACGACATGCGCTTTGGCATTCAGGCGGGCTACACCAATGGCAACCAGTTCGAGAGCTACCTCAAAGACAGCTTTGACTACCTCTACACGGAAGGAACCGAAGGCAGCCCCAAGATGCTGAGCATCGGATTGCATTGCCGCATTGTCGGCCGCCCCGGCCGCGCCGCCGCCCTGAAACGTGCCTTGGACTATATGGCAGGTCACAACGATGTCTGGTTCGCAACACGCCAGCAAATCGCGCAGCACTGGGCCAAAACGCATCCAGCGCGCAAAACGACATCCCCCTCAACCATGAGCAAGGACGCCTTCGTTGCGGAGTTCGGCGGCATCTTCGAACACTCTCCATGGATCGCCGAACGCGCGTGCGGTTATGAAACCGGTCCAACCCACGACACCGCACGTGGCGTGCACAACCTGCTGTGCCGTGCCTTTCGTAGTGCGTCTGACGCAGAACGGCTGGGTGTGTTGAACGCCCACCCCGACCTTGCCGGCAAACTCGCCGCCGCTGGCCGACTGACGGCTGACTCGACCTCTGAACAGGCCAGCGCGGGGCTGGACATGCTGACAGATGACGAACGCGCCACCTTCCAAAAGCTCAACACCGACTACGTGGCCCGGCACGGATTCCCGTTCATCATCGCCGTCAAAGACAATACCAAGGCAACCATCCTCGACGCCTTCCATCGCCGCATCAACAACGACCGCGAAACGGAATTCGCCGAGGCCTGCCGCCAAGTCGAACGCATCGCCGAACTGCGCCTGATGGAAAAACTGGGCCAATGACCCGTCAGATCACCATCCAACCAATCACCCAAGCCGCATTTGCGCCTTTCGGAGATATCCTTGATTGCACAGGCGATCCGGACAAAATCATCAATCAGGGCAAATGCGGTCGCTACCATGACCGCGCCCAACTGGACTTCTCAGATGGCCGCGCCGGAATCAGCCTCTTTCAGGCAGAGCTTCGGTCCCTGCCGCTGGCGCTAGATATGATGGAACGTCACCCGGAGGGCAGCCAATGCTTTGTCCCGATGAGCGATGACCCCTTCCTGATCATCGTTGCACCGGATGCGAACGGCGCACCGGGGCACCCCCAGGCATTCCAAACGCAGGCAGGACAGGCAATCAACTTCTATCGCAACACGTGGCACGGGGTCCTGACGCCGATTGCAGGCACCGGGCGTTTCGCCGTGATTGACCGCATCGGCTCTGGCGACAATCTAGAAGAACACTGGTTCGATGCGCCTTATCACGTTGTCGCCCCATAACCGACCACCAGTAAGGCCCGCATCATGGACCCAACCCTCTTTCTCGCCTTCCTCACGACGACGCTGTTTTTTGTCCTTGTCCCAGGCCCATCCGCTGCTTTTGCTGCAGCGCAAGCCGTGCGCCACGGACATCGCGCAGCCTGCATCACCATCGCGGGCGACGGTTTGGGGACAGTGGTGCATATCACAATCGCCGCGAGCAGTCTGACGGCACTCATTGCACTGTCAGACCTGATCCTGCCACCACTTCAAATCATCGGCGGGCTCTTTGTGCTCTTCATGGCGTACCAGTCTTTTGCCGCCGCATTTCGCCGGCAGCCAGCGACAAGGATCAGAGCAGAAAAGGTCAGCTTTTGGGCAGGCTTCTTCGCCTGTGTGTCCAACCCCAAAGCCATTGTGTTCTTCGTGGCGCTTTTCCCAGCGTTCATTTCGCCAGATCACAGCATCCTACTACAAACCCTCGTCTACGGCGCAGTCTTTTTGATCCTCGACGCGATATCGCTCTACGTCTTCGCGCTCTTTGCGTTACGCGCCGTCGAAGGCGCGCGATCCAGATGGTTGAATGCAGAGGTTCTTTCCGGCCTCGGCCTCACAGGCGTCGGCTGCGCGATGGTCATCAAGGGCTACCGCGCACTCCCAAACTCTTAGGAGCGGATCAGAAATCCACCTCAATCGCAACACCACGCTCGATCGCCAGTTCCACAACTTTTGAGGCAACGGCGAGATCCTGAAGCCCTACACCGGTCCCATCAAACAGTGTGATGTCGCTGTCAGATGTTCGCCCCGGATGCACCCCGTTGATCACGGCACCGATCTCAACAACGTCGCTCTCCGTGATCAACCCGGAACCAACGGCGTGCTGCGCTTCCCCAATTGACACCGATTGCGCAACCTCGTCAGTAAACACCTTCGCCCGTCCCAAAAGCGCGGCCTCAACCTCTTGCTTGCCTTTGGTGTCCGTCCCCATGCAGGCCAGATGCGTGCCGTCGCTCACGTGATCCGACATCAAGGACGGCGCAAATGTCGATGTGATCGAGATAATCACATCCGCCTCGCGCAGGCCCTCCAACGGAACCGCTTCAAAAGGCACACCAGCCTCTTCTGCAACCTTCTCAATGTTGGGCAACATCTCAGGGTGGTAGTTCCATCCAATTATCTTCTCGAATGACCTCTGCTCCAACGCCGCGCGCAACTGGAAGGTCGCCTGATGCCCGGCGCCAATCATGCCCATGACTTTGGCGTCATTCCGCGCCAAATGCTTGATCGACACCGAAGATGCCGCCGCGGTGCGCAGTGCGGTCAACAAGTTCCCGCCAACCATCGCACGCACGCGCCCCGTGTCCGGATCAAAAAGAAACACCGTCGACTGGTGATTGATCAGTCCGCGCTTTTCAAGATTGTGCGGCCAGTACCCACCCGCCTTCAAACCAAGCGATCCACCAACCCGATCAAACCCGCCTTTAAAGCCATACAAAGCATCTTCATGCCCAATCGCCTCTCGCACGACCGGAAAGTTATACGCATCCTTCGCCGCCATCGCGGCAAACACCTGCTCCACCGCCTCAAACGATGCTTCGCGTGACACCAGATCGGCAATCTTGGCTTCCGGAACAATATACATGGGCCACCCCTTCGCAAAAAACGGCGCACCACCCCCGATGCGCGACGTCCTGATCGTATCTGGTTTTCGAATATCCCGGGGGGAGTGGGGGG
>ERZ1740070.1291-NODE-1291-length-15824-cov-13.581584_pt1 | contig 15824 bp, 8 predicted proteins | sample MGYA00581734_ERZ1740070 | MGnify/ENA primary metagenome ERZ1740070 (study PRJEB43018, sample SAMN04849744) | marine metagenome | isolation source: floating plastic debris | place: Pacific Ocean | collected 2008-09-01 | study: EMG produced TPA metagenomics...
CTCGGTTGGTATAGCCTTTGGTCCTCCTTACCACAATTATTTAGAATCATTTCATTGCTGAATCACTACACTAGTCATTTACTTCCTGAGTTTCCAAGTATTGGCAATGATCATAATTTAGTTTTACAGACCCAAAGACAATATGAACAGAGAGAAGTTAAGTTAATTTGGACACATTTTCAGTGAAGGCAAGGAGTTAGAATGACTCCTTGGTTCAGGATACAGCATATTTGGTGAGCTTCCTTATTATTTGATTGATATGGGCCGTGGGCAGGCATGTATGTATGTATGTTTGTATAGTACTAACTATAAGTATAACTAACTTACTATGATCAAGGAGTAATAATCTCCTATTACTCCTTGCTATGATGATAAACAACCTACTAGAAAAATTAGAATTATACACATGCAGGAAGCCAACTACTTTGGTGCTTGAGATCTGTAGGGTCCACTGGAAAAGGTTTCAGCATAACTGTACTGATTTTGTCATAAGTTGCACTGCCAGTTGCACTGGACAGTAGATTGAGGATTTTTCCACGGGCCTCCTGGGTTTGTTAAAGTCTAAAGGGTCCTGTATCACAGGAACGCTATGTGCATTTTAGAACTGGGGCTGGTTTCAATTAGACTCTGTTTAAATGGCGTTTAAACAGGATTTCAACACCATTTACACAAGATTTAACTGAATTTTAAACTTCGCTGTACACAAATAGGTTTCAATTATGAATGAATATCATGCAGTCAATGTAGCTTGATTTCCAACAGTGGATGAATCACAATTTATTAAAACACTATGGTGGTCAATGTGGCCTACAGGGTGGTTGTCTATTTAACCACCTTCCCAAATTTTACTGCCCTCCAGACAACAAATAAAATTGTTTTGTAAAGCATCTATCTGTGTCGTCTGGCCTTGGCCCTACCTGCCATCCTCTGAGGGCAATTACGTGAAAATTGGATATAGCAGAGCACTATCAATTCATATGCCGGGCTATTTTTGGTCAACGATAACATATATACAAGGCTCATGGTCACATCGCATGCTTGTGAGGGCTAGAGATAGATTTGGCACCAATGCACAGTAATTATGGAGTAGGCTTACTCTGCAGATCCTCACTTACGCAACAATTCGGGCAACGCGGCCATTAGGCCATGACAAATCATAATGAAATAGAGTTCGTTTAACCCCTCATTTTCCACTCAAAATAACCAATGACCGCCTTGCCATATCGACTATGTTGTTGATCTAAAAACTGTCCTAAGTAGGGATGGAATCCAGGCCTGACTAGTGAGGGTGTTCGGTCAGTGCATTGGCACTTGTCCATGACTAATTTACGGCTATTACTACAATAATATAGACAGAAACACTCATTAACAAGGAGCATTTGGTGTTTTGGTAGAACAGCACTCGACACGCTTGTGTTCTAAAATCAGAGACGCGAGTGCTTTGCAATTAGGCCTACATTGCCGTTGTTTTTAATGTTTTATGATCTGATCCTGCTCTTACTCAAATTTCATTTAATACCTAACTTGAACTTGCCTTTTCCATACTTGTTGCAGGTTCCAGCCCTGCTGTAGGCTCTTAATCAGTCATCTTGAGCAAAATAAAATGTAATGTAATAAATAAAATGTAATATTTGTTTAATATTTACCAAAGATCTGCCAAATTTTTACCTACTCACCAAACAACTGCCAAATTTTCCACAGTTTCTGTTGAACAAATAGTTCGAGAGATGACTGTTGAGAGTAACTCAATAATGTTATATGGACAAAATGCAATCTACACATACATTATGGCTAATAGATATGGGAAATCAAAATCTCTTGCCTCTTGGGATTTTTAACATTTTAAATTATAATCTGTCACGAAAATATGTGTAAAACAGCCGTTTCAATATGAGTCAATAAAAACATAGGCCTAATCATCAAATAATGTACCTGACTATAATTTAAATAATCCCTCTGTTTCAGAATGCTCTTCATCATTCATCCTATGTATTTGGAGCGGATAACTTTTTTAAAATATTCCAATGCTAAGACCTGTAAGTCTAGGTACTAATCTTATTCTGTTGGTAATATAATATTTTTGTTTTTTTACCTTATTTTTTTTTACTGTGTGTTCCCTCTTTTGTTGTAGAGCCGCTAAGTTCAGTTTCATCACATCAATATTTGGAGATACTGAGTCAAGGTGAGCAATTTTAGTTCTTGAATTTCATGTGTTTGTAACGCTACTGAATCCAGGTAGTTTTTAACTGTCAGTGAAAGTTCTAGTTATTTGTAGAGGATGTTTGTGACTGTAGTAACATGGTGATGACTCTCACACTCTCGAACATTGTATAATCAGATGTTGAACAAATCTGTGGTATGATCTTAATGTGGCATCATTCCCACTGTGGTATCATCTGCACGAATGATCTACAATTAAAAGTAACTCTTTCCTGATATAATTACACTACTAAGTCAAACTGTAGCCATGGTGGAGCTACTCCCTACAATGCAGTACACTTTAGCAAGGGCGCCAGCTTGCTGCTATGACACCCTTGCCAAGATTAACTAATATGCCAAAGCTACCCCTCTCCTCACCCAGTCACTCTGCCATTGAGTATCGTCCTACACTTATTTATTTTTACTTTGTATCAAGCTTTATATGGCAGCAGTTATCCACACATACCCATTGTGGGGGACAACTCCTATTGAATTTATATACCTTATTGTCCCTCGGCAGTAAGAAAAGACGCTCTAGCCACCTTCTGCTGACCCCATTTTGGCTGCAAGGCCTGCAAATTATCAGCAAGAATATTTATTCACTATCCATAAAGAAATGCAATTGATAAAAACATTGTGAATGGGAGTTGTCATCTCATGCTCTAATCCGACACGTTTTTTGATGTACGCTAACACCCTCTTTGTCACGAACATCAAAATGAAATAATTTTTTTAATCAAATTTGTTCGATTATGATGGCTGACATTGATGACCATAGTTTTTCTTACATACCCGATGAGATAAACTGATATTCATGTTTCTCTAGCCCATATACCTTTGCCTGTTTTGTTTATCAATCAAATTATACTGATTCTGTTAAGGTGTGTTCCATTCTTGCTCAGATCTGAGTGTTAATAAAAAAATAGTTGCATTTATCAACCAACGTAGAAACTCAAAGTATTGAAATATACTAAGTTAGCTTGTTTATTGACTATAAATTCAAAGCAGACAAAATAAATGATATAGCAATAATGAGCTCTAATTTTGGGTAGCAGTACTTCCCCAATAACTCGGGGCAGTTCATTGGTGTTGCATGTAACGACACGCAAGTTTCAGTAGGTTTTTCATTCAAAATTGGTATGTTGTCCCTGAACCTCAAGGGAATTACCCTGTCGTTCCTGGCGATTTATCAAATTGCTGTCCAAGATGGTAGTATTGAATGTTTGTTTTGATTTGCGCTCTGTGCCAATTCTCACCCACTTATGCTCCAGTTTTCTATCTTTTTAGTTTCCAAGCACTGATAGAATGGCAGGCGCTCCCCAAATAGATGTAGACTACGATCAACTCCTTCAACTCTTGCAAGCTAAGGTGAAAAAGTCTGATATAGCTGTGCAGCTACATGTCAGCAGGCCTACTCTAAATCGGATAATTTCTGACTATCAGTTAGATGAATATACACAATGGTAGGTAGAGATTTAGTATATTAGAAATAAATATATGGAGTCTTTATAGCTTCTTGGCTCTGAAGAAGAGAGACTGGCCACGATATATTAATCTTACTACCAGTTACACATCAGAATTACCTATTTATTATAGTTATCGGTAATCTGGAAAACTGTTCTTCATTAGTGTATTGTTTTGGGGATTGCGTACTCATACAAAAGGTGGATGCAACTTCTGAAATCAATACAATAATATTTGTACATGGAAGTCCAGTTTGAATCAGGTAGTTTACTCCCTGCTTGATAAAAGTGAGGGACAGCTCTATATATGAGCAACTGTTAACATGTCAATGATATGGAGGACTGAAAATCCTCCTTTCTCTATCGTATTATACTAAATAGCTTGAGTGTTCACAGGTTAGGTTTGCTCGGCTACGAAATGTTTCAAACATCAGAGATATATTTAGGTCCTTAGATTCCTCATACCCTAGAAGTTGAGGCTTTTCCTGAATGACAATTTACATCTGTTATGCCATTAAGTTCAAGTATGAATTAAAATCAGTTTTTTTATTATCTGGCTTAGTATTTCTTAATACAAAGGTTCACCAACAACCAAACAAGGGCACCTAAATTTACATCACACAAACTACGGGTACTTATTGATACACCATACCACGATCCGCTTCTCAGGCGATGCAGATCATAGTGCTGTACAAACTCATCAAAAGCTATGAATAGCAGTTGTCCCTTTGTGAAACAATGGGAGAACCCAAGCTCATAAGATTAAATTCATGGGATGTAAAAAGGAAATTAGCCACAGTATTTGACATCTCCAATAAAATCCTTCTTTGGTTCACTTTTATCAGGACACAGATAAGTGATGCAGAGCTTGATGAGATAACAAGACAGGCCATGACAGAGCTTCCTAGGTTTGGTGAAAGAATGTTGATGGGTTATATTGTATCTCAGGGACTCAAGATACAGAGGCGGCGGATTCGAGCTTCCATAAGGAGAGTCGACCCTGTCGGATTGATTGAGCGTAGGCAATTACTGGCAAGGAGAATCACCCGACGAGCATACAGCGTGCCTCATCCACACTATATGTGGCATATTGATGGTAACCATAAGCTCATTCGTTGGGGGTTTGTAATACATGCCGCTGTAGATGGGCACTCCAGGTGTATGCTATTTCTTAGATGTAACAATAATAACAGGTCAGAGACAGTGTTACAACTATTTCAAGGTGCTATGGCACTGTTTCAAACAGAACCTAAAAAAATAAGAACCGACTGTGGTACTGAAAATGTGGGTGTGTGGGAAGCTATGACTGAACAGAACCAAACAGCAAATGGGCCAGTTGTGCTAGTTGGCTCGTCTGTGCACAACCAACGTGTGGAGAGATTCAACAGGGAGATCAACCGAAATATCAGAGACAAATATGCTGCTATTTTCTATCAATTGGAGCATCGCGGCTTGTTGAATGTGGATAATGTCTATGACAAACTGGCCCTGCACTATGTGTACAAACCTCGCATAAACATAGCTTTAACAGCATTAGCTAATAGTCATAACAACCACCCAATCCGCACTGAAGCTAATCACACTCCCAATCAAATCCTAGCCTTGAATGGTTTTCATACACCGACACTAGTCAGTCATGATGACACAAGACAATTATTTGAGGATGACATACTATCTGCTGAATACTGCGAACACCTCATGGCAAATGTGCCACCCTTTACAAAGGATGATGACCATGGTTGTACAGTGTATGAGGCTGTGCGTGAGTTTATTCACCTCTATGCAGATACGTAGGTTGTTGAAATTCGTTTAAACATGTACATTAGTGAACGGTAATAAACAATTGTGAGAAATTTATGTACTATTGTTTTAACACTGTATTTAGTTCCTCTCTGTATAAAACGTATGAAATGGCCAAGTAAACATGTGAATACTCAAAATGTTTGTCCCTGAATTAAAAAAAAGCCTTTGGATTCAACTGAGATTCTGCATACCTTACTGGTAAATCTTGGTTTTAGAAATTTAACCTGTAAATCTTTGCCATTCATGGTTTTCTAAACTTGCACAAACATGAGCCATCTTACACGTTGAAAATAAACGAAACGAACAAAGCATTATTGATTTTGCTTGTAGACTTGAGTTAAGACAACCTCCAAATGTTGGAGTTTGCAAGACATTACAGGATTACAAAAAGCAAATATCATCAATAGCTAGTTCTGATGTATATGTTGGATGATGACCACACTGACTGAAACATTTAATCAACCATGAATTGCTTTAAATGAAGAATAAAAAGCATTATTGGTTATTAAAGTTTGGCTAAAATGACAGTGTACATGTTTCAATTTAGAAAACAAATATAAACAATAGCCTGTAATCTCAGATGGTAAACCACCTCTATTGATATTATAACATGACAGTATTAACAAATTCAGAACGGCATATGTACAGTTTAAGAAAGTAAAACATTATTTACTGAGGCATTGTTATCAATAGAATCCTAAAGATTCGTGGCTCTATATCTTTGATATTGTTCTCTTTTTATCTATGCAAAGCAGTTCATTCCATCCCGAAATACTCCGAAACAAAGCCAACGTCGAGCAGTTTATAAACTGGCTCGATATTGAATCCAGGCTCTGTAATTTGGGCTGGATAGTAAAGCATCAGCTTGTTGATACATGTGTTGGCAGTTGGAGCACGTTCACTAGCAACTTCATTGAATTCTATTGTAGGCTGTAAGGAGAAGCCTAATGGTGGTTCCGCTTCACTTCCGGTACAAAATCTCAATATCATGGCCAGACTGACCTTGACGTCACCATACTTTCGTGAACCCCCTAAAAATAAAATGACTAATGGTGACAGTGATCATCAATACACATACACAGCGACGTTGTGAAATGAGCAAGAAGCTGTTACCTCCTAGGTGTGACGGAAGTGTAGAGCTGATCACAGTGAACCATAACTTTGGCGTCATAGCTCAATATAGGTCATTTCAGTCTTTGACAAACACTATACACTACTAGATGAAAAATATTCACAGAACTTAATTTAGCAAACTAGTTTTCCCCACTCACCAAATTTAATGAAATAAAATTTTATTTTTGAAATGCCTATGATTTAGAAAATTTCAAAAACTTTATTCACGTTAATTCAAATTACGAATGTTAGTCATAACAAGCTTTTGGATTCAAATGAGGTTCTGGATACCTCACGGGTGAATCTTGGTGTTAGCAATTTAACCTTTGGATCTTTGTAATTCATAGATTTCTACACATGCACAAACATGAGTCGACGTACAACTAGGGTTGGAACAAACACCCGACCCAGACGAATCAGGTAATAGGTACGTGAAACCTGACCCGAGTTACCCGACCTGTTTTAATGTCAAGGTCCTAATATGAAGGTTAACTGTTTATTTCATATTCGCAGCACCATTTTCTGCATGAGCACAAAGTCTTAGTGCTGAGCAAGCTATGAAAATTTCTGTCTGATCAATCGCTTGGCTACGGCTTGGCATATGCCCGTAAATTAAATTGGAAGTAGCGAGGAGCTTTGTCAATCCGCATCCCGTGAGCCCGACCCGGTCCTGATTTCAGCTTTGATTTTGCTTATTGCCAACATTGATTTTGGTTGTTGACTGAGTTTAGACCACCTCAAAATGTTAGAGTTTGCAAGAAATAACATGACTACAGAATTTAAATATGGTGGAATATCTAATAATTATTGTAAACTAGCTAAGATTGTTTGAAACTAATAGGGTATGTTAAAATGCAATTAATCACTGGAATTTCCAGAAATACTCAGTCAAAATCTCAAAAGCTATCATTGACTGAGTGTGTCTTGGAATTCCGAAATAATGCATTGTGGGATACTCATTAACATACCCTAAGATGAATACATTCAACTGATGATGAACAAACTTACGGAATACATCTCTGCAATATTCATTAAATTTTCTGGACATTGCCTTTTCCTTTGTAAGGCGGGAGGAGCCTTGCTCAGCGTGTGAAAATTTGAACATTTTCAAGAATCTATGGACTGTGTTGAATGGCCTCCTCTCCGTCTGAAACTCTCTAGCAATCACTGGGATATCCATCAACTGTAAAAAAAAACAATGGTTGTCAATATATGTGGCACATAGTGTTTGATGAAAAAGCGCATGTTATATAGCAGTCTGCCTGGCTATTACTTTCACAACCCCCACCCTCCCTCTAAGATGATATACATACAGCAGCCAGGGGTGTGATTGGTGCGTTAACAAGCGCGTTACACACTTTTTTCAAGGGTCAAATTTATTTTCTTTTCTTCCTCTTTTACTTGTCTTAGACACCTCGGATGGCAATGAAAATGTCATTTATCTCCCTGTATGGTCTGTAAGTGCACTTTTATGCTTTTTCTGTCAGTCAAAAGCTTCACACGCGCTTCTTCTCACAATTCATCCCCTCTGAACGCGCTTTTTTGGTTGGCCCTCAATCACATCCCTGGCAGCATTGCATAACACTCCCAATCATATTGAAGTCCTATATATTGGGTACTTTATTCTTATCAAAACATCTAGAAATATAATGCATATTCCAATGACTATGCACAACAGATATAGCAAGCACAGGGAGCACGGCTAAAACATAATATTATTGTCATAGATGCTTGCCTATGCCTTGATTCACTTCACTGCGCTAAAATCTGGTGTGAACCATGTCTCAGCCCAACACAGTAGTTGAGAGAGCCAACTCAGTTTCAACATTATCGCCATCATGCATACTGCCTTGCGATAAGCTGTGTCACACTGTTAAACGATTTACCCCAAGCTTTAGGATAGCACAAAAGATTTTAGAAAGGCGAAGAAAAGCGTAGAACTGTTTTGCTGTGTCCCGCTTAACTAACTGGCATCCAGTTATTAGCTACACCATAGACAAATCACATTAATTTACATTGATTTAAAGACTATCCAAGGACCAATCCACTGTTGCCAGCCGTAAAGTAGCGAACAAGGAATGCAAGATATTTGCTCTGTTTAAAACCTATCAGCTCGTCCAGAACAGAAATTTCGATGGTATTACAATTTATCTCCTCTTGAGGAGAAAACTTCAGTGATGATGTCACTTTGGGATGCCTGATCCTGGTACGAGAGCAAATTGTTTGACGCTGTCAAGCTAACACCCCAAACCGATGTTATATGGAGCGGGATTGAGCAAAATCACAACACACCATTTACAGATGCCTAAAAGTAAGAATATGAACGCGTAGTTGGAAGATAAAAATTCAAATTCCGGCTTGACCATCTACATCACCATAGAATGCAATGTAAATGTATTAATTTGTTCACAACAGTTAACTGAAAAAATTACTTAAACTGATGAGCCCTGCACCATATTTCACATGTGATATCTTTTAGCTTAATCTTCATAAACCGTCAAACAGCGATGCAGTTACCCCTCTTTGTTATGTACTGTATAAGAAATGAAATGTCCATTGCAAACCTTATATAGTCCTGTGCGTTTCAGGCCTCCTGCCAACTGTTTATAGTGAGCACCTTCCTTCATCCAATTTTTTATCAACATTGCAGGCCCTCCTTGATAGAAACTCAGTCCTGCAAACAAGAATGAAAACTATAGTAGACCAGCTAATTTTATACTTTAAAGAAGTGAAAAAAATGTAACAGTATCCCAGCTCATAGGTTGTGGGTGACCTGGGCAAGTGAATTAACGTTTTGCTTAATTTTCATTACTTTCCGGACACCTGGGTGAAGTAAAAGTGCAGATGAGAAAAACTTGGTCAGACAGATATTGAAAGTAGAGGATGGCTTTCTTTTTGAAACTAATGTCAATTATTTGGATGCCCAATCACCTCATTCCGCCAGAACAATCGCAAGTGGCAAGACACAATACACGCTTTCCTTGGATTCTAAATTATTGTTTAATATATTAAGTTTAATATTAAATTTTTAAAAGTTTTTCTTGACTGACCGCAACGATACACTTTTTTCACATTATAGTAAACATGGTCTTGTTGGTATCCTATATTTTAACATCCACTTTTTTCTACTGATCGATGCATCTAGGATACCAACAAGAACATGTTAACTATAATGTGAAAAAAGCGTACCGTTGCGGTCAGTCAAGAAAAACTTTTAAAAATTTAATATATATATATATATATCACATTGTTGACGAGGCAATGTGGTCACGACTGAATGGACCCATACACCCCATACAAGAAAGAAAATCGGTGACTAATCAGGATGCCATCCAGAGTCATGGTGTGGGTTGCAGAGATCCTACTGGTTTCATTCAATGAAGTGAAACACTTGTGGAGTTAATTAAGATGAAGTTTCCAAGGTCAGATACGGAACACTGAAACAATGTCAGGACTGCCGGTTCTTTGCCAAGTCCATATACATGTATGTGTATTAAAACAAGTACCTCTTCACTATCAAATGGGTTTTCAATGCTGGTTGACTAGAATGGCAAATTTGTTGGTTTGCAACTTGTCACCATGGCCATTCATTTTGTTACAATCTCAAAAGTTTGATTTTCTACCCTTTTTTTCTTACGATGTCAACTATCTTACATAATAAATACACATAGACAGTGGCGTGGTGCAATGAGTGAGACATTGCCACTTCCTAATAGGTGTGCCAAAGTGAAAGAGCTGATCACTTTTAATTACAACATTAAAGTCTTTACTAAATAGGCCAGTCATTGACAAATACTCAACACTACTGGATGAGTACAGAATTTAGAATTAGTACTAGCTCGGATCCATTTTGGTTCCAGATTTGGAACTTTGGTGTTAGAACCAAAATTCAGGGCAACACAAACGGCTGTCAAACCTCGGTAATGGTACCACAAGTTTTCGATATTTTTTGTATTTCAGGTTTTGGCCCAACACCAATTAGTAGTAGTATGGAGTGCAACTCAACTTTGAAGTTGTCTGTTCACTAAATTTAACCTGCAATGAGCGCACAACTCTCAAACAAAAATAACTTCAGTCACTACTAAAACACTAGTATATCATAATTTAACCAAGCGATGCGCAAAGATCAAGTCAAAGGCTAGGCCTGACTGAGACTAAAACTGCCAATGATGTAAAGAAGATGCACTATCCTACATGTAGTGTGCACCCAGTAGTTAAAAAGTTTGAAAAATGCACTTCTGCATTATTTGAAATAGGAGTGCAAATTTGCCAAGTAATTTTGTGCATAAGAATCCCCTTAACCCATACAGAACCGCGACCAATAATTATGGTCACAAGTACAACGGTTCAGAGAACGGCTACTTATAATATTGGTCAGAGTTAGTATACAGTACTATAGAATTTGAATCTGATAAAAATTGCTCATTAGGTGGCAAACCCTGAAGATTTCATATACCATGGCAGAGTGTATGTGAGCGACTCCAAGACCCCGCAACCAAAGCAGAAGCTTAAATATGCACAAAATTTTACTTGACCACCCACCAATCAGAACTCCTGCAGCATAATAGTGGCAGTCATTGAGTCGTTGTTCATTCAAAACAAGTTCACCATGTTCATCAAACATACAGTTGTGGATTTCTCTGAGGATCGACGTAAAGAACTGTCTACGTGGCCCACCGAGGTCACATGCATCTGTGAAATAAGAAAAATCAAAACACGTTCAAGGGAGGACCCCATGTTCTAATAAGGTTTACGCGCCTTTTCATTTTGACTGGCTCAGTAATCAGTAGAAAACTACATTATTATTTGCACGATGGATCCATTTATTACATTGCTCATGTCCTATTACCTCAAAATTCTTGGTAACAGTTCTGTCAGTAGCTATAGGAAGATGAAGCAGAAGGGTTTATGTCTATGAAAGAGCAGGATAAGGTATCATCCAAGCTTTATAAGTGTTGTCATACAATAAGAAAAGACACAAAAGCATTGCCAATATTGGGATAAAGCCTAAGACTCCCACATCATCTGGATTTCCAAGCAGATGCCTCAGGTACAGGCCCATAATGGATACTGATAATTTTGCCATAGTTGGGTCTACCCAACACAAGCTTACAATGAATATGGACACAGCAACTGTAGTCAAGGAGTGCCCAAGTAGATATCACTTCAGTAACAAGATCGCATAAAATGGTAAACAGTTCACATTCACTGTCTGTGAAATAAATTTTGATATCAGTTTACCTATATAACATTACTAAAGGAGCTAAGACCTTTTTCTTGCATGAATCATCGATTTGTTGAAAAGAGAGGAGAACTGCGTATACGGGTTACGGACCCAAATTGAATCGGCTCCCTATAACTCAGGACAGAAATGTCAAAGATATGTCAAATTTTAACCGTACGTAAAATCTACACGGAAAATTAATTTGGCCCCTGGTTCTACCAAACTTTGAAGGGACTCAAAAGTTTCATAGCGATGTTTGCTTTTCTTTTCGAAAACATTTAGGAGCTCATCTCATCTGAGGGCTTATGCTTGCAAAGCAGGAATTTTACCATTGTGCCATGGTAGCAGCTGGCACAAAACATCAGGTTATATAAAGAAAGCCCTGTTGTTTCAACAGATTTAATCTATACTGAGTTTTACAAACCTTCACCAAAGAAGGTGACTTCCAGCGGAAGTCTTATGTCCAGTCCATCGAATTCTCTTTTATCAGCTGCGAGTATTTCGTAGAAGGCTGTGCCGATCAGGTCGTCTCGATCAATGGATATGGGGGATGTTCTACCAAGATGAGCGACCCTCTCATCCTGCACATCAAGGGCTCTCCTGTCAGGCCTGCCCTTGATGAGCCTGTTTTGAAATGCTGTGAGAACCATTTTTACGGTAACAGTAGACGGTTTCTGTGCTTCTCTGGTAAATAAGTAGAGCAAGGAGTTTTAATATCTTTGATGAGTGTAGGGTGTGTCACATTGTGACAATCAGAAACAATAAATATAAGTGGTGAGTGCTTCAAACACCAATACTGACCAAACAGTTTGTTCCTGGCAGAATATATTGATACACCCGCTGCTTGAACATACAGATTGGTGTATCTGCTGGGCTTTATCTGCGTGTGATACATTGGTCACTTGGTGTATACAAAGATTTGATGGTATTTTATATGAATATTTGTGCAGCGCCCTAATGCTGACTACACAAATTAAGCCCCAAACATTTCCCCTAAAAGCTGACCTCAGACCCATTTTCCAAAATACTAACCTTCGGTCCTGCATCAATTCTTATACCAATGCTAGGTAGATATGCAGTGCCAACGTAATTGCAGAGAAGTCTACCAGTAGTGGAACTTTCTTGAGCTCCATTTCCCATTACTAAACAAATGTGGGCTAGGGTCGCCAATCAAACTGGATCTCATGATTTAGATCCCAAGTCAGGATCAAGACCGACACGTATACTCATGTTTTTTGTTCTGAACCCGTTGTATGTTGACGGAGAATTTCCAGCCTATGTGGACCACCGGGAGAAATATCTCCAGTTGCGTTTAAGATATCAACAGACGTTATCACACCCCCACTTATTCTTTTGGATTGGTTTAGGCAACAGCAATAGGGGCGCAAACACAAGAACCAAAACTGCTTGGCCCTTGTACATGGCTTGCAAAAATCGTCATATAACAAAATAAATAAGGAAGTATGACTAGGTAGAGTGTATATGTGAATTTCTTATAAAGTTTTGCACCATTGTGACCGGCTGCTATTTATCACTTTTAGAGTAGACCTGCTAAATAGTGTTATTAAATATTATGATGTAAATCCTTACGCAATAGCCTCATTGACAGCTGCTTCTATACTCTCTTCTTCACTCTCTTCTGGAGAATCAGGCAAATCAGCACTGAGAAAAACAAGTAAATGTAAATCATTGAGGCCATGACACCATTTAAAGACTACATTGCCATATTGATACATGTGCATGTGACCATATAAGATTTGAACATTACACTATGTGTGAGCTCCTTGCTGTGACTTTCTGAGGCTATAAACTGAAAGAGTGTCATTAAAAATCCATAATATTGACAATAAATCATAAAATGCATCCCACCTCATAAATTATGTACATATATGCAGGGATGGATGGTGTCTGTCTCAATTGCCATTTACGGTTTTTTTTCTCACCAAAGAACTGTTACTTATTTCAGAAGGTATCTCTGCTCGTGACTCATGATATTGGCATTGTATTGTTATGTATACATACATACTTAATTGATATAATATAATTGCCATTAACATAGCTCATATGAGACATGCATTTACCAATGGTTTTATTTCAAATAGGGTCTGGTTCTGATAAGGCAAGCAAAAATCTTACATTAAATCTGTGTCACCTCACTCGTCTGACTTTCTGAGGCAATAAAATCAAAAACCCTCATGCCTCATCGAATTTTGGCAATAAACTATAAAACATATTCCTGCCTCATATGGATTTAACCAAATAAACTGAGTTACAGTCCCCTGCCTCATCACCTAAACTGAGTATTTGCTCTATTTTATGGTAAAATTCAAAATAAAATGGCTCCCTGCCTCATGCCTACTTAAGGTGTTTTCTGACACAGATCTAATATCTCAGTTTTGCTTGCCTAATATGAAATTGATTACAAATCGGGCAATGACATGCCTGTCCAGTTATGACAAACTCAATGTAAATTCATTCAATTCCTATCTACCTAAGGATTTAGATCATTTAGGTATAAATTACCTTCATGATTTCAGATCAAAAACTGTACTTGCCTTGTGGCAGCAGTTTCTGCTTGTCTTGGATTCTGCTCAGCTGATGTTGATGCAGCCGTAGTAGCATTAGCAGTAGTCCTGTTGGGCCGTATTTCGATTATATCTGGTCCTTCACTTCTGTAAAAAAACCAAAATGACAGCTTTACATATTTTTTCACACACTCACTCCAATCTTGTGAATGGCCACACACATAATATACTCAGGGTTTCAAAAATCCATTGCTAACGACATTGGATTGTGATTAATGACGGTATTGCATTAAATTGATTATGTAATACCCAATTTTTTTGGGGTTCATCATCTCTTAAACATACACAATTATTTTTACATCATTAGTAATCTGATCGATCTTTTACCGCTATTGTCATACAGAGGCGCTGGTATGTACATCTGGATGTCAAAGAATTTGAACCCCATTTGGTGAGCTTTTTTTTAATTTTTGAGCTGTTACTAGCCATTAACAGTTGTGCCCTCCTTAAAAAGGGCGAGCAAGACCGAAATAAATTTAGTTCAAACAATATGGTTAAACGAAAGGTTGTCATGGTGGTCTTTATGTATGCCGAGTCAAGATCTGGCCTCTCTTTACGCTATCTCTATTCATTTAGAAAGTTTTGGTCATTTTTTTCAGAACGAATGACAGTTGTTATAAGTTCTCTGAAAAATGCCCATTTTCTGGCAATACTAGTCAGTTCGGTTTTCCAGAATTTTCGCCTTTGTGGCAAACAATCGGAAATGCAGTCAATTTAAAATTTGTTTAGAAAAAAAAACAAACAGGAAAAGAAAAAACAATTGTTTTGAAACAATCCATTAGCAAGCCTCTATATTACACATACTGCTAATGGGAAGAGGTTTATTATTGCCCTTTGAACTAATGCAAGTTTAACTTATATCCCTCAGTGTTACCTCACTCCCACCCCTAACTCAGCTCATTGACCAATTTAATTCCCGGTCGCACCATTTTTTTCCCAGGGTTATTATATTATGTTTATATAGAGAGCCCCATACCCAAACAACCCAGAAGGCTCCACACCACAGGCCACAAACCCCATCAACTGAAAACCTCAGCCCCAAAAACCCAATATGAGACCCCAACCCCAAAACCCCAAACCACCATAAATGAGCAAAAATAAGAAAAAAGTATAAAGAATAACCCTGGGAAAAAAATATAGCTTCCCGGTCTCACTCTAAATTTTGAGAAAACAAACCTTAAAATATTTGAATGCAAGTTCTAAACACAAAAACTACCTGGCTTCCTACCTCCTAGTTGCGGGAGACTTGAATGTATAGTACATTATAGTTAACTACATTCTAGTATGTCTTAATTCAAGCCTCTCACAACAAAAGGGTAGTAAATTTGTGGAGACAATCCTTAACATTGCAAACCCTCCCCCTTAATCAACCAGGGTGCTCAGGTTGATACCTGTATCAAATGGAGTGAACGTGAAAACCAAACCTGATAAGTCATT
>ERZ1740070.1294-NODE-1294-length-15806-cov-7.298648_pt1 | contig 15806 bp, 10 predicted proteins | sample MGYA00581734_ERZ1740070 | MGnify/ENA primary metagenome ERZ1740070 (study PRJEB43018, sample SAMN04849744) | marine metagenome | isolation source: floating plastic debris | place: Pacific Ocean | collected 2008-09-01 | study: EMG produced TPA metagenomics...
ATTAGCAGTGACACCGCAGTGCCAAGCCAAGTTAATATAAAGTGCAACATAGGCTTTGTTTGAGAAAATTATTGATTTGTCTGGGTCATTTACAATAAACTTTTTGGTATCCGCTCATAAGTGAAAGCTGATAGATAATGCTTTCGGAATAATGGCATCTAATGATACCTTATTATTTTTTGGATATATATTATCTTATTACGGGTTCTCGTTGCGACTTTAATTTTATTAAGTATCTGAATTTCGTTTGGCAGAATAAGGGTGTAAATTGTTAAGTAAAAGCTGATGCTCTAATAATGTACAAGGTTTTCAGTTCTGTAACGAATAAATTTTTGCAATAATTCACTTAGAAATTTTATTACATCAGAAATTGCCGATTTGACAAGATATCAGATGGATATTAGAAATAATAATGGTGCGTTGCGCTCTGCGACAACACACCCTACAAAAAGTTGGATTATTCAATTAATTTACAATCAATTAACGTTTACGTCTATCTAAAAGAGTCCAAGTAGCTCCTCCGACAACACCATCCGCTTCTAAACCATTACGCTTTTGAAATGCTTTTACTGCTTCTGTTGTTACCGGGCCGAAATCTCCGTCAACACCTTTGAGAAGTCCCAGTTTAGACAGTTTTTCCTGTAATTTGACTACTTGAGAACCTCGCATTCCCGGACGTAAAATCGGTAATCCTGCTGCGGTGTACTGTATTGCTGGGGGTTTTTTCTTTGTGGTTGTACTGCTTCTTCTACGAGTAGTTGTGGTTTGACGAGTACGTGTAGTCGCAGCTTGTCTTTGTGGTTTGGATTTCCTAACGGTATTTCTAGGTTTTGGCTTTGCTGGTGTTGGTTCGGGGTTCTTTTTAGCTGGAGTTGAAGGTCTGGGTTCTGGGGAAGAAGGTCGAACAATCCTAACTGGACTATTTACGGCAGGTGTTATCGTTCTTTGTGTCGAACTATTGACTACCCTAACACTGCTAAAGGACTCTGTAGGCACGGGAAAAGTACCAGAAGGTGGTGGTGTAGGAGCGTTAGTAACTGAGGTACTATTAACTGAGGTGTTAGTTGCTTGTGTGGATGCAGTTGTGCTAGGAAAAAGGGTTTGCCAAGTATTGCTGTCTACAACCCCATCCGATTTTAAACCAGCTGCTTGTTGAAAACGGGAAACTGCTGTTCTAGTTGCTTCTCTGAAACGACCATCAACTTGACCTTGATAAAAACCTAGAAGTTTTAAAGCACCTTGTAATTCTCTTACAGGTACTCCTTCGCTACCCATTTTTAGAGTAGGACGGTTCATGCTAGCTCCTACAACTACTTGAGCAAGTCTCTGTTGCGGTGCTGCAATTGATACTCTGGCACTCGTTCCTAGTAGCAGAGGAGTTGAGGAAATTACAAGTAACCAGTAGAACCTATTCCTCGGAAGGAAGCGAAATGATATCAGAGAGCTTAAGTTCTTAATAATACTTAGTTTTCTAATACCCATCATGGTTTGTGCCCCCGGCAAATCTCTTACAAATACACTATCTATTAACCAGTATAAAATTAAAATGCCACAGCAGTGTAAATGCTTAAAAAAAACTGCTATCTGTAAGTAATTGATTCTAAGTAAATCTTCTTCACTGTCGCTATACAATTACTCGGCTAATTGCTTCTTCTTGACCGATTACTGACACAAATGGTTCCTTTAAATATTGGGAAGCTGCTGTGATGGTATCTAAGCTGGTTAAAGCTGCGATATCTTCTTGAAATTTTTGGTCGAAGGCTATTCCCAAACCGATAATTTCATACCATCCATATATTTGAGCAATTTGTCCGTTGGTTTGTTTTCCTAAAGCGTATTGTCCCAGAATCTTATTTTTCGCAGCTTGTAAGGCATTTTCTTCTAGCTTGCTACTAGAAAGCAAATCAACTTCTCTTCGCAATCCTTCTAAAGCTATGACGGTATTTTCTGGTGCTGTACCCATGTAGACTACAAAGGAACTAGAGAACTGCCTTGTAGGGTAAAATGCCGATACATCGTAAGCTAAGCCAAGTTTTTCGCGTAACTCTATGAATAAGCGACTGGAAAGTCCATTTCCTAGATAGGTAGAAAGTAATTTTAAAGCAGCATAGTCAGTTGAATGTACTGAAGCACCTAGATAACCCAACATAATTACGGATTGCTGTGTTGCTTGGGGGGTAATTACTCGTTGGGGTTTTGTTTGTGGAAATGACACATCCATCATGGGTAGTTGGGTATCTACCGGATTTTGCCAATCACCAAATAGTTTATCGATTTCCTGTTCTGCATTGTCTTCGGAAATACGGCCTGCAATACTAATTACTATGTTGTCTGGGCGAAAATAGGTTTGATAATATTTAACTAAATCCTCCCGATTCAAATTGCTAATAGTTGTTTCATCCCCCATTCCCGAAGATGCATAAGGATGATTTTCGTACATCACTTGTCGTAATTGTTCAAATGCAACGCTAAAAGGCTGTTCTTTTTGCAAGCGTACATCTTGTATCGCAATCCGCTTCTCCATCTCCACTTCAGCTAAAGGAAAAGTTGGCGATCGCAATATTCGAGTAGCCAATTCCAGCATGGGAATAAAATCAGCAGTAACGGTTTTCAAAGATAGAACAAAGTAATCCGTTGCTGTATCAGCACTCAAAGAAGCTCCAACAGATTCTACACGTTCGGCTATTTCAAAACTTGAAAGTCCATCACATCCTTTGGTTAATACAGCACCTAGCAAATTTGCCAACCCTGCTTTTTCTGGATTTTCATAACAACTTCCAGCACGAATAAATATTCTAGTTGCAATTACATCAGCAACCGAATTTTCCGTAACCAGCAGTACTATTCCATTGTTTAACTCTGTACGACGAAGATTCGATGATTTTGGCAAGGTTGTCATTTAGATTTTGGATTTTAGATTTTGGATTTTGGATTAGGAGTTGAGGATTGGGAGTTGGGAATTAAGAGTTAGGAATTAACAATTATAAGTATTTTTTATTTTCTACCCCCTCTTCCCCCTCTCTTAATCTTCTGCTTTTACTACCGTCACGGCATAATTATCAGGTGAAAGATATTTATGTGCAATCCACTGTAGTTCTTTAGCGTCAAAAGATTGAATTGAAGAGGGATAAGTTACTGATAGTTCGGCTGAAGCAATAGTATTGTAGTATCCGTAAAGTCCTGCTAATTGGTTTGGTGTTTCTGTTGAAAAAGCGTAATCATTGCATAATAAACGTTTAGCACGGTTAAGTTCTTGCTCGGTAATTTCTAGGCTAATTAGGTCTTGGAGATGAAGCCGAATTAACTCTTCTACTTGCTCTAACTGTTCGGACTCTAACCAAGCATTGATAGTAAATAAGCTTGATTGTTGTTGCAGGGAAAAACTACTGTAAATACCGTTTACTAATTGTCGATTTTCTCGCAAATCTCTTACTAGTCTTGAAGCTCTCCCTCCTCCCAAGATTACCGAAAGTAAATCAAGACCATAACCAATGCGAAATTGTTCCACTCCTGGTGCTAGCCATCCCATTAATAAACGAGCTTGTTCGAGTCTTGGTAGTGAAATTTCTTGACGACGAATTCCTTCTAAAGTTGGTTTTATGGGTTTCTGAATGGAAGGATAATCACAGCATGATGGAGCGAATTTATCAAAAGTCCGATTTACCAAATCCCAAGCTTTTGATGAATCAATTCCTCCAGCAATTGACACTGTGATATTTTCTGGTTGATAGTGGGTACGGTGGAAACAACGTAGTTGCTCAACTCCATATTTCGCTACGTTCTCTTCGCTTCCGAGAACTGAGCGACCATAAGGATGTTGCTGATAAATGCTTTTGAAAAGAACTTGAAAACCAATCCAATCGGGATTATCTGATGCTTGTCGAATTTCTTCTAAAACAACTTTACGCTCTTGATTCAATTCGACTTCTAGTATGGCTGCATTCTGCAATAACTCACCCATTAAGGGTAAAGTTTCTTCAAGATAAGTAGAAGCAGTAGTTAGTGAATAATGAGCATAATCATAACTCGTAGCTGCATTACTTACTCCACCTAAGAATTCAATGGTTTGATCAAAGACCCCTGCTTTTAATATTTCAGTACCTTTAAAAATCATATGCTCCAAAAGATGAGCCATCCCACACCAAGATTCTGGTTCTAGATTAGCTCCTGCTTTAACCCAAATATCTGTCACAACTACGGGAGTGGTGGATATTTTTTGGTGAATTAATGTTAACCCGTTGTCTATTTTGAAGACTGAGGCTGGAAACACGGCAGTATTTATTGGTATTAGAATATTCAATAATTCTATCAGTTATAATTAAATTTTTATTTACATGAAATCTTATTTAATAAATATCATTTTGGTGGAAAATTTATATCTAAAGATATCTTTTATACAGTTTTAGCTTGTATCCTGTCAATAGAGGACTATAAATAAAGTGTTAGCTTCGTAGTAGTTATGCTATTTAAAGTCTAATAGCGTTAAAAATAATAGAAATTACAAATAGTAAATTAAGATTAATAAATGTGGTGTAGAACAAGACTGAATCTTTACTTATATTGTGAGTGTCACTCTCGCTTGATATAGAAAACTCGTATAATAGGTATGTTCATTCATCAGCAATCAATGACAAAGTTTTATATCAAACTCAATGATTTAATAAGTATTTTTTCTAAATAAATTACTAATAAGCAGCAGTTCTATATTTTGCCTTAACAAAATGCTTTATCAGAAACCGTTATCTACCTAACTCTAATTTCATATTATCTACAAATAACAAAACAAAGCTCCTTAAATCGAAAAGTGATTTAAGGAGCCTTGAAATTATAGTTCACCGCAACGCCGTTTTACCTAAGTTTATGACCTGGTTAAACCAGGGGGGAGCCTAATACCTCGTTTAAAGTTTCCGGGTACATGCCCGGTTTACTGCCACGAAATTGTTCGGTTCCCATATCATAAAAATCATAGATCACAAAACTGTATGGCAGTCACCAACGTTGCAGTGCAACAAACCCATTATAGCTTTCAAAAATGATGTTGTGTAGTAAATAAATAAAAATATTTTTGGACTATTATTATTTACTCTTCTAATTTATTCAGAATACCATATAGACTCTATATTCTTAGCAATTGTCATCGCTTCATCACGATTTAATTTATCAAATAAAACTGTAATGTGTCCTAGTTTGCGTCCCGGACGAGATTCTGATTTCCCATACCAATGTACATATGCTCCGGGAATTTGTGCTAATTTAGAGCGCTTATCTATATAGTCATGTTTTCGCGTTTCATAACCTAATAAATTTACCATAATAGCACAGGGAATTTTCATCGCCACGTTGCCTAAAGGTAAATCACATACAACTCGTAAATGCTGCTCAAACTGAGAAGTATAGCAGGCATCAATAGAGAAATGTCCGGAATTATGGGTTCTGGGTGCTATTTCATTAACTAATACTTCACCACTATTAGTTAAGAATAATTCTATAGCAAAAACACCAACTACTTGCAAATTGTCAAGTACGTTACAAGCAATATCTTTAACAGCTTTTTCTGTCTGAGGACTGATGTCAGCAGGAGCAATAACGCGTCTACAAACTTGTTGCTCTTGTTGGGTTTCTACTACTACAAAAGTCGAGATTTCGCCACTTGTAGAACGCGCTGCAATTACAGATAATTCTTTTTGGAAAGGAATGAATTCTTCTAATAAATAGCGAGATTTAATTAAATTATTTTTTGGTTTTTTATCCGGATGATTTTGATACAGCTTTTTCTCTAAACTTAACAAGTCCTCAACAATAAAAGTTCCTTGACCATCATAACCATGGCGACGAGCTTTCAATACTGCGGGGAATTGTAATTCCGATTCCTGCGACCGATTATTTTCTCTATATTGCTCTTCTTGAGATTTTAAAACAGTAAACAATGATTCTGGTAATATGAATTTAGGAACTGGTATACCTAAATCTTGCAAAAAACAACGTTGATGGTACTTATCTAGTAGAGGAGATAATGCTTCAATCCGAGGACGAAAACAAACTTTTTCTGTAGCTAATTGCGATAAAGCCTCTATATTAATAAATTCATTCTCAAAAGTTATCGCATCGCAATGTTTAGCTAATTCTGCTGTAGCAGTAGCATCATCAACTGCGGCAAAAATAGTATCGCTAGCAATACTAACTGCTGGGTCATCAGTATTAGGAGTTTGTACAATTAATTTTACCCCTAACTTTTGTGCAGCAGTACCCATCATTAATGCTAATTGTCCACCACCGATTACACCAATATGCTTCATTTGCATCTTAGAAAATAACGAGTTTTGACACTAGTTTTAGAGTTCCTACCGCAAGCTTTGACGCAAATTTTAACTTACACTCGTTTAAAAGATTGCATCGGTAAAATCAACAGTTGCAACATTTGTATCAATATATGCAGCACCGAGTTATAAAGCTTTGATTAGAATGGCATAACTCATTTTATTTCCTATTCAGTTTACCTGATTTAACGGTGCATTCGTGAAATAATATTTATCTAAATTAATTATTGCTATTACTGATACTCCCTACAAATCAGCGCTAGCTTAGATTAGTTATCCCATATTGGGATGAGAAAAGTTTGTTGCTTTTAGACTTTCACAAGAAAAATCTCCATTATCAATTTCGACATTACTCAAAGACTCAGCATAAGTTAAACCATTTATTACTTCAGCAGTATTATTAAATATCCTAAAAAAATATAAAGATTGGGGTTCATAAAGCCTCAAATAATTAATTAAACACAACTTATTATGAATCTAAAAAAAACCTTATGCTTTCGGATTAAGCTTATATCACCAATTAGATGCAAAAGTTAAGCAATATAACCGTTTCTCAAATATATAGAATTATTCTCCAAATATTGAAATTATTCTTAATCTTAGCTATATAAACATTTATATATGTCTGTTCTCGTGTTCTTATAAATAAATTGTGACTCAAATATCAAAACCTATTCTTTTCAATTTAAGTTGATTAATTTGATTAATATACTTATTGCAATTTACATAACTTAATAAAATATGGTGTCATATTCACCATATTTATTGCAAAAGATTTACTTTGAAGTGAATAGATAAAGTTTATTATCATTTGGCGAAATAATTAAGTAACTGCTGTTAATCTTGTAATTAGTGAAAGCTTTGTTTTGTTCAGTTCTAAATCAATAGAATGACATTTACAAAGCTTCACAATTTATAGTTGTAACTCTTCTGGTAGAGAATTGTTAACTGTAAGTATTAATCGAGAAATATCTATTTATTATTATTGGAAAGTTATGCTGAAAAACTTCAATCGCCTTGTTAGCAATCCTATGAAACATTACAACGATGAATGGGTTGACCAATGGTGCCAAGATAATGGTTGGACAGATTTATTTATAGAGCGCTGTAACAACTTCTGGGCTTTTCCTCCAGGTGCAGTAATGCCAGAACCAATTCCAGCAAAAGTACTCAGAACAATTAAGGCTGAAAGGGGCTTGACCTGTGAAGAGCGAATTTGGTCTATTACAGCAGTAATCGCCACAATGATAGCCGCAGGTGTGACTTATTGGTTGAGATGTCCGATACCAATGGTTGCAGCATTTGCCTTTAATGCTGTAACTGTAGCTCAGTTGGAAGTTGAAGATGTGTATTAAAGTTGAGACTTGGAATATTCATGGGGAAACTTCCCCTACGAATATTATATGTAGTATTTTTTTATAATTAACTGAATCTTTAGGCGGTGTCACGTTATTGTCACACTACTCAAATTAAATTTATATACAAGGCTGAAAAACACTAAGTAGAACGGCTGATTGAAAAATCAATTTAGTACTTAACGCGGTTAGATTTCCCCAACCCCCTTTTCCCAGGGGGTTTTCTCTATTCTGAGGAATAGGAAATACTGACATACTAAATTTTGATTTTAATATTAGCCTTTTCCATTTGATATCTGACAATATTCTCATGAAGCTGAAGCAAAACCGATTTCTAGCCGTGAAAGCAGCAAATAACCACATACTTTGCGTAAATGTCTTGTTTTAAAATCCCAACAAACTGGTCTTATGACATTGGTATAGCAATTCAGTTTAATTGACACCGACGGGTTGTATTTCAGCCAGGATGATTGGAACTCGTACTATTAGATACTAGGCTAAAAATTGGTGTTTGAGATGGAACATATTAAATAATACAACAATATGAAGCTGTGTTATTTAGATGAATCTCTGAGTTAAAAAAACAAATATGTTTCTTATAATCTAATAAATTTGCGTCAATATACTTAAATATTTATATAGATTAACTTTGAGATTTTGAGGTGGGTAAAGCTATAAATCCAGTTTTACGTAGTTTTTCGGTAGAGTACGACCAATAAATGAAGTTAAGCTTTTGTATAAACGATATCTCTTAAAATTTGGATATAACTAATGTTTAATGGAGATGTCGTAAATAAATTATGCTTTCAAACTAATTGATAATTAACTTAATTTTATTTCTTATTTAGCTCATTATGGAATCTAGAGAATCAGTAGATTTAGATTTACAAAAGTTTTGGTATATTATCAAACGACGTTGGCTTCCCGCTGCATTTATATTAACTATTTCAGTTGGAGCAGCAGCGATATTGGGTTCTGTTAAAAAACCTGTTTTTGAAGCTCAAGGTAAGCTTTTGATTAAGAAAATAAACCAGACTTCTGCTTTAACAGGGCTAGGAGGAGAGATTGGACAGCTAGAAGGTTTAGATATAAAAAGTAGTCCAATAAACACAGAAATCGAAGTAATTAGTTCCAAACCTTTGTTATTAAAAACAATTAAAACTTTAAATCTCAAAGATGATGATGGGGTACCTCTAAAACCAAAAGACTTGGCAAAATCTATTGAGCTTAGAGCGGTTCCAGCAACTGATGTTTTAGAAATTTCTTATGAAGCTAAGAGTCTGAAAGAAGCAGAAGCAGTTGTGAATGAATTAATGAAACTGTATATGGAAAATAATATACAGACTAATAGAGCTGCTGCTGTTGCTGCTGGTGATTTTATCGCCAAACAGTTACCCGAAACACAAGATATCGTTAATCAAGCAGAAAAAGCTTTACGTAGTTTCCAGCAAAAGTACAACGTGATTTCTTTGGAAGAAGAATCTAGAAGTGCTGTAGCAATTCGCAAAGATTTAGAGACTAACATAACTGAAACAAAGATAAAATTAGCAGAGGTAACCGCTCGTTCCGAAAGTCTTCAGCAAAAAGTTGGGATGAATTTTCAAGAAGCTATTGATACTGATTCTTTGAAAAGTTCTACTGGAGTACAGCAGGTTTTAAGCAATTTGCAAAAAGTAGAAAATGATTTAGCATTAGCTCAAACGAGATTTTATCCAACACATCCGACAGTACAAAGTTTAATCAGTCAAAGAAATGCTCTGCAAAGTTTATTAAATAGTAGGGTTGCAGAAGTTAGTAATAATATAAATATAAATAGCAAGAATTTACAAATAGGTGAAGTAACCCAAAAATTAACAGAGGATTTAACGAAATCTGAAGTAGAAACTGTTGCTCTGAAAAATAAACTAGAATCTTTATTAGAAGCATTAGCAGTTCATCAAAAAAGAATTAATATCCTACCTCAGTTAAAACAAGAAGAAAAAAAATATCAGCGACAATTAGAAACCGCTCGAACAACTCATGAAAGTCTTTTAAAAAAGTTACAAGAAGTAAGAGTTACGGAAAACCAGAATATTGGTAATGCTCGGATAATTGAACCTGCTTTTGTTACCAGAAAGTCTACTAAATCTACCAAAATTATGTTTGTAATTTTAGGAGGTGCTTTCGGAACTATTCTTGCTACAGCAATGGTTGTATTGCTTGAATTACAAGATAGGTCGATTAAAACTCTTAAGGAAATTAGAAAGCTATTTGACTATACGCTGCTCAGTACTATACCTTCTTTAAAAAAGAAATCTTACCTCAACCTTAAGGATACTGATACCAACAGCTTACCGGAGATACCTGTAAGGGATAATCCCGATTTACCAATTGCAGATGCATATCGAATGCTTCAAGCTAATTTGAAGTTTATTAGTTCTGATAAATCATTACAGGTAATTGTAGTTACGAGTTCCGTTCCTAAAGAAGGTAAATCTACCGTATCGGCTAATTTAGCAGCAGCAATGGCTCAATTAGGTAAAAGAGTATTGCTTGTAGATGCAGATATGCAGAATCCCATACAGCATCATTTATGGGGTGTAAATAATGCTAAGGGATTAAGCGATATTATTGTCGGTCAAGTTGAATTTGAAACAGTGGTAAGTGCGGGAATGCTCAGCTTAGATGTCTTGAGCGCAGGAGCAATCACTCCCAATCCTCTATTCTTGTTAGATTCTCGCAAGATGGAAACTCTGATTGAAGATTTTAAAAATACTTATGATTTTGTGATTATCGATGCACCATCTTTAATGATGAGAGCGGATGCTTTAGCTTTAGGAAAAATGGCTGATGGTGTCTTATTAGTAGCACGAGCAGGGGTTCTGACTTCTGGTGATGCTAATGCTGCTAAAGAAGCTCTAGCACGTTCTGCACAAAATGTTTTAGGTGTAGTAGTAAATGGTCTAATTCCAGAAAATGAATCTGACAGTCATTTCTATTACGGTAAAGATGATTCAAATAAAGAAAATTCGTATCAAGAAGCTATTAAGTCAAAATCATTTTAAATAACTGTTTTAATATCTACTTTTATATAAGTTTATTAGGGTGCAATTTATTTATGGAAGGATTACGCAAGCTCTTAGGAAATTCTTTTTCCTTACTCTTAAATCGCTTAACTCAGAGTATTACAACTTTCATACTAGTTGCATCAATTGCTCGTATCATGGGGGCTTATCAACTAGGGCAGTATATGCTTGCTTTTAGTTATTATTATGTATTTATGACCTTAGCTTCCCAGGGATTTAAAACATTATTCACGCGGGAAATATCGCGTAATCCCACTGAGGTTAATGCTTATTTAATCAGCGGCACTTTTCTACAGCTTTTATTTAGTATTGTTGGTTATGCAGTGCTAACAATTACAGTGTATTTTCTTCCTTATAATCAAGATACTTCTACTGTTTGTTACGTTTTAGGCTTAGCAGTAATACCATTTTCGCTTTCTAACGTTACAGAAGCTATCTTTCAAGCGGAAGAGAAAATGCATCTAATTGCTGTCAGTACTGTACCTATTTATATTGTACGGCTATTGTTAATGGTTTGGGCGATGAATCTGAACCAAAATATTAGTGTTGTTGCAGCAATTATGGTGGGTTCGGAATGCTTGATATTTTTGATTGAATGGTGTTTGGTGTCGCAATTTATTAAATATAAATGGCATTTGGACTGGAAGTTTATGTGGCAAACTACTAAAGCTTCTGGTTCATTTATAGTTATTGAAGGTATATCTGTTTTAGGTTATAGACTCCAAGTTTTTATTCTTTCTTTATTTGGTGGTGAATTAGTTGTAGGACTTTATGGTGCTGTTGCACAATTAATGCAGCCTTTTCAGATTATTTCTCATAGTCTTGTTCTAGCTGTGTTTCCAAAAATGACTAAAGCCATCGATTCTGGAAAAGACAGTCAGCGACAAATTTCACAAATAACTATAGAAATATTATTGGTTGTAGCTTTACCTTTAATTATAGGACTTGGATTTGTAGGAAAAGATTTACTGGTCTTGCTCTACCACGACCCGAGTTTTGCGGAAGCACAATTAGCTCTGAATATATTTAGTCTCGGTCTGATTGCTTCATCGTTTGTCAGACCGCTGAGTTACTTATTAGTAGCTAACGGATTTGAAAAGGTTAATCTTTGGCAAGTTTTTATTACAACGATATTAGATGTTTTCTTAAGTATTATATTGGTTTCTCAATATAAGTTAAATGGTGCAGCATCTACAGTTATATTTACCGATTTTGTTTCTCTATTTATTTATATATTTGAGGTTCATAGAAGATTATTTAAACTGGAATACTGGTCTGTTATAAGTCGTCCGTTGATTGTCAGCATTTTGATGACGGGTGTTTTATTAATCCTCCAGCAATTTAACCTAAATATTATTTTAGTCTTACTGATTTCAACTATAAGTTATTTCTTATTTGTTGCCAGCTTAGGGATATACACTGTTTACACTTCTAATGAAGAGTGGGCAAAATTATTATTGAAACGAAAATAAAATGAATCTTCAAGCCTTGGATTCTATTTACAGGGTACAGCTATGAATCCAGAAGTATCTATAATTATTCTTGCTTATAATACGGAAGAATATATTACAAAATCGATAAAATCCGCTTTAGAACAAACTGAAAAAAATATCGAATTAATTATAGTCGATGACGGTTCTAAGGATAAAACCTTAGATATAATAAAAAGTTTTTCCGATAAGCGTATTAAAGTCTTAGTTAATAAACAAAATCAAGGACAAAATTTTTCTACTAATTTAGCAATACATGAATCTCAAGGTAATTGGATAACCCGACTTGATTCAGATGACTGGTATGCAGTTGATAGGTTAGAAAAACTCTTAAACATTGCCAATTCCCAGAATATAGACATGATTGCTGATGATATATATTTTATTCAAGATGGACAAGACACTCCTTGGAGTACATTATTAACTCAAAGTAGATGCAAGATTAAGAACAATATTAAAATTTCTCCGATATCTTTCGTGGAAAAAGATATACCTGGAGTATGGAGTTTACCTCTAGGTTTGACCAAACCATTGATTAAAAGAGATTTTATAATTAAGCACAATATTCAAAACCAACAAGAGATTTTAATTGGTGGAGACTTTTGGCTATATTTAACTTGCTTAGCTCATGGAGCAAACTTTTTATTAGTTCCAGAACCATTTTATTATTATCGTTCTCGGCATGGTTCTTTAGTTACTCAGAGTAAAATAAAAAGAATTGAAGCATATTGTGAAGCGACTAAATATTATTTGAATCAAGACTATATTAAAAATAATCAAAGATTGTTGATTGCTTTACAGAAGCGTCTAGCTTTAATAGAAAAAACAAGACCATATTTTCAAGTTGTAGATTCTTTTAAACAAGCTGATTATTTAAGTGCTTTAATGCAAATGAGGAAAAATCCTTACTTTTTTTGTCATTTATCTACGCAGCTACCAAGAATTATACGTCGCAGATTGTCTTTATATTTCAATAAAATCGCCATCAAAAATTCTAGTTAGCTATAACTATTACTTCAAGGTTACTGTTCTATATCAGTAAAATTTTAATCCTAATTTCATATCTAATTTAAACATAGAGATAAAAAAATGAAAGTTGCTTTATTACATTTTTGCTTTTATGAATATACTGTTCAGCTAGCCAATGGTTTAGCCGCAGCAAACGTCGATTTAACACTAATTCATCCTCAATACCTATCAGATGATGTACAAGCTTTATTAGACCCTAGAATCAAAGTAATTACTTTTAATAAATATCGGATTCGCGACCCGCGTAATTTATCCGCAATGGGTGAATTAATGAGGATTATCCGTAAAGTACAGCCTGATGTGTTGCACGTTCAAGAAACAAACGACCCTTGGTACGATTTAACTTTATTATTCAATAAAATGCCTGCTTTAGTAACAACTATTCACGATGTATTCCGTCATCCTGGAGACAAAGATAATGTTTTCGGTTCGGAATATACTCGCAGAATTGCATTTTGGCGATCGCAACAGATAATAGTTCATGCTAATTTTCTCAAAGGTGCTTTGGTTGAGGAATTTGAAGTTCCTCAACAAAGGGTATGTGTTCTTCCTCATGGAGAATTAGGAAGTCTATATCAAAGATTAGCTAAAGAAGATAAAAGTATAGAAAAAGAACCATTTACTTTACTATTTTATGGACGTATTTGGCCTTATAAAGGTTTAAAGTATTTGGTTGAAGCAATGCCATCAATCATAGAACAAATTCCTCAAGTCAAATTAATTATTGCTGGAGAAGGAGAAAATTTACAACAATATTTTCCCAATGGATTTGACGATAAGCATTACGAAATGCTCGGTCACTATATCAAATCAGAAGATGTTGTAGGTCTTTTCAAACGCAGTTCGGCAGTAATTTTGCCTTATATAGAAGCATCTCAAAGCGGTGTTGCACCTTTAGCTTATGCATTAGGTACTCCCGTTATTGCTTCTGAAATCGGTGGTTTAGCTGAAATGATTTATTCTGAGCAAGATGGGTTATTAGTTCCACCTAGAGATGTTAATGCTTTAGCTAATGGGATTATTCGTTTATTGAGTGATAGCGAATTACAAAATAACTTAAGAAGTGCAGCCTTATATCGCTGTCAAGATGATTTGAACTGGTTAAATATTGCGACTCAAACAATTGAAATTTATCGCAAAGCAATTTATCTCAAAAATAGTTATCGCTAAGATTAATGAGAAAACTTTTATTATTTGCTGAGGAGGCTTTTGCAGTTGCTTCTTTATTACTTTATTCGGGAGGACCGCTAACCTTAATTCTATCGGGTGGAGCAAATGAAGGTGACGATTCTGGAGAAACAAATACTTCTTTAATTCTGGTATTTTTCTTCTTAAATTATATAGTAACTTTTTTCCTGCTTGTTCTTCGTTGGAAAAAGGTTATCAACGTGATGAGAAAAGAAAAGATAATTGTATTATTAGTCGGAATAGCAGTCTTTTCTTTCATGTGGTCTTCTCTTCCTAAAAAGACCATAACTCGCGGTATTGCAATAGTTGGAACTAGTTTATTTGGACTATATTTAGCATCGCGTTACACGATAAAAGAGCAGTTAAAATTATTAGTATACATGTACGGTATTGCTGTTGTATTTAGCTTTTTATTTATTGCAGCATTACCCAAATACGGTATTATGGCTGGAATTCACGAAGGAAGATGGCGAGGAATTTACAACCATAAAAATACCCTGGGTAAAGTGATGGCTCCAGGATTAGTAGTATTTTTATTATCGGCTTTTGACTCTAAGAAATATAGTTGGCTATTCTGGATGGCTTTTAGTTTAGCCTTTATCCTTTTAGTACGCTCTAGTTCCACAACTTCTTTAATTAATGGAATAAGTTTAATCGCAGTATCTATCTCTTTTCGAGTATTTAGATGGCGTGATAATTTGATGGTACCGAGTACAATCACAATTGCAAGTTTGGGGACAATTTTCTATATTATTGTTTCTGTAACTACCGAAGCGATTTTAACAGCTCTTGGTAAAGATACGACTCTTACTGGTCGTGGAGATATGTGGCCGTATATCTTTGATATGATTTGGAAAAAACCAGTTCTAGGTTATGGATTTGGTGCGTTTTGGTACGGTCCAGATACTCCTTCTTTTTTCATTTGGAGAGTAACTGGTTGGAAACCTCCAAATTCTCATAATGGCTTTCTAGACTTGTGGTTGCAAATAGGCTTAGTCGGTTTGGGTATATATGTCTTTGGGTTTTTAGTAATAACTTTACCAAGAGCATTTTACTGGGTACGAACTACCACCACATCAGAAGGATTTTGGCCGTTAACGTATATGACTTACATGTTATTGGCCAACATTAGTGAAACTACGTTAATGATACAGAACGATTTATTTTGGGTTCTTTATGTTGCTGTTGCTTTTTCTGTACAAATGTCACCAGAACGTCACAAGCTATCAGCTATAAAAAATATATAAAGTTTACAGATAATAGATAATAGAAAAAAACATTGAAGCATAGTGGTTTTTTCTAATCATAAAAGAAGTGCGTCTTTAATAAAAAAAGATTATGTGTGATAAAAACTTAAAATAC
>ERZ1740070.1295-NODE-1295-length-15799-cov-15.240218_pt1 | contig 15799 bp, 13 predicted proteins | sample MGYA00581734_ERZ1740070 | MGnify/ENA primary metagenome ERZ1740070 (study PRJEB43018, sample SAMN04849744) | marine metagenome | isolation source: floating plastic debris | place: Pacific Ocean | collected 2008-09-01 | study: EMG produced TPA metagenomics...
CGCTTTTATCTTTCTCATACTCCTTTTTCCACCTTCTTAGCATATCCGCCCTGATGCCCAATTCTGATGCTACCTGGCTCACATTTTCTCTTTGGTTGGCCAAGTCAATAGCATTAAGTTTAAACTCTTTGGTATAGTATCTCTTTTGCATAACTCTAATGTAATTAATAGGGCTTACAGGCTCTTCTTAACTGTCCAATTAAAGGTAGGAAGTCCAGTAGATAGTTTGCCGGATTATTGAAATATTCAATAATCATATTTTTACTGGCCTTATTTTTGTCCGTATGCTGCAAAGTGCATAACACCAGTTACCAGCAAAGTGATGAATTTACTAAGACCCAAAAATTAAGAGGTTGATAACATGCTAAAGGTAAGAATTAGCAGAGAATCATTGAGGTGCTTTTAAGAGTTGAATAGGTAAACAAAAAGCCGAAGAACAATCTTCGGCTTTAGTGGGCCCACCTGGGCTCGAACCAGGGACCCCTTGATTATGAGTCAAGTGCTCTAACCAGCTGAGCTATAGGCCCTGAATCAATTAACAATCTTCAAATTTCAATTAATCAACATTGGACGTTGCTATTTGTCAATTGACAATTGATTTTGGGAGTGCAATATTAGATATTTGCTCCAAATTCGCCAAAAGAAAATTTCAAATTTGGAACTCCATAAAATACAAGATATCATTTTCGATTTAGGAGGAGTGATCGTTGGCTTGGATACTTCCCGAACGATTGCTGCAATAGCCCGGCTGACAGGTGTTTCCGAAGATGAGGCCTTCTCAATTTTTGAAAGCGATAAGCGCTTTAAGGAATATGAAATGGGGAAAATTACGGACGAAGAATTTCGTAATTTTATTAGAGACATAACCACTGAATCATTGACAGATCTGGCCATCGATGAGGCATGGAACGCCATGATCCTGGGTTTTCCGCAAGTTCATTTAGATCTATTAAACCACCTTTGTAAGCATTATAAAATTCATCTGCTGAGTAATACAAATAACATTCACCTTGAATATATGACTAATAAACTTATGGAGGCAGATGCGGGTGGTTTTAGCGATTACTTTGATAATGAGTTTTACTCACATAAAATGGGCATGCGAAAGCCAAACATTGATATCTATACTTCTGTTTTATCCGAAGGGGGGATGAACGCTGAAAGCACTTTGTTTTTAGATGATAATTTGGATAACCTCAAAGGCGCTCATTCGCTGGGGATCAATGTTTACCACGTAAAAAAGCTCACTGATACAGTAAGTTTCTTCAATGGATAACAATAAGATAAAAACCTACTTGACCCATTTGGGTCTTTTCATATTCACGTTCATTTCTACCACATTTTCGGGGAGCTTTTTCATTAAAGGAAAAATGTGGGGCTGGACTGAATACAGTTGGGCTGACTTCTCAGAGGGCATGAAATATTCTGTGCCGTTCCTTTTAATCTTAACTGTGCATGAATTTGGTCATTATTTCACTGCACGTTACAATAAAGTAAAGACTACTCTCCCGTATTACATTCCATTGCCACCTATTCCAATGCTGATCGGAACCATGGGAGCCGTGATCAGGATCAAGGATTTTATTAAGTCTAAGAAGGTTCATTTCGACATAGGGTTGGCAGGGCCTCTTGCAGGATTTGTGGTGGCTATTGCACTCTTATTTTATGGATACTCCAACCTTCCTCCTGTTGAATATATTTATGAAATTCATCCCGAATATGAGGCTTATGGAACTGATTACGCTGATTACTATGCCGAAAATGACAGCCTTATCAGCATTAAAATAGGGAAGAACTTAGCAATCCTATTCTTTGAGAATTATGTAGCAGACGCTGAACTTGTTCCACACCCCAATGAGTTTGTCCACTACCCCTATTTATTTGCAGGATTTTTGGCTCTTTTCTTTACTGCGTTAAATCTTTTGCCAATAGGTCAGTTGGACGGGGGGCATGTGCTTTACGGTTTAGTTGGGGCTAAATGGCATTCGCGCGTGGCAGTAACTTTTTTTCTGGCTATGCTCTTTTACTCGGGACTGGGCTATATCAGCCCTCATCAACCTTATGATGAGCTGATCTGGCATGTACCTATTTATATGGCTTTTTTATACTTCGCATTGAAGGGCTTGAAAATGAATAGCCAAACTACTTTGATGTATGCGTTAATCATTTTCTCCGTCCAGTTTATGCTGGCGTTATACAACCCTGCTCTTAAAGGTTTTGAAGGATGGCTACTTTTTAGTTTGATTATCGGTCGGTTCGTTGGTGTCTATCACCCTAAATCACCTATTGAAGAGCCCTTGGATCTAAAAAGGCAGATTCTAGGTTGGCTAGCGCTTGTGATATTTATAATCTCGTTCAGCCCTGTTCCGCTGAGTATTGGTTAATGTAAGCTTGAATACCCCCTTCAAGTGATAAGATATTTTGAAACCCGTTCTTTTCCAGGTATTTAGCAGCTTGCCGGCTTCGCTTACCCGTTTTGCAATGGCAAACGATAGTTGTGTTTTTATATTTTTCAAGTTCTGCAAGCTTAGAGGGTATGGTACAGAGTGGGACGTTAATAGCGCCAATATTTTCCTCCTCATACTCCCAATGCTCCCGTACGTCCAAGACGGTCAAATTCAAATTAGTGGTGCGAATAGTTTCGAACTTATCTACTGTGATTGACTCCATTATTGCTTGATTACTCTGTAGGAAAAGGACCGATTTCCTTTTTTTACAACCAGCAAATATACGCCATCGGAGAGATTTGAAATATCAACCAAAGACCCAGACTCATTTTGCACAAGATCAAAATTTACTTCTTTACCTAGGAGATTGAGTATTTTGATATCATCCAATACCGGCAGTTTAAAAAACCCTTGGGTTGGGTTGGGATAAGGCCGGATGGTTTCCTTCAATTCCTCATCTACGGAGTTGATAACCCCGGTAAATGTTCCAAATACGGGCCTTATCATTAAGCTTCCGGTTTGCAAATCGTTCTCCTTTTCCCAAAACCCTGAAGTATTTGTGAAAATTTTGTCAATACTGTTTGTATTCCTATCTAAACCGATGCGGAGGTCACCCTCAAAGCGCTGACGATAGCCAACGTAAAACGTACCTGATAGAATTATTGGACGATTGAATTCGTAGTGAAAGAACTGATCTATGGAATCGGTTCGAACGGCCGTTGCGTCTTCCTGATACAGGCGATCTCCCGGCTCTCCGTTATTGTCTGTCCATACCGTCAGCGCCAGAGCCTTGCCTGTTGGATCTGTACCTATGTAAGGAAAATGGACATCAAGTCCGGTCAGGGAATCTGACAGGCCCTCAGGAATAGTGAACTGATATGCTAATTGATTTGAGGAAGTCTGGAAACCGGCGCCAAATTCTGCGGTGCCATCATCGTAGGCGTAATAGTTTTTTAGAATAAAACTGGTTTGGGTAGTATCATTGATTCTGAAGTTAATACCTCCATGATTGGAAGAAATTTCATCGCCACTTTCATATTCCAGTGTATATTGTATGAAAAGAGAATCATACGGATTTTGGAAGTACGTACTGTCCAAAAGCGATTCTTCCGTGGTTACGGTATCAGGAACCCCAGGAAAACTACTGACATTCAGGTCATCTTCGATACGCCTGACCGGGAAAACATTTTCGGATCCATTTAAGTAGGAGCTGGCGTTTATTACAACATCAAACGACACCGCTTGCGGATCCCCGAGGTTTATGATATCCAGATTATTTCGCGCGAACATAGAGCGGTTAATCAGGTCGGTCGAGAAGAAGTTACTAGGAACTGATGTGTAGGGCTGAAATGGTGAAGACAACTTTGACGTTACATTTCGATCAGGAAAGGAAAGATCACTTCCATTTCTACCTTCATTCATGTACACATAATCTACATTCCAAGTATCCCATAATCCCGACTGGCGACCAAACGACCTGAATCGAAATTGGAATTCATCGGAGAAATATGAATCATCATCCAGTCTAACAATATTTTGCACGAACACACCCGTTCTGTTGAGCTCCCCACTGTTGGTCGGCCATACCTGTTCCCAAAATGTGGTATCCGGCGTAACGGCAAGGAATTCAAGAACTATTGAATCACCTTGATTTTCCTCAGGCACATCGCCTGCCCCACCAAACTGGTAGAAGAAACTTAGATACACTTCATCTGAAATGCCTAAGCTACCCAGAAGGATTGGGCAAGAGGTAAGCACATCTGTTTCGCCCCGTGAGTCTGAGTTGGCGCTGTAAGAAATTCCTGTGGCGGTTAAGCCATCAAAAGAAGCCACATTAATGCTGGGCGGAGCAATGCCCACATCTTCACTTATTCTCACATTATCACTGTCTTGCCATAAAGAGTCGCTGGGAAAATCTTGTGTAAATGAAAAGTCATCCCAAAAAGGTAACGAGAGTGGGTCTTGACTTTGAGTGCGAGAGTTTTTTGTGATTTTATGCGATGGTTTGGGAATTGGCTCTACAGTCAGTTGGCCAAAAAGGAACCCTGGAAGTATAACCAGCAAAAAAACAATTGATCTCATTCCGTTTCCTCTTCGGTCTCTTCCCCTGCTGTAAGAAACTGTTGATATAACGAGTCCGTTTCGGGTACTATCCACAAATCTATTAAATCTCCCAGGCGTGCTTGTTTACCCTCTGCAGGGTTTTGACGAATAACGAAAACATCTTCACCTGTAGTATCCGATAAGACTTCAATAATACCGATTTGCAAATCCCTACCCCTGAGGTAAGTTTCTGCTTCATCCAAAGGTAAACCAATTAAATCCGGTACATCCCGTACTGGTGAATCTCCACCACTTCCTACAAATAAATCGATCACTGATCCCTTGGACACCAGGTCTCCCTCGTTAAGCGGTTCATCATTTATTTTCATTTCCAGAACCAAATTCAAAAACTGGCTCGGTATGTAGGTTATTGTTCCTAGTTTTAATTCATTGCTTTTTAAAACGGCCTCGGCATTTCTCAATGACCTATCCAGCAGTTTGGGCATCGGAACGGTTGGGGGCGTCACCCGATTGACCGAAATAAAGACCTTTCTGTTTTGCTTTACTTTTGATCCAGCCTTAGGATATTGCTTTAATATTGTCAAAGGCTCATACTCATCTGAATAAGTACTATCGTTAATTTCATATCTAAGATCGCGTTTGTTAAGAAAGTCTTCCATTTCACCCAGTTTCATTCCATACAAGTTGGGAACGGTTATAGTCTCACCGTGATTCGTGGTGTATGGGAGATATACGTAAAAGAAAACCAAAGTCCCACATACAGCCAATAAAATAACAATAAATGAGTGAAGTAAAAGCCCTTTTAAAGTATCAGGAAATAGTTTCATCTGTCGATTTCAGTAATGGAAGCAAACATAGGTAAATTCATATTACTGCTTAGCGAAGTTCTTTTGAAGTCGCTTGGATTCTTGAAATTTTTGAAATGAACTTGCGATAATTATTGTGATTAAATCGGTAAAGGAAATGCCCTGTTCCTGCCACATCATGGGAAACATACTTGAATTGGTGAAGCCAGGGATGGTATTTATTTCATTGATAAACACTTTTCCTTCTTTGGTCAAAAAGAGATCAACTCGGGCAAAATCTTCACAATGTAGAGCCTGATAAGCACGGATGGATAGGTTTCTGATTTTTGAAGCAATATCGTCCTCTATGTCGGCAGGTACCTTTAATGTAACTGCGTTAGGATCCTCGTACTTGGCCTTATAGGTATAGAATTCATAATCAGGACTAATTACTATTTCCGCAGGCAGAGAAACCCTTATTTTGTCGTCATTTCCCATCACAGAGCATTCCAGCTCTCTACCCTGTATGTACTGCTCGAACAAAAGTACGGTGTCAAATTTGAAGCACTCCTCCAACGCAGACTCAAAATCTTGCTCGTTGTTCACCTTAACTATGCCTACGGATGAACCCAGGTTAGCTGCTTTAGCCATAAAAGGTAGTCCAAGTTTCTTTTCTATATCATGAAAAGAAACCTGATTCTTCTGCTGATATGTATAGGTTATAAACTTACTTGTTGGAATGTCAGCGGCTTTTAAAAGTCGCTTAGATGCCAATTTACTCATGGACACTGCCGAGCCTAATACTCCGCTTCCTGCGAAGGGTAAATCAATAGTTTGTAAAAGCCCTTGTACGCTTCCATCTTCACCATCAGTTCCGTGTAGAACCGGAAAGACTATGTCTGGCGTTACCTGTTGATTTTGGCTGAAGAAAGTAGCTGAACCAGAACTTAATTGTAGCGTCAGAATTTCTGAGTTGGAAAAGTCACTAGTTACCTCGTTCATAAAGTACCAGTGACCTTCTTTAGAAATCCCTATAATAGAAACTTCAAAAACAGATTTATCAATATATTGAAATATGTTACGTGCTGAACTTATGGAAATTTCATGTTCAACAGATTTACCGCCATAAACAATAGCTACCTTCTTTTTTGACATGTAGGATTATTCTATTCCGCCCAAATATAATTGAATTCCCGTTGCACAGAAATTATTAATCGCCTTTCAGCACTCGTCTTACATATGAGAAGGACTCACCGCTTACCTGAATGAAGTAAACCCCCTGCGCTTGGTTGGCAATATCAAAGGTATATGTCTGATTTAACGTATTGGGTAATTCCGTCTCTAACACCGAATGACCTAAGGCATCAAAAAGGGCCACTTTTACCAGTTCACGTTGATCTAATGTGAATCGAACATTGAATTTCCCGTTAACCGTAGGATTTGGAAATATTGCGTTTTCCGCATCTAGAAATAGATCAGTTGTAAATACCTGAATATTATCAACGAAAATCGGATCTCCGTTGTCATTGGTTGAAACAAAAGCTATCCTAATCTCTGATTCTCCAAGATAAGTATCCAATGGGATGGATATGTTTCTATACTCGGTGGTAGTTCGAGCATCGAGGAATACACCGCTTTTTAACTCGGAACCTCTGTTATCGAATGACGTAGAAGAATAACTATCCCCGTTGTCATTTGATACCAATACGGCAAGCCCATCATTTTTCTGGCTTTCATGTGAATAAGAGTAATCAAAGTTCAAGGTGGCGTTATTGACATTGGTCAGATCTATTATCGGACCAGCTAACCAATCTTTCTCTCCAATGGCCTCATACATACTTAAATCTATTGAAGCGACGCCTTCGTTTATTACCCAACTTATTTCATTGTCAGGATTTCCAACTACCCAATTAGAATTTTCAGATGTGAATGATTCCTTAAAAGGAACAAGATCCGTATTATTATTTATTTGAAAGAAAAGACTCTTACTAATATTTGTCGTATCGCCATTGATATCCGTTGTCTCCACATCAAAGTACAACTGGTGCGTTCCTATTTCAAGCGTTGGAAGCTGATCAACAAACTCATAGAAACCGCCCGCAATTATTTCAGTATTCACTACAGAGTTGACTGAATCTTGATCATCCACTGCGTAAGTAATATCCAATTCTGTAAGGGTTGTCCCGCCTAAGTTTATTATTGTAGCAAAAAGTTCAGGAGAAGTATTCCCTGATACCACAGAAGGAGAACTAATAATAACCTGATCCGCTCCTATGTTAACATTGTCTATGTAAACATTATTTCCGAAATCGTTCCGCGAAACAAAGGATATTCGAATATTATCTTTTCCAAGAAAAGATGATAAATCAACCGTTTCTGTTCTCCACTCATCTGCCCCATCAGGGGTAAAAAAACCGGAAGTACTTGCAGCGGTGCTTAGCTCAGAACCCACTTTTTCAAATACGACCTCCCCTTCGATCAGAGGGTTCCGGCAATTTTCGGTTACGATAACCCGGAGGCTTTCAAAATCAACTCCGGGAAATTGGGCATATGCCACATCGAAAGTTAGCGTACTTGCGGCTAGCGTAAAATCCAGAATGGGAGAAGTGAAAAAATCTAAATCTCCTTGATTTTCATGGTTATAAAATTCAACGAAAAGAGCCTGATTACCCGGTTCACCATTCGGAGCAGACCGCAATTCCCATGTGATGAGCCCATCATCATTTTCAATGGTCCAGTTTGGAGGGATTTCATCAAAATTAATGGCTACTGGACCATCAAATTCTTCCGGCACTGAAACGGCAATATTTAAGTTATTATTGGATTCATTTGCGTCTGATATGCCGTTAACCGTGTTGATATTAAACTCTACGTCGTTGGTAACTAGTCTATCTAAATTTATAGCTGGAAGATCAACATTGGCTATTTCCAGGGACTCAAGATTCAGAGAAACTAAAGTGGATCCTTGAGATATACCGTTTACCAGGATCTCGACTTCTGCAGAGGATATTGTGTTGCTTCCGTAGTTTCTTAATTCTAGAGTAGGAATAACCGTTGCGTCACAGCTGTTTGCATTAGGAGAGATGATTGAACGTATACCCAGATCATTACTAAAAGTTACCGGATCCTGTCCACCTAACGAGCTTATTAAGCTTGCTCTTCTCGGGCTGTTGTCCATAACCGTCCTGATTCTTGTTTTTTGATCTTCAGTGAATAGATTCATGCAGACATCATTCGTGAAATCCATGTAATTTTGAAACATATCAGCGCTACCGCAACGTGTTGGCCCTGGAAATGTACATACACCAAGTCCTCCATTGTCGCTATTTGAAGCAGGTGTGTCGGCACAGAAATCGTCTGTGCCACAACCGCCATCACCCCATATGTGACGCAAACCCATATAATGACCTACTTCATGTGTAGCGGTACGCCCTAAATTATAACGTGAGTCCAAATCAGCAGGAGGGTATTTGTCAACGGAGCCAAATGCCCGGTAGTCTACTACTATACCATCGGTAATCGCACTATTACTGGCAGACTCCAGTCCTCCAATGTCGGAAACGGGAAATTGAGCATATCCTAGGAAATTATCGCCCAAAGCGACAACCCAAATATTCATGTAATCTTCACTCGGCCAGTTACTTAGTGTCTTTAGCTCATAGTTATCCACGAGGAACCAGTTTGAGCGTTCACCATTTATTCGGTTAATTCCGTTCGTGGATAGCCCCTCCGGATCACGTTTCGCCAGTATGAATTCAATTTCGATATCGGAGGCTACAGGTTGAAAAGACAAAGGAGTATTTGATGCGTCGGCATTCATCCTTCTGAAATCCTCGTTGAGCACATCTATTTGAGAAGTGATTTGCTGGTCGCTAATGTTACTTCCCACACCAACAGCCTCACCGTTGTGGATAATGTGGACAACAACCGGAATACTGATAAGCTCTTGCGTTTTTGCGGCTTTTCCTTGTTCTTTCCTATGTTGGATTTTATCAGCAAGCCAGTTTTCGAATATGTAGGTATTCTCCTTAATTATGTTTTTTTGCGCAAGAAACTGCTGATACTTTTCAATACCACATTTATCTTGAGCATGAACTGCAGCAATTGTTATGAAAAACAATAGACAGCAAGACGATATAATGCGATGAAAATTCAGAAAACGAGATTTTTATGCTTAACGACGTGATGTCACAGCATATTATCCGGAAGCTTGGCATTTGGATCATCCGGCTGTGTGATATTTACGGCTTCAACTGATTTGATTTCGGGCACCACTTTCTTTATTGCTTCTTCCACGCCGGCCTTTAGGGTCATAGTAGACATAGGGCAAGACCCACAAGCTCCTAACAGTTCAAGCTTTACATCCATATTGGGCGATATCTCAAGGATTTTAACATTTCCACCATCAGTTTCTAAATAAGGTCTGATACTGTCCAGAGCGCCCTCTACTTTTTCATATAATTCTTCAGCAACCTCCATATTACAAATTTAGACTTTTAATTCGACAGGTTTAGTTTTTTCCATGGAAGCATTTCTTATCGCCACTTGTCTTGCCACAGACTCGGCCAACTTCATAAAGGCCTCAGCATTAATTCCTTCTTTCATAACAGCAGGTAAACCGCTATCACCACCTTCCCTTATGCCTTGTACTAGGGGGATTTGGCCTAAAAAGGGTACATCAGACTTTTCCGATAATTGAAAACCTCCACCTTCACCGAAAATATAGTATTTGTTATCCGGTAGTTCAGCCGGAGTGAAATAGGCCATATTTTCAACCACACCCAGTATCGGTACATTGATTTGCGGTTGCTTAAACATGCTTAAACCCTTTCTTGCATCTGCCAGCGCCACCTTTTGAGGAGTGGTAACAATAACGGCGCCGGTCACTGGTACAGTTTGAACTAGCGTCAGATGTATATCACTGGTGCCTGGAGGCAGATCTATTAATAGATAATCTAAATCCCCCCATTCAGTATCCCCAATGAATTGTTTCAGGGCAGAACTCGCCATAGGCCCACGCCACACAACTGCGCTATCTCCCGGTGTAAGAAAGCCAATAGAAATCAGTTTAATTCCGTATTGTTCCAGAGGCAGTATTTTATTTTTCCCGTTGACTTCTTTAACGCCTGGTTGCTCATTTTCACAATTAAACATGGTGGGCATTGAAGGTCCAAAAATATCCGCATCAATTACGCCAACTTTAGCGCCTTCATTGGCCAAAGCTACCGCCAGATTAGCAGTCACTGTTGATTTGCCTACTCCACCTTTCCCCGAAGCAATAGCAATTATATTTTTAACTCCCGGAAGCAGCGGAGCGCTGTCTCGTATTGTAGTAACATTGGAAGTCATCACCACATTGACTTTGAGATCCGAGTCTATATGCTTATGAATAGCAGCTATGCAATCATTTTTGATGATTTCTTTCAGTGGACAGGCTGGTGTGGTAAGCACAACAGTGAATTTTACCGTATCACTAAATACTTCTACATCCTTGATCATTTTTAATGTTACCAGGTCTTTCTTAAGATCCGGATCATCCACAGTTGAAAGAGCTTTTAAAACATCACTTTCCTTAAATGCCATTCTTCAAATTCTTTAAAACTATTGCAATTTACCTTATTTCCTTTGCTTAACACTAACAGTTTAATTCATAAATAAGTTGAAAGAACTTACGAATTAAACTCCAGCTGATATGAAGCTGAGAATCGGATCATCACGCCGAAAAAATTATCTTTGCCTGAAATCTGAACATTTGATATCAAATCAAACCATACAGCTTGTCAAAGATGCCATGGACATCGAAGAGGTAGTCTCTGACTTTGTAACATTGAAAAGATCGGGCTCAACTTATAAGGCCTTGAGTCCTTTTACCAATGAAAAGACCCCATCATTTTATGTAGTCCCCTCCAAAGGGATCTTCAAAGACTTTAGTTCGGGAAAAGGCGGCGATGCGATCACATTTGTGATGGAGGTAGATGGCTTGAGCTATACAGAGGCGATAAAGTATCTGGCAGCCAAATATGGGATCGAGATAAAGGAAGAAGAACAAACCGATGAAGCTCTTGAAGAACAAAATAAAAGAGAAAGCCTTCGCATCGTACTGAACTTTGCCAAAGAGTATTTCAGTGATTTGCTCATAAATAGTGAGGAGGGGAAATCAATTGGTTTAAGCTACTTTAAAGAGCGCGGGTTCACAGATCACCAAATTAAAAAGTTCGAGCTTGGTTATAGTCTTAATAAATGGGATGGCTTTTTAAAAGTGGCGCTAGAAAACGCCTACAATGAGGAGTTACTGGAAAAGGCGGGACTACTCGTGGTTAAAGATGCCGAAAAGCGTTACGATCGATTTCGAGGAAGAGTCATTTTTCCGATCCATAATGTTTCGGGTAAGGTTGTAGCTTTTGGTGCACGTACATTAAAAAAAGATGATAAACCAAAATATTTAAATTCTCCGGAGAGTGAGGTTTATCATAAGAGTAAGGTTCTATATGGCCTCTACCAGGCAAAGCAGGGGATTCGCCAAAACGATAATTGTTATTTGGTAGAGGGATACACAGATGTTATTTCACTGCATCAGTCAGATATTGAGAATGTTGTTGCTTCTTCAGGTACGTCTCTTACAGCGGATCAAATAAAGCTGATTAGCAGATTTTCATCCAACATCACTGTTCTTTTTGATGGGGACAAAGCAGGGATCAGGGCATCTCTGAGAGGCATTGATATGATTTTGGAATCTGGTATGAACGTACGGGTAGTTATGTTTCCTGAAGGCGAGGACCCTGATAGCTACTCGCGAAAACTAGGAACTTCAGAGTTTAAGAAGTATTTAACTGATAATGTTCAGGACTTCATTGCCTTTAAGCTAGGTCTGTATTCTGCAGATGCCGAGCGGGATCCACTGTTGAGGGCAGAGGCAATTAAGGAAGTAGTACAAAGTATTTCCATTATTCCTGATCCGATCAAAAGAGCGGTTTATCTTAAGGATTCGGCAAATCGCCTTGACATGGATGAGTCGGTACTTATTGCGGAACTCAATAAGCTGCTCATCGGAAAGCGAAAAAGTCAGCCCAAGGAGAACTTAAATGTACAAGAGGTATCTTTTCCTTCAGAGCCAGATACTGCGACAAAGAGCCATACAGACTTAATTCATATCCAGGAAAGAGAGACTATTAGGTTATTACTCAATTATGGTAGGCAGGAATTGGAGGAAGATTACCTTTTGTATCACTATCTTTTGGAAGAATTAAGCGATATAGAATTCAATACTCCGATTTTTAAAGAAATATTCAGTCTTTTTCAAGAAGAACATAACAAAGGCAGAGTTGTAGATAGTAAGGATTTAATTAGAAACGGAAGTTCGGCAGTGAAGAAGGAGGTGATAGACCTTACCACAGAAAGGAGAGAAGTGAGTCCGGTTTGGGAAGATAAGTATAAGATTCACGTGCCCCACGAAAAGGATTTTTTAGATCATACTGTTTATCAAAATATAACACGTCTTAAAAGAACCATTGTCCAACGCTTGATTGAAGAGAATAAGGAAAACCTAAAAGGAGTGACTGATCACTCTGAAGTGGAACGTCTTATTGATATTCAACAGCGATTAAAGGACAGTGAAATGGAATTATCCAAGGTCCTCGGCGTAGTTATACCAAGGTAAAACACCCTTTCCAGCTATTATGAACCATATTCTGGATTTGATGTTTTGGTTATGGATTCAAGCTCTTCAGCATACTGGTGATGCATCAAAAAAGAGCTAGTTTTGCAAAGCATAAAATCACAGCATGTCAGACAAAATTAAGCTTAATAGCATTGAGGAAGCTATTGGAGACATTAAGAACGGTAAAGTAGTCATCGTAGTTGATGATCAGGACAGAGAAAATGAAGGTGACTTTATCTGTGCTGCGGAGTGTATTACCCCGGAAATTGTCAATTTTATGGCTACCCACGGTAGGGGTTTAATATGTGTTCCTCTTATTGAGACGCGATGTGAAGAATTAGGCTTAGAGTTAATGGTGGGCAGGAATACAGCTGCTTTTGAAACACCATTTACCGTATCAGTTGATTTAATTGGCCATGGATGTACTACCGGCATCTCGGCTCACGACCGTTTTAAAACGATTAAGGCCCTTGCAGACCCTAAAACAAACCCTGAAGAACTTGGTAAACCGGGTCATATTTTTCCTTTAAAAGCCAAGGCGGGGGGTGTACTTAGAAGGGCTGGTCATACTGAGGCTGCTATTGATTTTGCTAAACTTGCCGGTTTCAGGCCTGCCGGGGTATTAGTAGAAATTATGAACGAGGATGGGTCAATGGCGCGACTTCCTGACCTGGTTAAAGTAGCTGAGAAGTTCGACTTAAAGCTGGTTTCTATTGAAGACCTGATTCAGTACCGCATAGAGCAGGAGAGCCTGATAGAGCGAAGGGTAGAAACGGTAGATATGCCTACTGAGCATGGAAATTTTAAGTTAACCGCTTTTGAACAAAAAAGTACCGGTGATAATCACCTTGCTTTAGTGAAAGGTGACTGGGATAAAGACGAGCCCATATTAGTTAGAGTACATTCCTCCTGCGTTACAGGAGATATTTTTGGTTCATGTCGCTGTGATTGTGGCGGCCAGCTTCACAATGCCATGGAAATGGTAGAAGAGGAAGGAAAAGGTATTGTGCTCTATATGAATCAAGAAGGCCGTGGAATTGGTTTGATTAATAAACTAAAGGCTTATAAACTTCAGGAAGATGGGCTAGATACTGTAGAGGCTAATTTGAAACTGGGCTTTGACATGGACCAGCGAGATTATGGTGTAGGCGCTCAAATACTTCGAGATTTGGGTGTGCGCAAGATTAGGCTGATATCCAATAACCCGAAAAAGCGAGTGGGCCTGATCGGTTATGGTCTGGAAATTGTAGACACTGTGCCTTTAGAGATAACTCCGAATAAGCATAACGAAAAATATCTCACCACAAAAAGAGATAAGATGGGACATCAGATTTTAAAAGAGAATCAATAGTTGAGATTTTTAATTACCATATTATTCGCTCTACCAGCAGCATTATCTGCCCAAACCTTTCCAAATGAGATTTGGCATGAAGGGAAAGCTGTTCTATTAGAAGGAGATACGCTTTCTGGTTGGATAAAATACGATATGGATAAGGATATTGTACAGCACCGGTATAGTACTGAGGGTACTATCACTACGGTGACGCCAAGAAGTCTGGCCTTTTTTGAGATCTTTGATAAGACCGCTAATCAATACCGTCAATTTTATGTGTTACCTTATAATGTTCGCGCCAACTACAAAGCTCCTATAATTTTCGAATTGGTTTTCCAAGGTAAGGCATTAACGCTGTTAAATCGGGAGAAAGTAGAATATCAGGTCACCAGTTATCCGTATGCTGTAAGCGGTACTTATAGCAGGTTAGTACTTGTTTTTACGCATTATTTTCTATGGCCAGACGGACATATTGAAGAGTTCAGTGGTAACAAAAAAGACCTTTTGTGGAAGATGAAGAAAAAATCATCACAGATGAAAAAATTCCTGAAAGTAAACCGCATTAAAACCGATAGGCGTTCTGATCTTGTCAAGGCCGTGTCTTATTACAATTCCCTTTTTGAAAAACCTGAAACCCGATCTAACTAATGAGTAAACCTCTGATCTTAATTTCAAATGACGATGGAATCACGTCAAAAGGAATTCGTGTGCTTGTTGAAACTATGAAAAGGCTGGGTGATGTAGTTGTAGTAGCTCCGGATGGGCCGCAAAGTGGTATGGGCCATGCCATTACCATTGGTAACACGTTAAGGTTGGAAGAGAATGAAATTTTTGGAGATGTCTCTGCTTATGAATGCTCCGGTACTCCAGCGGATTGCGTAAAAATAGCCAAACACTTTGTCTTAAAAGATCGTCAACCGCACCTGGTGGTGAGTGGTATTAACCACGGCGCCAATACTTCTATCAGCGTGCTTTACAGTGGTACAATGTCTGCAGCTATTGAGGCGGCATTGGAAGGAACGCCGGCTATCGGATTTTCGCTTTGCGATTATTCTCATGAAGCGGATTTTGATCATGCAGTGGAATATGTGGATAGAATTGCTAAGACGGTTTTGGAAAAAGGTATGACAAAAGGTGTGGCTTTGAATGTTAATATTCCACCAAGAAGAAATGAATCCATTAAAGGCATTAAGATCTGCCGCCAAGCCAACGCCAAGTGGCAGGAAGACTTTGATCAGCGCCATGATCCTTACGGCCGAAGATACTTTTGGATGGCCGGCAACTTCATTAATCATGATAAGGGTGAGGATAATGATGAATGGGCCATTGCCAATAATTATGTTTCCGTTGTCCCGTGTCAATATGATCTTACTGCACATCATGCCATAAGTATTCTAAATGACGAGTGGGATATTTAAAATAACGTGAGTTCGATATAACAGACATGATTAAATAGGTAAGATGAGTTGTTTGGTGTCTTGAAATTGCATTTTAAGAGAGGGCTTCTTCTCAG
>ERZ1740070.1296-NODE-1296-length-15768-cov-7.438490_pt1 | contig 15768 bp, 15 predicted proteins | sample MGYA00581734_ERZ1740070 | MGnify/ENA primary metagenome ERZ1740070 (study PRJEB43018, sample SAMN04849744) | marine metagenome | isolation source: floating plastic debris | place: Pacific Ocean | collected 2008-09-01 | study: EMG produced TPA metagenomics...
CCCGCGGCCCTGCTCGTCTCCGGCCCCCCCCTCCCCCCCCCCCTCCCCCGCGCCCCCGCCCCGGCCGTTGAGTGCGAGGCCGGTGATGGTGACGGCGTGTGGATCGACGTGTCCTGTGGTGGGGTCGATGCCGGGGCCGGCGATGTTGGTGGTGGTCATGTGTTGCTCCGTCGCGCGTGGTGATTGCTGGAGCATTGTATCGGCGCAGTTGGTTTGGGCGTAGGGGTTTAGGGGGCGGCGAGGGTGTAGGGTTTTTCGGGGATGGGGCGGCCGGAGAGGGCGCCGAAGAGGATGGCGCCGGAGTTGGGGTCTTCGCCTTGGAGGGGTGGATGGCCGCCGTTGTCGATGCAGTCGAGGCCGATGGAGTAGAGGCGGTATCCGAGGGGGGCTTGGGGGTCGATGCAGTAGCGGAGTTGTTGGTCGGCGGTCATGGGATCGCGGGTGATCGCGGGTGGAAGATCGAGGGCGTTGAGGGATACGGGAAGGGCGTTGGTGCGGGCGCGGCGGAGTTCGATGTGGAGGGCGGTGCGGGTGATGCTTTCGGTTGCGGCGGCGAGGTCGAGGCTCGTGATGTGCGCCTGCGTGTTGGAGACGCTGTGAAAGAGGAGCCAGTTTTGGACCGCGAGCGCTTCGTAGTCGCGCTTGGCACGATCACTGCGAGGGGTCAGGGCGTCTTCGGCGACGAGGTCGTAGAAGTCGTCGATTGCCTTGCGGGATTCGTCGGCGTGAGGGAGGTCGAAGCCTTGCAGGTTGTCTTTGACGCGGGAGACATCTCGGAAAGTGCGGGTCTTGGGGTCGATCCACCTGGAGAGCTCGCCCGGGAGGGCACGTCCGCGCCGCGTGTGCGTCCACTGGCCGAGGTCGAGGGCGAAGCGGCGTTCGGTTTCGATGGCGTGCGTCCGGAGTGGGCGGTCGCTCTGCGCATCCATCACGATGAGCAGGTGCTCGATGAGGGGTTCGTCGAGTTGGCCTTGGTAGGCCGCGTCTTCGACGACGTGCGCGAACCTGACGAGGAGCGCGCCGGCGACGATGGTGTCTATTGATGCACACTGAAAACGTGTCAGGCGTGCGAGGGCGAGGAGTTGCTCCGATGCGTTGGCGGCGATGGCGTCATCACCATTGCGGATGGCGTCGTTGGCAGCCGTGGCTGCGTAGATGCCGAGGTGACGCACGCCGACGAGGTTTGGCATCAGCAGTCCGTTGAGCTTGCGCTCGGGGTTGATCGGGCGGACGAAGCGGGGCGCCTTGGCGAGGGCGCTGAGGTGCTGCGGGACGGATGAGGGTGCGAGCGCTTGGCGGTACTGCTCGACGTGCTTTTGGGTGACGCCTTCTTCCCAGCGGTCGGGCGAGCCGAAGACTCGGTGGTTCAGGGCCTTGGGTGGGAGGTTGTGCTCGGCGGCGATGTCGCGGCGGATGCGGTCGGCTTCGGCCCATGCGTCGACGAGGTGCTGCCAACCGTTGGGGCCGGGGCGTTGGGCGTCGGCGACGCGGGCCTCGACGATGGCGGGGTAGTCGGTGTCGCGGCCGAGGGGCCTTGAGTACCACGCGACGATCCGCGGCAGGAGCATGAAGATGAAGAGGGGCACGGCGATGACGTTGATCGCGATGAAGACGCGACGCGGCCAGCCCTTGCGGGGGACGATGAGCCAGAGCTTGCGTGTGTGTTTGCGATCAGTTGCGTGCATAGGCCGCGGGTCAGCGTACTCGGGGGCAGGAGGTTTTGCGGGCGGCGTTCGACGAGACGCGAACAGATTTGTCGCTGTGCGGTGACGGTCTCGATCGCCTTGCGCATCTGTGGTGGCAGGCCGCGATGGTGCGGGGAAAGGACTTTGTGATGGGGCGTGTGTTGATGATGGGTGTTGTTGCTGGCGGGGTGGTGCTTGCGGGTGCTGCGACGGCGTTGGCGCAGGACGAGGCGGTTGAGGTACGGGGAGGTGTGCCTGGGGTGATGAGCGAGACGGAGCTCATGCAGGCGTATCGCGTGGCGCTGGATGAGATTATGGCGGCGGATCAGCGGCATCGGAGTGCGCTTGCTTGGGGCACGACGGATGTGGAAGAGATCGCTCGGCTTGATGAGCTGCCGCTTGAGGAGAGCATGGCGGAGCAGGCTCGCCGGAAGCGGGCGGGGATCGTGCTTGATGAGGAGACGGAGAAGCGGCTTTGGGCTGAGCAGAGGGCGCTGGATCAGGAGAACACGCGGCGGCTGATGGACTGGGTTGAGCGGGCGGGTTGGCCGACGGAGGAGATGGAGGAGCGCGGGTTTGCGGATCCGACGGCGGTGCTCATTCACATGTCGATGGAGGATGCGGAGTGGGTGTTGCCGGTGCTGCGCGGGGAGGTGCTTGCGAGGCGGATGAAGCCGCGGACGTACGCGATGATCTTTGACCGGAAGCGGCAGCACGACGGGTTGCCGCAGCTGTATGGGATGGCGATGGCGTTTGACGTTGCGACGCGGTCGGTGCTGCCGCCGGCGATCGTGAGTGTTGAGGAGACGAACGCGGCGCGTGCGGAGATTGGGATGGGGGCTATCGAGGAGTATCGGGTGACGGATGCGGAGACGGCGGCGGGAGGGTGATTGGGATCACTCTTCGCGGTTGGGTGCGGCCCAGCGGATGTCGCCGATCGGCACGGCTAAGAGCGCGTCCATGGGGTTGGGATAGTCGGTGATCTCGCCGGGGATACGCGTCGGTGCTCCGCCGTCGTCGTCGCCGTCGGGGCCGAGCGAGTAGAGGGCGAAGCCGAGCGGCCAGGTTGGATCGGGGCGGTATCGGAGGACGGCACCTGTGAAGGGATCGGTGAGGTAGTTCCAGACGCCTACCGGCGGAGGCAAATCGGCGAGGGTTTCGGGGAGGCGGCCGGTGCTCAGACGGTGGTGCTCGATGGCGAGGGCGGTGCGGGCGAGGTTGTAGTTGGCGTCCCGGGTGTTGTAGCCGCGGCGCAGCACCGCTTCGTGGGCTGGATCTTCGGCTTGGACTTCTTCGTCGGCGTCTGCGAACATGAGGTCGAAGACCAAGCGTGAGGCGCCGGCTGTGCGGGCGCGGTCGATCGGGTGGTGGTGGCGGTCGAGCGCTGCGATGGCTTCTTGGAGCAGCTGCGGATCCCAGTCGGCTTGATACAGGCGCTGCTGCATCGCATCGAAGAGGAAGTCCTCGAGGGCGGCCCCGACGAGCACTGCGATCGGAACGCGCTGGGCGCTTATTGCGTTTGCGAGGGCGAGTGTTCGGTTGATGTCGCGGGACGCGGCGTTGTTCTGAGAGTCATCGGCGTTGTGGACGGCGGTCGCGACGAGAATTCGGGCGAGGCGGCGCGCTTCGCTGTAGCCGTCGTCGAGGGGGGCGGTGGGGTCGTCCGCGTCCGCGTGCGTGAGGGGTGCGACGATTGGGCGGTTGCCGGAGAGGGCGTCGAGTTCGGCGAGGACGTGCGTGAAGGAGCCGGCCTCGATGAGGCGTTCGGCGAGCTTTGTGCCGGCGAGGTTGCCGGGGGGGAGGTCGTCGTTGCGCGGGTCGTCGCGCCAGTCTGGATCTTGGACAACCGTGAAGTCAGACCAGTGAAGCTCGGCGGCCCAGGGCTCCTCGGTAGCTCGCACGAGCGACACGATTTTGGCCTCGATGACCTGGACATCTTCGTACACGGTTGCGATGACTGGCCACGCGTTGTCGCCTTCGGGTTGTCCTTCTGCGATGAGGGCTTCGAGTTGGGCGGCCGGCGTGGCTGCGGGCGGGGCGGCCGGCGCGGCGGCTGACGCGACGAGAGCGATGACGCTGGTGATGGTCATTCGGTGTTCCCTTGCGGCTCCGATTCGGCATCGGGCTCGGGTGGTGGGCGTGTTGCGAAGTGGGGCCAGACAAGGTCGCCGGGGGCGTTGGCGTCTCGGGGGTTTTCGGGGGGTGTGCCGTTGTTGTCGATGAGGTCGGTGCTGATGGAGTAGAGGAGGTAGCCGGCGGGATGGGCTGGGTCGAGGTTGTATCTGAGGGGCTCGTCGCCGGTGATTGGGTCGCGAGTGAACGTGGGTGCGTTTGGATGGGTGAGGTCGGCGAGGGTTTCGGGGAGGGTGCCGGTGCGGGCGCGGTGGAGCTCGATCGCGACGGCGGTGCGGGTGAGTCTTTGGCGAGCGCGATCGGCGTCGAGCCCGGCCATGATGCGTAGCGCGTCGCGGACGCTCTGGGCTGGGGGTGTAGCGATCGTGAGCGCGGCGAGGTCGTCGATGTCCGGCTTGCGATCGGCGAGGGGGATGGCGGCGAGTTCGGTGATCGCTCGTGCGTATGCGGCGGCGCGGTTGTCGGTGCGCGTGCGGATTGCGTCCCATATCGGCATGTCGGCCCAGATGGCCCGGCCGATGATCGCGTCGCCCTCGTAGACGAGCGTGAGCGGGGGTGCGTGCGACTGGCGCTCAATGGCGGCGGCGAGGGCTTCGAGGTGCTCGCGTGGGATGGCGCGGTTGGTGAGCCATGGGCCGATAGCGCGCTCGATAAGATTCAACGCGATCGACACGGCGTTGAGCTGGCTGATGATGATGGGTTGGCTTCGTGCGGCGCGGACGATGGCGAGCGTGTGCTCGGCGGCGTTGATGGCTGCGGGCCAGTTGCCGGCGTTGGCTTCGTCGACGGCTCGCGCGGTGCAGATGCGGGCGAGCGCACTCATGGCGCTTTGGTGCGGGAGGAGTGCGCCCATGATGTCCTGCGGCGAGGCGGCGTCTTGTGATACCGGCCAAACGATGTGTGGTGATGCGGCGAGCTTGTCGAGGTGGTATTGCACCGGTGACGCGTGGAGCGTGTCGAGCACGCGCTTGGCGAGGTCGGGGTCGGCGGGCAGGCCGACTGGTGGGCTGACGATGGCGAAGTAGTCGGGGTATGCGCCGGGTTGGAGGTTCGCGCCTTCGGCGTTGGCGGCTTCGACGGCTGCGGCTTCGTGCTGGCGGAGGGCGCCTTGGGCGTTTGCAAGGAAGCGCCAGCCGTTGTCGCCGGGGGGCTGGTGGGACGCGGCGAGACGTTCGAGTCGCTCGGCGTGGGTGCCGGGCGGACCGGCGACGAGGATGACGATGGCGATGACGGCTGTTGGGAGCAGGATGGCTGCGGCGGCGAGAAGGATGGCCTTGGCCCGGCGTGGCATGTTGTCAGGATACATGAATGGGAGACGACGCCCGACGAGGGTGTGTTTGGGTTAGTCGTTGTCGGCGGGTTGGCCCCAGACGATGTCGCCGGGTTCGCCTCGGCGGGGTTCGGGGGAGGCGGTTGCGTTGTCGTTGGTGCAATCAAGGCCGATGGAGTAGAGGGTGAAGGTGGTGGGTTGGGTGGTGTTGATGCTGTAGTGGAGTTGGGCGTCGTTGGTGACGGGGTCGTTGGTGAAGTTGGGTGCGTTTGGTTCGGTGAGGTCGGCGAGGGTTGCGGGGAGTGAGCCGGTGCGGGCGCGGTGGAGCTCGATGGCGATGGCGGTGCGGGTGAGGTTCCAGTGGATGTGGGCGAGGTCGGCGGTGTCAGCGGCTTTGGAGACTGCGGGGATCATGGCTTCGGCGAGCCAGTTGCTGAAGAGCATCTGCTTGAGCTGGGCGTCGATGTCTTCGCGGTCGGCGCGCGGTGTTGCCGCGTATTCGGCGAGGAGTTCGTAGATTTCGGTGAGGACGCGCTGCGTCTCGCGGGCGGAGGGCATGATGAAGCCCGCGAGGTTGGCGACTGCGGGCGGAGCGCCGCCGAGTGCGAGACCGAGGGTGCCGGGGGGTGTGCCCGCGACCGTGGAGAATGCGGTTGGGATTGCGCGGCCGCCGGGGGTGTGGGTCCACTGGATCATGTCGAGCGCCCAGATGCTCTCGCTTGCGATGGACTGGGCGACGGTGTGGTTTGAGTGCTGGCGGTCCATGACGGCGGCGAGCGCGGCGAGGGTTTCTTGAGACGGGGGGAAGGACGTGTTGGCGAGCCAGTCGCCGATGACTTCGATCGTGATGGCTTCGATTGCGAGGCCGACGAGGTGGTCGATGAGGGTTGCCTGGACGCGGAAGTGACGGGCGAGTGCGAGGTTGTGCTCGATGGAGCGGACGGCTTGGGCGTGATCACCGGCTGTTGCTGCGAGGTGTGCGCGGGCGGCGCCGAGGCGGGCGATGTCGCGGGCGTTGCGGAGTTCGGGGAGGAGCAGGTTGATGAGTGGGCCGTCGACCTGGATGGGGCGGACAGCGCGTGGGGCGGCGGCGATGGTGTCGAGGAGGTTGAACAGATCGGTGGACTCGGCGCTGGTGAGGGCGCGGGTCGCCATTGCGGCGTTGACGCGGGTTTGCTCGGCGCTGAAGCGGTCGTTGTCGTCTTCGGCGCTGAGATCGGCTTGCCAAGAGGTGTCGACGAGGGCGTCGAAGTCGATGGAGTAGCGGTCGGTGTAGCCGGGCGTTGCCGGGTCGGCTTGGATGGCTGCTTCGGCTTCGGTTCGAAGGATTGCCATGAGGTCGGCGGCGGCGATGATCTCGGGCCAGGCGTTGGTGCCGGGGGGCTGGGCTTCGGCGACGACGCGCTGCATCTCGGCGCCGTAGTCGACGATCGCGCCCATGGGCTTGGCGGTCGCGGCGGACCATGCTGCCCAGACGACGAGGGCGATGAAGAGGATGAAGGCGAGCGCGGCGGCGATGAGGAACTTGCCGAAGATGCTGCCGCGAGGGTGGTGACGTGTGCGCATGGATGGCCTCCCGCTTGGTGATACGCGCGGGTGGGATCGGGGTTCCCTGCGGGTGGGATCGGCGTCTGGAACGAGGGAGGGGGCTACTCGTCGTCGCCGAGGCCGCTCGAGCCGAGTTGGAAGGCTGCGCCGACCGCGAGGACGAGCCAGAGGATGTCGAAGAGGCTGAAGGAGTTGGAGAACTCTTCGGACTTGATCGCGTCTGAGAACTCGGTCATGCCCTGCTCGTACTCGTGCTGGGCGAAGTCGATCCACTGCTGGCGATCGCCTTGTGGCATTCGGTCGTAGCTCGCGGATGCCTCTTGCCAGATGTCGGCGGGGTAGGCGTCGGCGATGTTGTAGTCGTCGTCCCACGAGGCGTCGTCGGCGTTGGAGTCTTCGTCGTAGGGTTCGGGCTCGGGCCAGTCGACGGTTTGGCCGGCGGACTCGCGCTGCTCGACGATGCCGTCGGCGAGTGCGGCGATGGCGTCGTCTGGGCCGAAGGTGACTTCGGCGGACATCTCGGTCAGCGCGTGGTCTACACCGAGGTCGACGGCGATGAACTTGCCGCCGGCGATGGCGAGGATGGCCGCGATGGCTGCGATGACGCCTGGGAAGACGCCTTCCTCTTGGCCGAGGAGGTTTGCGCCGAGGCCCGCGAGTGCGCCGACGAGGATGGCGACGTAGCCGACTTCGTAGCCGGTGAAGTAGGCGATGGCGGCCCAGATTGCGGCTCCGATGCCTGCTCCGATTACCGCTCCGACGATCCAACCGATGGGCCCACGCATGATGCGATCCTCTCTTTAGATAGGGACCACATCATCCGGTTCTATTGCCGGCGCGTCAAGGCCGATGGTTTGTACTCGATGGATTTATTGCGCGTCGTTATGAATGCGGGTGGCGAAGCGGAGGAGGAGGCCGTGGGCGGGTTTTTCGAGGCCCGGGTGGTCGAAGCCTTCGAGCTCGTGGAGGGTTGTGTCGGGGTGGCCGACGACTTGGGTCATGCGCCAGAAGAAGGCGTTTTCTTCGTATCGGCCGAGGAGTTCGAGCTCGCGGTCGCCGGTGACGAGGAGTGTGGGTGGGGCGTCGTCGCGGATGTGGTAGATGGGGGAGAGGTTGTCGGCGACGGCTTGGGTGCGCGTGATGCCTTGCTCTTCGCGGACGGCGACGTGGTTGATCATCTGGCCGCCGATGGAGGCGAGGCCGGCGAGTTGGTTTGGGTGGAGGTCGTGGGGGGCGAGGTAGGTGGGATCGAGTGCGACCATTGCGGCGAGATAGCCGCCGGCGGATGCGCCGGCGAGGATGATGCGATCGCGCGAGCCGCCGAGGCGTTCGATGTTGGCGAAGGTCCAGGCTGTGGCTGCGGCGGCGTCTTCGATGTAGGCGGGGGCGGTGACGTCGGGGTGCAGGCGGTAGCTGGCGGCGACGACGGCGAAGCCTTGGTTGGTGAGCTCGCCGGGGATGTACTTGTTGCCGACTTTGAGGCCTCCGGCGTGGAGCCAGATGATGGTGGTGAAGGGCTCGGTGGTGTTTGTGTCGGGGTTGGTTGGGTGGTAGATGTCGAGGAGGCAGCGGTCGTCGGCTTCGGCGGGGATGTTCAGTGCGTCGCGGTAGTGGATGTTGCGCTCGGTGGTGTAGCTGGGTTGGGCGTGTGCCATGGTGGTGATGAGTGTGAGGACAGCGGCGATGAGTGTGTGGGGCATGATGGTTATCTTGGGCGAAGAGGTTTGAACGCGATGGGCTCGATGGGAGCGATGGGGTTCGACGGTTGGCGAGGGAAAGAGAAGTCCCACCGCTTACGCGGTGGGCTCGCATGACATGGGACGGGGGCTACTTGGTGTAGTCGAAGACGCCTTGGCCGGTTTTGTCGCCGAGGCGGCCGGCGGTGACGAGTTGCTTGAGGAGGGGGCAGGCGCGGTAGCGTTCGCTGTTGAGGCCTTCGGCGAGGACGTCCATGATGTTGACGCAGGTGTCGAGGCCGATGAAGTCGGCGAGGCGGAGCGGGCCCATGGGGAAGTTGCAGCCGAGCTTCATGATGCCGTCGATGGCTTCGGGCTCGGCGACGCCTTCCATCCAGGCGTAGAAGGCCTCGTTGATCATGGGCATGAGTACGCGGTTGGAGACGAAGCCGGCGCGGTCGTTGGCGGCGAGGGGTGTCTTGCCGAGTGCTTCGGCGAGGGCGATGGTGCGCTGGGTGACGGCGGGGGCGGTGGCGATGCCGTTGATCACCTCGACGAGCTTCATGACGGGGACGGGGTTGAAGAAGTGCATACCGATGACGCGGGGTGCGGCGTCATCGGTTTCGGCGGCGATGCGGGTGATGGAGATGGACGACGTGTTGGTGGCGAGGATCTGGTCGCCGGCGAGCATGGATGCGAGCTTCTTGAAGAGGTCGCTCTTGATGTCGAAGTTTTCGGTTGCGGCTTCGATGGCGATGTCGGCGGCGGCGAGGTCTTCGAGGTTGCTTGCGTAGGTGATGCGGGCGAGGGCGGCGTCGACATCTGCCTGGGTCATGCGCTCTTTGTCGACCTCGCGGGCGAGGCGTTTGGCGTGGGTTGCCTGTGCGCGGTCGAGGGATTTGGGGAAGGCGTCGTAGACGAGGGTGTTGAAGCCCTTCACGGCGGCGACTTGGGCGATGCCGCCGCCCATTTGGCCGGCGCCGATGACGGCGATGGTTTTGATGTTGGTGTCGGTGGACATGCGTGGGCCTCCGGTCGGCTGGGTGTGTGGTGTGTTCTGCTGGGGGAGGTGAGGATATGCTGATGGCATGCCGAGTATTGAGCAGTTGAAGAAGGTGCTGGCGGCGGATCCGAAGGACCCGTTTGTGCTGTACGGGCTTGCCCAAGAACACGCGAAGGCGGGGAACTTGGCTGAGTCGATCTCGTTTTATGATCGGTGCCTCGCGGAGGACCCCCACTACTGCTACGCGTACTTCCACAAGGCGCGGGCGCAGGAGGCGGGGGAGGACGTGGCGGGCGCGATCGAGACGTTGAAGGCGGGCGTTGAGGCGGCGCGGGCTGCGGGTGACGGGAAGGCGCTTGGTGAGACGAGCGAGTACCTGGCGATGCTTCGAGAGGCTGCGGCCGATGGATGACGGCGGGCCTGGCATGTTTGATGAGCCGATTGAGGCGGTGCGGGTGACCGCGCTGGTTCCGGATGCGCGTCGGCCGACGCGGGTTCGGGTGCGCGCGGGTCGCAAGACGATCGGCACGGTGCATGTTGATGATGTGATGTCGCTCGGGCTTGCGGTGGGCGATGAGCTTGATGCCGATGCCCTTGCGAAGCTCGAGCGGGCGGCGGCGCGGGATGCGGCGCGGACGCAGGCGATCAATCTGATCGCGGCTCGGCCTTACTCGCGGCGGCGGCTTCTGGATCGGCTTCGCAAGAAGCACGAGATGGCGGATGCCGAGGCGGCGGTGGAGCATGTTGCGGGGCTTGGGCTGCTGGATGATCGCGCGTATGCCGAGGCGTACTTGCGGGCGCAGGCCGGCGGGTCGGGCGTGAATGGGACGGGGCCCCGGCTGCTCGAGGCGAAGCTGCGGCAGCGCGGGGTGGACGGGGATGTGGCGCGGTCGGCGGTGCGTGAGGCGGTGGAAGAGCGGGACTTGGCGGAGGATGCGCGGGCGATCGCGAAGAAGCGTGCGGCACGGCCGAGCATGCAGGCGCTGGATCGGGACGCGGCGCGGCGGCGGCTGCACGGGTTTCTGGCGCGGCGGGGGTTTGATTCGCAGGTCTGCCGGGATGCGGTGGACCATGCGCTGCCGCGGTAGAGCGTGGTTGCGCGGTGCGGCGTGGGGTGTGGTCTGCCGCTAGGATTCGGGCATGAAGACGACTCGATGCGTGATGGGACGATTCTCGGCTGGTGTGCTCTGTGCTCTTGCGATGGGTGCTTTGGGGTGTGCCGAGGAGAATCGGCGGACGACGCTTGGGCACTCGGATGCCGACGCGGTGACGCTTGAGGCGTTTACTGATGAGCGGCGGGAGCTTGGTGTCGACTACGGCGTGCGGACGCAGACGCTTGATCGGAGCGGCTGGGTGGAGACCGAGCACGTGCAGCCGATCGATGGGGTGTACCACACGCCGACGTACCGGACGATTCGGCGGACGACGGAGGAGACGGCGCGGCAGCGGGGTGAGTTTCCGACGATCGAGAGCGCGGCGGGCACGGATGAGCCGTTCACGCGGGAGCAGTGGCGCGATGGCGGGATCGTTGCGATGCGAACGGTGGCGGACGCGGTCGCGATGCCGGTGTGGGTGGTTGTTGAGCCGGTGTGGGAGCAGCGGGTGAGCCCGGGCGTGGCGTATGAGCGTTCGCCGGCGGGCGTTGCGCAGCTGCCCGCGACGGGGTTGCCGGTGGGTGCGGATCGGACGGTCGGCGGCGGGGCAATGCCTGCGGTGGAGGTCATGCCTGCGGCGGCTCCGGCGATGCAGACCGAGCCGGTGTATGTCGAGCCTGTGCCTGCGGCACCGGTTGTCGACGATCCGGTGGTTGATGATCCGAACTCGGGGAACCCGTTCGTTCGGCCTGCGCCCGCGGGCGTGACGGGGGCGGGCTGATGGATGGCGGTTCGGCGGGTGAGTTGCCGGCGGGGTATCCCTTCAAGCCGGAGTATGAGGTGACGCCGATCGCGACGAAGCGGGATGGGTTGCCGATTCTCGATGTGCGCCTGGTGGAGGAGTTTGAGTTTGCGCACGTTGATGGTTCGGTGCATGTCCCTTTGCACGAGCTTGAGGATCGGGCAGATGAGCTTGAGTTTGATGCGGACGAGCCGATCGCGGTGATGTGTCATCACGGGGTTCGGAGCATGAAGGCTGCGTTGATGCTGCGGGCGCTTGGGTATCCGAAGGCGTACTCGATCGCGGGCGGGATTGAGCTTTGGTCGCTAACTGCTGATTCGAGTTTGCCGAGGTATGAGCGTGACGGGGCGTTTGTGAAGGGTGTGTAGGAAAAAGCACGGCCGCGGCTTTGCCAAGACCGTGGCACCCGGGTTTATTACGAGTTTGTCGTGAAGAGCATGGCCACCCACGGTGGCCATGGCACCCGTCGAACTGCTTAGATGTCAGACGGGTCGGCTGGCGGACCATGGGTGATGAGCACTTTGTCGATGCGGCGTTTGTGCATGTCGATCACCTTGAAGGTGTAGGTGCTGGTGTTGCTTTGCCACGTTGCGACTTCGCCCTCGGCTGGGATGTGACCCAGGACGGCGGAGATGAAGCCGGAGAGGGTTGTGACGCCGGGGAAGGCGTTGTCGATTTCGCCGGCGGCGCTGAGTGCGGTGTCGAGTTCGTGGAGTGGCGTGCGGCCGATGGCGAGGAGGGTGCCGTCTTTGCGGCGGCGGAGTGATGCGTCGTGTGCGGTTGGGTTGAGGGTGAGGTCGCCGACGACGGCGTTGGTGAGGTCGCGGAGTGTGACCATGCCCTCGGTGCCGCCGTACTCGTCGACGACGAACGCGATGTGCTCGCCGGTGTCGCGGAAGTGGTCGAGGAGTTGGAGTGCGGGCATGGTTTCGGGGACGAAGGTGGGTTTTCGGGCGACGTCTGCGGGGCGGATGTCTTCGGTGCCGCCAAGGAGGCTGTAGGGGATGAGGTCTTTGACGTGGACGAAGCCGGTGATGGTGTCGAGGTTGCCGGTTGCGACGGGGAAGTGCGAGTAGGGGTTGGTTGCGAGGAGTGTGCGGACGGCGCTGAGGGGTTGGTCTTCTTCGAGCCAGGCGATCTGGCTGCGCGGGACCATGATGTCGCGGACGCGGAGGTCGCCGACTTTCATGGTGCGCTGGAAGAGGGCGAGCTCTTGGGGGAGGAAGACGCCGACGCCGGCGGCTCGCGCGAGCATGGCGCGGACGTCGTGCTCGGAGATGTCCTCGGTGCGTTGCTGGGGCACGCGGAAGACGCGGAGGATGAGGTCGGTGGAGAGGGTGAGGACGCTGACGGGGATCGCGGCGAGGACGGAGAGCAGCGCGACGGGGCGCGCGAGGAGCATCGCCATTGCTTCGGGGAAGGCGATGGCGAGGCGCTTTGGTATGAGCTCGCCGATGACGAGGGAGAAGTAGGTGATGGCGATGACGACGGTGGCGAGTGCGAGCGTGTCGGCGTGGGGTGCGAGCAGCGGGACGCGGGTGTAGAGGGCTTCGAGGGGGGCGGAGAGGGACTTTTCGCCGAACGCGCCGGCGAGGATACCGATGAGCGTGATGCCGATCTGGACGGTTGAGAGGAAGCGTGAGGGCTCGCGGGAGAGCTGGAGGGCGGCTTCGGCGGCGCGATTGCCTTGGGCGGCGGCGGCGGCGAGGCGTGGCTTCCGCGCGGTCATGATGGCGAGTTCGGTCATGGCGAACAGGCCGTTGAGCACGATGAGGAGCGTGATCGCAATGAGGGCCGTCGTCATGGGGGGAGTTTACGGCTCGGCGCGCGCGGTGCTTCGCAAGAATCGGTTGCGCGTGTATGGGTTGTGCGCTTAAAGAACCAACCGCTCACGCGGTGGGCTCGCAGGATGTTGCGCGGTGTTTGGAGCGTTCGGCCGGCTTAGCCGCGGAGGCGGAGTGTGAGGGTGTCGGACTCGGCGTCTTCTTTGCTGACACGGACCTGAACAGCTTGGCCGTCGAGCAGACCTTGGCGATAGAGGGCGGAGAAGGCGGCGCTTGCGGAGGTGATGACCTCGTCGCCGATGCGGTCGATGCTTGTGCCGGTGGTGAAGCCGGCGGCGGCGGCGACGGAGCCGGGGCTTACGAAGGTGACGACGGGTGACGCGTCGTTGCCTTGGTCGCGGATGGCCATGCCGAGCTGCATTTGGATGCGGCCCACTGCCTGGCCGAGGAGGATCTCGTCGGGCATTTGGCCGAGCGTGACGTCGAGTGCGACGGTGTTGGCGCCTCGGATGACCTTGACGGGGATGGTGGTTGCGGGGGGTGTTGTGGAGACGATGGCGCGGAGGACGTCGGAGGAGGTGAGGGGTTGGCCTGCGATCTCGGTCATGATGTCGTCGTCGCGGAGGCCTGCGGTGGCGGCGGGGCCTCCGGGGGAGACGGTGTTGACACGGACGCCTGCGCCGATGAATCGGCCGTCGATCTCGACGGGCTCGCGGCCGACGGACATGGAGATGCCGAGGAAGCCGCGTTCGATCTGGCCGTCTTCGATGAGCTGGGTGACGACGGACTCGATGGTTGCGAGGGGGATTGCGAAGGAGATGCCGGCGGACTGGCCCTCGATGGTGCCGTCGTTGTCTCGGCCGGTGGCGATGGCGACGTTCATGCCGATGAGTTCGCCGCGTGTATTGACGAGCGGGCCGCCGGAGTTGCCGGGGTTTACGGCGGCGTCGGTCTGGATGAAGTTGGTGTAGCCGCCGAACTCGAGCGCGGAGTTGGGCGAGCGGCCGAGGCCCGAGATGATGCCTTCGGACATGCTGAAGCGGAAGCCGAAGGGGGAGCCGAAGGCGAATGCCTTATCGCCCTGGTAGACGCGCTGGTCGGTGGCGCGGGCGATGGGGATGAGTCGGGATGCGCCGGAGACTTTGAGGACGGCGATGTCGGTGAAGGGATCGGTGCCGACGAGGTCTGCTTCGGTGATGCGGCCGTCGGAGAACGAGATGCGGATGGAGCGTGCGCCGCGGACGACGTGGGCGTTGGTGACGATGTGACCCTGGTCGTCAAAGACCCAGCCGGAGCCGGTGGCGCCGGAGCGGCGCTGGCCGGCGTCGATGTGGACGACGGAGGGCTCGACGGCTTGGGCGACGGCGCGGGTGGCGCGGGAGATGCGATCGAGGATGTCGTCGCCGGCGAGGGTTTGCTTGGCGAGCTCGATGCGGGCGGTGGTCTGCGCGGTGTGGAGTCGCGAGACGATGGCGGGGAGTGCGGTGAGCGCGGCGAGGGCTGCGATGAGGACGACGAGTGCGGGGCCGGTGGAGGCGAGCTTGCGCATGGGTGTGTTGCTCCGTGAGCCTTTGGGGTCGTGCTAGGCCGTGCTTGGGTGCGCGCGACTGTGCGTTGGCGTTTGGTCTTTGGGTGCAACGCACGAGCGGTTGCGATATGTCCTTGTCGATGCCGGCTAGGACGGTGGTTTATTGCGGGTGGTTTCGTCGAGGTGGGCGAGGCGGTTGCGGAAGAGATCGGCTTGCTCGGCGGGCATGGTGTAGGCCTGGCCGCCGATGTTGCGCTCTTTGACGCGGTTTGCCCAGGTTTGCCCAGCGGCTTGGATGCGTGCTCCGAGGGCCTCGGCGGGCTCTGCGAAGCGCGGGGGGGCGTCTGTGAGGCCCAGGAGGTCGTTGACGACGAGGATCTGGCCGTGGGCTGCGGTGCCGGCCCCGATGCCGATGATGGGGATGCGTGTGCGGGCGAGCAACGCGTCGGTCACGAGGGGTGGGACGGCTTCGATGAGGAGCATGGTTGCGCCGGCGGCTTCGAGTGCGAGGGCGTCTTTGATGATGTCGATGGCGGCGTCGGCGGAGCGTCCGGCGGAGGTGTAGCCGCTGGTGAGGGCGGCGCGCTGGGGGAGGGAGCCGACGTGTGCGCAGACGGGGATGCCGGCGCGGGTGACGTGGGCGACGGTGGAGGCGAAGGAGGCGTCGGCTTCGAGTTTGACGATGTCGGCGCGGGCTTCGCGGATGTAGCGGGTGGCGGTGCGGACGGCTTGCTCGTCGGACTCGTGGTATGAGCCGAAGGGCAGGTCGGCCATGATGACGGTGTTGGGTGCGCCGCGCTTCACGGCGGCGGTGAGCGCGATGGAGACTTCGAGGGGCATCTCGGCGGTGCGGGGCAGGCCGAGGATGACTTCGGCGGCGGAGTCGCCCGCGAGGATGCAATGGACGCCGCCGCGCTCGAGCCAGCGGGCGGTGGTGGCGTCGTAGGACGCGAGGCAGGCGAAGGGTGTGCCCTCGCGTGCCATGCGGGCGAGTGCTTTGAGGGTGACCGGAGTGCGCTGGTCGGCGGTACCGGGGTCGGCGGTGCCGGGGGTGGGCGCGTGCGGCTTTGGTTCGGAGAGGGACATGGACGGGAGTATATGAAGAGGTCGCGATGGCTCCGAGCGTTGTGGGTGGGCTGCTTTGGTGCGGAGGGACGCGGGCGGTCGCGGGCTATCGGCTTCGCGCGTCGTCATCTCCGCCGGAGCATACCGGCGGTCATGAGACCCGCGAGCAAAGCGACGGTT
>ERZ1740070.1299-NODE-1299-length-15745-cov-5.208222_pt1 | contig 15745 bp, 9 predicted proteins | sample MGYA00581734_ERZ1740070 | MGnify/ENA primary metagenome ERZ1740070 (study PRJEB43018, sample SAMN04849744) | marine metagenome | isolation source: floating plastic debris | place: Pacific Ocean | collected 2008-09-01 | study: EMG produced TPA metagenomics...
TACGAGATCGGGACGGGTGACTGGAGTTCAGACGTGTGTCTTCCGATCTCAAAATCCGCCCTGAACAAAAATCATCGCTAGATTTGAGCGCGTGGGAAGTCGCTTGCAATGGGTCAGAATTTGTGCGAGCCAATACCTTAGAGAGGTTTGAATGTGCATTTCGAGACTGCGGTTTTAAGCTGACTGCTTTAATGCCCGGCTATGGTTTAGCAGAAGCTACTTTAGGCGTGAGTTGGAAGCCAATAGTACAGCCTGCTCCTCTGTGTATTGAGGTCGCTATTGATGACTTGGGTTCAGGTCAAGCTACCCTCATTGACCCTTCCTCTACACAGCCAACTCAGTCATTCACTAGCTGTGGTGTTCCTTCTCCCGATATGGTTCTGAAGATTGTTGACCCTACCACTCAGCTAGAGTGTTCTAGCGGTACGGTTGGCGAGATTTGGCTCGCTGGAGAGAGCGTGGCTCAAGGCTACTGGCAGCAGCCTGAGATGACAGAAAAAGTATTTAAGGCCAGACTTGAATCTTCAAGTCATCAGTTTTTGCGAACCGGCGATTTAGGATTCCTTTGGGGTGGCGAGCTGTTTGTGACGGGTCGCATCAAAGATGTGATTATTATTCGAGGAGACAACTACTATCCTCAAGATATCGAATTGGTTGCTGAGCAAAGTCATCTGGCATTACGCGCCAGCAGTGGAGCAGCTTTCTCTATAGAGATTGATGGGCAAGAGCGCTTAATTTTGGCCCAAGAGGTGAAACGAAGCTACCTGCGCAAAGTGAATGTGATGGAGGTAGCCAAGGCTATTCGCCTGGCGGTATCTACTACGTTCGATCTAGATGTTTATAGTGTTGTACTGCTTAAAACTTACAGTCTTCCTAAAACCTCTAGCGGCAAGGTTCAACGACAGCAGTGCCGCAGCGATTTTTTAAGCGGCGTCCTCAATGTTGTTGGCCATGAAGAGCTGACAGGCACAAGTGCAATAGAAGCTCAAAAAGCGGGGAACCGTTTAGAAACCTGGTCTCAGCTAGAATCTGTTCATCAGAGGCCATCTATTAGTGTTGTCCGTCAATGGCTCATTGACCAATTGACCCAACGGATAAATCTCAGTCCCGCGCAAATTGACGTTGATAGGCCACTGGCAGAATATGGACTGAGTTCATTGGTCGCAGTAGGACTCTCAGGAGATTTACAAGACTGGCTGGGATGTTCGCTGCCAGTCACGCTCTTGTACGATTATCCTTCTATTACTGCGCTATCTCGGCATTTAGGGGGTGCGCCACCGCCACAGCCTGCTCTTTCTCCAGTAGTAAGGGCACCGTTTTCGCACCCGCTTTCACACCCGCTTTCACACTGTGAGAACGAACCTATTGCCATTATTGGAATGAGCTGCCGGTTTCCTGGGGGTGTGACGAATGTTGATGAGTTTTGGAAACTGCTCGTTGATGGGAAAGATGCGATCGCTGAAATTCCTGCCGACCGCTGGTCAGTAGGAGATTACTACCCCAAGACCATGCACTATGCAGGTCTGCTCGATCAAGTTGACAAATTTGATGCTGCGTTTTTTGGGATCTCGCCAAGAGAAGCTACAGGCTTAGATCCTCAGCATCGATTGCTGTTAGAAGTTGCCTGGGAAGCGATTGAAAACTCTGTACAAGCGCCTGAGAATCTGTTCGATAGCGCAACGGGCGTTTTTGTGGGTATGAGCACTCACGACTATATGCGACTGGTTGAACAGACCGACGAGGTGAGTCCTTACTTTGGTATTGGTAACTCATATAGTACCGCAGCAGGCCGATTGTCCTATGCTTTGGGATTGACTGGTCCTTGCTTGGCGATTGATACAGCCTGTTCCTCCTCTCTCGTAACTATTCATGAGGCCTGTCAAAGTTTGCGCAGAGGAGAATGCAACCAAGCTCTCGCTGGAGGTGTCAACCTAATACTGACCCCTGAGAACAATCGGGTCTTGGCTAAGGCCCAAATGTTATCGCCTGACAGCCGCTGCAAAACTTTCGATGCGGCTGCTAATGGCTATGTCAGAGGAGAGGGCTGCGGCATGGTCTTGTTGAAGCGTCTGTCCGATGCCCAACAAGATGGAGATTTAATTCAGGCAGTTATTCGTGGCTCAGCGATCAACCAAGATGGTCGGAGTAATGGGCTAACTGCACCCAATGGTTTAGCTCAGCAGCAGGTGATTCAATCGGCTCTGCAAGACGCTAACGTAACGGCAACAGATATTGACTATGTTGAAGCGCATGGTACCGGAACAGCTTTAGGCGATCCGATTGAACTTCAGGCGCTACAGGCAGTCATGCTTCCAGAGCGTTCTGTAGAACATCCCCTATGGATTGGGTCAGTAAAAACTAATATTGGTCATCTAGAAGCCGCCGCCGGTATTGCGGGGACAATTAAAGCGGTGCAGATTTTGCAGCATGGCGTGATGCCAGCGCATCTAAACTTGCAAGACCCGACTCCTCACGTTGATTGGGAAGGGCTAAAGGTTCCCCACGAGCCTACGACTTTGAACGTACAAAAAGATAAAGCTCGAACAGAAGGTGTCAGTGCATTTGGCTTTGGCGGTACTAACGCGCACATCATCATAGAGGCGGCTCCTCAGATAGTAGCAACAACCACTGTCGAACCGAAAAGGGAGCGGCCCATTCACCTCCTGAGCCTATCGGCGAAGACCACAGAGGCGTTGGAAGCGCAGTGCCAGCAGTATGGCCAGTGGTTACAGCAACACCCTGAACTCTCTCTGGCGGATATTTGTTTTAGCACTTATACAGGCAGAAATCACTGGGGAACGCGATTAGCCTTTACTGCTGCTTCGACAGCTGAGATGAGCGAGAAATTATTAGCTGCAGCTAAGGAGCCAGATCTTTCTAGTGGACAACGTGGCTATCAAGTAGGTCGGCCTAAAATTGCGGCTCTGTTTACTGGCCAGGGCTCTCAATATGTAGAGATGGGAAAACAGCTCTACGAGACTCAACCTACTTTTCGTCGGGTACTAGACCGCTGTGCCGAGATTTTGTCTCCCTATCTAGATCTTCCTTTGCTAGCTGTTCTATATCCCTCAAATGAAGCTTTATCACCTATCAACCAAACAAGCTATAGCCAGCCAGCTTTGTTTGCTGTTGAATATGCGCTCTATCGATTGTGGCAATCCTGGGGGATTGAGCCAGAGATTGTGATGGGGCACAGTGTGGGTGAATTTGTAGCGGCCTGCGTTGCAGGCGTATTTAGCCTAGAAGATGGTTTAAAGCTAGTTGCAGCACGAGGTAAGCTCATGCAACAACTACCGGCTTCAGGTAGCATGGTGTCTTTTCGAGCTGGGAAAGAACAGATTGAGGCAGCCATTTCTGGTTATCCAGATGTCTCTATTGCGGCAATTAATGGCCCTGAAAGTACGGTAATTTCTGGACCAACAGCTGATGTGCAAGCCGTTATGACCCAGTTAGCCGATGTCAAAAACAAACAGCTTGAGGTCTCTCACGCCTTCCACTCGTCACTGATGCGGCCTATAGTGAGCAGCTTTGAGCAAGTTGCTTTCCAAGTAGAGTACTCTCTTCCTCAGATCCCTTTGATATCTAATGTGACCGGTCAGGTAGTGACTCATGAGGTAACAAAAGCTGCCTATTGGGCTCAGCATATCTTGGCGACCGTAAATTTTGCAGCGGGTATGCAAACGCTCTCTAAAGAGGGTGGCAGGGAGGGTGACTGGCTATTTTTGGAATGTGGGCCGCAGCCCTTTTTGCTGAGTATGGGTCGGCAGTGTCTGCCAGATAGAGGCTCATGGCTACCTAGCTTGAGGGTGGGGCAACCAGACTGGCAGACGCTGCTTGCGAGCTTAGGCGAGCTGTATGTATACGGTGCGAACGTAGACTGGACAGGATTTAACGGGGGCTATTGCCGACAAAAAGTTCATCTACCGACCTATCCGTTTCAGCGCCAACGCTATTGGGTTGATTTATCACCAAAGCGAACCCTGTCGCGACGATTTTCACAAAGTATTCATCCCCTTCTAGGTGAAAGAGTGCATCTGGCAGGTCGCCCTAAAGAGATCTACTTTGAGAACGCTTTAAGGGCTGTCGATCCGTCTTATCTCAGCGATCATCAAATTCTCGGTCATGTGGTTTTACCGGGAGCAGCCTATCTGGAAATGGCGATCGCGGCTGGGGTGTCTCTTTTCCCATTGAAGAGTGTGATTTTGGAACATGTGTCGATTCAACAACCCTTAAAACTGTCGAATGATGCGGTGACAGTGCAAATGGTGCTCAGTCCTGAAGATGGGACGACCTATCGGTTTGCAATTGAGAGTTTAATCGCGACTGAATTAGAGGGGCCTAACCCTCATCACTGGCAAACTCATGCCACAGGGACGCTGCGTCCCGGAGAGAAGATATCTAAGAAACCACTTCCTAAAACATTCGATCGGGGTGAATTTGAAGAAGAGATTGTAGATTGGCTTGCGATCGCACCCGACCAGTTTTACCAGCAGGCTCATTCTCAGGGAATGGAATTTGGCGATAGTTTCAGAAGCATCGTTCAGATTCGAGTAGATTCTGTTCAAGGATATGGACAGATACAGTTGACAGATACCACCGAAGACTATCACTTCCATCCAGTACTTTTGGATGGTGGATTTCAACTTGCTGGAGCCGTAGGGGCACAGCTAGAAGTTGATTCATCTGCGCTCTATATCCCTGTTGCTATTCGTCGGTTGGAGTGGTATCAGCCAGCTAGCCACCGGCAGCTGTGGGTGCAGGCTCAAACGGTTTTACCTGCGAAAGAGACAAAGACTCGCACCGTCAGTAGCGACTTGACGTTCTTCGATGAGTCTGGCGGGTTGATTGCTGAGGTCGAAGGGTTTACTTTACGCCAAGTAGCGCCTCAATCTCTGAGACGACTATTGGAACCAAAACCTGATATTGAAGAGTGGCTTTATGCGCTATCTTGGCAACCTCAGCCTCTGCAACTTGATATAGAACAGACTATCCCTAAGGCAGGCACCTGGCTGATATTTACGTCTGCAGGAACCTTGGGGATAAAGATACTCGCGCACCTGCAAGAACAGGGCCATACTTGTATCCAAGTATCAACAGGCGATCGCTACCAACAAATTAGCAAGACTCACTATCAAGTTAATCCCTTAACTCCCGGTGATTTTGAAACGCTATTACAGAGTTGTGCGGAGCCACATTCTGATCGATCGTTGGCTGTGACTGGCGTACTTCATCTTTGGTCTTTGGAGCAAGCGGTTGATGCGCCGCTGACCGCAGAGTCCCTCAATCAGTTTCAAGCGCAGGTATGCGGTAGTGTGTTGCACCTATTACAAACGCTACCGATTGATTTACCGATTTACTTAGTAACTCAAGGTGCACAAGCGATTCATGAGTCTGAGGTACAGGCTTACCAGGCACCTCTTTGGGGGTTAGGACGGGCGATCGCACTCGAATATTCCAACCGTCAGTGTCAGCGCATAGATTTAGACCCAGCGGAAACGGCAGACGCGCAGCTGATAGCGATTACAGCTGAAATGGCTGACAGTAAAGAGGGTGCCTTGGGAGAAGAGGATCAAATTGCCTATCGTAAAGGGCAAAGATGGGTGGCACGCCTAGCGCGGCAACAAGCTGCTGCTGCGATCGCGGCCCAACAAATGGGACGGTTGATAGTCCCTCAAGGGAGTGCTTATCAGCTGAAGCTAACAGACTATGGTTCGCCCGACTATCTTCAGCTACAGCCCATGACTCGCCGTGCCCCTGAGGCTGATGAGGTAGAAATTCAGATGCACGCAGTAGGACTCAACTTTCGGGATGTACTGAACTCTCTAGGCGTGCTGCGAGAATATTACGCTCAGTATTTAGGCATTACCGACCCACAGCAGTTAACCTTTGGCTTTGAAGGTGTAGGAAACGTTGTAACAATTATAATCAGTGTCTCGACGCTCCAGGTGGGAGATGAAGTGATGACTGTGCTAGTTCCCGATGCCTTTAGTAGCTTTGTAACGGTACCGGCGACAGTCGTGGTGAAGAAGCCGTCAGCGCTGACGATGATAGAAGCGGCAACAATTCCGCTGGTCTTTCTTACAGCTCATTACGGGCTATGCGAGCTGGCCGACCTTCAGCCTGGGGAGCGCGTACTTATTCATGCAGCTGCAGGCGGTGTAGGCCAAGCAGCGGTACAAGTTGCGCAACAGAAAGGAGCGATAATCTATGCGACAGCGAGTCCTAGAAAGTGGGACATGTTAAAAGCTCAGGGCATTGAGCACATCTTTAACTCTCGAACAGTTGAGTTTGAGTCTCAAATCAAGGCACTTGGCGCAGAGATGAATGTGGTGCTTAACAGCTTGAATGGAGATTATATTTCTAAGAGCTTAAATTTGCTGGCTCCAGGTGGACGGTTTGTAGAAATAGGTAAGGCCGACATTTGGTCTTTAGAGCAAGTACAGCAGCACCGACCTGACGTTGCTTATTTCCCTTTTGATTTAGGAGAAGTAGGGCAGCAGCAACCTCAACAACTCAAGGATATGTTTGAGGACCTTAAGCAACAGTTTGACAGCGGAGAATTCCTACCGTTGCAGCATCGCACCTACCCCATCGAGCGAGCTATAGAGGCGTTCCGCCTGATGCAGCGAGGTCAGCATGTTGGCAAAGTGGTGATTACACTGCCAGTGACAGATACATCCCAAAATCTGTCGATTCACGAACAAGCCAGCTATCTCATTACAGGCGGGTTGGGCGATATAGGGTTAGAGGTGGCTCAGTGGCTGGTAGAGCAAGGCGCGCGCCAGCTAGTTTTGAGTGGTCGCCGACCACCGAACCCGAAGGCTCAAAAGACGATTGCAGAAATGGAGAAAGTTGGCGTTCAGGTGAGCGTCCAGCTAGGCGATATTTCTGAGGCCCAAACGGTTACGCAAATAATGACACACATTGCTGAACACCTATCTCCTTTAAAAGGGGTAATTCATGCTGCGGGTGTGCTGGAAGATTCACCGCTACAGCAGATGAGCTGGTCGCAATTTGAGAAAGTATGGCGGCCCAAAGCGCTAGGAGCCTGGACGCTATCTCAAGCGACTGAGGATCAATCCCTAGATTTCTTTGTATGCTTTTCGTCTATTGCAGCGCTGATGGGAAATGTTGGCCAAGGCAACTACGCAGCGGCGAATACTTTTATGGATGTCTTGATGCAACAGCGACGTCATCGAGGGCTTCCGGGGCTGAGCATTCAGTGGGGCCCTTGGGCCGAAATTGGTATGGCAGCACGGTTAGACAGTGTTTTACAAAAGCAGATGCAACAGTCTGGCTTTCAATTTGTAGCACCTGCTGACGGCTGCCAAACTTTAGGTGAATTACTAGTAGCCCCGATCGGGATTGTAGCGGTAATGCCGATGGACTGGGAACAATTTTTCGAGAGATCTAAAAACCGCCCCTTTTTAGAAGCTTTTGAAACAAAAGCAGCCTCTTCTGCTCAGCGCTCAGCGCTAATGTTGATGCTGCAAGCACTCTCACCAGAAGAACAAAAACAACTGCTAGGAACGCACTTGAAACAGCTGCTTGCTAAGGTATTAGGACAAGCTGATATTAATAACATATCGCCACAACAGCCACTCATGGAGCTAGGGTTGGACTCTTTAATGGTGATAGAGCTGAAAAGTAGTTTGGAATCTAGTTTGCAGGTATCGATTCCGCCGTCAATCTTCTTTGAAGACCCTACCTTTGAGACACTGCTGCATTACTTGTTGCAAGAGGGCTTACCTCAATCATTCCAACAGGCGGAATCTGAATCTGCGGGCGATGAGCCAGCGACTGTTCAAATAGCTGACGACGCCTTGGCATTAGTGCTAGAAGCAGATGCACAGTTAGATGAGAGTATCCGCATTGATGAAAATATTCAGCTAAGGGTAGCCGAGCCCAAACAGATTTTTTTAACGGGTGCAACCGGATTTCTAGGTGCGTTTTTGCTGAAGGAATTGCTGATGCACACTGGGGCTGATATTCATTGTTTGGTAAGAGCAACAGACATAGAGGCAGGTGCGCAGAGACTTCAACAAAACCTAGAGCAGTACAACTTGTGGGAGGAGCCTGCTTGCGATGATTGGGTAGATCGCCTTCATCCTGTCATTGGCAACATCAGTCAACCTTACCTGGGTTTATCAGTAGAGATTTTTGAGGCTTTAGCTAGTCAGCTAGATGTGATTTATCACAGCGCGGCTCAGCTTAACTTTGTCTATCCTTATGCGGCGCTAAAATCTACTAACGTCAATGGAACGGAGGAAGTCATCCGCTTGGCTAGTACTGGAAAAGCAACACCACTACACTACATTTCTACCTTGGGCGTATTTGAATCTCGTAATTATCACGGCCAAATGGTAGCTGAGTCAGATTCTCTCAATCATTCTGACGGTATGGCTTTAGGCTATTCTCAGAGTAAGTGGGTTGCCGAAAAGCTGGTAAAAGAGGCTCAGGCTCAGGGGCTACCCGTGGGGATCTATCGCCCTGGACTTATTTCAGGCCATAGTCGCAGCGGGGCTTGGAACACTGACGATGTTACCTGCCGTTTTTTGAAAGGCTGTATCCAAATAGGCAGCTATCCAGCGTTGGACTTTGGTTTTGATCTTTCTCCTGTGGATTATGTGGCCGAGGCGATTGTATCTCTATCGCTTAGCCCTAAAATGCTAGGACAAGCATTTCATCTACAGCATCCCAACCCGCTTGACTGGAAACATGTGATGACCTGGATTAGCGAGCTTGGGTATCCTGTCACACCAGAGCCCTACGACCGATGGGTAAATAAATTATCTCACTCTTCAAAGACATCTCGAGAAGGCGTACTCTCACCGCTAGCGCCCTTTTTTGTGACGCGTAGCAGTAGTACTCAAAATATGACCGTCCCCGAACTCTATCAACAGGATGAGAGAGCAGCTATTGACTGCCAGGCGACGTTAACTGCTCTGACTGAGGTCTCATCTATCACCTGTCCGCCCTTGAGCCGAGAGCTGTTTAGAAGATATTTTTCTTACTTTGTTGATCGTGGCTTTTTATAGTGCGGAATCAACTAATCTGCCATCTTCCATGTGAATAGTACGCTCTGCGATATCGATAATGCGATCGTCATGAGTCACCATTAAAATAGCGGTTCCCTGTTCTTTTGCGAGCTGCTGCATAAGGTTAATGACTTCTCGACCGGTTTTACTATCGAGTGCTGCGGTCGGTTCGTCCGCTAAAATTAGCTTAGGTTGGTTGACTAGTGCGCGGGCGATCGCCACTCTTTGTTTTTGTCCGCCCGATAGTTGCTGGGGGTAAGCATTGATATGGCCATCAAGCTTCACTGCTGCTAACATTGCTTCGGCTTCGGCTTCGGCGGCCTGATTAGGAACAGCTTTGTCTAATCCGATTGACATTTGCACGTTCTGCCTAGCAGTCAGAAAGCCTAGTAGATTATGTCCTTGGAAGATATAGCCGATATGGCGACGAACCTGCACAAGCTGTTTTTTATCTGCACCATTGAGCTCCTGTTCAAGAAACTTGAGACTGCCTGAGCGCACCAACCTTAAACCGCCGATAAGCGTTAGCAGCGTTGTTTTACCAGCGCCTGATGGCCCGGTCAAGATAATGATTTCTCCGGGTTCTATGCTTAGCTTAATATCGAATAAAATCTGTTTTCGGAGTGACTTTTCGCCAAAGTAGTGGTTCAGACAATCAATAGTGACAATATGGTTTAAGGACATACGATCTTGAGGAATAAACTCAAAGAAGACAGCTAACTTAAGATGCAAAGCACTAGAAAATATCAGCTGGGTCGGCTGATCTGAGCTTTTGGCTGGCAAGGGCAGCCGAGATCAAACACATGGCAAAAACTGAACTAAGAACAAGAAGAATCTTATCGGCGGTCATTATCACCGGTAGGTGAGTGACATGCCTGGTAGCGCCATAAAGTAAGGTAGAAATAATAACACCTGGAATAGCTCCCAAAGTCGCTAGAACTACCGCCTGCTGAAATATCATGCCCAAGAGATATCGGTTGGTGTGCCCGATGGCCTTGAGGGTCGCATACTCGACGAGATGGGTGGAGATATTACTATACAAAATTTGATAGGCAATGCCGATGCCGACGATAAATCCCATGGCTACCATCAGCCTAAAAACAAAGCCGATGGGCGTTCTTTCGCTCCAGTAGTGTTTCTCTAAGCTAATGAATTCTGGCAGTGTCAAAACGTTAATGTCTTTCGGTAAGTTGGCAACTAGCGATTTTTGTACCTGTCTAGCATCTGCACTCGGTAATAGGGTGACCAGACCAATGTCTATTTCTGCGACCTTTCGTTCTCGAAAAGTGCGTAAGAAAGTGCTGCTGCTGGTAATTAAGTTGCCATCTACGCCGAATGAAGGCCCCATTGTGAACAGTCCAGCAATTTCTAGCCGAGTGCTGAGAGTGACTTCGGTGTAGGGAGAAACTTCAATGTGTGTCGTGCCTCCTTGTTCAAATGTTTTAGAGATAGGGCCAAATTCAGGCCGCGAGTCTTGATCGTAAATAGCAACATCAGGGCGCTGAAGATGATGTACGTTTTGATTAATATCAGTGCGATGAAAGGTGGGCTTACTGGGGTTAATTCCGATGACATATATCGACGATTTTCTTCCCGTGTCGATATTTTTGAGCTTGCCAAATTGAACGTATACAGGACTAACAGAAGCGACTTCATCGAAGGCCAACGTTTGATACAACCGGGTGCGCGGGAAGCTTTGCAAAGAGGTGAGCGACTTGTACTGGGTACTCGTTAAGAACAGATTTCCCTGTAGGCTTTCGTGCACTTTTACTGAGCTGTCGTACAAGCCATCTTGAAAACCAACTTGCATGAAAATAAGAACGACAATGAAAGCCACACCACCCAGCGTTGCGACAAACCGGGTTCGATTATGAATTAGCTGTAGCCAAGCTAAAAATATAGAACTAATCATGGTTATTTAGCATCATCGTATATTACGATTTCTACCTGAAGGCCAGTGAGCTTTTTAGTATGATCGCTGGCTGCCTCATCCAAACGAATTTTAACTTCAATGATTCTGTTATCTGTCTCTGCAGTTGGATTTGTCACGAAGAGGTCTTGCTGTTCTACCATGAGGCCAATTTGGGTGACCTTGCCTTGTAATTTTTCAAAAAAGCTATTGCTGGTAACAATTGCGTTTTGGCCGATACTTACCTTTGCAATATCGGTTTCGTAAATTTGTGCGATCGCCATCATCCGATCGGTTTGGCCTATTTCTACGATTCCTTCAGCACCAATTGTTTCACCAGGCTGAACATGGACTTTCAAAATCTGTCCATCTATAGGTGCTGTAATATACGCCGCATCTAAATCGGCTTGAGCACGAGCTACACCTGCTTGTGCTTGCTCTAATTCTGCCTGTGCCAGCTGCACATCCACGTCGCGAACTTCACTGACGCTTGCTAAAGTTGCTTCGGCCTCGCGCCGCTGTCGCTGAGTCGTGGCAATTGTTCGACTCAAGGCGGCCTGCGCTTCATTGAGTCGTTCTTGAGCCGTTTCTTCTATCAGCTGCTTACTGTCTCGCTCCGCTGTAGAAACAGCACCTTCATTATGTAGCTGCTGATAGCGACGTGCTTCTATTTCAGCGTTGCGTAGCTCAGCTGTAATGGAAGCAATAGTGGCTCTTTGTGTGTCAATTTGCCCATTTAGATCCGCTTCTAATCGACTTACTCGTTCTCTTTGCGCGTTGATATCACCTGCTTTAGCACCTGCAATAACTTTATTGAGCTTCGCTTGAGCAGCTGCAACAGAGGCTCTGTAGCTGGTTAAATCAGCAAGCCGTTGCGGCTGATTGTCGAGAATAGCCACAACATCATCTTTTTCTACGCGATCGCCCTCGGTGACTAGTATTTGCTTAATCAACGTACCTTCAATAGAAGCTGGGGCAGTTAATCGGATAGCTTCACCCTGTGGCTCTAACCGCCCTACACCAGCTACTGTCAATCTCATAGGGGACTCTACCGACGTGATATTGTCCGTTGTTAGTACTCTCGAACGGCTGCTCAGAAATCTATACGCATACAAACTACCAATAGCTGCGACTACCAGAGAGGATGCGAATAGGAGAAAGGCAAATTTGTGACTCTTCACTCTTGTAAACAAGGTTTTTCCCTGATCGATAGGCTAATCATTAGATTAATTTACTGCTATGAGGAGCTTGGTACGAAAGCAAGCAGCACTTTCTGTCAAAAGGATATCAGCCTTACAGGTCCTGTTCACACGGTAACTTTGAAGGTTTCGTGAATGAACGAAACTCTCGTATACATCTCCTTGTTAAGGATCTCTAATTAATAGTCCGAACGAAAGAGAAAGAGGCTTCAGCAAATTTAGCTCAGCTATTCCCATTACCTAAGTTTTTCCCAAATTAACAGCAATATACTGAAATTTTAGCAGTTGATCCAACCCGTGGAGCCAAGGCCTGACGAAGGTCGCAGCTTCATTGAAACGAATTTCGGCCAATCGGCCTTGTGCATTGAAGTAAAGGTATCCTGCGGTAGTCAGCAAAACATGAGCTAGTCAAAACCACCAAAGCCACCGCCGTAGGAAGAGATACCGCCACCACTACTCCCTTTATCTTCAAAGTTATCCCCGTAGTCTCGGCCCTTGTTATTACGAATAAAAGGACTGACTTTATCTAGGTCGCTGCTATCGTAAGTGTCGTCAGATGAGCGATTGAGCGCTCGGCCTTTTTCGTTGAGGCGATCGCCTAACTCAATCACATCTGCCGCACTAAATTTCGCATTTGCAAAGGGTAAAAACCGACTGAGCTCCTCACAGGTAGCGGTATAGTCGTACGGCTCAGCCATAGTGCTGTAGTACTCGTCAAAGTTTTCCTGTGAGCAATACAGTGCCAAACCGTAGCCATCGTAAGCACTGCTGTAGCCCCACTTTCGCATCATATGGATGACCTGAGAGGTACTGTAGCTATCTTGAACGCCGTAGCGCACGCGTAAAACTCGACCTAGCCTACGAACGTAGTCGCGAATAGCTTTCTGCTTTTGACTTCGATTCATGAAGAAAGCAGGTACGACAGCAAGGGGAATCGCAGTGCCAGACAAAATACCGATTAAAACTAAAACGTTTAAGAGTACTGTCATCTGAGAAACCACAGAATACGGACGAGTATCTTTAGTAATACATCAACATTTTTAGCTATTTCAGAAAATTCGCTAATCTTCTTCGCGCCGTCTACTCATTCTGTTTCCAAGCTGTCTAGACTGATTGGAACAAGCTGATTATCGGTGGTCCAAGCCATCCAGAGCTCTTCGTTAGGCGCGATCGCTTTTCCAGTCAGAGCGCAGCGCTCTGGCTTGCGCGCTTCTCCCGCTAAAATAGTGCGGATATTTTCCCGCTTTATCTGGAATGTTGGTTCATCAGAATGATGCCTCACGTGGTCCCACAAGATTTCGCGCACCAGCGATTGATAGCCTTGGCTACCGGCTAAAGACTTGAGCTTATCTATCAGCTCTCTTTCAAAACGAATACTGGTCACTTGCATTTCGGTCGTCGCGGGCTGAGTTTTTAGGGCCATATCAGGATCATCTGCTTTCGGTTTTCGGTCTTTCTCTCAGAAAATTTAGATTTTTCTAAAAAAGAGGTGGACATTTCGATACTACAACTGTAGTATAGTACTAACAAGTTAAATTAAACGTTGCCAAGCAGTCGAACTTAGCAATTGGTTCCCACCTATTTAGTAAGCAAAGCCATGATACGCATCCAGCTCTTAGAAAGACTCACATCCACCACACAAGATCAATCTTTCTCCTGCGCTGAACGGACAGGCTTTGCTTCTGGCAATGCTTTCAACACAGACAGGTTTTCGTGGTGCAACGGTATTTTTGGCGGCATTCTAGATGGTGGCACTGCTACTGGCCCTGGCCAACGTACCTTTATGTACCGTCCATACAGCCTACTCAGTCTCGGTAATGATTACCTAAGTTTGGTAGAGCAGGCGATCAATGGACTAGCCAAACAACCCGTCTGGAGACTCTCCATTCGTCAATCCTTAGAACACAGAACAACCCATCGAAGCAGGGAACGTAGGCAATTAGCCATGTTTTCTATGTAAAGCCTGAACACTGTCAGGTTTTAACCCCTGCTTCCCCTCAACGGAAGCAGGGGTTTTGTTTTGAAACTTATTTTCTCGACTATCTCTTTAACGGTTCGACGTCATGTCATCACAGCCTCGCACAGTCTCTTTTAACACACCTGTTGTCTTGTTTTCTCAAAACTATCTACCCATGACACGAATCAACCTACGGCGCGCGGCTATTTTACTAGTCACTGACAGAGCAGAGCCATTGAATTTTTCCAAGGATGGATGGGTAATGAGGTCGCCTAGCACTGTTCTCACGATTCCCGAACACATCCGCCTCAAAACCAGCGGCAAAGAGCGCATCTGGAAAATTCCACCAGTCAACCGGCGTGAAGTGCTTCGGCGAGACGCCCACACCTGCCAATATTGTGGTAGTAAAAAGCGACTCACCTTAGACCATGTCATGCCTAGGTCAAAAGGTGGACAGCACAGCTGGGACAATGTGGTGGCAGCCTGCGCTCCTTGCAATTCATACAAGGCAGATCGCACGCCCAAGCTAGCCAAGATGCAGCTCAAGCGAAAGCCGCAGGCCCCAGTGCACCCGGTGATTGCCTTCGCAGGTCAATTCTGGAAAGAGCACAAGACGACGTAATATACCTGCGCCGCCTCCGGCGCATTAGGACAGTGCACAGCTGGTGCATAAAAATAAAAATCGGAGGCTATCAAACGTGTTGAAGCTTAACTATAACGATTACGGATTATTTCTTGAGCGGGTTACAGCATCTTTGGATGCGATCGCAACCCAGCGAGTCATGCTCGCCGTATATACAGGAGAAACGCTGCACCTAGAGCCAGGGCGAGCTGCTTTCTTAGTATCAGCCAAAGCCACGGGCGTAGACCAGCTAGAAAGCGTACTACAAGCAGATACTACTCAAACCATGTTGTTGACGTATGTTGACGATGAATTTGTAGAAGTAAGCTTAAAAGGTACGTGGATCGCTAACAGCGCGAATGCAGATGCCGGTACCTTTATCACCGCGCTCACACCTGTCATCGAAGCGTTAATTTATCAGCTATGGCAGGTTACTCAGCGCCAGATAGCTTTCTCGCTTTAACCCTTTTTCCTATTGACTCCCTCTCATCTTTTCTAGAGGCGTACTGTAGCTGTACGCCTCACAGATTGTTATTTCAATCAATCAAGGAGCATCATGTTTTTCATTTCTAACTTGCGCACATGGAGATGGCGTAGGCATTTTTCACATAGTCGACGATTCAAACGACGCGCGCCTACACAGGCAATATCAGCAGCGGAAAACATACGATTACGTAAGCATCAGCTCACTGCTGCCCACGAATGGCAGAAAGTACAACGAAACTATTTCTTGGAGCGTCACACTTTCCTATAAAGCGGTAAACGGCAGCATAAAAGAGACTTTCAGGAAATTCGAATACATCCATTCAAAACATTTCTCAAAAAAGCCTCTTTTATCCCTTGACAATCCTAAAACAACTTTTGTAGCATTAATATAATACAAAACATACTACAAACGACACCAAAGTGGTTTCTTCTAGTAGTTGTTTAGAACCTTGAAAATTAAATTTTCTTCTTTTGGGGGTGTAGCTCAGCGGTCAGAGTGTCTGTCTGTCGAACAGAAAGTCGCACGTAGCTCCT
>ERZ1740070.1300-NODE-1300-length-15740-cov-7.812879_pt1 | contig 15740 bp, 10 predicted proteins | sample MGYA00581734_ERZ1740070 | MGnify/ENA primary metagenome ERZ1740070 (study PRJEB43018, sample SAMN04849744) | marine metagenome | isolation source: floating plastic debris | place: Pacific Ocean | collected 2008-09-01 | study: EMG produced TPA metagenomics...
ATGCTTCTGGAGTGTTTAGAATCAACTTAAAGATTTAAGCCTGAGTAGTTACGAAGGAAATTTGTAAAAATCTGCAATTCAATCACACGCCATAGTTTGAAACCCAAGGGTCTAGCTCGAACTCATGGCTGAGATAGTCAATAAAGCATTTTGTCTTAGCCGCAATAAATCGGCCCCGTCGATAGACAATTTGAATCGGTAGTGGCTGAGGCTGGTAGTTTTGCAACAGAACGCACAGGTCAGAGGATTGCATCAAGTCGCCAAATAGCCAAACAGGCATTAGGCCAATCCCCAACCCACAGAGCACAGCGTCACGAATCGCAACAGAATTATCTACCTGAAAATTACCACTTACGCTTACCCGAATATCTTTCTTTGCCGGCCCTTTTTTTGTCTTATCAACAAAGTGCCATTCGGAACCGCTAGGCTGATAAAGAATGCAGTTGTGACTAGCCAAATCAGCAGGCGTTTTGGGTGCTGGGTGCTGTTCTAAATATTGGGTGGAGGCGATCGCCACTCGCCTGGTTAACCCAATCTGCTGCACCTTCAAATCTGATGCCTGCACGGTACCAATCCGAATCGCCAAATCAACACCCGTCTCTACCAAATCTACAAACCGATCGTTCATACTCAGCTTGAGCTGAATATCGGGATAGCGATCTAAAAAAACTTTGAGCCTGGGCACCACTTGGAGCTGCCCAAACGAAACGGGGCAGTTGACCCGCAGTATGCCTGAAGGTTGTTGACGACGGCCTACGCTGGCTTCGGCTTGAGCCAGGGCTTCTAAAACATTTTGAGCCTGCGTGTAGAAGCGATCGCCCGCCTCAGTCAGCGTTAGTTTTCTTGTCGAGCGCGTCAGCAGCTGCGCATCTAGATACTTCTCCAAGGCTGCAATCTGTTTGCTAATGGTCGGCTGAGTTGTGCCAAGTTCTTTCGCCACCGCCGAAAAGCTACCCATCTCTACTACCCGCACAAAGCTTTTAATACTATCAACTTTATCCACCGCAGCTGCCCAAAGTATTTATTCCAATTTAGAATTTATCATATTCTATTTTCGCCCCTTATCATTCTATTTGGAATCATTCACTATAGAGTCAACAGGCAAAAGAAGAGGAATCATGATTTTGACTATCCACATCACTTCCGATTTTATTTGCCCGTGGTGTTTAGTTGCCGAAAGCAGACTATACAAGGCTATCGAACAGCTCAACACTGACGTCGAGGTTGAGCGTATTTGGTATCCGCTAGAGCTAAACCCCAGCATGCCAGAAGCCGGTATGGACCGTAAAACCTATCGCGCTCAAAAGTTCGGTAGCTGGGCCTATTCGCAACAGCTAGATGCCAAAACGGTAGAGGCCACCAAGCTTGACGATATTGAGTTTCGCTATGACCTGATGGCATTTACACCCAACACGCTAAAAGCCCATCGCCTAACGTGGCTTGCCAAAAGGAAAGGAAAGGCTACAGAAATGGCTGTGAGAATTTTGCGAGCCTACTTTAGCGAAGGAAAAAACATCAGCGATATAGATACGCTGGCCACACTCGTAGAGGAAGTCGGCATAGAGAGTGCAGAAGCTGCGAAAGCCTTTCTGCTGTCGACAGAAGGCATTCAAGCCGTTAAAGCTCTAGAACAACAGACAAACCTCAGGGGAATTCGTAGCGTTCCTACAATTCAAATTGGCGAGCAATTTGTCTCTGGCGCACAGTCAGTCGACACGTTGAAAGTGATATTGCAAAAAGCAATTGACGAAGTGAAAGTGACTGGCTGATAAAGCACCATTGTTCTAAATTAATCTAGGAAGAATGTGATATGACCAACAAAGAGAATCGGGCGCTTATTATTGGTGGGTCTTTAGCAGGGCTTTTCACAGGTGTGCTTTTGCGTTCTATTGGATGGGAGGTGGATATTTATGAGCGATCGCCCCACGCCCTAGACAGTCGTGGTGGCGGCATAGTGCTACAACCCGATACAGAAGCTGCCTTTCGACAGGCTGGAATTCCTCTTGACGGACTGGGCGTAGTTGCAAAAGAACGCTACTACCTACAGCGCGATGGCCGCATTGAGCAAATGCCGATGCGTCAAACGCTGACATCCTGGAACATGCTGTACAACGCAATGAAAAGGCATTTGCCTAACGAGAACTATCACCAGGATAAAACCTTAGAAAAGTTTGTTCAAGCAGGTGAGAAAGTTACTGCGATTTTCACCGATGGGGATCGCCAAACCGGCGACATGTTAATTGGCGCAGATGGTCCCACCTCTTCCGTAAGGCAGCAGCTCCTGCCTACCTACGAACCTAAGTACGCTGGCTACGTAGGCTATCGAGGGTTAGTCGATGAGTCAGACTTAGACTCAGAAACGGCTGAGATTCTCACTGAGCGCTTTGTGTTCTATCAGTTTGAAAATTCGCATATTCTGCAATACGTGATTCCAGGAGAAAACGAATCACTAGCCCCTAGCGAACGACGGTTTAACTGGGTATGGTATGTCAACTACGACGAGGAAACAGAACTGCCTGCGCTCTTAACCGATAAAAACGGTCGGCGTAGACAACACTCTATTCCACCTGGAATGATGTCGCCTGCTGTGGAGCAACAGATGAGAGATTATGCAAATCAGATGCTAGCAGAGCCCTTTCAAAAGCTCATCGCTGCGACAAAAGAACCGTTCGTACAGTCTATTTTAGACTTAGGCGTGCCGCAGATGGCGTTTGACCGAGTAGCGCTGGTGGGCAACGCGGCATTTATCCCTAGGCCACATACAGCGGCTAGTGCTTCAAAGGCAGCGGCAAATGCGATCGCCCTAGCCGAATCCCTCGTCGACCACAATCACGACATCCCGAAAGCTTTGAAGGCGTGGGAGCACGATCAGCTCGCGTTAGGAATGCACCTTTGGAAACACGGTCAAAGCTTGGGCGATCGCTCTCAGTTTACGTATGGGAAGGGCCGAAGTGAAACAGTTTAAAGCCGCCTAGCGCACTGGCAATGTAATCGTAAAGCCTGTTCCCTTACCCACAGCCTTAACTGACTTGCTGCCCCTTGTCTAAAAGCTGAGTTGTCACTGTAATTTGGTTCGGACTCTTCTCAACGTCGGAAAAAGTTTTGCCTTGGTTAGACTCATCCAAAGCATCAATAGCATTTGACAAAGGTTTGAGCTAAAACTCAAACACTTCTCCAGGTAGCGGCGGCGTATTTTTGGGAGAACCCTTTACTTTCACCGCCTGCTCAAAGGCGTAGGCGAGCCTCAGCAATACTGGCTCGCTATAGGCAGGTGCAAAAAAGGACAGTCCTACGGGTAGCCCTGCCGCCGTAAATCCGGCAGGAACGGTAATATCTGGAAAGCCGGTCAGGTTAGCCAAATAGCTCGTTCGGTAAGGATTACCTTCATTCGCCTGCGAGTCGAGGAAAAACGTAGGATCTTCCACCTCTTTGCCGTCAGCGCCTGTAATTGGCGTTGGCGGACAGCCGATCGTAGGGTAAATAATCGCGTCAAGATTATCTATCGCAAACATGTTCCTAACGCTTTTTCTCATTTTGGGCAGCTGAGCCAGCGCTGCTAAATATTTCGGGTTAGACAATCCACCCTGTTCTAAAGAATTTCGATAGACCGCAATGCGATTAGGATTTACTGGCGTTTCGGAATTCACTAAATCAGGATCCAAGCTCGCTTCTATCAGCGCTTGAAGCGTTTTAGGGTACTCGTTCGGTAGCGTTTTTAGATAGGTTTCAATCTGAGGGAAAAACTCTGTTTCTACAATTGAGTTGAGCAGTGGGCCATAGTTAGCAGCATCCAAAACACCTACAGAGAGTTTTGCATTGATGATAGTTGCCCCCAGGTTGAACATTGTTGCTAATGCTTGCCCAACAATTCGATCGATTTCTGGATTCCCACCTAGAAAGTCGCGAGCAACTGCAATCCTCGCCCCCTGAAACGCATCTGCATCCAAAAACTGCGTATAGTCATCAAACGCCTTGCCCTCACTCTCCAGCGTCGCCAGGTCATTAGGATCTACACCTGCCATCACACCGAGTGCGATCGCCGCATCTGTCACAGTCTTCGCAATGGGCCCACACACATCGGCCGTCAGCGCCAGCGGCACAATACCATCTCTACTAATCAGGCCCAGCGTAGGCTTAATGCCTACTAGTCCAGTAAAAGAAGCCGGCCCACGGATAGAGCCCGCCGTATCGCTCCCGGTTGCAAGCGTGGCAAAGTTAGCTGCGATCGCAGCCGCCGATCCGCTGCTAGAGCCCGAAGCATCCCGATTCAAATTGTAAGGATTCCGCGTGAGTCCACCCAAAGAGCTATAGCCCAACCGGCCCGATGAAAGTGAAAACTCACTCATGTTGGCTTTGCCCAAAATAATCGCGCCTGCGTCTCGAAACTGTTTCACCGTAAACGCATCGTCGGGAGGAAGAGAACCTGCCAACACATCAGAACCGCTCGTCGTCGGTATATCTGCTGTATCGAAGTTATCTTTTAAGATAATGGGAATGCCATACAGCAAACTATCTGGATTCTCAGGGCGATTGCGATCCCGTTCTCTTGCAATTGCCAAAGCGTTTGGATTGATTGAAATCAGGGCGTTAATCGCTGGCCCCTCTTTGTTGTAAGCATTAATACGATTTAGATAAAGTTGAACCAACTGTTCAGAAGTGAGCACCTTTTCTCTAAAAGCTCTGTTGATATCTGCGATGGTTGCAGCTTCGAGGCTAAATACGTCAGCTTTCGCAACAGGAACAGTATCAATATTCAGTGCCGTTTGCGCGCGCAAAGGGGCAGCTATCTGACTGAAACGGTCGGTTCTCTTCATCTGAGTATATGAGATCTGAGTATATGAGCTACCTCACAACGCTACCGGAAATTTCAGACACCGGTCTGTATTGATGGCTACGGAGCTTATTGACTACCCAAATAAAGTATTTTGTATCTATCTTCAAAGAATAAATAGAGTATTTTGTATTTGCCTTTAAAGAACAATGGTATCGGTCCTCGTTCCCCCGATGAGCCTCAAGCAAACAACCATCGCTTAAACAACCGAGTCAGCTGAGGCATAATTACATACGTGAGCAACGTCACTGTCACAGCCACATTTATAGCTACTCGCAATACCCAAGGCAAAGCCGCAATTAAAGGCGCAATCAGCGGACTAATCAACAGAGCAACTGACGTAACACCCAGCCAAACTAAAATGGCCTGCTTATATCGCTTAGGCGGTTTATGCACTGGCTGACCAGGTAGCTGAAACCACGCTTCTAACCCCGATAAAATCTGAATCGATTCCTGTTCTTGAATCAGAGGCGCAGCGCGCCCAATCCAGTCTTTGCGTACAGCGGAGTTAAGCCAGTCCGATAAATAATCGCCTGACTCAAATTGCAGCACAATAACGTAATCTAGCGGTGAGTTCGGCTGTGGCCGAAGGGTACTGACGCCCATGTGTCCTGGAAACGCTCTAGCAGCCGTAGAGATTCCCCTAATCCACTCTTCGTAGCCTTCCGAGCGACCGTCTCGCACCCGGTGGGTAATCACAGCCGTTACTGACTGACTTTGTTTGCCTAGATTGTTGTTAGGATCACTCATGAGTAAATTGGTGACTTGCAAATCCTCAACTGTTGAGTCTCTCAAGTCCGGCAAAACAGCATAGCGATCGCGAAGATAAATCAACTTTTACGATCGCTACACTAAATAGTAATCTCTAAAACGCCGGTTACATCATCTAAGACGTTGCCCTAGCCGCATAGTTCACCATTAGCCCACGATAAAGCGGAATCTAATTGGACAAAAGACTCCCTAGCTCTTCAATATCGTTCCGCCAATTGCGATGCAGCTTGCAATCATAAGCTTGTCATAGTGCTAAGTAATAGTGCTAAAAAGTTATTACGACCTCATGCCAGCAGCAGTAAACCTGACCAACCGTTGAATAGTCAACTCCACTTCCCCTGGAGAGAAGTCTTGAAACGCGGTCTTGTCTTGGAAAGACATGCACAGCTGTCGAATGAGTACTGCGATCGCAAAATCAAATTTCCATTCAATCTCTGATTTAGGACAATCAGGCAGCAACTGCTGAAACGCCTGCGTAAAGAGCTTTTGGCTTAAACGAAACTCTTGAGCGACAAACTCTTCTGTGGCAGGCTCAGTGCAGCAACGACCGATAAACCTAACTTGAATAAGCCCTTGCCCATTCTGCTTTAGAGAGATCACTTCTAAGACCGATGCAAAAAAAGCGTGAGAAACTGTTTCAACAGAATGCGGTATTTCTCCTTCTTCTACAGCTATCAGCTGCTGAATCTGGGCAGCAACAATCGGCTCTATAGCTCGCTTCAACGCAGCAAATATCAAATCTTCTTTTGAGCCAAAGTGATAGTGAACCGCAGCCAGATTAACACCTGCGGCCTTAACAATACTCCTCAGAGAGGTTGCATGCAGACCCTGCTCAGCAAAAAGGCGCTCAGCCGCGTTCAAAATTTGTGTCTGGGTAGTAGCCGATGATTTGGAAACCATTTGTCTAATAGGCCTACTCACTACAAAAAAATTCTCAGTAATAAGTAGGTTGCATTTTATTGAGTTGTACGCTGTAATCAAATTAGTCAATCGAATGACTTAATTTTATTTTACCCCCAGCGATTCTGGCAAGCTGGCTATCATCATGAACTCCGAACACCTTCAATCGCCAAATGCTTTCCCGACCGACTCCGCAAGCACTAGCTCGGCTGCGAGGCCAAAAAAGTGGCCTGACGCTCTGAGACGTCAGCCACGTTGGATTAAATACTCAGTGCTGAGTGCCACTGGGCTTTTGATCGCAGTAGGCGGTGTTGCTGGCTACCAAGCGCTTATAGGGCCACCAGCAGAAACAGCTATAGAACAAGGCTCGATACTTCCGGTCGAGGCCATCGAGGTAGAGAGCGTTTCGTCGTACCAGGTGCCACGAACCTACACCGGAGAAATCGTGGCGCTTCGTAGCAGTGAACTGGGCTTTGAGCGCGGAGGCGAGCTGATTCAGGTAATGGCAGAGGAAGGTCAACGAGTAAGCACTGGCCAGACTTTAGCCAGGCTGGACATCCGTAACCTGGAGACGCAGCGGCTTCAGGTCGAAGCGCAAAAGGCGCAGGCGATCGCCCGATTGACTGAGCTGCAAAGCGGAGCCAGGGCAGAAGATATTGCAGCCGCAGAAGCTGAGGTCAGAGACCTAGAACAACAGCTTATTTTGCAAGAAACCCAGGAACAGCGACGGGAATATCTCTACGAGAGAGGCGCAATAGCCAGAGAGCAGTTAGACGAATTTGCCTATGGTGCCAACTCACTGCAAGCCAAGCTAGATCAGTCTCGTAGCCGCTTAGCAGAGCTGCAAAACGGGACTCGTTTTGAGCAAATCGATGCGCAAAATGCCACTGTAAGCCAGCTCGACGCACAGCTCAAAGATATTGATGTCAATATCTCAAAAAGTACAATCGCCGCGCCTTTTGACGGTATTGTCGCAGAGCGAAGAGCTGATGAGGGGACGGTGATAGGAACCGGACAGGCAGTTATTGAGCTGGTGGAGGCCGCTGCCCCAGAAGCGCGAATTGGCGTTCCAGCTAGCGTTGTAAATCAGATGCAGCTCGGCACATCAGAAACAATTCGCATTAACGATCAGCCGTACTCTGCCGAGGTCACTGCGATTTTGCCAGAGGTTGATCAGAGTACGCGAACTCAAACTGTTGTGCTAGAGCTAGATTCGACTGCAATCGGAGCAATTGAGCCAGGACAGACAGCCCGACTAACGATAGAAGAAACAATTCAGGCCGATGGCTTTTGGCTACCGAGAAGCGCTTTGACCCAAGGAATCCGAGGGCTGTGGACTTGCTACGTTGTTGTGCCTGCTAACGAATACCGCGAGCTAGCAGGAGACGGCACTTTCGTCGAAGAATCTGACACGACTAACGAGGAGACGTTAGCGCAAAATGATTACCTTGTTGTCGAGCCGCGATCAGTAGAGATTATTCAGCAGCAAACGACAGGTGATGGGCCCAATACCAGTACCCGAGTTTTAGTCAGAGGTACCTTGGAGCCCGGCGATCAGGTGGTGACAAATGGTGTCCATCGTTTGGTCCCAAGGCAAAGGGTCACAGCAGGTCTATCTGAATAAAATCTCTGAATTCTTAGCTTTCTTCTGCACAGTCAAAGCAACCACCACAATCTCAATAGAAACGACTATGGCTCGCCCCTTTTTTCGCAATATCCGACTTCTCATCCTAGCGATTGTTATTTTCTTAGTATGGGGATATTCCTCCATGCAATCCCTGCCAAGGCAAGAAGACCCTACCCAAGTGGCCCGAGTCGCTGTCATTAATACGCTGTTTCCTGGCGCTAGTGCCGAACGAGTAGAGGCACTAGTCACCGAAGTCATTGAATCCGAAGTCTCTGCCATTGAGGAAGTGAAAACAATCACGTCAACCTCACGAGTCGGCTTTTCAGCAGTCGCCATTGAGCTAGAGGATTCGGTTAAAGACGCAGAACCCGTTTGGTCTCGGGTCCGAGACAAAATGGAAGATGCCAATATTCTCTTTCCCTCTGGAGCCTTTAAGCCCGAGCTAGAAGCCACTGAAACTCGGGCTTATGCCATGATTACAGCTATCACTTGGGACCAGAGTGCCAAACCCAACTACGCCATACTCAGGCGCTTTGGAGAAGAGTTTGAAATTCGGATGCGAGGCGTTTTAGGCACTGAAGAGGTCGAAGAATTTGGCATTCCAGATGAAGAAATCAATGTGGAAATCAACGCATCTGACCTAGCAGCTGTGGGATTAAGCGCTCAGCAGTTGGCTCAGCAAGTGAGCCAGAGTGACGCAAAAGTCACCGCTGGGCAGCTGCGCAACCCAAACGAGAATCTGTCGATTGAGATTGATAGCGAGCTGAGTTCCCTAGAGCAAATTCGCCAGATTCCCATTCGCTCAGGCAATGGACAATTTACCCGACTGGGAGACGTAGCCAAGGTTGACCGTGGGGTGAGAGAACCTGCTACCGATTTGGCATTTGTCAACGGCAAACCGGCAGTCGCCTACGGAATATTAATGAGTCCTGGACAAAGGATTGACCAGTGGTCTGATAGTGCCTTTCAGCAGATGGAAGCTTTTCGCAATCAGCTGCCTGGAGGGCTCTCCCTGACTGTTCTACTCGACCAAAGCGAATATGTGGATACTCGACTAGGAACGCTAGTTTCTAATTTGGTATTTGGTGCGGCGTTAGTGGTAGTTGTCACATTTGTCACGATGGGCTGGCGTTGTTCCTTGATTGTAGGCGCAGCACTGCCGCTGAGTATTTGCGCTGTGCTGGGATTAATGAGTGTGCTGGGGATTCCTATTCACCAAATATCGGTGGCCGGATTAATCATTGCCTTAGGTCTGTTGATTGATAACGCAGTGGTCGCGGTTGACGAAATTCAGGTAGAGCTACGCCACGGTGTTGACCCTGAAAAAGCGGTCGTTGATACGGTGAAATACCTTCAGGGTCCGCTGTTTGCATCTACACTCACAACGATGATGACATTCCTGCCGATTGCGCTCTTACCAGGCGGGGCAGGAGAGTTTGTTGGCTCGATTGCAATGACCGTGATTCTCTCTATTGGGGCATCACTGGCACTTTCTCTTACCGTCATTGCAGCGCTCACAGGCAGAATTCTAGGCGGGAGCGAAGCGGATGCTGAGAAGCTACAGCACCAAGATTCTCTCAGTATCTTTCAACGAATGCTGCGTATCTTAATGAAGCCAGGCGCTTGGTGGAATGAAGGGTGGAGTCCTAGGCGACTGGGCAATTTCTATCAGTGGACCGTGAAGCGGGCAATGGCAAAGCCTGTGTTTGCCATCGTGTTGACAATGGTGATACCTGTTGTCGGCTTTATCCAGGCAGGCAGCTTAGATACTCAGTTTTTCCCTTCTTTGGACCGTGACCAATTTCAGATAGAGGTGGAGTTTTCTCAGGAAAATGCGATCGCAAACTCCACAGAACAGGTCATGCGCGCCCGCGATCTACTCTTAGACTACGACCAAGTCACAGAAGTTCACTGGTTCGTTGGCGAAAGCGCCCCCAAATTTTATTACAACATCGGTGCCACCCGAGAAAACTCACCTTACTACGCCCAAGCCCTTGTACAGCTCGACTCTTCAGAAGGTGTTACCGCACTCATTCAAGAAATTCAATCAGACCTTGATGCAGCAATGCCCGAAGCACGAGTACTCGTACGGCAGCTGGAGCAAGGCCCACCTTTCGATGCTCCTGTAGAGCTAAGAATATATGGTCCTAACATCCAAGAGCTGAGAGCATTAGGTGCAGAGGCGAGAGAGATTCTGACAACAGTACCTAATGTGGTTCACGTGCGAGATGATTTGACGGCTACCGTCCCGAAACTAGCCTTACAAATTGATGAAGAACAGGCTCAGCTAGCGGGGGTTTCCAATACAGAAATTGCCGAGCAATTGCAGGCAACTTTGGAAGGCGCTGTTGGTGGGTCTATTCTTGAATCAACTGAGAACTTACCCGTGCGCGTGCAAATCTCAAATAGCGATCGCGGCAATCTTTCACAAATCGAAGCGCTAAACCTACAGCCTGGCCAATCAGCACAAGGCCTAAGCGATGACTTTAGAACAGTCTCTGCGCTCGGAGAGTTCAAGATTGTGCCGCAGCTTTCTCAGATTGCCCATCGTAATGAGCAGCGCGTAAACACAGTGCAGGCGTTTATCACAGCAGGCACGCTGCCTTCCAAGGTACTCGCTGACTTTCAGCAGGCGATGGCAGAACAAGGCTTTGAGCTACCGCCGGGCTACACCACCGAGATTGGCGGCGAACAGGCCGAAAGTAGCGATGCAACAGGCGACTTACTTGGCTCTGTTGGACTCTTGCTCGTTGCGATGGCAACTGCACTCGTGCTTTCACTTCAGAGCTTTCGTTCAGCGGGCATCGTAGCAGCAGTCGGTGTTGGCTCTGTAGGCATGGCGCTATTCTCGCTGTGGGCGTTTGGTTCCTTGTTGGGCTTTATGGCGATTGTTGGCGCGATGGGCCTGATCGGAATTGCTATCAATGGCAGCATTATTGTGCTATCTGCAGTAAATGAAGATAAGTTGGCAAGTCAGGGCGATCGCAGAGCCATACAGGCAGTCGTCATGCGCTCCACCCGCCACGTTTTAACCACAACAATCACGACCATGGTCGGTTTTGCACCCCTGTTGCTCTCAGGTGATCCTTTTTGGAATCCCTTGGCAGTTGCGATCGCAGGCGGTATCGGTGGCTCCCCATTCTTAGCACTATACTTCACGCCCGCAGCTTATCTGATGATGCACAGACACAGTAAGGCCAAAAAATCTCCTAGAGAAAAGCAGACTATGAAAGCGCTACCGTCTACTTAGCGGCCTTACTATCTCACCGTTCTCTTAGTAATAAGCATGATGGAGAAGGTGTTCGCGTGTTGGAAACAACAATAGCGGCACTTTCTTCACTAGCATGAGAGCATCCTTGTATACTGATTTATGCAAGCTACACAACGGCATATCACAACGGCATATCTGCTTATGGGGTAACCTGATAAGTCACGTGATGTTCCATAGTAGCTTTCTCGTTTCCCTTTAGATTACTGACGTAAACTCGTGGTTAGATCAAAATCTCTTCAGTCTAGTGGCCAGCAGCGCGGGGAAGAAGCCCGCAAAAGTTTAATAGAAGCTGGCATTGAAGCGTTTGGTGTTAATGGGTATGAAGCCGCCAGCACTCGCAGCATCGTTGACAAAGCAGGCGTAAACTTAGGCGCTATTCCTTACTACTTTAAGAATAAGAAAGGACTTTATCACGCGGTGGCTGAGCATATTGCCACTCATCTTGATGACCCGGAAATAGACGCGGCGATCGCCCGCATCAATCGCAAAACAAAAAACTCCTCACTCTCAGCAGAGCAAGCACTAGAGCTCATGCACGAGCTGTTCGATGCTTTCATGACAACGCTACTTTCATCAGATAGGCCCGAACTGTGGATGAAATTCATCTTTCGAGAGTTGATGGAGCCTTCTTCTGTCTTTGATATTCTCAATGAAAGAGTTGTCAGAAAAACAATTGACCCCTGCGCAGCGCTGATCAGTAAGATACTAGATAAGCCAATAGACGACCCAGAATGCACCGTTCGGGCATTTTCACTCTTTGGCCAAGTGTTGATTTTTCGGATGGTCCGACAGGTCACTCTGAAGAGCCTAAGCTGGGAAGATTTCGATGGCGATCGTCTCGACCTTGTGCGTAATATTCTTCATCAGCAGGTTGATGATGCTCTGAGGTCTCAGGCCAAAAGCTAAAGCATATATTTTCATAAGCAACAAACCATAAAATATACGACTTAAGACAGATCTGCTTGTGTTGACAAAGCTAAGAGATTTCGATAGATTAAAAATAAGTCAATCGATTGACTTATTTTTAATTGTTACATCTTCTACCAGTCAGATAGCACCCTGTACTCTCCCATGTATTTCCCACTCAAAGACTACCTTGGTCAGCTTTTTCCCACTACTGAGCACTCACCTGTCTTTAACCCACATCGGTACTGGCTATTCTATTGCAAGTGGCATCTCCAGTGTTGTTTTGAGAGCGCCTGGCTAGAGCGCTGCTGGACAATAGACTACAGCCAGTATGTATCTCGAAGCGCAGGTCTCTTACCCCGTCACCGTTTAGAAGAGAACAATGCGACCCGTTTAGAGTATTGCTGGTTTACTCAACTCCAGAAAGAAATCTACTACGCTCACCCTTGTGAACTCTTTGTAGATACTTAAAGACTGTTTTCACAAGCTGCCCACATTTGCAAAAAAACAAGCGCTAGTTACAGCGCCAAATCACTATGCTTGACTTAATTCTTTCTCCAAAACTGTTCAATCTTTCACCCGTTTTACTGACTGTTCAGCCTGATGAATCGACTATTTTCAGTGCACTTTTACTCTCTGCAACCGTTGTTTTCCTCTCGGGTAAGTTGTTTGAAGAACTCTTCGTCAGGTTCAATCTTCCTGGTGTTGTTGGACAGCTAATTAGCGGTCTGATTCTGGGCGTTTCTGCCCTGCACATTCTGGTATTTTCTGAAAGCGCTGACCACACGGTTAACACCCACATCATCAGCCTGTTGCAGTGGGCCACCTCAGCAGATGTCACCATGGCATCTGCTGCCTATGCTAATCAGCTAACGGCTATCTCCGAGGGCGTTGCCAATTTGGGCGTTATTGCTCTGTTGTTTTTAATTGGCCTAGAGTCAGATTTTGATGAATTGATACAGGTTGGGCCACAGGCTGCTGTGGTTGCACTTTCAGGCGTTGTTTTACCGTTTGTAGGTGGCACGCTAGGACTAGTTTATCTCTTTGATATCGCCATACTGCCCGCAGTATTCGCAGGAGCAGCGCTCACTGCAACTAGCATTGGCATCACGGCAAAGGTACTGCAAGATTTGGGTCAGCTGCGATCGCACACCGGCCAAATCATCATTGGCGCAGCTGTCCTAGACGATCTGCTAGGCATCCTTATCCTATCGGTTGTTGTCAGCGTGGTTAAAGGTGGCAGCGTCAGCCTAGAAGGTTTAATGCTTCTGGTGCTCAGCACCACTGCTTTTGTCGGTGGAATTATTCTGTTGCGCCAGCAGCTAGGGTCGGCTTTTGTCTGGCTCACTCACCGACTAAAAACAGAAAGCGCTCTACTCGTTTGCAGCGTTATCTTTACACTGGCTTGCGCGGCGGTGGCAAATGCCATTCACTTGGAGGCAATTCTAGGGGCCTTTGCTGCTGGAATCATTCTGAGCGATACCGAGATCAAACACCAGCTCACTGAACAGTTTCAGCCACTTGTCAATATTGTGGCTCCTGTCTTTTTTGTAGTGATTGGTGCAAAGACAGACCTAAGTGCACTTAATCCTAGTAATCCAGAAAGCACGACGGGCCTCGCGATCGCAGCTTTTCTGATTGTGGTTGCCGTCTTAGGTAAAGCGGTAACAGGCTACCTACTGCCAAAAGCGCCCATGCTCAATCGTTTAGCTGTGGGTGTTGGGATGATTCCACGGGGAGAGGTAGGCTTAGTATTTGCGGGTATCGGCACCGAACTCGGCATTCTATCTGAGTCGCTCACCGTTGCCATCGTTCTCATGGTGATTGTGACAACATTGGTCGCACCACTGCTTCTACGCGGGATCTTCAACCCAGTCGATTCCATGTATTTCGATTCAAGCAAAGCCATGCACTAATTCATTACCTACCAGCACCATAACAAACCACTACCCCAGCAAAATAATGTCTCTTTTTAGTCGACAAACCCACTTCAATGCCTTTAAGAAAGTCTCACCTCTACTGTTGGGTACAATGGTGTTGGGTGCAATGGCTGCGACGCTAACAGCCTTTCTACCAGCCAAAGGAGCAGAGAGGATTCAGTTTTTTTACGGCCCATTTGAGCCCACTATTTACGTTGACGACCTTGAAACCTTTGCCAAAACGGGAGAGGTTGCTGATAGGCTCGAAGTGTTAACTGACCGCCTAGACGATGAGCAAGAAAATAGCCTGCGGTTATTTTTAAATGCTCAGTACAGTATCGACGAGGTTTCTATCTCACAGTTCGCCTATTCTCCCCTGGGTGAGAGCCTACTACAATCACTGGGAGAAATCGTCCAAACAGACAACTTTCTAAATGGCGGAAAAGCTATTCGCGCAGCGCTTATATTTGCTGCCGCAGAGAGCATAGAAGGAATGACCGTCATGACCGTTCTGCAACAATATCCTCTAGAGACAATCCAGATAGATATTTCACGCTTGCAAAGCCTACTGACGGAAAGCGAACAGGTATTCCGCCATAGAGAATCTGTTATCTCTGAGATAGAGCAGCTATCTGATAGCCAGGCTGTTGGAGGTTTTGCGCCCACTATAGGTGCTGACCCGCAGCTGCAAGGAGTATACAGCTGGGAGGTTCAAACTATCCAATTTCAAAACCCAGAAAGAGCCGTTAGCTCATTAGCAGATATTTACTATCCACTAACATCGGGTGAAGAACTACAGAACATTCCTGTTATTGCTATTTCTCACGGTGTAGCCTCAAATAGAGAAACGCTTGCTTACCTGGCAGAACATTTTGCATCGCATGGCTATGGTGTAGTTGTTCCGGAACACGTGGGGACCAATACTGAAAAATTTAGACGGTTTCTAAACGGGGTCGAAGGCTCTCCAAATCCAGAAGAGTTTATCCTTAGACCACAAGACATTACAGCCGTTTTAGATACACTAGAGATAAAACAGCTCACCGACCGTCGTTTAGAGCAATGGGATTTAGCCTCTGTTGGTATTTTAGGCCACTCTCTAGGCGGCTATACCGCGCTGAGCGTTGGCGGTGCATCTCTTAATCAAACGCCGCTCTCTGAGCCTTGTACAGCATTGTCCAACTGGGTACCCATCAATCCTTCAATGCTGATTCAATGCGAAATATCAGCGCTATCAAGCGAAGGCCCTACTGTTTTAGCAGACTCGCGTATTCAAGCTATTGTCGCGCTCAATCCACTCACTAGCCATGTCTTTGGCCGATCTGGTCTTGAGCATATACAAGTGCCTGTCATGATGGTCGCTGGAGAAAACGACACCTTTACCCCTGCCGTCCCAGAGCAAATTGAACCCTTCAGCTGGCTAACGACAGAGGAAAAGACGCTGGTTTTTATTGAGCAGGGCACTCACTTTTCTCTATTGAGTGGTTCTAGCTCCAGTGTTTTACCCGTTCCACAAGG
>ERZ1740070.1301-NODE-1301-length-15739-cov-6.278755_pt1 | contig 15739 bp, 14 predicted proteins | sample MGYA00581734_ERZ1740070 | MGnify/ENA primary metagenome ERZ1740070 (study PRJEB43018, sample SAMN04849744) | marine metagenome | isolation source: floating plastic debris | place: Pacific Ocean | collected 2008-09-01 | study: EMG produced TPA metagenomics...
TGTTGGCAGTGGCGGGTATCTTGCTAGCGCTGGTGGGCTACGGATTACTGCAGCCGATTGAGCCGATCGCGGTTGCGCCTGTAGCTAATACAGTGCCTCAAACTCAGGCCAGTGCGGTGCCTGAGTTTGAGGGGCAAGCCCTGCTAGTGGCCTCAGATGCAGATATGGTCGCGACTGCCTACGGAGATGGCAATCTTGACCGAGTCCCTGGGATTGAAGATGCGCTGACGATTGTTGGGCTACCCTTAAACCCAGAACAGCCTGATGTGACCTCTCTGCAGGTGTCTAACTCGGTGATGTCGTGGCCTCAAATTATTGCGGTATCGCCCAATGGACAGCGGGCATATGTGGCAGAAGTGCGATCGCGACCCGCTGATAACATTCAAGCATTTGACGACATCGACCAGATGCCGGAGGGCGCTAACATTACCGTTGTCGACATTGCCAATTTACAACGGCCCCAGGTGATTGAAACTGTTGATGTTGGGCGTAACCCAGAACACCTGAGCATCAGCCCCGATGGTCAATTTCTAGCCATCAACCTCAATGAGCCCGGTAGAGAACTGCTGATTGTGCAGCTTGAAGACGATGGCCGATTAGGCCAGCGTTTTTACTTTCCTATGCAGCTAGACGGCTCTCGCGAAGATAACCAAACCGCTATTTGGCACCCATCTGGCCAATACCTAGCAATCATTCAAGATAACAATTGTCGGCTAGGGTTTTATCAGATCCAAACCACAGGTCAAGAGATTACCGTGAGCCTGATGAGTGAACCCCTCACCCTAGGAAACCATCTCAGCAATCCTCGATTTACAGCTGACGGTCGCTTTTTGCTCGTGCCAGACCTAAAGTGGAGTACCCACAGAAACCCTACACTGAACTTTTTGCTCAACCCAAACGGAGAAATGATTGCCGTGCAGTTTGACCCGGAGTCAGGCACAGCACCTGAAGTTGTCTCCCGCATAGAGGTGGGACTCAGTCCCGAAGGATTTGCGCTCAGCCCAGATAATTCGCTCATTGCCACGGTGAATATGAGACGCACCTATTTACCTAGCTTTATTCCTGCCTGGCGTGGGAAACCCTACAGCTCCCTATCGTTGGTCCAGTTTGACCCCACCTCTGGAGCGCTAACCAAAGTTAAAGAATATGGCTTTGAAGGACTGCTGCCAGAACAAGTTGCCTTTGACGCTAGCGGAAATGCACTGGCTGTGGTGATTTATAACTATCGTGAGCCTAGTCCAGAAACAGGGGCCGTTGAGTTTTGGACTGTTGTAGCGGGGGACTCTCCCAGACTGGAGCGCTCTGGCTATACCCTAGATGTTATCCGTGGTGCCCACGATATTGTCTTACTGCCCTAAAATACTCTAGTCCCCTTAAAGCCTCAAATAGCACCGAGCGATAGTTTTCTAAAGGAATGTCTGCATGACAGTGTCAGCCATCATAAGACATTGAAATTTTAAACGATGATAAAATTAATTTTACTAAACGGTTTAGTAAATATCGTGTTGCGCTAAGATTAGGCGAGTGAGTAATCAGTGGTGGTAGTGATATGGGTCAGCAAACATATTGGTGGAGTAAGCGTTTTGCTAGCGGCACGAATAGTCTGAGATATATTAATCGCTTGGTTTTGCTCCAGCTGACTTTGTGGGGTGGGATAGTTGCCTTAAGCCCTAGGCCGGTTCTAGCCAAATATCCTAGTCCTCAAGAAAACACTGTTACCTCTGGTCAAAATAGACTTTCACAGGTGCCAGAGTTGCCAGAGGAAGCCCCTACAGAAGCAGAAGCTCCAGAAGAAGCTCCAGAAGAAGCCCCCCCAGAGGGTGAGACTGCAGCTCCTTCAGCTGATGACCTTGAGCTTCCCCCAGTAGACTTGCTGGCGGATCCAAATCCACTAAGCGTCCCTACCACAGAAGCTGAGGTGCAGCTGATTGAAGAAGACGAGAGAACTATCTCGATTGAAGAGGCGATTGAACTCGCCTATGTTAACAGTCCAGATTTGCAAGCGGCTTTGCTGGAGTTAGAACAAGCTGAGGCAGCCCTGGCCGAAGATCGAGCTGCATTTTCTCCAAGCCTGACCACCTCAGCTGATATAACAGCGCAAGAGGAAAACAATGCGACAGCGTTTGGTGAAGCTGAGGATGATGACATTGACGCCAGTCTAAATGCAGCTGTACAGGCCGACTACGATCTGTTTACATCGGGGCAGCGTGCTGCTAACGTTCGAGCTGCCCAAGAGCAGGTGCGTTTGAGTGAGCTAGAAGTTGATCGTCGGCGTGAGGAACTGAGGCTAGAGACAACCGATCTTTATTACGACCTGCAGGATAGTGGAGAACAAATTCGCATCAATCAGGCGTTTGTGGATGAAGCTGCCCGTAACCAACAAGATACATCACTGCGTCAGGAGGCAGGTGTGGGCACCACCTTTGATGTACTGCGGGCAGATGTGCAGTTGGCCAATGCTCAGCAAGACTTAATTCAATCCCAGGCTGATCAGCAAATTGCTCGACGCAATCTGGCCCGGCTACTGAATCTGCCATCAACTGTGAACGTAAATGCCACACCCGTCACAGAGCCAGACAATTGGGAGTCATCCTATGAGCGTTGGACACTAACGTTAGAAGACAGTATTTTACTGGCGTTTCAGGGACGTGTGGAACTCGAACAACAGCTGGCTCAGCGAGAAATTAGCACTCAGCAGGCACGGGCCGCTCTAGCCGCTAACGGACCACAGGTAGGGTTGTTTGCTAACTATAGCTGGAGCGATTTGTTAGATGACTCTTCAGACACCTACAATTTTGGTGTTGAGTTTGACATGGTGTTACTTGATGGTGGGGCAGCAAGAGCCCGAGCCCGCCAGCAAGATCTCAATGCCGATATCGCCGAAGAACGATTTTCCGAAGTGTTAGACCAGGTGCGGTTTGAGGTGGAGCAAGCCTACTTTGACTTGCGCTCCAATGAAGAGAATGTTGCCACCGCCAGGACGGCCATTGTTCAAGCGGATGAAGCCTTAGAGCTGGCTAATTTGCGATTAGATGCAGGGGTGGGCACTCAGCTGGATGTGCTGACCGCACAGTCTGAGCTGACCGAGGCTGAGGGTAACTGGGTCACCGCAGCGCTAGGCTACAATCGGGCTTTGGCGGCATTACAGCGGGCCGTCAGTAATCTGCGCTCTACATCTTAATCGGTGCTGTCAATTTTGGGATGACAGATTGGGTCATCCTATAGATCAGCGGTTATTTGGAGAGTCTTCATCTGGAAACTGTATGGCGGTTAAATAATCTAAATGCTTTTGTGCCCAGAGAGCCGCTTGAATGCGATCGCGAACGCCCAACTTACTAAAAACCCGAGTAATGTAGTTCTTGACAGTGCCCTCTGTCACCTTTATTGAGTGAGCAATTTCACGATTGCTGCTGCCCTGGGCAAGTTGAATGAGTACATCTCGTTCTCGTGAGCTAAACGATACGGGGATAGCATCGGCGCTCAGGGGTGGGTCTTGTGGGGCAGAGGACGGTTTTTGGCCAAAGACTTTAGGGGCAATAGTCGGACCAAGCTGACCATACCCCTGTTGAATATTGCGAATGGCATCTGCCATCTGTTGAGCCGGGGTATTTTTGAGTAAGTAGCCCAAGGCCCCTGCCTGTAACGATTGCCAAATATACTGATCGTGGTCAAACGTAGTCAGTACCAAAATCCGAATCCATGGGTAGCGACGATGAATCTCACGAATGGCATCAATGCCGTTAGAACCCGGCATTTGAATATCCATCAAAATGACATCGGGCTGCATTTGGTTGCACAGTGAAATCGCTTCATTGCCATGACTGGCTTCTCCTACAATTTCAAAGTCATCTTGCTGGGATAACAAAAACGCCAACCCCTCTCGAAATAAAGGTTGGTCGTCCACAAGCAATACTCGAATCATTGAGATACCTCTGGCACCAGTGGAATCAAGACACTAGTGGCGGCTAGCGGTATCTGAATAAGCAGTTTTGTCCCCTGTCCCAACGTTGTTTGGATCTGTAATGTGCCACCGATTAGTTGGACACGCTCTTGTATCCCTTTTAAGCCATATCCTTGAGAGAGCTGTGTAAAATCAAACCCCTGACCGTTATCCGATAGCTCTACGTGTACAGTATTTGTTGTCGCCCAGCCTTTGAGTTGAGTCTGAGTGGCTTCGGCATGTTTCTGAATGTTGGTTACCCCTTCTTGCACAATCTGATAAAGTTGATAGCTGGTTTGCAAAGGCAGCGGAGGTAAATTTAACGCGACTTGAGAACGAATGGGTTGTTTTTTTAGGGACTGTGTATGCTGCATTTGGTCCATTAAAGCTCTAAGAGCCTGGGCCAAATCAAAGTTATCTTCTCGCATGGTTTGCACAGTCTGACGCACATCATGCAAACATTGGTCTGCCAAATGTTTGGCTGTTTTAACACGCTGTAGCGTTTGAGAAATATTAGACTCTCCAATTTGTTGCGCTACCTCAAGCTGTATATTTAAGGTGGTGAGTGTATGGCCAAGGGTATCGTGTATGTTTCGAGCAATGCGTTCTCGTTCAAGCATTGTGCTCAAAGTCTCAATCTCTTCCACTAGTTTTTGGGCACGTCTCTGCGCTTTATGTTCTGACAGTATTGTAAAACAGAGTACGAGTACAAATGTGATGGCCGTGATATAGATAAAAACACTCTCAACCCAGCTCATAATCATCGCTCGCTTAGGGTCGAAGACTTCTTGGGGGTTCATCTGCCAGTATTCTAGCTGTTGGGGTATTAACCAAAGAAGAGGAATATGATGGGCAATTCCCGTTAAGATAACCGTGATAAAAACATCTCGGCGACTGAGTAAAAAACAGGCTTTAGCAATAAATATATATATCAGGGTTTCAATTGCTAAACCCAAGGAAATAGCAACGATCATCACCGCAATCTCAACAAATATGTAGAGGCGTTTTTGCCAGCGAGGGCGATCGTACGGAAAGATAAAACTAAGGGCAAACCAGATCAGCAGAAATGGAAACGGTCCCCAGCTTGGGGAAACAATATCTAAGATAGGGCCACTAAAAAAGCCGTATACTGCTGCTGAGAAAGCAATGATTGTCCATTCGATATATCGCAGTGTTTTTTGTGTTTGGGTTCCTTGCAAAGCTCGATGTGCTAATTCTTTAAATCTGTTGCCTATTGAAGGAAGCCATTTAGCAAACTGGACAGTCATGCGATCGCAAGGAAGAAAGGTGTCTCTATCCTATGCCAACATAATTCAATACTCAATCACTGTTTGACCTTTAAATCATCTAAATCAGGAAGTGTTGTGCTCAAACAATTCCTGAGATGCTTTGAACTCAATTGATAGAACAGCATGAACATCATCGTTCCAGTTCCAAACGGTGTGTTCTACGGCGTTATCAAATATCAGGCATTTACCTTGATGCCATGTCTGCTGCATGTGTGCGATCTGAATGCCGCATTGTTCAGGAATCATTAACCCTAGATGACAACATAATAGACCGTTAGGCTGTGTACTCTGGCGAGTCAGATAAGTGCCTGGTGTCAGGACTGCAAATCGAGCCGTTACCAGATTGGGAACATTGTCAAGTAATTGAGCTGTTGCTAGACAGGAACGACAGTTGTTTTCCAACTTTAGTCCATAGGTGTAAAACGAAAACGTATGCCACCCGGTTTGATCAGGGTATTGCTCTCCCCAAGATGTAAAACGGTTAATGGTTAGTTGTTCTAACTCAGCCAGAATGAGATGTGAGTTTGCTTCTAACAGGTCTACAAAAGCAGGTTTGGTAACTGGATAAAGCGACGCATCAGTGATTGAAAAAGTCTGATAAGGTTCGAAAGATTGCTCCGGTGTTGCGGTAGGCGGCCGTCTCAAAAGTTGTGTAGAGATGATGGATGTAAACTCTTGAAACACCTGTATCCAAGCAATTAGCTCCCATGCGCGCAACAATATTCTAATCATGAAAAATACTCCAACCTCAGGAGCTATAAATCCTGTCAAATCGCAAAATTTGATCGATTATCTGAAATCTGTAATTGCTTTCACAGATTTATCAGAAAAACCTTATCCAGAATAGAGTCCTGACTAGTGACTTTCTACAGCTGATAGTCATTACTTTAAGTGACCTTTAGCCATGACCAAGGTCACCTGAGTCTAGGCTGCCATAACAGGTCTAAATCGCAGATGGATTACTCTCTCTGATTTTGAGACAGCTATGAGAGTTTAAATCAGCGTATACTTCTGCTCTATTATCCTTTTTAAGAAACAGTGCAATGAGTACTCAAAAACTCAAGAAACACCTGAACCCGTGGCGATAAATTACGACGATGGGTAAATACTGCCTGGGTGGCTAGCCCTGGAGGCATCTGGTCTGCAAACAGCGACACTAGCTGACCATTTTCCAGTTCCTCTTGCACATGAAAACTAAAGGGCACCTCGATTAATTCAAAAATAGCGCCTCAATATGAGATCATGGTTACGGATTAGGGATGGCAGGGAGATATCTCATGGGACAACAAGGATTTTGGGATTTTGAGACCCGTCATCAAAAACTGGAGTCAAAAAAGGATTTGTTAACCTGCCTGGACGAGATGATTCCGTGGGATGAGTTTCGACCGATGTTAGAACGTTCATATGCCAAGCCTCGTCAGCATAAAGCAGGTCGTCCCCCAATCGATGTCATTGTCATGTTTAAGCTGTTAATCCTGCAATAGCTCTACAACATTAGCGCCGAAACCATGCTGGGTCTCAAAAACTTGACCTACAATCTCAAGTGCTATGTCTTCTGGTTAAAGCAAGACATGGCTGAGGTCACAGCCTAAACGACAGGATGGCCAGCTCTAAAACAGACCCTATGAACGGATTCTATCCGTTTAGAAACAGTCAACGTCTAAAAAAGGGAGGATAACAGTCTCAAATGAGACTCAATTCTTCAAAAGCCTAATAAAAGAGGTGCCCTATAGATGATGATTTTGGAGCAATTAATTCATAAAGAGATCAACTGATATCTAATATTCTCTGATATCGTAAGCATTATAGGCCGCCCAAATTTCATCTTTGTGTTCTAGAAACAGCTGTCGGCCAATGTCGTAGGCAACTCTGGGTAAGGCAAACTGCAGCCCCGAGAGATTGGCGCGATAGCCGCTAAGGAGAGCCGCACCTGAGGAAAGATAGTAACAGCGGCGCAGGTAGTCATGCTCGGACTGCTGGGGCAAAAATTCTAGGCTTTTGCCCAAATAGGGATAGCGTGCCATCGCTGGGTGTTCGTCACCGGGGGGTGGAGTATAGCGATTCCACCAGCGAGTAATATGGCTGGCCAGTGTGGTCAGTTCCGGCTGAGCATCCAGGTTGGTCACAAAACCCGTGCCGCAAATTAGCACGTCGTGGTGCAGCGTCACATCGCCATACTGGCCGACAATCTCTTCTTTAGTGTGGCTAAGCTGTTTGACCGGAGCATCAGTGTACAGTGTCATCTGCGGATAGCTCATGGCGTGATGGTAGGTGTGGGACGGTGGCAGTTGGCCCGTGCGCAACTCCGCCAGACTGTAGGCCCATTTCATCTCATCGGGCAGATCAATAAAATGGCGATGGTAGCCATTCCACTCACTCCAGCGAATTCGATTTAAGTTGGGCAAGGCAGACCGACGGATGATGATATCCACAGAAGTTGCTCCGGCCTGCAAAGCCAAAATTGCATTATCAAAGGCACTGGCCCCGCCGCCAATAATTCCCACCCGCTGACTTGCAAGAGTGGAGAAATCAATCGCATCCATGGTGTGGTGATAACAATCTGGTGGCAGACTGTTGCGTACAATTTTGGGAATGTTGCGTCCCCCCGCACAGTCCATGCCGGTGGCAAAAATGATAAATCGAGCCTTTTGTAGTTTTGGCCTACCGCCCTCAAGGGTTTTTAGGTAAAAACAGTTTTCATCTGCCCGCCAGTGAATGTCAACTATGTCGGTGTGATACTCCATGGGCAGGGCCAGCACATCGCCATACCAGTCCAGATAGTCGGCCCACAGCAGCCGGGGAATATAGCGGATGCTGTGCCAATATTCTTCGCCATAGCAGGCTCCACACCAGCGGCGAAAATTAAGATTAGGAATGCCCCAGTCTAGCCCTCCGGTCACATCTTTTGGCGTTCTCAGGGTGGCATTGCGGGCATAGGTGCGCCATGGACCAGCTTGCCCCGGCCCACAGCGATCAAAAATACGAACCTGATTGATGCCGTGACGACGCAGCCCAAACGCAGCGGATTTACCCACATAGCCAGCGCCAATAATGGCCACCTCCAGACTGTCACAACCGTAGTCCCAGGTGCGGCTGGGGTAGCTCAGCAGCTCGAGATCGGTGGCGATGTTGTCGGCTAGCTGATGCAGTCGCTGATCGGCATCCGGCAACCGTCGGGGCAGCGGCCAAAACTCTTTAGGGTTAAAGTCTTGGGGCAGTGTGTGGGGACGATGGATAACAGTCATGATTTCTCTTTGTAGGGCAAACCCAGGGCAGCTGGGGGAGTTGACTTACCGGCAATGCCCATCAAGGCCAACAGGGCAGTGACATAGGGCAGCATGGCCAAAAACTGATATGGAATATTGAGATTGAGGGCCTGAATTCTTAGCTGCAGGGCCTCGGTGGCACCAAACAACAAACAAACTAGGGCTGTCGCTAGCGGATGCCAGCGGCCAAAAATCAGCGCCGCTAAGGCAATAAATCCTTTGCCAGCGCTCATACCTTCAGTAAAGAAACGCACATGGACCAGTGCCAGATAGGCCCCGGCAATGCCGCATAGCCCACCGCATAGCATCACACTGATATAGCGAACACGGCTGACCGAAACTCCAGCAGTATCGGCCGCTTGGGGGGCATTGCCCACAGCCCGTAATACTAACCCCCAGCGGGTGCGGAATAGGCCATAGGTGCTGAGGGGAATTAACAGCAGCAGCAGATAAAATAAGAGGTCTTGGCTAAATAGCACACCGGCCACTGGCAGCTGGCTGAGCCCAGGAATCTGCAGGGGAGAGATGCTGGGTAGCTCCACTGTGCCGCTATCAAACAACAGTCTTGCCCCATAGGTGGTCATCCCCGCAGCGGTGAGATTAATGGCCAACCCGGACACCAGCTGATTTACCCCCAGGCTGACACACAGGTAGGCATGTAACATTCCCACCAGGGCACTCCCCCCTAGGGCCACCACCACTGCCAGCCACACCTGTCCGGTTTGTAATGCAACAGCCGCACTAACAAAGGCCCCCGTCAGCATCATGCCTTCTAAACCAATGTTGAGTACCCCAGACCGTTCGGAAAACAGTCCGCCGATGGCGGCAAACGCCAGGGGAACAGAGAGGCGGAGACAGGCGGAAAGAAAATCTGAGAGAAAGTCAACAGGGGGCATGGGCAAGGGGGTAAGAGGGAATTTGGTAGAGGCGTTCCACGGAATGCCTCTACGTTAAAAAAATAGGGCCTAATTAGATCTTTGTTCCTGGGGCGTTTTTTTTTGATCAACGGCGAGACTAATGGCAACAAACAGGACGGTGAGCCCCTGGATAGCGTAGATAATGGCTACGGGGACTGAGGCACTGCGCTGCATAACGTTGGCGCCGCTGCGGAGAATGCCAAAGAAAAAGGCGGTGATAATCACCGCGATTGGATTACCTCGGCTAAGTAGTGCGATCGCAACCGCATCAAAGCCATAGCCAGGGGAAAAGTCTTCAAACAGGCGATACTTTAAACCCAGAACTTCGCTACTGCCGGCCAAGCCAGCCAAGCCGCCAGATAGGGCCATGACGCTCAAAATGGTGCGATTAACCCGGATGCCAGCATAGCTCGCGGCAACAGGGTTTTGACCCACCGCATCCACACGGTAGCCCCAGGCGCTAATGGCAAAGGCAACGGTCAACAGCCCAGCTAAAAACAATCCTAGAAAAATACCGGCATGGGCCTGGGTCTGGGGCAAGATCGCCGGCAGTCGGGCGGACACAGGCACCAGCTCAGAAAATGGGCTGGGGGCATTGGCGGCCTTGAGAGGCCCGTTGACTAAATAGCTAATTAGATACTGAGCCACGTAGTTGAGCAGCAGCGTGGTCAGGACTTCATTTAAACCCCGCGCTACTTTGAGATACCCTGCGATCGCACCCCACACAGCGCCAAAGCCAAACCCCCCAGCCAGAGCCAGGGGCAGATGAACCACTAACGGTAAGTCTGGCCAGGCAAGACCCAGTAACAAACTGCCCAAACCGCCCATATAGATTTGGCCCTCGCCACCCAGGTTAAACTGACCCGCCCTCAGGGCTACCAGCACCCCCAGGCTCACCAACAACAGCGGTGTGGTTTTGGTGAGCGTATCGGCAAAGCCAAAATAGGTAGTTAGGGCCTGACGAAACAGCGCCCCGTAGGCCGTCAGCGGATTCGCACCCGCCACCAGCATCAGCCCAGCCCCCACCAGTAAGGCACTGAGGACAGCCACTAGCGGCAGCAGCGCCCCGCGCCACCGCAGCGGCAGCACCCAAGACTTATAGAAATTCTGCCATCGCACCACGGGACGCTCCTGGGTGAATACCCGCCATCAATAACCCCACCTGTTCGAGGGTGGCAGTGCCAGCATCCAGCATATCCACCAGCTGCCCCCGATACAGTACTCCGAGACGATCGCTCATGGCCATCACCTCCTCTAGCTCAGTGGAGATATAGAGAATGGCTGCCCCCCGCGCTCGCTGGGCTAGCAGTGCTTGCTGCACCTCAGCTGTTGCACCAATGTCTAAGCCACGGGTGGGTTGCATCGCCACAATCAGCCCTGGCTCACCCGCCAATTCCCGTGCCAGGATCACCTTTTGTTGGTTGCCGCCAGAGAGCTGGCGCACCGGCAGCTGAGCATTGGAAGTGCGAATGTCAAATGTCTCAATGGCTTGCTGAGCATTGCGGTTAATCACCTCACCCTGCAACAGCCAGCGGCGACAAAAGGGTAGACAGGAAAATGCCTTAAGAATCAGATTGCGGGCAATGGAAAACCCCAACACCAGTCCCTGTTTTTGACGATCTTCAGGGATGTAGGCAATTTTTTTAGCCACTGTTTCTTCTGTCTTTAGCGTTACGGTTCCTTTCTGGATGGGGATGAGCCCGACGACAGCATCCGCCAGCTGTCGCTGACCATTGCCATCCACCCCAGCAATGCCAACAATTTCCCCAGCCCTGATCTGTAGCGATAGCCCCCGCAGGGCATCCACCTGTTGTTCTGTTGTCACCCACAGGTCGTGCACATCGAGCACCACGTTACCCACAGGCTGCGGGTCTGGGCGAATGTTAATCTCCACATCTCGGTCCACCATCAGCCGCGCCAGCTCGGTACGGTCTGTTTCTGCCGTAGGGCAAGAGGCCACTCGCTGGCCCCGCCGCAAAATTGTTACCTGGTCACACACCGACATTACCTCATCCAGCTTATGGCTGATAAAAATAATCGTATGATTACGGCTGGCCAGCTGTTTTAGCGTCTCTAAAAAACTCTGGATTTCTGTAGGTGTGAGCACTGCGGTGGGTTCATCCAGGATGAGAATTCGGGCCTGGCGATACAGCACCTTGAGAATCTCCACCCGCTGTTGAATGCCGACAGGTAAGTCCTCAACCCGCGCTAGGGGTGGGACATCCAGACCATAGGTTTGGCTTAGCTCGGCGATGCGTTGGGCTTGCGATCGCACATCCAAATGCAGCCCGCCAGGACAGCCCAGAATAATATTCTCCGTCACCGTTAGCTGCGGCACCAGCATAAAGTGCTGATGGATCATACCAATGCCGTGACGAATCGCATCCGCCGGTGTTTGGATCGTCACGGGTTGACCATCCAGCAAAATTTGTCCACTATCCGGCTGGTACAGCCCCGAGAGAATGTTCATTAGCGTAGACTTGCCTGCACCATTCTCCCCTAAGAGACCGTGGATAGATCCGGTACGTACCGTCAGGCTAATGTGATTATTAGCGGTAAAGCGGCCAAATCGCTTCGTAATTTCAACCAGCTGCAGACTGTTCATAAACTAACTAAACGAACCGCCGCCTTACCATTCTCTTCAATATCTTCAAACGTTAGTTTGCCAGCCACCATATCCGCCGCGACGGTGTCTACTTCGCTGCGTACCTCAGCTGGTATTGCCTCACTAAATGTACCAAATCGCACTAGTTCAGGCGTTTCTAGACCAATCACATATTTTTTACTCTCGATCTCTCCCTTACCTGCTAAAGCGGCCACCATGGTAATGGCCCCGCCAATATCTTGAATCGCACTGGTCAGAATCGCTTCCGGTGCCAGCTCAAACTGATCAACATTGTTACCAAAGGCATAAATACCCGCCTCTTCACACGCCTTAAGCACTGCTGGGGCAGATTTATCCAGGTTGTGAAAAATTACATCCACCCCGCTAGATATCAGTGCCAGGGCCGACTCTTTTGCCTTTGCAATATCGTTAAAATCCCCCACAAAACTAGACACCACCTCAGCACTGGGGTCCATCGCTTTTGCCCCCAAATCCATGGCCACCCCCTGTTGTTGCGTCGACTTAAACTCCATCCCCGCCAGGTAGGCCATTTTCTTGGTGGTGCTCATGGCAGCTCCCATCATGCCGCTGAGATAGAGCATCTGGTTATAATTTGTGCGCACACAGGCATAGAAGTCACCAACAACATCGCCATTCACGCCTAGAAAGAATGTTTCAGGAAACTGGACCGCCACCTGTTCAATTGCAGCATCAAACTGGCCACCGTGACCCACCACCAGGGAGTACCCCTGACGGGCAAAATCTGCCAGTGCCTCAGTCTGATCGGCATTTTTCACCTGTTCCACATAGGCCACATCAATGCCCAGCTCGTCACCCGCTCGTTTCACCCCCTCATAGCCCAGCTGATTCCAGCCGCCATCTGTAATGGTGCCAGGCAACACGATCGCCAGACTAGACGCTGCTGTATCCGCGGCGGCACCGTCAGTGGCCTCATCAGTGGTTGCTTCCGGTGTTGCACCCGGAGAGCAAGCCTTTAGCAAAATGCTGGTGGCCGCTGTGGCCGCACCATAGCTCAGAAACTTACGTCGGTTAAAGGAATTTGTCATCGCTCAAGTGGGGGGAATCCGCTGTATGGAGTAATGTTAAGGCTCTTTATCTTGGCAATACCATAAACAAGCCCGCCCCAGAATTCAGTGCCCAAATTTACTAAGGAAACAAAATTAACTAGGCTCCACAGGCTCCACTATTGGAGGTACAGACGTTCCATAGAATGTCTCTCCAGCAGTGATTTTGGACATTATAAACTCCTTGTCCCTAAGGGATACGCAAATCGTGCAGCGTTCTGGCCCCAACCCTCCGAGATAGTTTATGACTCAGTTTACTCACCCCTTACCCACTCCAGCGCCTACCAGAAAAGACCCCACCCCCGAGCAAGTTATCCGTCATCTTCGCTATGCCAATCAAATTGCTCTGCGGGCTCAGTCCTTTGGCCACCATCCCTTTGGGGCCACCCTGGTTGCCCCAGATCATGAAACTACCTTGCTGACCCAGGGTAATGTAGATACGGTTAACCATGCCGAATCTGTTTTGATCCGCACGGCAGCTACTAACTTTGGGTCAGACTATCTGTGGCACTGTACGCTCTACACAACAGTGGAACCCTGTGCCATGTGCGCCGCCACCCAATATTGGGGCAATGTGGGTCGGGTAGTCTATGGCCTTTCAGAGTCACGTCTGCTAGCGCTAACGGGTAATCATTCTGAAAATCCCACACTTGATTTACCCTGCCGCGAGATTTTTCAGCGAGGACAAAAGAACATTTCTGTTATTGGGCCTGTGGCTGCAGTAGAAGCTGAGATTGCAGCGGTCCATCAGACATTTTGGCAAAATGCTGTCTAAATAATTTCTCAATAGAGTCATGACGAGGAACATCGAAACAGTGGCTAAAGAAAGCACCTGTAAAATCAGCGCCTTCCAAATTAGCATCGTCAAATATCGCTTGGTCAAGATAAGCTCCCATTAGGCTAGCGCCGCTTAAATCAGCGCCTGAGAAATTTGTTCCTTGTAGGTCGGCTTCACTGAGATCGGCTCCGCTGAGGTTCGCGCCAGTAAAATCAGTCTTGTGAAGGTTTGCTCTAATCAAAATTGCCTGGGTTAGATCTGATTTGGTCAAAGTCGCCTGGCTGAGATTGGTTTCAACAAACCGTGCCTGGGTCAAATTTGCCAGAATCAAAACGACCTGAGTTAGATCAGCGCGGCTAAAATCAGCTTGCCGTGAATCTGTTTGCATAAGGTTGGCCCGTTGCACATAGGCTCCATTGAAATCGGTCTTCCGTAAGGAAGCATTACTCAAGTTAGCTTGCTCCAGGTGAGCGCCACTGAGGTTGGCTTTAAGTAAATCATTGCCATGGAAATCGCTATTACCCAATTGAGCCCCAGCTAGCTGATAGCCTCGGCAATAGCCATGGTTAAAGTCGGGACGGAGGGTTGATGTCTTTTGTCGCCACTGATTCCAGGCTAGAGTTCCCTGTTTCAGCTGCTGGATATGTTTAGCATTAGCCATTGCCGTGCCCTCCACAGTTGATTGGATGGTTTAACTGTAAGAAAACCAGTGTCTCTCAGGCGTCTCTAAAGCGTCCAACCCCTACTAGAGCTAGTGATCTCCAAGTTTGTAGGGTGCGAGCCTTACTGTGACTTCCAACACCCCATCAATAATTTCTGGGAACGCACCATGCTCAGGCAGAGTGTATTCAACCTGATGAAGCTAGAGCTGAAGATGGAGCATTGTTGTTTTTGATCTATCCGTTGGGAGTAGTTGAGGGTAAAACTGCAGATCAAATTCTCAATAATGTTCTCACCAACCTTACTCGCGAGGTTGGAATTTGTCGCTATCTGGGAGATTCTTTTTAGTGTGCTGACTACAAACAAAAGCTCTCGGGCGAACAGCGCACCGCCGATTTTAGCAACGATATGAGGCTGCGCGATCAGCTCCTAAAACCTGGTGAGGAAGCCCAGTGGTGTATTTTTGATCCAATTGTTGCGGTGATTTTTGGCCTCAAATATCAGACCACAGGCGAAGATATTTATTTAGAGCGACAAATTCACCACCTCAATCGGGCGTTGGGACATATTACTGGTATGGGTAGTGAGTTTGGTGGTTTCAAATGTCCTGAGTTGTACCACCTGGATAGTGGTCGCTACACGCTCAGTGATGCGAAACCGCTGCTGTGGACTCAGTCAACACTAAGGGTATCGCTAGAGGTTATGACGAAAACTCTATCCACTTAGCTACTACAGCACCAGTAGTTGATTTGAACTACTGAAGATAGGTTAAAGCTTTCTGGATAACTCCGAGGCTGAGGGTATTATCCAGAAACTTTCTGGGATATCCGCTTATAGGGTGTTTATCCAGAAAGTTTCTGGATAACTTCGGTCTGAAGGGTATTATCCAGAAACTTTCCGTATACATAATAGTTATGCGGCAGTACTCAAAGGTGCTTTATGAGGAACAGGGCCGTTTTAATCTCTCTATTCATCTTTTCTGTATCCTATGCATTAGGGATCGCAACAAAACAGATCCGTCCGCATATTGATTCACCATTGATACAAGACGCAATTTTGGGTTGGTTTCCAAGTTTTATCTACGTATTCGGAATGCTTTATATCATCCCTATCTATAAGCATCTCCTTAACCAAAAAGAAACTAAGACTAGTGCAGCGTCAAAGCTTAATTTTAGGGTAAACGGAAGTTAGCTTGCAGC
>ERZ1740070.1302-NODE-1302-length-15730-cov-6.783732_pt1 | contig 15730 bp, 14 predicted proteins | sample MGYA00581734_ERZ1740070 | MGnify/ENA primary metagenome ERZ1740070 (study PRJEB43018, sample SAMN04849744) | marine metagenome | isolation source: floating plastic debris | place: Pacific Ocean | collected 2008-09-01 | study: EMG produced TPA metagenomics...
ATTGAATCAATCATTGTCGAAGAACTAAAAAATGAAAATCTCACAATAGTATTATATGAAAAAGAATCAACTATTAACTCTTAACTCCTAACTCCTAACTCCTAACTCTTTCAACCCATTCCAAAGCACCTTCAACATCCTCCACTCTTTCCCCTTCCGGAAGCATTGGACGTTTTACCATCACTACTTTAATTCCCAATTCTCGTGCAGCAACAATTTTTGCATAAGTTGCATTACCACCGCTATTTTTACTAACGATAGTATCAATATTATGCTTCTGCAATAACTGCTTTTCTGAATCCCGACTAAATGGACCTCGCTCCAATAAAAGCAAACCTTTTGGTAATATATTATCCTCTGAAGGTTTCTCAACCATTCGCATCAAAAACCAAATATTTTCAATTTGATTAAAAGCAGTAACTTCTTGTCTTCCAATCGTTAAAAATACTCGCTTTGAAATATTAGGTAAAATATCTACCGCTGCTTGTGTATTCTCCACTTCTACCCATTTATCACCAGTTACAGATTTCCATTCCGAACGAACCAACATTAATCGCGGTAATCCTAACTTTTCTGCCGCAATCGCTGCATGATAAGATATTTTGGCTGCAAAAGGATGTGTTGCATCAACGACTAAATCAATATTTTCTGCTTCTAAATATTTTATTAATCCTGTAATACCACCAAAACCACCAACACGGGTTTGTTGAGATATTACAGTTTTATTAGTACGACCTGCCAAAGAGACTTTTAATTCTATATTAGGTAAATTAATCGCTTTTTCAGCTAATTCCCTAGCTTCTTGAGTTCCACCCAAAATTAATAATTTCACCAATTTCTATTTATGAAGCATCTATATAACCTTGTATATAACAATAATCATGTAAATTATTTAAATGCAATGGCTTTATTCTTAAAGCGCTATTGACTATATAAAATCCCTCTAAATAAGCATTATATCCGATATCAGTTTGACAGTCTTTTCTCGTAAAATTACTACTAATTTGGCAAGAAGTAAGAAGGAAAGAAAGAATTAGACAACTTAAACAGATTATAACCTTGGATAGCATATTTACTAATTCCTATTAAAATTTTAAAAATTAATTGCATGTTAAACAGACTTATTGATAAAAACAAGTATAAAAGTTATATATCAGTTTTCAGTTGAATAGAATACACCCCTCTCCTTAATAAGGAGAGGGGATGGGGTGAGGTTAATCAAGGTGTATTGCATCCAAATGAAAAGCGCTATAAATTACAAATCAAATTATATTTTTTAATTTTTCACTATTACAATAATTTACAGAACAAAAAAATCCCGATTGCTTTTACACAACCGGGCTGGTAAATTCAACTATCCAAAATTATCTGTTACCATGCTTACATTATGCGTCGATTTACTCAAGGTTAACTTTTACGACTTTATTCTTTTCTTCTTGAGCTTTGGGTAAATGTAAATTCAAAATACCATCTTTATAATCAGCCTTGACATCGGTATTCTGAATTCGTGTTGGTAAAGGAATTACTCGCTCAAACTTACCGTAACGGAACTCACTTCTTTTATTACCGTTTTCCTCGGTAGTACTTTCTTCCTTACGCTCTCCTTTAATAGAAACCGCTTTTTCGGTAACTTGAATATCCAAGTCTTTTGCATTCATACCTGGAACTTCTAACTTCAAGTTTACAGCATCATCGGTTTCCGATAATTCAGCCGCAGGAACCTTAGAAAAGTTTCCAAAATTAGAATTATCTTTATCAAGCATATCGTCAAATAAACGATTGAAGCTTCTTTGCAAAGCGTTCATTTCATGCCAAGGATTATAACGTACTAAAGTCATTTTAATTTGCCTCCAAAAAACAATTTGTGTTTGATTTGTGTGTCTTAGTTGTTTGCTTTGATGTTTCTATATTAATGAAAATAAAAGGTAGTGTAAATTCGGTTTGCATCACAATATAAATCAAGAAAACCGACCATTTTACAGTTAACAGTCAACAGTTAACAGTTATCAACTCGTTACAAGGTTCTACCTTGTAATGCATTTCCAAAGGCTCTGCCTTTGTTTATATAATGTAGGCAGAGCCTAATGAAATTGCTTCACAGTTAAAGACTAGGAATTAGATTAATATTCATGTTCGGTTAATAGTAATAATTCAGTTCGGGAAACCGAAAATAGATTATTTATTTCACCCATAAATAATGTAGAGACGCGTTCGCAAAGTGTGCCCAATAGGGCATTATATCGCGTCTCTACAAAATCGTAAAAATATTAATAATCGTGCAGTAATTCAATCAAAAACCATTTATTAAATTGAAAGTTAAATTGACGGTGCGGATACCTTTGCTGATAACTCCGCATCAGCTTTTTCTAGTTCTGGTTCAGTTGCGATAATATGTTCTTCCAAAATCGCTAAGTTGCGAATATTAGATTTATAAAAAGCATCAAACACATCACCCAACAACGGAACAGTACCGACAACAAATTCTAGACCGACATTAAATATCATTTTTTTGAGATTGTCACTCGACACACCCACACGAGTTGCGAGATAAATAATGTAACCAGAAACTATCGTACTAATAATGTCTCCAGCACCAGGGACTAAACCAAGAATTGGGTCTAAACCGATGCGAAACTTTATACCGGGAATACCGATAGCAGTATCCATTAGCCGACTGAATTTACGAATTCGGTTAAGAGTCGCGAGTTTTTTTGCAGTATCCATAATTAATATATTTGCATTAATGACTAATTAATGTCTTATATCGCGAGAAAGAATCTATTATTTAAACAACTCTATAAAAAGATATGATTTTGGATATTGCGAATCAATACTTACCAAATACTACTCAAATCCAACACAAAACCAGATAAAATATCTTCACCACTCAAAGTTGACGGATTATCTAACTCTTTAATCTTATTATCTGAACGGTAAATATAAATCTTGCGCTCTTTTCTATCAATCAACCATCCTAATTTTGTACCGTTATTAATATACTGAGCCAAAACCCACACCCTTACCGTCTTGCTTAATCCACATATCCAATTGTCCAATTAGTTCAAAATTTCTTTGACTATTCTCAGAATCTGTTGGGAAATCAAGAATAATTTCTCCACTCGCTTTACGTTCGATGCGAAAATCTTGATTTAACTGACAAAAATCAAATAATTGCTCATCCGTCATCCTAATAACAGGATGAAATTTTAACACCACGGACATTTTCAATATTTTTTACTATTCCCTATTCTCTTAACAATAATCTCCCCTTTTCTATCAAACAAAACCACCCCAACCTTCATCTCCACATCCGCATACTTCTTCACGTAACTTTGAGCTTTCCGACTTATTTTTTCAGCCAAATTACCAAAAACCGCATCAGCGAAACCCAATTCAATCAACTTTTTATGCGCTTCATCCGCTGTCTTCACTCCCAAAACAGCCCGAACAGCTTCAATATCTCCCCCAACTTCCACCACACTAGCAGCAATAATTTCCAACTTCCCATCAGCAATATGACTCGAAGTATTGAAAATTCCTCCCGCTAATTTAATTAACTTTCCTTGATAACCCAACAACAATACCGACTCAGCTTTATACAATCCCGCTTCCACCAGCAAAGCTCCCAACCAATTACCAGTAGCAACTATTCTCGATTCTGGAATAGATAAACGCTCCGCAACAGAGTAACCATTTGCACCAATACAAAACACTAAATCGCGACGATTTTTTACCTTCTCTCGCAAAATACCGCGAAATTCATCTAAATGTTCCGCAGCAGAAAGCGGTTTAGAAATACCGCTCGTACCCAACAAAGCTAAACCTTCCAAAATTCCAAAAGCTTCATTAGAAGTCCTTTTAGCTAACTCCCTTCCTTGAGGAAGAATTATTTTGACAGTTACAGTTTTATCTTCAGGAATTAAAGGTAATAAATTCTTGTCAAACAAACGACGAGCAAAACTATAAATCGCAGCTTCCCCCGTCGTAGTTTTACCCAAACCTTCCCCAGCTTCTAAAATTAATATTTCTTCTTGTCGCGGTGATAGTTTAACTAAAGCCCAAATCGGAGTATTTCTAGTTAAATCTAAATTATCACCTGGGTTGCTTAAAGTAATAGCCAAAGCAGTATTACCATCTAAAACAGCAACCTGTTCAATGGGAATTTCTGCACTTTCATCAAGTAAATCAACAGAAACCGATAATAATTTTTCTGCAATATCATCCGAATTGCTTTCTAAATTAATTAAAGCAGCCTTTGCAGCAGCAACCGCGAAGACAGGGAGAGTGTAGCCGGGGAGGGGGGATTGGGGAGACAAAGTGATGAGGAAGAGGGGGAAGAGGGGGAAGAAGGAGGGAGGGAGAGAGTGAGAGAGGGAGGGAAAATAATAACTCCTAACTCCTAACCCCTAACTCCTAACTCCTAACTGTTCACTGTAAACTCGGAATTCTTGCCAAAACACCCTTTTTCATTGCTTTAGGACGCTCCGACCAAGCCATTTGACCGTCTGATTTTTCGTAGTACAAGCTAGCACATTCCAGCACTGCGGAAGATGTTTCGGGAAGTGCTTCTGAATCATGGTTTAAATTACCAAATAAATATGTCATTTTACCCGATGCAGCAAAAGCTACAGCACAGGAATGACTGCAAGCACTCATGCATTCTACCGATTTCACAGTAAATTCTTCGGATAGCGCCCAATCTTGATGTTTTTCTTCTAATTCTTTCAATAGTTTCTCACCACCACTAATACCCGTGCGCTTTCCATCTTGCCAAGTACTAGCACAACTTGAGCAAACTAAAATCGTGTGTTGATTATCCATGTTTATGGTGTTTATAAATTTAAATAAATGCTTTCTTCTGCCGTGACCTCATAGATTACCACTATTTGTACCAGCTAGACGATTTTATAATTTAGATATTGAATTGAACATTTTTATCATTCAACTCTCAATCCCAAAATAACTAAGTCCCTTTCAACGCTATCAAGCTCCGCGATTCCCGGTAAATTTCCCCAACGTTCAAAACCAAATTTTTCAAACAGTTTTAAACTCGCTTCATTGTGACCGAAAATAAATCCAATCAAGGTTTTCAGACCTAAATTTGGACTTTGACGAATGGCTTCTTTTAAAAGTCTTTCTCCCAAGCCCTGACGATGATATTTTGTCGCAATATAAATACTCACTTCGGCTGTTGCATGATAAGCCGGTCTGCCATAAAAAGGCTGAAAACTCAACCATCCAGCAATCACTTCCCCAGTTTCAACTACCCAAAGCGGATGTTTGACGGGTGAACGATTTTTAAACCAGTTGATACGACTCATTACAGATACTGGTTCTAAGTCTGCTGTAGCCATTCTTCCAGGAATTGAAGCGTTGTATATCGCTACTATCGCAGGTAAATCATTTTCATTCGCATGACGGATAATCATTTGCAATTTATGAACGACAATATTAAGAAATGATACAGAAAATTCGATAGTATTTGTTATGCCTAGCGCTATTATTACAGGTGGTTCTCAAGGAATCGGTAAAGAAACAGCACTTTTATTTGCTCGTAAGGGATACGATTTAGTCTTGACAGCTCGACAAGCGGAGACTTTGGAAGCAACAGCAGCGGAAGTTCGTGCAGTCGGAACCAAGGTACTGGCTGTGACCTGCGATGTTAGTCAGGAAGCAGAAGTAAATAATTTGATATCAAAGGCTTTGGAATATTTTGGCAGCATTGATGTTTTAATCAACAATGCTGGGGTTTGCATGACCGGCCCAATTGAAAATACTTCTTTGGATGATTGGCATCGGGTAATGGATGTGAATGTCTGGGGATATATTCACACAATTCATGCACTTTTACCGCATTTTTTAGTCCGCAGTGCTGGAACAATTATAAATGTAGGTTCTATCGGTGGTAAATTGCCTTTACCAGAAATGACCGTTTACTGTGCCAGCAAGTACGCGATTACAGGTTTAACAGAAACTTTGCGACTGGAATTAAAACCAAAAGGTATTCATGTAGGTGCAGTACATCCGAGCGCTACTAACAGTAATTTTATGGAAAGAGCGCAGTTTCGCGGAAGTAGCGAACAGGAAGCAGAAAAACGACGTAATTCCATGGCTAGTTTCTTGGAATCACCAGCAGCAAGCAAACCAGAAGATGTCGCAAACGCTGTTTGGGATGCGGTTAAACATCAAAAAGATGAAGTAGTAGTCGGTTCTGGTTCGATTATGTCAGCTGCTTACAAATTCTTCCCCGGATTAATGCAATTTGCGATGCAGACATCTAAACAGTGAACAGTTAACAGTTAGCAGTTATCAGTTATCAGTTAACAAGAAGATTCATTTTTAGTTCTATAAGGACTTTTAGTCCACCGACTGTTAATTGCATTTCCCAGTGGATAATTGCTAAACAATAAAAATTTTCATCCTATCCTACGGGAACACTTGATGGTGAAGGAGTGAAAACTGATGACTGATAACTGTTCACTGTTGACTGTTCACTGATAACTGTCTCTAGACTGATATAAATTTTTAATAATCTATTTCATGTCAAACTCTGGACATAAATAGTTAGAATGTCGTAAAAGTCAAGATATTTTTACTAAAATATATATATGTATCCTGAGACCCTATATTTCTGCTTGCAGATTAAGGAAAATAATATTTAATTCCAAGGTCTATCTAGATGCTATTTTTCCATATTTGTGTTTTTGCAGGGACACAGATATCAGTTTTTTTAATAATCTGATTGGTGCATCATACTTTCCTTTTCTTTAGCAGGATAAATTCCTGCCGGTAAAAGTTGATTCTCTCTTTGGAAGTCCTCTAAGTCCTCTAACTATATGTAGTTGAGTGGGCAATCTTCGCTGTGCCAATATGATAGTGATATCCTATGCAAGATAATATTATAAAAACAGAATCAGTTGAGAATAAAAAGAGTAATAAAGCTCAAGAGATGGCTTTTATTATCGGTAGGCTCAGAAGTGGTATTTGGCTGTTTGGTATTCCATCTTGGTTATTCGGTATTGGCGATAGAAGTTTTGCTGCATTTGCCGATGGTTATATCTCTGTAATTGAGGTTTTTCAGTTATTTACAGCTTCTTTATTTTTTGCAAGCTGGCTATTTTTAAGACCTGAAAATTCATCAGAAAATCAAGATTTATTCGCTTTACAAAGAAGTTTGTGCAACAATCTTGGTTTAAAGTCAGATTTGAGACAAAGGTATATGATTAGTCAAGAATACATACTACCTTTTCCTTATATTTGCCAAATTTATCATCTACTAAATTTGAAGCATTTAGAAAGTATTCATCATTTTAGTTTAAATAATCTAAAAGTTGTTAATATCAGCGATTTTCAGGTAACAGATAATGGTGGAGTGATTAAATTCCAAACCATGCTGGATTCTCCTTTTAATCCTCTACGAATTTGGAGACAACCGATTGTAGAAGTAGATTTAATTTTGCACAATCCCTACACAGTAGAATTAAGTATTCCAGTTTACAATCAAAGAAGAATAACCGTGATGTTTCATGCCGTTCCTTTAAATGAAAACGAGCATTATTTCTTCATTGATATTTACAGCGATTTAGAATGGTTTAAGCCATTTTTACAGCTATTATTGCATTTTGCATCTTGCTTAACTTTGTTTGAGGATTTACCTTATTTACGAAGTCTTGCACAAAAAAATCGGGATAGCTTACTCAAAATGGGTAAAGTTTCTAAATGTGAAAGTATGTCGCTTTACAGAAGATTTTTGGAACTGTATGGGGCTAGTACAAGTAATTATCCCGTTCTTGGTAATGGGTAATTGGTAATTGGTAATTGGTAATTGGTAGTTGGTAATTGGTAATTGGTAGTTGGTAATTGGTAATTGGTAATTGGTAGTTGGTAATGAAATTATTACTCATTATTCATTACTTTCTACTCCTAACTCCTAATTCCTAACTCCTAACTCTTAACTCCTAACTTACTTCACGCTCTTGCCAATAAAGGTGCAGCAGCAAGTAAGGTTTTTGTGTAAGGATGTTGGGGGTTGGAGAAAATTTCTTGTGTTGCTCCGAGTTCCACGATTTTACCATCGTTCATTACAGCGATTCGGTCGCATAAAAATCGAGCTAACCATAAGTCGTGGGTGATGAATAAGTAGGTCAACTCAAATTCTTCTTTTAGTTCCAGCATTAAGTCTAAGACTTGCGACTGTACGCTTGCATCTAACATACTTACTGGTTCGTCGCAAATTACTAATTTAGGACGGGTTATCAAAGCACGAGCAATTGCAACTCTTTGCTGTTGTCCTCCAGATAAGTCTGAGGGATAACGTTGATAGTACATTTCTGATGGATTTAACCCAACTTTATCGAGCATCCATAATACTTGTTCTTTTGCTGTTCCTGTATCGGCTAAGTTATGGATAATTAAAGGGTCGCTTATGTTTTGTCCTACTGTCATTGTGGGATTTAAGCAAGCGTGGGGGTCTTGGAATATCATCTGCATTTGTCGTCTTTCGGAGCGGACTTGTTGACGCGACAAACCGGTTAATTCTTTACCTAAAAATTCAACTTTACCGTCGGTAGGACGAATTAATTGCAATATTGTCCGCGATAAGGTGCTTTTTCCACAACCGGATTCGCCAACTAATCCGAGAATTTCTCTGGAATAAAGTTCTAAGTTGATCCCATCCACTGCTTTGATTGTTTGTCCTTGTCCTTTAAATATCCTTTCAATAAAGTTTGGCTCAATGGTATAATGCTGCTTTAATTCTTTGATTGCCAGCAATGGTGTGACATTAGATGAGTTCTCGTTGAGACTTGTTGATACTTCTGAGTAAACTGTATCTGCGTTCTCCGAGTCAGAAAATGTTTGTATGTGCAATGCTGCTTGCAAAAGCGAGCGGGTGTATTCGTGCTGCGGATTTTGAAAGACTTCTTTTGATAAACCCGTTTCTACCATCTTTCCCTGGTACATTACCCCAATGCGATCGCAATATTCCGCGACCATTGCCAAGTCGTGAGATATCAACAGTAATCCCATGTTTTCTTCGGCGCATAATCTGGTTAATTCTTGGAGAATTTGAGCGGAAACGGTAACGTCTAAACTGGTTGTGGGTTCGTCTGCAACAATTAATTTAGGATTTAATAATAGAGCTAAAGCAATAGCTACCCGCTGACGCATTCCACCGCTAAATTCGTGGGGGTATTGACTCCATCTTTCGGGGGGAATGTTTACTTTTTGTAGAGTAGCAATAGCTTTTTCTTTCGCTTGCTTGTTTGATAATTCGGGTGAATGAGCTTTGAGAGTTTCGAGACAATGGTTCCCAATAGTCATTAATGGGTCTAAACGAGTCATGGGGTCTTGGAAGATTAATGCTACTGCTTCCCCGCGAAATTTACGTAGCTGCTCGGCAGTCATATCGAACACAGAGCGTCCTTGAAACATGACTTTTCCTTCTATACGTGTTGACTGGGGTAACAACCGCATCCCAGCACGTCCCAAAGTGGATTTACCGCAACCAGACTCTCCCACCAATCCCATCCTTTCACCGGGTTGAAGGATAAAAGAAACGTCATCTACAGCCCAAATATCTTCCTCGGTGCTGCTTTTAGCGTAATTCACGCGGAGATTTTCAATCGACAATAAAACATCGTTCATAATTAGTTATCAATCCTATTAGTTATTCTTAGTTATTTTCAGTTACCAAACTCCTTCGGAGCTAAAGTAGCAAATAGTAAGTAGTAAGTAGCAAGTAATATCTATAGCTCCCTGCATGGTATTAAGCCTCCTCATTCACAAGGAAAAGATAATTCAATTCTTAAATCCTCTGACTTCAGCCAATTGTCGAACTTACTACTTACTACTTGCTACTTACTACTTGCCACTCCCTATTCCCTTGATTGATTCAAATTTTTTATACCTTACCAGATTCGCTCTTGGTAAGCTTGTTACCTACACTATTTTGATTGTGTAAATAATTAACGCGTATTATCAGTTACATGTGTGGAATTAAAGCCAAAAATACAGTACCCGCTTCAATAGATGAATCATTGTAATTGTCAGATTGTAAAAAAAACAAAAAATAGCTTTTAACTTAATTCTTTGATTCTAAATCGCCCTTATATGACCGATTGACAACCGATTCATTAGACATTATATTGAATACTTTTATATGAGGACGAGCTATTTGCCAAAATATCAGGGAAGAATGCTAATATTGTCTTGAAAGCTAAACATCACTCTACAAGTAGAAGTGCTGAAAAACATAGCGACCAATAGTAAATTTTTACAATATTTTCCTTTTATAAGAATAAAATGAAGTGTAGTAAGTAACTTTTGGTTTTTTAGTTAGTTAATTATTTCTCTTTTAGTTTTTGAATTCGTCATCTGCTACTTTATCCATCTTAAGAATGGCATCGCAGTATCCAATCAGGGTTGTCAAACGTTCGCATAGAGCATCTATTCGGTCTTTAATAGTAGAAGCTTGTCGCGCTCCTTGAAAAAACATTATATCTATTTGTAATAACCGTAACTGTTTGCTGATTTCGGTCATATAAGACTGCTCTGTGGGATATTGAGTAGTCAAAGGTACAATATCGGTACGAAAAAAGCTCTGCAAAGATGCTATATCTTGGCGCAGTTCGGTAGCATTGGTTAGATTGGAAGAGATATCGGCATGCAATTGCTGCAATAAGGTTTTAAACTCTCGATATTTCTGCTTGTTGACACACATAAGAATGTTTATTGAGATAGTATTGATGTCAAGAATTTTATCTCATAGAATAATCTAATTTTTGAAAATTAGTTTTCCCACAGCCGCCTCAAATGAAGTATTGAGGCTTGATTTGCAATTATACTTTTTGAAAATTTTGAACGATTATGATGCGGAACACCTATTCGATTAGAAAAACATTGCTAGTTGAGAATAAACCATTTAAACTAGCAAATCTACCCTGTTCTTCAAAAGCAGCATCGCATAGACAGCAATTTCGTTTGCGTCGTCCATCGAATTTAGACAGTAAGCCCCTTTACTCGCACATGAACACTACAGTTGTGGATTCAGAAATTAATATCCCTCTTCCTGAATGGTTGAAAGATTGTTTGCATCCCACAGAAGCGAGTAATGTGGAAAGTGCCTACAGCTATGAGGATAAAAATTTAATTAGTCGCGCTTTTAAGTTTGCTTACAATCTCCACGAAGGACAGATGCGTAAGTCTGGAGAACCATACATCTGCCATCCCGTAGCGGTTGCCGGAATACTCAGGGATTTGGGAGGCAGTCCTGTTATGATAGCAGCTGGATTTTTACATGATGTAGTTGAAGATACAGAAATTACTATTGACCAAATAGAAGAACTGTTTGGAGAAGAGGTAAGACGCTTAGTTGAAGGTGTTACAAAGCTTTCTAAAATTAATTTTAAAAGTAAAACAGAATCTCAAGCTGAGAACTTTCGGAGAATGTTTTTGGCTATGGCGCAGGATATTCGCGTCATCGTTGTAAAATTAGCAGACCGCTTGCATAATATGCGGACGCTACAAGCAATGCCGGAACATAAGCGTCGTCCCAAAGCTTTAGAAACTAGAGAAATATTTGCTCCCTTGGCCAATCGTTTGGGTATTTGGCACTTAAAATGGGAATTGGAAGATTTAGCCTTTAAATATCTCGAAACCGACTCCTACCGTCAAATACAGCAGTTAGTTATCGATAAACGAGCAGCTAGAGAAGAAAGGCTGACCAACGTAACCGATACTTTGCGTTCTCGCTTGAAACAAGCAGGAATTGAGTGCAAAGATTTATCAGGTCGTCCGAAGCATCTTTATAGTATCTATCAAAAGATGCAGCGCCAGAATAAAGAATTTCACGAAATTTTCGATTTAGCAGCGCTACGGATTATTGTCAATACCAACGAAGAATGCTATCGTGCTTTAGCATTAGTTCATGATTCTTTTCGTCCGATTCCTGGTAGATTTAAAGACTATATTGGACTACCCAAGCCAAACCGCTACCAATCGCTGCATACTGGGGTAATTGGACCTTGGGGTCGTCCGATGGAAGTGCAAATCCGCACCTTAGAAATGCATCGCATTGCTGAATATGGCATAGCAGCTCATTGGATATATAAAGAAACTGGTGGTTCTAATAATATTCAAATGACCGCAGCCGATGAGAAATTTACCTGGCTGCGACAGTTACTTGAATGGCAAAACGACCTTAAGGATGCTCAAGAATATTTAGAAAGCATCAAAGACAATTTATTTGAAGACGATATTTATGTTTTTACGCCTAAAGGAGATTTAGTTGCTTTAAGCCCGAATTCTACCACAGTAGATTTCGCCTATAGAATTCATACCGAAGTGGGAAATCATTGTGCTGGAGCTAAAGTGAACGGACGAATGGTACCGCTTTGTACAAAGTTAGATAATGGCGATATTGTTGAAGTTGTTACTCAGAAAAATAGCCATCCCAGTTTAGACTGGTTGAATTTTGCCGCAAGTTCAGCGGCGAAAAATCGTATTAAGCAGTGGTACAAGCGTTCGCGTAGAGAAGAAAATATTGCTAGAGGTAGAGAATTATTAGAAAAAGATTTAGGTAAGCCAGGTTTTGAAAGCTTGCTCAAGTCCGAACCAATGCAAACTGTTGCAGATAAATGTAACTATCATAGCGTTGAAGATTTGCTCGCGGCCTTGGGTTATGGTGAAATCACCTTGAACTTAGTATTAAATCGGTGGAGAGAAGTTGTTAAAGAACAACAACCTATAGATACAGATTTAAATGCAGTTCTTTCCAATCTACCTACTTCCGCACAAAAAGCATTGCGAGAAGCAAATGCTCCAACATCCCGCAATAGCGATTCGCCGATAGTTGGTGTCGAAGGGTTGATGTATTATGTTGCGGGTTGCTGTAATCCCATTCCTGGAGAACCAATCATCGGTGTAGTAACTCGCGGTAGAGGAATTTCTATTCACCGTCAAGGATGTCAAAACCTGAAAAACACCGGTTGCGAAAGATTAGTACCTGTTAGCTGGAATAATAGCGAAGAAAGCAAGCGTCGTCCTCAAAGCTATAGCGTCAAAGTTCAAATCGAAGCTTTAGACCGCGTTGGAGTTTTCAAAGATATTTTATCTCGCTTAAGCGACCAAAGAATTAATGTTTCTCATGCCAATGTCAAAACCGCAATCAATCAACCAGCATTAATTGATTTGGGAATAGAAGTATCTGACAGAAAACAATTAGAGCAAGTCTTTAACCAAATCAGAAAAATGAGCGACATTCTTAATATTCGTCGTCAAGGACAAGTTGAGGATTAATGCGCTTAAGAAATAAATTTGATTTTTGTTAGCGTAGCGTGTCCCGGAGGGACATATTTTAATTCTTGATTAAGAATAAATTGTTTTTAAGCAAGACGGTTTAATTATCAGTAGCCGTCTTGTTAATAATAGGGAACCTCCCAAACATTTTTCAACAATGAGGATGTTACCTGTTAATTTAGCAATCTATCAACTCTATATTTTGAATCATCCAATCCGAAATATTAAATCTGAAATATAGCGGTTTTTACGCTTGATAGAATACAGGTTAACCTCACCCCTTCCCCTCTCCTTGTCAAGGAGAGGGGTTGCTGGAGTATGGAGTGAGGTTTCAAGTATATTGGACTCAGCTAAAAACTGATAATATATTGACTATTACGTAGCAGTGTATAAAATAGAGCATACATGTATTCTGTTAGGATTTTTGCATGAATTTTTATAGCTCTGTAATCAAAATATTTGCTAGCATTATTTTAGCTACAATCACTATTTCTTGTAATGCTAGAGTTAATAGAAATAGCCAAAAATCGCAAGTAAATGCACAGAAAACTCCACAGCCAAAAATTGTTTACGGCGACTTGATTATTAAAGAAAAATCTGATTATTTAATGATTCCGGTTAGTATTTTTCCAGATATAAATCAAAGAGAAAAACAAGGAGAAAGTTTTTTGGGTGGCTCTTTTTCTAAATCCTATAGAAATAGAATGAATATATATAATTTAATATTTTATTCAAAAAAAGATGCCGCAAAAAATGTTCTATTAGATAGAAAAGCAATTATTAAATCATTTAACTTAATAGAGAAAAAATCAATCGGACAACCAACAAAAAGATTTTGGTTATATAGAATCATCGATAAAGATACTAACGGCGATGATAAATTAAATTATCAAGATGCTACAATCGGATATCTTTCCGACTTATCAGGAAAAAACTTACAGAAAATTACTCCCGATAACACTCAATTGAATAGTTGGAAAATTGTACAAAGTACTGGTGCAATTTTTCTCGAAATAACCAAAGATACAGATAACGATAAAAAGTTTGATACTAAAAGTTATATCAGAGTCAACTTAGATAATCCCAGCATTGGAAAAGAAATTATTAGCAATCAGTTAGAAAATGAAATTAAATCATATATTGAAAAGTAGCGAAAATAGGGAATAGGGAGTAGGAAATAGGGAGTAGGAAATAGGGAGTAGGTAGTTGGTAATTGGTAATTGTACTATTTTTTTATAAAGATGCGCCTAATTTAGCCTACGCAGGTAGGCTTTGTTTAAGTAGCCCCACCATAGCCAGAGTGAGGGGATTAAGCGCATCCTCATACAGAATTGGTAGTTAGTAGTTGGTAGTTATTTAACTCACCTAAAAACTTTTCTTAAAAGCATCATAGCGAAATAATTTTTGATTAAATTTTTATGATTGAGAGCATCTTACATTTTTAATTTTGTACTGCGTTAACGCACAACTAAATATGTTTAAAAGTGGGATATTCACTTATTATTCCTTATTACCTATTACCTATTAACTATTACCTATTACCTATTACCTATTACCTATTACCTATTACCTATTACCTATTACCTCACTCACTTCACCGATACCGTTTTCTCCCGACTACGAAGAGTTAAAAAACCAGCAGCAGTGATAAAAATAGCTCCAATGAATGAGTTAATATCGAGCAATTCTTTCCAGAATAACCAGCCAATTACAGCACCGAATATAACTGAAGAATAAGAAAAAATTCCTACTTGAGAAGCAGGAGCAGATGCATAACCGCGAGTTGTGAGTAATTGAACTATGGTACTGCTAATACCTACACCTATTAACAGCAACCATTCTCCAGAGGTAGGAGTTTTCCAAGCCCAAGTTAAAGGTATTATTGAAACTAAAGTAGCAATAATAGCGAAATATAAAACTGTACGTACTGCTGGTTCCGTAGCTGATAATTTACGTATAGTTACCATAGAAACTGAAGCTACAGCACTGCTAAATAAACCCACTAGCATTATCCAATCAAAATCAGTACCTGGCTCCAAAATCAAGAATACACCACAAAAACCGATAGCGATTGCTAGACGAGCTACAACTGAAATTCTTTCTTTCAACCAGGTAAAAGCAACCAAAGGAATAAATATTGGAATAGTTGATTTAAGCAACATCGCATTCGCTAATTCGAGATTACTCAAAACGAAAAATAAAGAATACATAGCTGTTACACCGCAAATCCCCCGTACTAAATGTAAATGCAGCTTTTCAGTATGTATAATAGCGGTACCTTCGCGAGCAAAAATCGGCATCAACGTTAATAAACCAAAAGCATTTCTAAAGAAAACAATCATTTCATTTGGTAAACCATTTGATGCTAACCGAATGATTACTCCATTCATTGTTAACATCAACTCCGCAGCAATAATGAATATTGCTCCACGAA
>ERZ1740070.1303-NODE-1303-length-15728-cov-5.622855_pt1 | contig 15728 bp, 6 predicted proteins | sample MGYA00581734_ERZ1740070 | MGnify/ENA primary metagenome ERZ1740070 (study PRJEB43018, sample SAMN04849744) | marine metagenome | isolation source: floating plastic debris | place: Pacific Ocean | collected 2008-09-01 | study: EMG produced TPA metagenomics...
GGTTGCCACTCTGTTGCTGCTGTTGATAGTCGCCAGCACTTCCGTGCAGCTGAAGAACGTCTACCGTTGAATTGAAGTCTTTGATTGTGGCGTAGTCAAGGTCTGACGCCCCAATATAATAAGCTTGCGTATCGCTACCTAAAACAAAGGTATCTCTACCTAAACCGCCACCTAAAATATCTTTTTCAAAATAGCCTGCAGCGATCGCATCCGTTCCATCCAATACATCATTGCCAGCGCCACCCTCTAGCGTGTCATTACCACTGCCGCCATAGAGGACATCGTTACCCTCAGCAGAGGGCAGCTTAATTTCAATAATGCCCTTAAACAATGCATCTGCGGGTGTGTCATCCCAGCCGGAATAATTATCGTTCCAAATATGGCTCAGCACAGCAGCATCAGCTTGGCCGCCATTATTATCAGGCTGACCTGGAGCCCAGTTAACATAGATATCATTATTGTTGCTTCCACCTAAGACCCACTCGGTTCCTTCGCCACTGGCCCATTGCCAAGTGCCTTCTGTTTCTGCATCTGAGAACCCTGTCCATAGTGCCTCAGAAGTTCCAAAAGTATCTTTTAACCACTGATCTTCAGCCGCGTTGTTAATCGTGATTAGATTGCCATTGATGGTTTCGGCATAGGCTTGGGCATCTGCCCAAGTCATGACAGTATCTGTCAGCAGATAGAGGCTGCCATTATAGATCTCTCCATTAGGTAGCGCAGAGTGGTTGTTACTATCTGAGCCGCTATTTGTGCCTGTGGTAATCTGTGTAATTTCTTCTGCGCTTAGCGCCCGACCATACACTCTGGCATCATCAAGTGCACCATCTAGATGAGATCCGGTTAAATCAGCACCCAGCATTAGCGCCTCGTTGTTAGTACCAAACGTGATATCAGCTTGATGAGTGCTATCTAACTGTCCATCGATATAGAACTGAACATTGTTGCCATCGTAGGTGACGGCCACATGGTGCCATCGCCCAGTCGTGATGCGCGCGTTGGAGTATTGGAAGGAGCTACCATTACCACCTGTTACAGAGCCGTAATTCGCTTGGAAAGCTAATCTGCCATCGCTCGTAAAAGACAACCCATAAGCAATATTAGATTGTCCTTTGTTGATTAATCCATCCCAGCTTTCAAACGCATCAGCTCTTACCCAAGTGGCTAATGTCAGTGTATCTGTAATGTCTAGCGAGGCACTATCACTGACTTCAACTTGGTCATTACCACCACTGAATCTGAGTGCACCCCCAACCTGACCATTTTCCCAATTAGGGTTGTTCATATTGACCAATGTGCCATCATTGTTGCCAATCAAGTCTTTAGCGTGTGTCCCTGTTGTCTCATCAAATGACCAGTGACCGACCAGGCCATGGTTGTCTGTATTGTTAGGCGTAGTAACGTTTTGGCTAGATTCTTCATCGCCATAGAGCACGTCGTCACCGCCGTTGCCATAGATTGTGTCATCGCCACTGCCACCTACCAGGATGTCATTATTGGTTGCATTAATTTCAATAACGCCGCGCAATCCCTCTTGCCATTGCCATTGAGACGCTTGATCATCCCATGTCCAGGCCCCGTTACTGGCAGTATCATGCCACTGGTTGAAGTAGTTTAGGACGCCGTAGTCCTCGTTGCCACCACTATTACTAGGTTCACCAGGTGCCCAGTTGGTGTAGGTTACGCTTTCCCCACTAATCCACTCAAATTGGCCTTCTATAGCGACATCATTCAGCCCAGTCCACAGCTGCTCAGAATCGCTGAAAACGTCACGTATCCAGGACTCTTCTGCTGCATCGTTAATGGTTACTAGGTTTCCACCTAGACGCTGTGCCTCAGCTTGTACCTCATCCCAAGTGCCAGCACTGCTGAATAAATAAGTGTGACCATTGTGGGTTTGTGCACCTTTCAGAATAGTGCTGGCATCATCAGTTTGAGAGTCACCGTAAAGAGTATCATGACCTTCACCACCATAAACTGTGTCATTACCAGCGCCTCCTTGCAGAAAATCGTCATGAGTGGTTTCAACAACAGATGCAACGGGCGCAGAAACAGGAACAAACTCCACATAGTCAATCCGAGCATATTCACCGTACTCACGAATCCCTCCTAGCGTTAACTCATCACCCGTATTGACTTGAATTTGAGTAGCAATCGTACGCGTTACTCGGTTATCACTGCTGATATAGTCAGATCCTAAGTTTTGATTTAACTGCCACTCATCCAGCTCAACACCGTCTAAGCTAGCCGAAATTGTAGATAGCCCATCATTTTCATCATAGTAAGCAATCACAATGTTGTAATAGCCAGCATTTCCTGAAAACTGAGTCGTGGCTGTGCCGTTAGAATTCGTCTTGATCAGTTGCCCACCAGAGGGATTACTGTTGCTTTCTACGAGGTATCCATCTAAGGACATAGACTCGGCTTCAACACGAATAGTTTCGCCAATGACGACAGGTGTACTGGATTGAGCTTCGATAGGTGCGATGCTCCCAGTATTAGCGCTGGTGCCGCTACCATTTCCCCAGTCAACTTTTACAAAATCAACATAGTCAATACGAGCCAGCTCATCACTGTCGTTACCCTCTCCTCTAAGCCCAGTAAGTTCAAAAATATCTCCATCTCGGAGAAAAACAGTGCTAGCCACTGTCCGCGTTGTGAATGTCTGTGCATTAGCGCCATTGCTTCCGAGATTTTGATCTAGCGACCAAGCGTCTAGTTCTACGTGATTGAGTGCCGCAGAGATTTGAGCGATGCCATCATCATTTTCGTCGTAGTAGCCCACTACGATGTTGTAGTATCCAGCCTCGCCAGAGAAACCTGTGAGTGCCTTTCCCTGCCCTTGATTTTTTACCTTAATCAGGTTTCCGCCAGAGGCAATACTATTCGCTTCTGTGTAGTAATCACCCACTAGCGTCATTGATTCTGCTTCTACTCGAAATCCTTCCCACGTCGATGTAGTAGTAATCGATTCATTATCGTCGTCATCATCATCGACAATGTAAGTCGTGAATGTTGAACTGACAGTAGTGGATTCCAGCCGTGTCTCAATTAAATTGTCAAGCGGAATAAATTCGAGGTAATCAAAGGCAGCATCATCTGCACCATCTGCTGTGGCGGTAATTGTGAATTCATCACCAGCGTTTAAAGTTAGATTCTGTGCAACGGTGCGGGTGTAGTAGTGATCGGTATTTAGGTCCAAGTCAAAACTGTTCAGAGAAGTGCCATTCAGCCCAAACTCTAGTTTGCCATTTCCATTTTCTTCATCGAAGTAGCGCGCCACCACGAGATAGCTCCCGGATTGCCCAGAGAAAGTAGTGGTTGCCGTTGAAGTGCCATTGGTTTTTACACTATCGCCAGAGTCATTGTTCCAATCGGTATAAATATAGGCATCTCCTGTGAGGGTCATGCTTTCTGCTTCTACTCGAATAGGACTATGGCTATTGTTAGCAGGTGCTGTGTCCGTACTTTCTAAGCTTTCTTCTGCTACGGCCTGAGCTTGCAGTTGAGTCCTCAGCTGTTTTAAGCTTTTGTCGCCATCATAGGCATCGCCATAGAGGATATCGTCACCACCACCGCCATTGAGCTGGTCTTGACCTTCTCTGCCGATGAGAACGTCGCTACCGGCTTCACCGTCTAGCCGGTCATTGCCGTCGCCACCGTCAAGGACATCTTTTCCCCAGCCGCCTTTGAGGTCATCTTTTCCCTCACCGCCAGTGACAATATCGTCGCCGCTACCGCCGCTGACAATATCGTGACCCGCTTCTCCATGTAGCTCATCATCATGGGTTTCGCCCAAGATCAGATCGTCATCATTACCGCCATAAATCAAATCGTTGCCGTCATGACCGTAGATAATGTCATCGCCAGCTTCGCCCCAAATGACATCGTGACCACCTTTGCCATCAACTAGGTCATCGCCTTGGCCAGCTTTAATACGGTCTTGCTTTTTATCTCCAGCGATAATGTCGTCATTTTCTCCGCCTCTGTATACCTTGGCATTTTGTCCAGAAACGCCACCATCGGCTATGTTTGATTGTGCTTTAGAGGCATGGCCATCGACCTTGTCGAGAGTAAAGAAGAACGTCTCTAGCTTTTGCCACCACTCACCATAGCCCAGTTCTAGCAACTGCCACCATTCGCCATAGCCCAGCTCTAACATGTCTGCTTCAAAGCTTTGCCACCATTCGCCATAGCCTAGCTCTAGAACATTTGCTTCAAAGGCCTGCCACCACTCTCCATAGCCTAACTCGAAGACACCATTGCCGTTGTTGCCGTTGCCATTGCCGTTATTGCCGTTGCCGTTGCCATTGCCGTTGTGAAATTGTTGCTTCCACTCGTCATAGCCCATTTCAAAAATAGACCACCACTCGCCATAGCCCAACTCCAGCACATGCTTTTCAAAAATGGCCCACCATTCGCCATAGCCGAGTGCGTATAAGTCACCATTCGTTCCGCTACCACGAGCGTCGTCTAGAGCTGTTGAACTCAGTCCCAAACTAGCCTCAACTTTGTTTTCTGCTAGGGTCAAGAGTGCATCTAAATCTAATCCTGTTTCTAATGTGTTGTAGTCAATATCCCAACCCAGCACATCTAGTGCCTGAAGGTCTAAGTAGTTCAAGCTAACGCGTTCTTGATAGGCCAGTGTGGGGTCCATAATGCCCAAGGCTACTTGCATTCGCTTCCAGTGACTGGCCTGGTAATCAATCCCATCGGCAAAGTTAGCCAAGTTCGTCTCGCCACCATCGGTCGAGAAGTAGCTGTTTTGTCCGAGGCTGAGGTCGGTCAGCGACCCATCAGGATTGTCTACTTGGTTGCTGTCAATGCTGTGGCGGAATAAGTCAAGCACCGAAAAACCTTCTGCTTGGGTTTCGCCAGAATGCAACGTATTCATTTCTAGCGTGCCATCAAGGCTGCTGACAAACCCCAACTGATGGCCAATCTCGTGGAGCGCCATGCTCATAAAATCGAGTGTGCCTTCGGGAGCCTCGTCGCTGCGGGTGTAGTCGTAACTCCAATCTAAGCTGCTACTAACTAGGAGGTAGCCTTCGAGTCCATCGGCATCGACTAGGTTACGATTCCAGGTGCCGCCGTTCTCTAGCGTTAGGGCTTCATCCATACCGAGGGCTTTGGCCTGGGCGGAAGTGAGTAAGATATCGGTATTGCCATCGACGACTTGGCCATCAACGAGAAAGTCTACGGTGTTGCCTTGTTGTTGACTCGCTAAGGCGTCAGCATCGGTGTCACTGGTGGCGTCGGCCTCTGCATATTGTTGATAGACGCCGTAATTTTGTTCGTGGAAAAGGGGAATAGCCCCGCCTACCGCTTGGCCATTTTCGCCGAGGCTATCGCTAGAGGCGATATGAAGATTGACGGTGATATCGTCGGTGAGGTAGCTGCCCCAGATCATGGCTGCGAGTTCAAAGCCGACGCGCTGTTCTACAGAGATATTTGGATCGTAAGTAAAGTTGAACTGAACCATAGCGGCAACTAGCTTCTAACTGTCAAGGGGATAGTTCCTTTTTATACGCAGTTAGCTATATTGCTGTATGTGGTTCTACGAGAAGTCTGTAAGGCTTTGACTAATGTTTATAAGCTTTGTAGGTGCTCTGCTCATAAATGTCTGATTAAATATCTGTGAATACTATGACTAAGCGCTGGAATTGCAGCTTGACTGGTATTGCGGTGCGGTAGTTGTTTCTGTGTAAATACCTAGAACAACTTCACCTTCATTGTTGAGTGCCCAGGTTTGAGCTTCTACAATAGAAGAAGACTCTGTCGTTGAGTTGATAGTGGAGAGACTTGGTGGTTTGTTCTCTTTTGTGGTGAGTGTATTAGGCTGTGCTGTGTAGTCTCCTTCTTCTTTTCGTAAGCGAAAATCGTTCCAAATTGATTCTCCAGTAATGAGCTGGCTGGCATTTTCAGGGAGTCCGCCTCGCCCAGTGGCGACGAAGGTGTTGTTTTCTAATTGTTCGCAAGCTGCGACTATTTGGCTAGTAGGTGCAAGGCCTTCTGGTAGCTGGGTGAGACCATTGGTTGGGTCTATATCTGGAGAGTTGATTTCTACGCTACCGCTAAAGGCAGTGCCTAGATCTGATGATGCTGTGATGTCACTGTCTGGTGTGGGTTTTTCTCGGAAGGTAGTGCCTAGCAGGAGGTCTGCTGTGATAACGACGTGGCCGCCAAAGCTGTTGCTAGCATTGGCTGTGATGGCGCTTTTTCCTAATGCATGGAGAGCTTGGGGGGTGATATTGATGTTGCCACCTGTAGCGCTTCCTGCCACGACTGTAGTGCCTGCAGCACTCGTTGATCTTGTGTTGGCGTTGGTGGTGATGCTGCTGCCACGACGCAGAGATAGCGAGTTGGATTGGAGAGTAATGTTAGCGCGATCTCCTTCTACGGTATCGGTTGTAATGATGCTTTCATCTTGTAGCGTAATGTCTGAGGCAATGACTTGAATGTTGCCCGCCGGCCCAGTGCCTGGTGCTGCTCCAGATGCCGTACTAGAGAAATTACTAGCATTGATGGTGGCCCCTTCTAAAAGAGAGAGTTGATCTGTTGTGACTTCAATATTGCCACCAGCACCATTGCTTCTCCGGGCTAGGGCAAATAGCCCGCTGCGACCCTCTGTGGTACTACCTCTCAGCTCCACTGATTCTGATGCTTGGATGGTGAGATTGCCTGCTGCGTTAGTGCTATTGGTTGAAACTGATATTTGCCCGCCTTCTGCGACGACTAAGCGCTCAGTGGAGATATTAGTTTCGCCGCCGTTGCCACTGACACTCTCGCGAGAGGCTGAACCCAAGCTGCTAGGCACGGTGTCGCCATTAGGGAGTAAGGTAAATCCAAGGACCGCAATATCTTTGGCTTTAATGTTGAGCTGTCCTGCATCACCAGGGCCATTGGTTTCGGTACTAATGCTAGCGCCATTGGTGACGCTGAGTTGCTCAGCGCTGACTGGTATGCGATTACTACGCTCTGCAAGACCCTGGATATTGAGGTTGCCGCCTTGGCCATCGGCAGTGAGTTGACCGCTGGCATCGGTGACTTTTCGCACGGCTGCGAATAAAGCGCTGGGTGTGAATTTGGAAATACTGTCATCAAAGATGTTTGAAGCTGCAATATTGACCTCGCCAGAACTACCGGAGCCTGCCATGCTTAGGCCGATCTGAGCACCTGCCGCGAGGTTTAACTCAGGTGTATTGACTGAAACTTCGCTATTACCATCGCCAGTTGCTCCCGGTGAAATTTCAACATATACAACGGTTTGTATGGGCTGTGCCCTTGATAAATTTACCCCTGTAAGGCTTAAGCGCTCAGCAGCATTAATCGCAATGTTACCGTTTCCGCTGTTTGTAACATTTGCAATGATGCCAGACCCTCCACTAATGTCTATTTGTCTACCTTGGAGTTGGATAGATCCGGCATCATCATCGCTGACATTTATCGATTTGTTTTGAGATAGTCTAATATCTTTTAAATTGTTGGTGTTTGCGTAGCCAAAGTCCCACCCTGATGCGGTCGATGTAAACGCGACGGTACTGTCTATACCAATGCTGCCAACTTCTATATGGCCATTTTCTGAGGCTAGGTTTCCGCCTTGTACGATGACGTCTCCACCGATTAGGGCGAGTGTTTTACCCTCGCTCGCGATTAATCCTGAGGAGGGGGTGCCTCGGTTAATTGTGAAGTCTCGGTTGAAGGACAAAGCATTGCCATCTCCTTGTATGCCAATGGTGCTTGGTGTACCGCTGCCGAATTGCAGACCTGTCGGCACGTTGATATTGAGCAGTGAGGGCGTTGCTAAAGATGTTGTACTAAATTCGTCACCGTTTTGAAAAAGAACGCTATTTGCTGTGCTGGTAAGCAAAGAACCTGGAATCGATAACTGGGCCTTGCTTCCAAAAATGATGCCATTTGGATTGAGGAGAAAAAGATTGGCATTCCCATTGACGCCGAGAGTTCCATTAATCGTGGAAGCATTGCGCCCAGTGACGCGGCTAAAGATGTTATTTACACCTGATTGGCTATCAAACGTGACAGTTTGTGTGCTGCCGATATTGAATTCGCTAAAGCTATGAAAGATATTGGCACTGCTGCTACTACCATCTCTAAGCCCGCCAGTAATGCAGATACCTGCGCAGTTAGCGACTGACGGATTAACCACAGTGGGTGTTGTGTTATCTACTACGATTTGCGCGGTTGCAGAGCTTCCTAGCAACCCATAGCTCAACACAAAACCACTGCTAACGTTACAAGCCGTTTTCCAGCTAGTACTCAATAGAGAGGTCGGTAGTAGGTCTGTTGATTGATTTTTCATTCACCCTGACCTAGGAGATAGCTTGTCTGGATAGTTTGGTTGGCTGTGTTTGAGGGAAAGGCGTTGCGCCTAATATGCCCAGCTTTTGTTTAGAAGATAGGCATTGCCGTGGATTGAGTGTTTTATCCGGGTATTAATAGTGGTGTGAAATCAGCGTGCCATTGGCTCGAAATGTTGGCTTGTGAATGTGCGATTTGATGTGTTGAGAACTTGGGATAAATGCTGATGAAACCTAGTAGATATCGTAAGCAGTGGAGCCAGCTACAACAACGTATCGTTTGGTCAAAAAAGATTTTTGGAAGGCTGGTTTTTCTAGGGATAATGCTGTTGACATTTTTAGGTATTACGTTGCGCCCTGCAGCGTTCGCCTATTCCGCTGTAACTAACAACAGTGCTGAAATGCATCCATCTTCTTTGGCTCACCCATCTGTTGCTATGGATATTGCTGCGTGGCTGACGACAGGTCAGCAGCAGTATGCTGCTGGTCAAATTGTTGCGGCAATACAGAGCTGGCAACACGCTGCTGAATTACTGATGGCTAGTCCCTTAGAACAAGCTATTGTTTTAAGTCATGTGTCTATAGCAGCACAAGACTTGGGTGATTGGGAGCGGGCTGAAGCTTCCATGTCTCATGGTTTTTCAGTACTTGCTGCGCACTCTGACGTAGAAGGATGGTTGCAAGCGCAAGCTCAAATATTGAATGCTCAGGGGCGTCTGTACTTAAAGCAGGGAAAACCAGAAATGGCCTGGGAAACTTGGTCACAAGCAGAGGCCGCTTATTCTCGAAGTGATGATGAACTTGGACAAGTGGGTGCTCAAATCAATCAAAGTCAAGCGCTGCAAACAATGGGGTTGTATCGTCGGGCGCAGCTGCAGCTTGAATCTGTGGCAGAGCGCTTGGCAGTTCAGTCTGATTCGAAGGTGAAGGCGATCGCACTTAAGAGTTTAGGCAATGTATTTCAAAGGACTGGCAGCCTGGTACAGTCGCAACAGTATTTGAATCAGAGCTTAGATTTATATAGACGGCTAGGCAGTGATTTTGAGGTGGCAGATGCGCTGTTTAGCTTGGCAAATACGCTGCGGCTGATGAAAGATAGCGATGCTGCTGCTCGCTATTACCAAGAAGCTGAAAATTTATTACCGCCCTCTGTCTCTGTGCTGAAAACGCAATCGCAGCTCAGCCGTTTTAGCCTACTGCTAGAGACGCAGCAGTGGTCAGGTGCTGAGCAGTTGTTGCCTGAACTCGTCACGCAAATAAAATCACTACCTGCTAGTAGGCAGGGTGTTTATAGTCGTGTCAATTTGGCGGAAAGCTTGTTATCTCATGGAGACGATACGCATCAGCCTATCGGTTGGCTTTCTGTTGAATCGGTGGCAGATTTGTTGCGGGAGGGTGTGGATGAAGCTGTGTTGCTGAAGGATGATCGTGCTAGGGCGTTTGCGCTAGGTGAGCTGAGTAAATTGTACGGCTATACTCAGCAATGGCCAGAATCTCAGGCATTGGCCCAAAGAGCATTGTCACTGTCTCAGGGTGACAATGCTCAAGATATGGCCTACCGCTGGCAGCAGCAGTTGGGGAAGGCCTATCATCAGCAAGGAAAAGATGAAGATGCGATCGCTAGCTATACCCGTGCTGTCGAGACGTTAGGCAAAGTTCGACGCGACCTTCTGGCAACCAATGTCGATGTGCAATATTCATTTCGTGAAACAGTAGAGCCTGTATATCGGGAGCTAGTGAGCCTGCTGTTACTGCCAGAAGAGCCTAGCCAGGAAGCGTTATTTCAGGCAAGAGAGGTTGTAGAAGAGCTCCAGCTAGCAGAAATGGAAAATTACTTTAGGTCAGCTTGTATTGATTCAGCTTCTGCCTCTATCGATAAGCTAGATACGGAAGCTGCTGTTCTGTATCCTATTGTGTTGCCAGACCGAGTGGAAGTGGTAATGTCTTTGCCAGGGCAACGGCTGCAACATTACCGCACTTGGCAATCAGAAGAAGAGACTAATCAGGTAATTGGCCGTTTATACCGATATTTGAACCCGATTTTATCGGAGGAAAGACGCCTAAGCCTATCAAAAGAAATCTATGACTGGCTGATTACACCTGCAGAAGCGAAACTTTCTGAAAATGATATTCACACCTTGGTTTTTGTCCTTGATGGCCAATTTCGAAGAATTCCTATGTCAGCACTCTATGATGGTGAACACTACCTGTTGGAAAACTATGGCGTTGCGCTGACACCTGGATTGAGATTGTTAGGTCCGCACTTTCAAAATCCAAAACCGCTCCAAGCTCTTATGCTAGGTCTTACTGAAGCTAGAGGAGGATTTTCCGCTCTCCCCGGTGTAAAGACGGAAATAGAACAAGTTGCTAGCAGTGTAAACGCGGAGGTACTTTTTGATCGAGACTTTACACGAGAGAACTTGGCTACGAAAATCGACCGAGTTCCCTTTCCCGTACTACATTTGGCGACTCATGGGCAGTTTAGCTCGAATATAGAAGAGACTTACCTGCTGGCATGGGATCAACGAATCACTGTGGGTGAGCTCGATAGTTTGTTACGTGCTCGCAAAGAACAAGATGAGCCGATTGAACTAATGGTGCTAAGTGCTTGCCAAACAGCAGAAGGCGACGATAGAGCAGCATTGGGATTGGCTGGGATGGCCATTCGATCAGGTGCTAGAAGTACGTTAGCAACTCTATGGTCTGTGAATGACAGTTCAACGGCAGAGATGATGACAGAATTTTATAAGGAATTGTCGAGTGTTGGTCTGACTAAATCTGAAGCGTTGCGGCGCGCCCAAATAAAGATAATGCAAACTCCTGAATATTCCCATCCCTACTATTGGGCTCCATTTGTTTTAATTGGAAACTGGTTATCGTAGTTATCAGAGAGGTTTTTGAATTGATGAAAAATTACCGTGTTTTTTCTGTTGCTTCGGCGTTAGGGCTTTCTGTTGCCGTAATGTTGAATGGATCTGTTGCAAGTGCGCAGGGGTTTGCTACGCTTTTGTCTGCTCAGCCTCTCACTACAAACATTGATTTTGTGCCCCCCGCAGATGACGGGGCTCCTGCTTATTCTAGAGGAGGTGCTACGCGGAATCCTGAATGTGACGCATTGCAGGTATTACCTGAAAATGGCTCTGGCCTGACTGCAGAGGCTCATCCGCTGGTACAGGCTTATTTTCAAGCTGATGTGAAGCAGGTGTGGATGCAAGTGAAAGCAAATGATGGCAGTGAGATTTATACCTATGGTGAAGACGAATACTTTGTGCTGCCAGAAGGAAAAGGGTTTGCAGAGATTCCACTGCCTGAGTCTTTGACTGAACTTACGCCCAATAAGCTCTACAGCTGGGAGATAGTACTTTTGTGTAATAATCCATTTGGCCCTAGTTCGCCTAGGGTGAGAGGTGGTATTCGCCGTGTGGAGCCTATGGTTTCGCTGGTGGATAGCGAGTCGATGTCTTTGCGAGAGAAGATGAGTGTATATGCTGAATCTGGGCTTTGGTACGACTACATTTCAGCATTGACACTGATGAAGAAACAGGATCCAAACAGTTCTCAGCTAATGCAGAACTGGGAGGCTGCTTTGCGAGCTGTCAATTTGGATGTGATTTTCGACGAATTTGAAGCGGCTGAGTAGTGGGCAAGGATCTTTGTTGCGATAGTCCTCTATTCACATGGAAGTAAAAAAGAATACAAGTTTGGAGATGGCGCAGAGAATTCTTTGCGTCATTTTATTTTATAGGCTGAAAAAGTCATTTTTAGACGATTAAAGTTGATATAAAGGTGTCTAGACCTGATTTAGTGGGGTTGGGCACCCTATAAGTACCGCTTACACCTACTTTTCAAAAATGTTTTCAAAGTTTAAGCACCATATAGCTCAGAGGCGTAAAATCGCTGCTGTTGGGTTTAGCTTAGCGGGATTGATGGTTGCTGGGTCGATGCGAGGTTGGCTGGAGCCGCTAGAGCTGGGTCTGCTAGACCAGTTTTTTGTGTTGCAATCACGTTCGCCTACTGTAAATAAGCGCGTTTTGGTGGTTGCGATTGATGAGCGTGATATTGCAAATGTAGGGCAGTGGCCTATTTCCGATAAGACCCTTTCTCAGCTAGTTCGCAATATTCACGAGCATGAACCTGCCAGTATCGGCTTGGATTTGTATCGAAATTTTTTGATTGAACCGGGTAGTGAAGAGCTGATTGAAACGTTTGAGTCTATTCCTAATGTTATTGGCGCTGAGCGGGTGCTGGAAGGCGGGGTAGCCTCACACAAGACATTAGCAGAGCTTGATAGAGCTGCTTCGATAGATTTGGTTGTGGACGATGACGGTAGAGTACGGCGAGGGTTACTGTCTGTTATTTCGCCTGAGGGAGAAGTAAGAAGGGGGCTAGCGGCTACCCTTGCATTGAACTATTTGAGTGAGCAAGATATTCATTTGGAAACGGTTGATGGTGATACGGGTGGAGGTGCTTTACGGCTAGGCAAGTCGACAATTACTCGCTTTGAACGGAACGATGGTGGCTATGTTAATGCCGATAGCGGTGGTTATCAGGTGTTGATGAACTATCGTGATCGCTACACTCAGTTTGAGTCAGTGTCGTTGACGGCTGTGCTGAATGGAGAACTGACTGATGAGATGGTGCATGGTCGCATTGTTTTGGTTGGTTCAACGGCTATTAGCCTCAACGATTTGTTTTATACACCGACTGAGAGAGATTCGCTGGTTGCAGGTGTGTATGTGCATGCGCATCTGCTTAGTCAGCTGCTAGGAGCTGCTTTAGATGGACAGCCCTTCCTACGAACGGTGCCGACCTATCTGGAGTGGCTGTGGGTAGTGTGCTGGATTGCTATTAGTATTGTGGCCAGTCGCTCAGGACTGTATAGCGCTTCTATAAAGACGCATCCGCCGACGTGGCAACTGATTGTTCGGCTTGCGAGCTTGGGTATTGGGCTGTATGGCTCAGGGTATTGTTTGTTTTTGGCTGGGTGGTGGCTACCAACTGTACTGCCCCTAGTCTCAATGTTTTCTACTGTAGGACTGGGTATTGCCTATCGAAATCAGCAGCTGCAAAATTTAGCTGCGTATGACGAGCTCACGCAGGTCGCTAATCGGCGCTATTTTGATCAGTATCTAGAGCAGTTGCTGAGAACGAATAAGCGGCTCTCGCTAATTTTGTGCGACGTGGATTCCTTTAAGGCGTTTAATGATTTGTATGGTCATCCGGCAGGCGACCGCTGCTTGCATCAAGTTGCGCAGGCGTTGAAGCTTGCCGTTCGAGATGCTGACTTGGTGGCTCGCTACGGGGGGGAAGAGTTTGTTGTTGTTCTTCCAGATACCGATGAGAAGATTGCAGCGAGTGTCGCAGTGAGAATTCAAGTACAGATACGTAAGTTAGCGATCGCGCATGAGGGTTCTGCTGCTAGCCCTTTTGTGACGCTGAGTGGTGGATATGTCTCTTTACCTAAGGGGAAATTGATTATGCCGCAAGTTCTGGTGGGCTATGCGGATAAGGCGCTGTACGAGGCTAAGCTTTCTGGACGTAACAGGCTATTGCCCAGCGACTGGCCTGCGTCTAATGATTCAGTTGAGTATGAAGTGGCTGCTTGATTCTCTCCTTTTGCCTGATATGTCAATTTTGACAGCGTAGGATGAAGTGGTTGATATAGGCTTGTATCCGACGGAAGTGGCTAGAGAAATGACGACGCGTATTAGAAATGCTTGTGATGCAGATATTCAATCGCTAGTAGATTTGTATAACCGATATATTTTAGAAACATCGATTACGTTTGATCTGTCGCCGTATACGGTAGAGCAGCGTCGAGAAAGCTGGTTTGAGCATTATGGAGAAACGGGACGGTATCGATTGATAGTGGCTGAGTGTGATAGCGAATCTTCTTCTGTGGAAAATTCGCAGGTAGTGGGTTACGCCAGCAGCAGTAAGTTTGCGACGAAAGCGGCCTACGATACTTCTGTGGAGACAAGTATATATGTGGCGGCTGAGTTTGTTAATGCAGGTATTGGCAATCAGCTGTACAGTGCTTTGTTCAAAGTTTTGGAAATGGAGGATGTGCATAGGGCCTATGCAGGGGTGACTTTACCGAACGAGGCTTCGATGGCCATTCATCGTAAGTTTGGATTTAAGCAGGTTGGTGTGTTTCAGGAAGTGGGTCGTAAATTCAATCGTTATTGGGATGTTGCTTGGTTGGAAAAGAGCCTTTAGGTTGGATGTATTCTTTGCTGTTTTCCGGTTTGCAAAAAAAGCCCCTTAGCGTGTGGAAGCGCTGGGGGGCTTTGGATATTATGGAGCTAGATGCACTTACTTAAGGGAGCCAACTTTGAAAGAGTCGATTTTGGTTTAGAAGAGGTAGCCAAGACCAACAGTAAAGCCAACCTCATCGTTGTCGGCAAAAGGAGCGTAGTTAACAGAAGCGTTAGCGACGTACTTTTCAGCGAAGCGATAGTCGGTACCAGCAACGAGGGCGAACTCAATGTCGCTGTCGTCGCCAATGTCGCCAGAGACGCCAGCGCCAAAGAAAGGATTGAGTGCTTGGTTACCAAATTCAACAGAGTTGAAGTCGTAGGTAATAGGAACGAGATAGGAGACATCTTCAGAATCGTCGAAGTCGAAGTCAGTAGCGATTTCAGGACGGATAGAGACGTTGTCAGCGACGGAGAGTTTGCCATTGATAACGAAGCCGTCGTCGCCACCGCCGATGCCGATGTAGTTGTAGCTAGGTGCTTCTTGAGCGAAGGCACCAGATGAAACAGAGAGAAGAGCGGCAGCAGCAACTGCGAAAGTGGCAGATATGCGGGAGAAGAATTTCATGGAACGGTCCTCAAAAGGTGATTGGTAAATAAAAGGGGGAAATCGAAAAGGAGCGTGACGACAGAAAGGAACTCTAGCGATTATCTAAAGGAGATCACAGATAGTCGCCTTTTATCCGGGTTTAGAAAAGGTAGCCGAGGCCAACCGTGAAGCCAAGTTCGTCGTTATCGGCAAAGGGAGCGTAGTTAACAGAAGCGTTGGCGACGTACTTGTCAGCGAAACGGTAGTCGCTACCGGCTACGAGCGCGAATTCGATGTCGCTGTCGTCACCGATGTCACCAGAGACGCCAGCCCCGAAGAAGGGATTTAGCGCTTGATTGCCAAATTCAACAGAGTTGAAGTCGTAGGTAACAGGAACGAGGTAGGAGACATCTTCAGAATCATCAAAGTCAAAATCAGTGGCGACTTCAGGACGAATGGAGACGTTGTCAGCGACGGAGAGTTTGCCGTTGATAACGAAGCCGTCGTCGCCGCCGCCGATGCCGACGTAGTTGTAGCTAGGGGCTTCTTGAGCGAATGCACTGGAAGAAAAGGAGAGAAGGGCAGCGGCAGCAAGACCAAGGGGAGCCCAAATACGAGAGAGTT